>Ga0307477_10000683_pt1 | contig 33908 bp, 25 predicted proteins | sample atmos_gasesECM2C_FD_203316 | JGI IMG/M metagenome (GOLD analysis project Ga0307477, IMG submission 203316) | Hardwood forest soil microbial communities from Morgan-Monroe State Forest, Indiana, United States - atmos_gasesECM2C_515 | ecosystem: Environmental > Terrestrial > Soil > Temperate...
GGCGTGTGTTAGCATCGGTCGTGGCTTCTTCCTGACAGGCGCCAAGTGCTTGGCGTGTACCACGGACACGATGGATTTTTCGCTCACTGACCAACAAAAACTGATTCGCGATACTGTCCGCCAATTCATGGAGGCTGAGGTGCGGCCGGGCGTGCGGCAGCGCGACCGCGAAGGGCGATTTCCCACCGAAGAGATCAAGAAACTTGCAGAACTCGGCTGCTGCGGGATGATGACTCCCGAAGAATGGGGCGGCTCGGGGCTCGATACGATTTCGTTTGTATTGATGATGGATGAGGTGGCGCGCGTGGACGCGGCGATGGCCACTTCGCTGGGAGTGACGAATTCGGCGGTGCAAGTGCCGCTGCTGGGTTTTGGCACGGAGGCGCAGAAGAAGAAATATTTGAGCCGCATGGCAACGGGAGAAATCCTTGGCGCGTTCTGCCTGACGGAGCCGCAAGCGGGTTCGGATGCGGCGGGAATTCAAGCAACAGCTCGTCGGGTGAGAGCCGGAGAAAAAGGCATTTCCTCAGCGGCTAAAGCCGGATCCGGTAGTGGCGGAAATGTCGGAGCTCCTTCGGCTTCGCTCAGGACAAGTTCCGCTCCGACCCCCAATTCCGGTGAAGTTTACTTGTTGAATGGCACGAAAACGTGGGTGACGAACGGGAGCGTGGCGGGCGTCTTCCTCGTTTTCGCGAAAACCGATTCAGACGCCGGCGGCAAAGGACTGACGGCGTTTCTGGTGGAGCCGGGGTTCAAGGGATTTCGCGTGGGGCGGCATGAAGAGAAGATGGGCCTGCTGTCTTCGCCGTCGGTGGAGATTGTGCTGAACGATTGTGAAGTGCCCGCTGAAAACCAGCTGGGCGAAGAAGGGGAAGGGTTGAAGATTGCGCTGAGCACGCTGGACGGCGGGCGCATAGCGATTGGGGCGCTCGCGGTCGGGCTGGCACAGGGGGCGCTGGAAGAAACCGTGAAGTACGCGAAGCAGCGGCGGGCGTTCGGGAAAACGATCAGCGAGTTTCAGGCGATTCAGTGGATGATTGCGGACATGGAGACGGAGATCGAGGCGGCGCGCGGGCTGGTGTATTACGCGGCGTGGTTGAAGGATGCGGGGAAGCGGATGGGGTCGGCGGCGTCCAAGGCGAAGCTGTATGCCAGCGAGATGGTGAACCGCGTGGTGTATAAGGCGGTGCAGGTGCATGGGAGCGTGGGCTACTCGCGGGAGACGGATGTGGAGCGGATGTACCGCGATGCGCGGGTGACTACGATTTATGAGGGTACGAGCGAGGTGCAGAGGATGATCATCGCGCGGGACCTGCTGGATACGGCGGCGAAAGCACACGGGGTAAGCTAGAGGAGGAAAAGAAAAGAGAGAATTTAACACAGAGATCACAGAGAGCGCTGAGGGCCCAGAGAAGAGGAGCAGAGAGATTGGCGACAGGGACTGAGACAAAGAAAAAAAGAGTGGTGAGCGGGATGCGGCCGACAGGGCGGCTGCACATTGGGCATTATTTCGGCGCATTGCAGAATTGGATACGTCTGCAGAATGATCCTACTTACGAGTGTTTCTACTTTATTGCGGATTGGCACGCGCTGACGAGCGATTACGCGAATACATCGGCGATTGCGCAGAACACAATCGAGATCATGACGGATTACCTGGCGGCGGGGCTCGATCCGAAGAAGAGTGTGATTTTTCAGCAGTCGCTGGTCCCGGAACATGCGGAGTTGCATTTGCTGCTGTCGATGGTGACGCCGCTGGGCTGGTTGGAGCGCGTGCCGACGTATAAGGAGGCGCTGGAGAACGTCAAGGAAAAGGACCTGCACAATTACGGATTTCTCGGGTATCCAGTGCTGCAATGCGCTGACATCGTGATTTACAGCGAGGAAGGAGCGCAGATTTTCGTGCCGGTAGGCGAGGATCAGGTTTCGCATGTGGAGACGAGCCGGGAAATTGTGCGGCGGTTCAACCTGTTCTACGGACTTCAACTGGATGAAGCGCTGCGGAGCAAGAGTGCGGCGGGGCTTTGCGGAAACTTCCATCTGGCTTTAGGAATCCCCGGGAATACGCTTTCCATACTCGATTTCCCCTTGGGTGCGGAGAAGTGGGCGGAGTTTTCCTCTCGCGTGAGGGCGCGCATATTGGAAATAGGGTTTGATAATGCCATCGAACGTCTGAGGGCTGCGGTAGTAGCCGACCTGGTCAAATTTACGCCCGTACTGCAGGAACCGGAAGCGAAGCTAACAATGACGCCGAGGATAACGGGGCTCGACGGGCGGAAGATGTCGAAGAGTTATGGGAATGCGATTACGCTGAGCGAGAGCGACGCGGACATACGGGCGAAGACGAAGGTGATGGTGACGGACCCGGCGAGAAAGAGGCGAACGGATCCTGGAAACCCGGATATATGTCCAGTGTATGACTGGCATAAACTGTTCTCGACAAGGGACACCCTGGAATGGGCGGCGGCGGGTTGCCGGACGGCGGGGATCGGGTGCATCGAGTGCAAGGCGAAGATGGCGGACCATTTGATTGAGTGGATTACGCCGGTGCGGGAACGGCGCGTGGAGTATGAGAAGCATCCGAAGAGGGTGCTGGAGATTTTGGACGAGGGGTCGAGGAAGGCGCGGGTGGTGGCGCAGGGGACGATGGAGCGGGTGAGGGAAGCGGTGTTTGGGTGGGAGAAGAAGAAAAAAGAGATTGATGGCTCAGCGGGGAGCGCGAAAGCGTAAAACGAGGAGAAAGATTTAACACAGAGGGCACAGAGGTCGGAGCACAGAGAACTCAGGGAAGAAAGAGAACCACACCGGTCTAAGGACCGGTCACTATAAGGCAAGACAGAGCACAGCCAAGAATGGCTGTGCCACCAAAGAAGGAAGAATGGCGACGCCGTACAAGATAACGATACCGATGTATGAGGGGCCGCTGGACCTGCTGCTGGATTTGATCCGCAAGCAGGAGATGAATATCCACGACATTCAGATTGCGAAGATCACGTCGCAATACCTGGAGTATCTGCACAAGCTGGAAGAATTGAACGTGGACGTGTCGGCGGACTTCATCTACATGGCGGCCACACTGATTTACATCAAGAGCAAGATGCTGCTGCCGCCGGACCCGCTGGCAGGGCCGGAAGATCAGGCGGACCCGCGGGCGGAGCTGGTGCACCGGCTGGTGGAGCACGAGAAATACAAGAACGCGGCGCAGCTTTTGTACCAGAAACAACAGATCGAAGAAAACGTATGGTCGAAGCCGGACAAGTCGCTCTATCACGACGAAGGGACCGAGGGCGAGCTGGTCGTTTCGCTGATGGATTTGATCAAGGTGTTCCAGCAGGTGCTGGAGCGGAAGAAAGAAGTTTCGCGGATCGAGCTGCAGCACGAACAGTTCACCGTGGCGGAGATGATGGCGCAGATACGCGCGCAGATCCTGGCAAGCGACACGAACACGGTGAGTTTGATTGCGTTTTTTGAGGCGTGCGCGTCGCGGCACGCGATGATCGTGGCGTTCCTGGCGGTGCTGGAGATGGTGAAGATGCAGGCCATCGCGATGACACAGGAGAAACAGTTCGGAGAGATTTTGTTGAAGAAGCATAAGATGTTTGACGCGGTGTTTGATGAGAGTGGGGCGATCAAGCAGATTGATGAGGAATACAAGTAGGAAGGGACTGGTGTTCACAGGCTAGGACTCGACCGAAGATGTACCTTGCTTGAAGTTGAGGCTGAGATCCTTCGGCTATCCTCATCGGATAGCCTCAGGATGACAATATTAGCTCAAGGTTTGGAACAATAATGACGAACGAAGAGAGAAGAGCGGCGCTGGAAGCGATTATTTACGCGGCGGACGAGCCGGCGACGATCGAACAACTGGCCGGAGCGCTGGGGGAAGAGAAGCTGGTGGTGCAGGCGGCGCTGGACGAGCTGGCGGCTAGCTATGCGGTGGAAGAGCGCGGGATCGAGATTCGCGCGGTGGCAGGCGGCTACAAGATGTACACGAAGCCGCAGCAGCACGACGTGGTGCGGCGGTTCATCAAGAGTTTGCGGCCACCGCTGCGGCTGACGATGCCGGCGCTGGAGACGCTGGCGGTGATTGCGTACAAGCAGCCGGCAACGGGACCGGAAATTGGAGAAATTCGCGGAGTGAATACTTCGGGCGTGCTGAAGACGCTGCTGGACAAGCGAATGATTGTGACGGCGGGGCGCAAGGAAGTGATTGGGCGGCCGATTCTGTACAAGACGTCGAAGGAATTTCTGATGCGGTTCGGGTTGAGCGACCTGGATGAGCTGCCGAGCCTAAAGGAGTTTGAGGCGCTGGCGAGGGAAGCACTCGGTGGGGATGCCGGGGAAGTGGCGAGTGGCGAGTGGCGAGTGGCGAGCGAAGGCGCAGCAGAGGCCACGCACGAGCAGATGGAGGCGCGGGAGGAATTGTTGGAAGAGACAGCGGCGAATAATGAGGGTATGCCGGAAGCGGCAAGCGATGGGCCGCGGAAGGCGGCAGCGGCGGGGGAGTAAGAAAAGAGAATTTGCCACAGAGGCACAGAGAACACAGAGTCCAGGAGAGATCGAAGAGAGATTCCTCGCTGCGCAGGCCGATCCATAGCAGGAGCGATGGAAAAGAAAAATAGTCGACCTGCTTCGCTCGGAATGACAGCGTTTTTGTTGCGAGCCTAGAAAGCAGAAGGCGCCTTAACGAGAAGACCCTCTCGAAAAACGTAAACCAGAACATGCAGGAACGACTGCAGAAGATTATTGCGCGGGCGGGGATTGCTTCGCGGAGGCACGCGGAGCAATTGATCCTGAGCGGACAGGTGCGCGTGAACGGGCAAGTGGTGAGGGAGCTGGGCACGAAAGCGGATGCGGCGGCGGACCGGATCGAAGCGGCGGGACAAGTTGTGCGGTCGGAAGAGCGGCACGTCTACATATTGCTGAACAAGCCGCCGGAAGTGGTAGCGACGATGGCGGATCCCGAGGGGCGCAAGACGCTGCGAAATTGTCTGCGAGGCCTCGCTCAGCGCGTGTATCCGGTGGGGCGATTGGATTACGCCGCGGCGGGGGTGGTGTTCCTGACGAACGATGGCGACCTGGCGGCGGAGATGCTACGCGATTGGGGGAATCTGCCGCAGGTGTATCAGGTGAAAGTAAAAGGGCGGCTGACGGCGGAAGATTTGGAGCGGCTAGGGAAAGAAACGGGCGCGCGGATGCGAATGATCCGGCAGCCGGACGCGACGCGCGGGATGCGGGGAAGCCGGGGCGGACAGGTTGGGAATTTCTGGTATGAGGCGACACTGAGGGATTCGAAGAGGGATGTGCTGCGGCGGGCGCTGTTTGCGGAGCAGCATCCGGTAGAGAAACTGAAGCGGATCGGATTGGGGCCGCTGAACTTGGAAGGGCTACCGCCGGGACGATATAGGATGCTCGAAGAAAAAGAAGTGGACGGGCTACGGAAAGCTTTGAATGAAAAACCCAAAACTCCCAGAAAGAGAAACGCCTGAATAGAAGTGAACGTTGAGATCCTTCGGCCATCCTTGTCGGATGGCCTCAGGATGACAAGCAATAGAGAGGAAGAATAGTGAAATCGCGATGAGAGTATTGCTGCCGGACGGGGCGGAGGCCAGCGCCGATCCCATTCTTGAAATTCTGAAGAATTACAAAAACGTTGCGGTGGTCGGGTTGTCTTCGAACCGAGCGCGTCCGAGCCATGGCGTGGCGCAATACATAAAATCAGCCGGCTACCGGGTAATTCCGGTGAATCCGAATGAGAAAGAAGTGCTGGGGGAGAAGAGTTACGCGCGGCTGGAGGATGTGCCGGAGAAGATCGAGATCGTTGACATCTTCCGCCGGGCGGAGGAAGTGCCGGCGGTGGCGGAGAGCGCGATTCGTGTGGGCGCGAAAGTCGTCTGGATGCAGCTGGGAATCGAGAATGCAGAAGCGGCGGAAAAGGCGCGGGCGGCGGGGCTGATTGTTGTCGAGGACGCGTGTATGTATGTGGAGCATAAGAAGAGGGTGACTCGTGACTTGTGACTGGTGACTCGTGAAAACCCGGAGAAGTGCTGCCCGCGCGAAAGGTTGCGCGGGCTGAATTGTTTTTTCGCGGAGAGGCGGCCTCGCTCGACCATTACACCTTGCAAACACCCCAGGTTGAGATCCTTCGGCCCCGGCAAAAATCGCCGGGGCCTCAGGATGACACCTTAGGGGTGGGGCCCGTTAGATTGTCAACGCTGGGAGAAGGGGAAGACGAGGAGATTACGTTTGCCGGGGGCGACGACGGCGAGGAAGCGGCCGTCGGGGGAGATGGCGAAGTCGCGGAAGGTGACGCCGTGGAGGATGGGCGCGGGAACGGGCTGGCTGACGGGAAAGTCCTGGTTTGCGGCGTTGGCCGGTACGGTAGTGAAGGGAGGGAGATCGATCCAGACAAGGTCGCCGGATTTTTTCTCGATGGCGCGTTTCAGGAAGATGCGGGTTTCGTCGGAGGACCACTGAAACAAGCCGAGACCAATACGGACGCGGGCGACGCGATTCGGCGCGGTCAGGTCGCGCACCTCGAGAACTTCCTTGTCGATGTAGTAGGCGACTTTTTTTGCGCTGGGGGAAACGGAGATGCCGCCTTCGTAACTGTCGAGGGTCGCGAGCTCGCTGGCTTCCTGGGCGAGGAGATCGAGGCGCTGGAGGCGCGGCGGGCCGGAAAGATTGCGGTCGCGCTCGACGGCAATGGCGATATTTGTGCGCGGGATGTAATCCACGTCGAGGAACGTGCGGCCGTCAAAGGCAGGGCCGGCGGGGCCCGTTGCAATGTTGATGTATTTGAAGGAAGAGAGAACGTGGGGCTTCACGACCTCGGTGAGATAGATGACGGTGGAATTGTCGAGGAGCCAGGAGGCGTTGGAGGAATCCCTGATAACACTGTCGAGGCCGCCGAGGCGGATTTCTTTGCCATTGTCGTCAAGAACGAGGGTCATGAAAGCGTCTTCGGTTTTGCCGGAGTCGGCGTCGACCACGGAAGTGGTGAACAGTTGGGCGAGGATGAGACGGCCGTTGGGCGACCAGCGGTAGGATCCGATCGTGTAGGTGAAGGGCGCACTGCCGCGGGTGAATTTTTCTCCGGCGAGGAGACGATGGCGCTTGCCGTTAAGGTCCTGGAGCCAGATGTCGTCGCGCTGAAGATCGTAGAGCTTGGTTTTGAAAAGGCGGCGCACGGAATAGATGATGCGGCCGTCGGGAGCGTAGGCGAAGCCGGTGATGTCATCGTCAATGGATTGGAGAGGCTTGTCGAGATTGATGTCTTGCGCCCGGGAGGCAGGAAGGGAGCAACAGCCGACAACCGCGCAGACGAGCGCGCAAATACGGCGAAGCAAGCGGAAACGGCTGCGGGAACAGGGGCAGGTCGTCAGGATCATGGGGCGGGATGCGCTGCTTCGCGCGGAAGGGCGAGCACGGCGATCGTCAGGATAGGCGTGAACCGTTTCATTTTTCACCCGGGGAATTTGTTTTGCTGCGAACTTTGAACTTGCGAATTTCGTCGAGACGCTGGCGTAGGCGCTGTTCGAATCCCTGGTCGGTGGGCTTGTAGTAGACACGGCCGGAGAGATTGTCGGGCAGGCAGGACATGTCGGTGACTTTTTCTTCGAAATTGTGGGCGTATTTGTAGCCTTCGCCGTAGCCGATATTTTTCATCAGGCCAGTGACGGCGTTGCGAAGATGGAGAGGTACGGGATCGGCTTCCGTTTTGCGGACGTCTTCGGCGACGTCACCGAAGGCGGTGTACACGGCGTTGGATTTTGGCGCGAGCGAAAGATAGACCGCAGCCTGCGCGAGGGCCAGGTGGCCTTCGGGAGCGCCGAGAAAATCGAACGCGTCTTTGGCGGCGAGCGTGACGGCGAGCGCACCGGGTTCGGCAAGGCCGATATCTTCGCTGGCCATGCGGACCATGCGGCGAGCGAGGTAGAGAGGGTCTTCGCCGGATTCGAGCATGCGAGAAAGCCAGTATAGCGCGGCGTCAGGGTCGGAGTTGCGCACGGATTTGTGGAGAGCGGAGATCAGATTGTAGTGTTCCTCGCCTGCTTTGTCGTAGCGGAGTAGCTTGCGCTGGAGGACGTCTTCGAGGAGTTCGCGGGTGATGGCGCGGACGCCGTGGGAATCCGGTCGGGCGGCGCGCGCGGACAGTTCGAGAGTGTTGTAGGCGGTGCGGGCGTCACCATTGGCGAAGGACGCGATGCGGAAGAGGATGTCGTCGTCCACGCTGAGATTTTCGTTAGCGAGGCCGCGCTCCTTGTCGGCGAGGGCGCGGCGAAGAAGTTCGACGATGAGCGGGGCGGGGAGGGGGTCGAGAACGTAGACTTTGGTGCGCGAAAGAAGAGGGGAGATGACTTCGAAGGAAGGATTCTCGGTGGTGGCGCCGATGAAGGTGATGTGGCCCGCTTCGACGTAGGGAAGGAAGGCGTCCTGCTGGGCTTTGTTGAAGCGGTGGACTTCATCAACGAAGACGATGGTGCGATGGCCGGAATGGGATTCGCGCTCGGCGGCGGCCATGACTTCCTTGATCTCCTTGATGCCGGCGAGAACGGCGCTGAAGGAAACAAATTCCGAGCTGGTGAGGCGCGCGATGACGCGTGCGAGAGTGGTCTTGCCGCAGCCGGGCGGGCCCCAGAAAAGCATGGAGCCGAGATTGTCGTTTTCGATTTGGAGGCGAAGCGGCTTGCCGGGGCCAAGAAGTTTTTCCTGGCCGAGGAATTCGTCGAGGGTGCGCGGACGCATGCGCTCGGCAAGAGGCTGGTGAGCGAGCGGCAAATCCGGCTCAATCGGCTGAGGAAGTTTGGAGAAGAGGCTCACGTTTTCTGATTGCCTGGAGTGGAAAGAGAATTTCGCTGGCGAGCGGCTTCGTAGAAAAGGACCGCGGCCGCTGCGGCGGCATTGAGGGAATCAACGCCGCTGGCCATGGGAATGCGAATGCGGGCGTCAGCGCTGCGCTCGACCTCTTCGGGCAGGCCTGCGCCCTCGTTGCCAACGAGCAACGCCACGGGTTCGCACCAGTCGACCTCCCAGGGAGCCAGCAGGCGCTGTCCGGCGCTTTGCACTTCGTGGACGGAGGAGGCGAGTGTGTGAACGCCGGCGATTCGGAATTGGGTAAGAAGGATGGAGAGAGACATCCCGGGAAGGATGGGGAGATGAAGCGCGGCGCCGGCCGAGGCGCGCAACGCCTTGGGGGAGAAAGGGCTGGCCGTTCCGGATTGTCCAGAGGCGGAGGTGACGGCGCCGGTGGCGCCGAAGGCAGCGGCTGTCCGGATGATTGTGCCCACGTTGCCTGGATCTTGCACGCCGACGAGAACAACGAGAAGCGGCGCGCAAGCGGACGGGGGAGTGCGAAGAAGATCGTCAAAGGAGGTGGTGCGCGGCTGCACCAGAGCAGCGACGCCCTGAGGATGTTCGGTATCGGCGAGGCCTTCAAAAAGGCGATCGGTGGTGCGGAGAGAGGGGAAGGCGATTTCAGGCCGGTCGATTAGCGGAGCCAGGCGCTCACGGTGGCGTTCGCCCGTTTCGCTGAAGAGGACGGCCTCGATGCGGCATCCGGAACGGAGAGCCTCCTCGACGAGGCGGAGGCCTTCGACACCGACAAAGCCGGATTCGGTGGGCAGCCCGCCGCGGAGGGCCATGCGAAAGGTCTTGAGCCAGCGATTGTCGCGGCTCGAGAGTATCGCCGGTGGGTTTGAAGAGCGAACCAGGCGGGCGTCTTTGCCGGGAGTAGCCATCCTAAGGGGAGCGTACCAAATTTCGCCACGCTGAGGCTAACTCGCCCGTCGGCTACAGACGTAATGGTCTGCGAAAACGAGTGCGTCACGAATGCCAGGCGGTTGCATTACAAGCTTTTATTGCGTCGTATACGGGCGTGTGGTAGCGTGCCCAAATTAGGGCAGCGCTGGCGGAGCGCTGCGGGATGGCACTACGACTTCGCCGAAGGCAAAAAAATTGCCGGCTGAATTGCTGCGCGTCAACACGCAGAGCCCCGAACCGGACGTGCTGCGCTATGCGGCGCATTTCCTTGCGCGCGGGTGTGTCATCGGGGTACCCACGGACACGCTGTATGGACTGGCGGCCGATCCGTATAACCTCGCAGCAGTGGATGAGATTTACCGGGTGAAAGGACGGCCAGAGACTCGGGCGCTGCCGATCCTGGTGAATTCGCTGGAACAGGCGACGCTGCTCGCGCGCGATGCGCCGCGAAATTTTCTTCAATTGGGGCAGGAATTCTGGCCGGGCGCGCTGACGCTGGTGGTGGATGCTTCCTACCGGCTCCCGCTGAAGGTTACGGCAAACACGGGGCGCATTGCACTGCGCTGGCCGCGAAGCGAAGTGGTGTGCCGGCTGATCGCGGAATTCGACGGGCCGATCACGGGAACGAGCGCGAATCTCTCAGGATTTCCCGCTTGTTCAAATGCAGAGCAGGTGATGAAACAGATGGGCGACCGGCTGCCCCTGGTGCTGGACGCGGGCGACACGGGAGCGGCGCTGCCTTCGACAATTGTGGAATTGCACGAGGACACGTGGAAAATTATCCGCGAAGGCGCGATCCCGGTTGTGGAGATTGAGAAGGCGCTGCAATAGCTCGCGTGCCTCGGTAAGACCGTGAAATTTCCTCGGAAGGTCTTGAGATTCATTTGCAGTTGAGATCCTTCGGCTATCCTCTTCGGATAGTCTCAGGATGACACGCGGCGGGGCGGAGCATAGGAGATTTTACCGAGAATGGCGGGGCGGCGCGCGCCGGTTGCGGAAGGAATGTTCGCGGGGCGCTGATAAAAGGTTTCATAGGCGAGCAGGGCGAAAGCGAAAGCTTCCTTTGCGTCAACGGGAATGCCGAGGCGGGAGGAGGGGAAGACGTCGATGCCGGGGAGGACGGCAGAGAGTTGAGCGAGAATGAGCGGATTGTGCGCGCCGCCTCCGGATACGATGAGCTGGCGGATTTTGGTCTTGGGCAACACGAAACGGTTGAGGGCGTCGACGACGGAAAGGGCAGTGAAGATCGTGGCGGCACGAATGAGATCTGCGGGTTTTGCGCGATGGCGGCGGCCGAGGGCGAGTAGCTTTTGCACATAAGCGTGCCCATACATTTCGCGGCCCGTGCTTTTGGGAGGAGCGAGCTTCAAGTAAGGATCGCGCAGGAGTTCATCGAGCAGCGCGGGCAGGCTGCGGCCACTGATGGCGAGGCTGGCGTTTTTGTCGAAGCGCTGGCGGCCGCGAGTGAAATGGGAGACGAGGGCGTCGATGAGAATGTTGGCGGGGCCGGTGTCGAAAGCAAAAACTTGTGAGGGCTTCGCTGAGGCGGGAATGACGGTGATGTTGCCAATGCCGCCTAAATTGAGAGAGACGCGGCCGAGTTTCGGGTGGCGATAGAGGAGAAAGTCGGCATAGGGAACGAGGGGCGCGCCCTGGCCCCCGACGGCGACGTCCGCGGGGCGGAAGTCACCTACGGTGGTGATTCCGGTGTGCGCGGCGATGACGGAGGGTTCGCCGATTTGGAGCGTCGAAGACGTGGGGTGGCCAAAGAACGGGATAGGACGACCCTGGTGGAAGACCGTTTGGCCGTGGCTGCCGATGAGAGAAATACGGCGCGGCGAAACGCGGAAGCGGCGACAGGCGGCAAGAGCCGCGTCACCAAAGAGTTTTCCGAGACGAAAATTTAACTGGCTGAGTTCCCCGGCGGTAATTGCTTGCTGCTCGGCGACGTGAAGAATTTCCTTCCGGATTGCAGAAGGGAAGCGGAACGAAACGTGGCCGAGGAGTTTCGCGTTGAGATTTGGCGGTGAACCGGAGATGCGGGCGAGAGCGACATCAATGCCGTCGGCGGAGGTGCCGGACATGAGGCCGAGGACGAGCATGGGCCGCGACGTCATGAGATTTGTTTCTTGAGCTGTGCGAGGAGATTGAGCGCGTCGAGCGGTTTTAGCTGGTCGAGGTCGGCGTCGCGGAGCTTGTCGAGGACGGCGCGATCAAGGGGAGTAAAGAGCACCTCCTGACTGCCGTTGCCGTTCACAGAATCGGTTGCGCCCGGAGAGAGGGTTTCGCTGAGTTCGTGCTCGCTCTGTTCGTGCTTCTTCAAAACCTCACGGGCGCGTTCGATGACGCTGCGCGGCAGGCCGGCGAGGCGTGCGACCTCAATGCCGTAGCTCTTGTCGGCGCTGCCAGGCTCGACGCGGCGGAGAAAAATAATTTCGTTGGGCGTTTCCTTGACGGAGACGTGGACGTTCTTAACAGTGGGGAGAATCTCCGCCAGCTCTGTGAGCTCGTGATAATGGGTGGCGAAGAGCGTGCGCGCGCGGATGTGCTTCTGGAGATGCTCGACAACCGCCCAAGCGATAGAGAGGCCGTCAAAGGTGGCGGTGCCGCGGCCTACTTCGTCGAGAAGGACAAGACTCGCGGGAGTGGCGTGAGTGAGGATGGCGGCGACTTCGCTCATTTCCACGAGAAAAGTCGAGCGGCCACGCGTGAGATTATCGCTTGCGCCGATGCGCGTGAAGATGCGGTCGGTGACGGGAAGCTTGGCCTGGCGGGCGGGCACGAACGAACCCATCTGTGCCATCACGACGATGAGCGCCGCCTGGCGCAGATAGGTGGATTTGCCGCCCATGTTTGGCCCGGTGATGAGCAAGAGTTGCTGGCGGCCGGACTCGAAGCAGAGATCGTTGGGAACGAAGCGTTCGCCGCGCTGGCGCAGGAGTTCTTCGATGACAGGATGGCGGCCGGCGACGATGAGAAGTTCGCCGCTGGAATCGAATTGCGGCCGCGAGTAGCCGCGGTCGGCGGCAAGCTTGGCGAATGCGGAGAGAACGTCCAGTTGGGCGACAGCGGAGGCCGTGCGGCGAAGGCGCGCCGCTTTGGCGGCGACGCTCGAGCGTATGTCTACGAAGAGCTGCCGCTCGATTTCGAGGATGCGCTCATCGGCTGCCAGGATTTTGCGCTCGTAGTCTTTCAACTCGGAAGAAGTAAACCGTTCGGCGTTGACGAGGGTTTGTTTGCGCTCGTAATCGGCGGGCGCGAGATGCAGGTTGGGTTTGGAAATTTCGATGTAATAACCAAAAACCTGATTGAAGCGAATTTTCAGAGAAGCGATGCCGGTGCGCTTGCGCTCGCGCTCTTCCATCGCGGCGATAATCTGCTTGCTGTGCTGGCTGAGAGTGCGCAGTTCGTCGAGCTCGGCGTGGTAGCCGACGCGAATCATCCCGGGTTCGGTGGCGAGGGCGGGAGGTTCATCGGCGATGGCGCGCTCGAGGCGTTCGCGGACGTCGGTGAGCTCATCAATTTCGGCGTAGAGATGCCGCAGGAGTTCACTGCCGCCGGCCGGCGGAGGGGTAAGAAAATTTTTCAGGACGGGAAGTTGCGCGAGCGATCTGCGAAGCGCGACGAGTTCCCGCGGAGAGGCCAGCCCAAGAGCAATGCGGCTGGTAAGACGCTCGAGATCAAGAATGCCGCGCAATTCCTTGCGAATTTCGCCACGGACGACGGTTTGCTGGAGCAGGTGAGCAACAGCGCCGAGGCGGGCTTCAATCGCTTCGCGGTCAATCAACGGACGAAGCAGCCAGGAGCGCAAGAGACGCGCGCCCATGCCCGTGACGGTTTCATCGAGGGCACCGACCAGCGTGGTTGGCCCGGTGCGGCCGGCTTCCTCAGTAAAAATGGGAGCAACCAACTCGAGATTGCGGACGGTGACGGGGTCGAGAACGAGCGCGTCGTGCTGTTCGTAGTAGCGGACGCGGTCCAGGTGGCGAAGAGCCTCGACGCTGGGTGCGTCGTCTCCGCGCGCTGAATTTTCGCGGAGATAGTGGACGATGGCGCCTGAAGCGGCAAGCGCTTGCGGATGGTCATCCAGTCCGAAGCCGGTAAGTTCGGCGACACCAAATTGTTCGCGGAGGATTCGTTCGGCATAGTCGCGCTGGAAAACCCAGTCTTCAACGCGCGATTCGACGCCACCTGCACCTTCGAGAAGAGAAGTTTTTGCGGTCTCGAAAAGCTGCTGGGGGCGCGGCAGGAGTGTCTCGCGGGGATGCAAAAGCTGCAGTTCGTCGCGAAGCGCTTCGTCCGCCGTTGGGCCGGAGAATTCGGTAGCCTGGAACTCGCCGGTGGAGAGATCCACGAAGGCCAAACCGATCGATGAGCCGGAAGAGTGTTTCGCGACAGCGGCGAGAAAATTATTTTCACGGGCGTCAAGGATGGCCACATCCGTCGCGGTGCCAGGCGTGATCACGCGCACGACTTCACGACGAACAAGCTTTTTGCCCGGGCCGGGCTGCTCCATCTGGTCGCAGATAGCAACCTTGAAGCCGCCGCGGATGAGCCGGGCGACGTAGCCGTCTGCGGCGTGGTAAGGCACGCCGCACATGGGGATGGGCTGGCCCTTTTCGCGATTGCGCGAGGTGAGCGTAATTTGTAATTCGCGCGCGGCGATCATGGCGTCTTCGTAAAAAAGTTCGTAGAAGTCGCCGAGCCGGAAGAGCAGCAGCGCATGCGGGTAGCGCGTCTTAATGGCGTGATACTGCTTCATCAGAGGTGTGGACGGGTCGCTCATGGGTGTTACGTGACGTTGGTCATTCTTGAATACCCAGTTGCGTCAGCAGGAAAGCATAGTCCAAAGCGATTTCGCGGAGATAGTCGTAACGGCCGGACGCACCGCCGTGGCCCGCGCCCATATTGATCTTCAGCAGGAGCGGATTGTGATCGCTCTTGAGGGTGCGCAACTTGGCGACGTACTTGGCGGGCTCCCAATACATGACCTGGCTATCGTTGAGCGAGGTTTTCACCAGCATCGCGGGGTAGGCTTTGTGTTCGAGATTGGTGTAGGGACAGTAGGACTTCATGTAGAAATAATCGTCAGCAATCTGCGGATTGCCCCATTCCTCGTATTCGCTCACGGTAAGCGGCAGAGAGGCGTCGAGCATGGTGTTGAGCACGTCGACAAAGGGAACGTGGCTAATCACGATGCGGAAGAGATCTGGGCGGATGTTGGTGACGGCACCCATGAGAAGGCCCCCAGCGCTGCCGCCCTGGATGGTCAGGCGTTGCGGCTGCGTGTAGCGGTGTGCGATCAGGTATTCCGCGGCGGCGATGAAATCGGAGAAGGTGTTGTTTTTTTTGCGCATGCGGCCGGCATCGTGCCAGGTCTTTCCCAGTTCACCGCCGCCGCGGATATGAGCAATCGTATAAATGAGGCCGCGATTGAGGAGGCTCAGACGGTTCGAGTTGAAAGAGACGGGAATGGAGATGCCGTAGCTGCCGTAACCGTAAAGCAGGAGCGGCGCACTACCATCGCGGGGAGTATCGCGGCGATAGACGATGGACAGGGGAATCTGTGTGCCATCGGAGGCGGTGGCGTGTAGCCGTTCGCTGACGAATTGCGAGGAGTCATAGCCGCCGAGGACAGGCTGCTGTTTGCGAAGAATGCGCTGGCCAGTGCGGAGATCGTAGTCAAAAACGGAGCGCGGAGTGATGAAGGATTCGAACTGAAAACGGACGTGCGACGTCTTGAATTCTGGATTGGCGCCCAGCGACGCGTTGTAGGCCGGCTCGGTGAATTCGATGCGCTGCGACGCGGCCAGAGGATGCGCGGCACTCCCAGACAAGTCAATGATGCGAAGGTGGGGAAGGCCGTCTTGCCGCTCGAAGAGGACAAGATGGGTCTGGAAGGCCTCTAGTCCAGCGAGCATCACTTGCGGGCGGTTCGGAAGGAACTCGCGCCAGTGTTCCCGGCGTGGATCGGCGACGGAAACGGTGATGACGCGAAACGTGCGCCCTCCGGAGTTGGTGCGAATGTAGAAAATTCCACCGTGAGGGTCCGCGGACGTTCCGGGATGATGCTCGGCGTAGTACTCGTGATCGTCCTCTCGCCCTGCGATGAGAAGGAAATTGCCTTCGGGCCGATCGGCACGGAGATAGCGAACTTCACTTGTGGTATGGCTTGAGGCAGTGAGAACGAGGAAAGCACGACTGCGGGTGCGGTGGATCTCGATGCGAAATCGTTCGTCGGCCTCTTCGTAGAGAAGCGCGTCGGGTTCGGTTGAATTCAGAACATGGCGATAGAGACGATAGGAGCGCTTCGTGGTTTCATCTTCGATGGTGTAGAAGAGGGTGCGGTTTTCGGCGGCCCAGGCGGCGCTGGTGACGCGTTCGAACCGTTCGGGCAGAAGGGCACCAGTGCGCAGGTCTTTGATGTGCAGCGTGAACTGGCGAAAACCGGTCGTGTCGGTCGAGTACGCAAGAAGATGGTTGTCGTCGCTAACAACGAAAGAATCGAGGCCGAGAAAGGGACGGCCCTGAGCAAGCTCGTTCAGATCAAGCAGCAATTCTTCCGTTGTTCCTTCGGCGTCCAGGCGGCGGCAATGGATGGGGTACTGCTTGCCTTCTTCCGTGCGCGTAAAATACAGATACCCGCGGAGCAGATATGGGACCGAAAGGTCGGTCTGAAGAATCCGCCCGAGCATTTCCTGATACAACTTCTCCTGAAAAGCTTCCGTTGGCTTGAGGACCGCATCGGTGTAGGAATTTTCCGCTTCGAGATAGCGGATGACCTCGGGATTTTCTTTTTGTCGCAGCCAGGCGTAATCGTCAGTGCGGCGGTCGCTGTGGAGTACGTGTTCGGCGGGCTTTCGTAGAGCAGCCGGGGGCCGGGGCGTGCCGGCTTCCGAAGCTTCGGGAGAAAAGTTTCGCGTTACGATGCTGGCGTCTGGTTCCATGCAGATCATTCGAAAGCACGGCGGGGGCGGGGCGCCCGCTCAAGGTGAAACGAATTCGTCCGCTATACTAAAGCAAGTCGGCGGCAGGAGAAAGCGATGGGCTGCCGGGTGGGGACCTGAAAAATGGCGCACGAAACGGAAATCAAGTTACGGATCGAGGATGCCGCGGGCTTCCGCAAAAAGCTTAAGAAGCTCGGCGCACGCCGCGTCACTGGAGGAACGGGGCGAGTACACGAATGGAACGTGATTTTTGACACCCCGGAAGGAGGTCTCGCCAAGCACGGGCAGTTGCTTCGGATTCGAACGGAAAGTCTGTACGGCCGCGCGAAGAAGGCCAAGGGGAGCGCGAAGGGACGCGTGGTGCTGACGTTCAAGAGGCCGGCAATGCCAGCGGGAATCCAGCCGAGCAGAGAAGGACGAATTGTGAAGGCAGGGCGACACAAAGTGCGCGAGGAGATTGAATTGGAAGTGGCGGACTCCGAGAATTTGACGAAGATTTTCGAGGGGCTGGGCATGCGCGGGTGGTTTCGGTACGAGAAGTATCGGACGACATTTGCGCTTCCTGCCGCCGCCCGCTGGGCACAGGACCTGCTGATCGAATTGGATGAGACGCCGATGGGGACTTTTGTGGAGCTGGAAGGGCCGGCCGAGGCGATCGACCGGGCAGCAGGCGAGCTGGGATACTCGCCGCGCGATTATGTTTTGAAGAATTATCTGGCCTTGTACGCCGAAGAATGCCGCCGCAGGAACGAAGAACCCCGTGACATGGTCTTTGCCAAGCCAAAGTGATTGTCAGAACGGGTCATTACTTTCAAGAAAATTACGTCGAAGCGCTACCTTTTCACTTGACAATGCAAAGTACCCGGCTTATCACTGCACTGGTGACTGCGCAGCGGCCACTATTTGCGGGGTAAATCTTTAAGCAATGAGTGCATCCAGCGAACTCGAACCTGGACCAAGTCGCAGCGGGGCAAATAGCGTCGAGAGAATAATCCCGGGACCCGCGCAGGGAGTTGGCTGGGGAGGGTTCACGCCAGGCTAGAGGTAAGCCCATTTGTATGAGGCACTTGCCCGCGGCCGAGGCTTTCCGGCACGCGGGTTTTTTGTTGGCGGAGAGTGGTCTGAGCGGAGGGGCGCCCGTACCAATCTGCCGGGTAGTTCCTGAAAGGGGGTCCTATGCAGTTATACGCCACAGAGTTGATGGGTGCGGAAACCTATGACTCGCAGGGGAATTTTGTCGGGCGCATCAGGGAATTTTTCATCGAGCCCGCGGAACAGTCGAACCGGGTGGCCTATTTTCTGCTCTCCCGTGGAAAATTTCAGCCGCTGGTGGCACGTCACGATCAGGTGGCCTCGGTCGCACCGGGGACGATGCGGCTAAGCGTGGGCGAGCGAGCGCTGGCGTTATACGAACCGAACGAAGCCTGGCTGGCGGTGCAGAAAGACCTCCTGGACCAGCAAATTATCGATACGAGCGGGCGCAAGGTGGTTCGAGTGAATGACGTGGACCTTGTGGAACACCGCACCAACGGAACCGTGGAGCTGCGCCTCACGCAGGTTGACGTTGGATTGCCCGGCGCTGTGCGAAGGCTTTTGCAAGGTGTGGTATCACCCGGCGTGATTCGCAAATTGCAGAACAAGTTGCCGCAGCGCGCGATTCTGTGGGAGTTCGTCAACTTGATCGAGCCGGATCCATTGCGCCGCGTGAAGTTGCGCATCACTCACGAAAAGCTAGAAGACCTGCACCCGGCGGACCTTGCGGAGATCATGGAAGACCTGTCCGCCGCGGAACGGCAGGGAATCATCGCTTCACTCGACGAAGAGACCGCCGCCGCTGTGCTTGCCGAGCTCGATGCGCGGTTGACGACGCAGATTGTTGAAAAGCTGGACCCGGAAAAGGCGGCCGACATCCTGGAGGAAATGGCTCCTGATGCGGCAGCGGACGTGCTTGGCGGGTTGCCCAAGGAAACTTCAGAAGAATTGCTGGAAGAGATGCCGGGGCAGGAAGCCGATGAAGTACGTGAACTGCTCACATTCGATCCATCGACGGCCGGAGGAATGATGAATACGGAGTTTGTATTTGTCGGGGAGGCTTCGACTCGTGAGGAAGTTCTGCAGTGGATGAGGGAGGAGGATTTGCAGCTGGAGCAACTGGACACCATCGTGCTGCTCGACGGCGGGGCACAATTCTCGGGGACGGTGCCGGTGGCGCGGCTCCTGCTGGCCGCGCCGGAACAGCAGATGGCGACGCTGAAAACGGAGCCACTCCTGAGCGTTGCCACGGAAGCGGATGAAAAGGAGACGTTCGAACTGTTCGATAAATACAACCTGAGAATGCTGACGGTCGTGGACCAGGAGAGGCACCCGATAGGGACGATAACGGTGGATGACGTCGTGTCGCGGCTAATGAAGAGATAGAGAGAACAGAGTGAATTGGGAAACCATAACTTCGAGCGTCGAGGGTCTGCGCACCCGCGGAACCGATTTGCAGAAGCGCATCCGCGGCTTGCGGCGCCGCCTTACGCTGCTGCTCGCGGTAGTCGGCCCGGGGATCATTACTTCCAACGTGGACAACGACGCTGGCGGGATCTCCGTCTACACGCAGGCGGGGGCTCAGTATGGGTACGCCCTGCTGTGGTCGCTCATTCCGATGACCATCGCGCTGTACGTCACCGAAGAGATGTGTGCGCGTATGGGGGTGGTGACGGGTAAAGGGCTTTCGGACCTCATCCGTGAGGAGTTTGGATTCCGGTCGACATTTTTCGTGATGGTGACCGGTTTTTTTGTCGACCTTGCAAACGTGGTGGCGGAGTTCGCCGGGGTGGCTGCCGCGATGCAGATCTTCGGAGTCAACAAGTATATTGCGGTGCCGATCGCCGCGGTCTTTGTGTGGACCTTAGTGCTTCGGGGAACGAATCGCCAGGTGGAAGTTGTCTTCCTCATCGCGTGCCTGTTTTATTTGGCGTACTTGTTTTCAGCGATCCTGGCAAAACCGGATTGGCTGGAGGCCGCCAAACATACGGTTATCCCGAATCTCCGTTTTGAGTCGGGCTATCTGGTCATGCTGACGGGACTCGTCGGAACCACGATTGCGCCATGGCAGTTTTTTTATCTGCAAGCGGCATTTGTCGAGAAGAAGGTTAACCCGCGGCAATATCCCCAGGCCCGCGCGGACGTTTTGTTCGGCAGTGTGAGTTGCATGGTCATCGTGTTTTTCATCATTGTTTGTACGGCGGCGACACTGTACGTTTCGGGCCACCGCGAGATAAACGACGCCGCGCAGGCTGCCCAAGCCCTCATTCCGCTGGCAGGCAGGGGCGCGGGAATCTTGTTTGCGTTTGGTCTTCTCAACGCTTCACTGTTTGCAGCCTCCATTCTGCCGCTTTCGACCGCTCACGTGATTTGTGAAGGGCTTGGCTTTGAGGCCGGAATCGATCACAAGTTCAAAGAAGCGCCTATTTTTTATTGGTTGTATACCGCGCTGATCGCTGTCGGAGCTGGTATCGTTTTGCTTCCCCACGCGCCGCTATGGAAGATTTTGATTTTCTCTCAGGTGGGCAACGGTATCTGGCTGCCGGTGGTGGTGATTTTCATCTTGCTGCTGGTGAACCGGCGCGACCTGATGGGCGATTACGTGAACACGCTGACCTTCAACATCATCGCTTGGGTGACGGCAATCACTATGATCGGCCTGACGCTGGTACTGACCTACACGGCAATTTTCCAGAACGCCCCACCCCCGGTCACGCCCTGATGCCGGACACAGCACCAAAGCATTGCGCCGCTGCGGAAGGGTGTGTTAACTTTGCGGCATAAAGGAGAAGCGCTTAGGAACGCTGTGCTACATAACCAACGACACACGAAGCTACAAATCGCCGCACTCGGCGCCTTAGGTCCGGTAACTTCCGAAGAAGTGCAACTTCTCGAAAAGCTCGATCTGGAGCGGCTGCCCAGGCACATCGCCGTGATCATGGACGGAAACGGCCGCTGGGCACAGCGCCGGCACCTGCCGCGCGTGGCGGGGCACCGCAAAGGGGTGCAATCGGCGCGCACCACGATCGAGACGTGCGCAAGGCTGAACATCGAAGCGCTGACGCTGTACGCTTTCTCCGTGGAGAATTGGCGCCGGCCGAAGACGGAAATCGACTTTCTGATGGCCCTGTTGCGGGAGTATCTGCGCAAAGAGATGCCGCTGATCCAGAGGAACAACATCCGGATGCGCTTCCTGGGCCGAATCGAGGAGCTTCCCGAAGGAGTGCAGCAGGATACTCGCGAAGCGGTGGAGCGAACCGCTGGCAACACAGGGATGGTGCTTTGCCTGGCGCTGAATTACGGCGGGCGTGCGGAACTTGTGGACGCAATGAATGCCGTCCTGGCTGAGCGGAATGGTAACGGATCGCCCGGACGGGTGACCGAAGAGCAAATTTCCCGGCGCTTATATACGGCCGGGTTGCCAGACCCCGACCTGCTCATCCGTTCTAGCGGCGAGATGCGCGTGAGCAATTTTCTCCTGTGGCAGATTGCCTATGCGGAAATCTATGTGACGGATACGCTTTGGCCAGACTTCAGCCGCGCCCGGCTGTTCGAGGCGCTTGTCGAATTCCAAGGACGCGAACGGCGTTATGGGGGAATTCGGGAAGACGAGCCTGCGGCGGAAAGGCCTGCTCGCGTAGCCGGAGAATAATCGTCTTTCGTTTCGACCGCCCCCTTTTTTTGTGCCCCTCCTGCGTGATTTCTTTCCTTCAATATGATGAGATGGGGCTGGAGTTTTCATGAATACATCTGGGATCCCCGCACTCGGAAGGACTTACGCTCGATGATGTTGAAGCGTGTACTGACGGCCGTTGTGCTCATCCCATTGGTCGTAGGCTTGGTGCTGAGGGGTTCGACGGCGCTGCTCTCTCTGGCTGTGGCTTTAGTGATGGTTCTTGCGCTGTTTGAATACTTTGCGCTAGGGGACGCCATCGGTCATCGCGCATATCGCTTCTGGACGGCGACGTGCGCGCTGGCCTTAATCTATGTGCAGTGGCGAGACGCGACCGCTCCCTGGTATGAGCTCTCGGGCGGGCTCACGTTGCAGCGAAAAACTGGATTGTTTTCCGGGGGCATGCCGCCGCTGGAGATTGTATTCTTCCTTTTCGTGCTGGGAATCGCTGTCCTCACCTTGTGGACGAGAAGGCCCCTCGTCGAAGCGCTGCCGGCCGCGGGAATCAGCTCAAGCGGGCTCTTGCTCGTAGCGTTTCCGCTGACGTATGCCGTCCGCTTGTATGGATTTGGAAGGGAGGGACCTTGGCTGCTGCTTTTCGCGCTAGTGATCACTTGGGTCGGAGATTCCGCTGCGTATTTTGTGGGCCGCGCGCTTGGCAAACACCCGCTGGCCCCCCACCTAAGCCCCAAGAAAACATGGGAAGGGACGGTGGCGAGTTTCCTTGGATCGCTGGTGGTTGCGGTGATTTTTACGCGATGGCTGGTGGTCCCACTGCCGCATTTGCTCGCGATGGCAGGCGTTGGCAACGCCGCTGGACAGTTAGGCGACCTGCTGGAGTCGGCGTACAAGCGAAGCGCCGGAGTGAAAGACTCGGGTGGTCTGCTGCCAGGACATGGTGGAATTCTCGACCGCATTGATGCGCTGATTCTGGCGATTCCCGTTGTCTGGTATTATTGGGTTTTGATCTACTCGCCGAGAATGTAGGTTTTTAAGAATCTCCAGTACGCAGAAACGGATACAAAAGACTTCGTGAAAAAACTATCCATCTTGGGCTGCACGGGCTCGATCGGGCGGCAATGCCTGTCGGTGGTGGAGTCACAGCCTGGACGCTTTGGTGTGGCGGCGCTGGCGGCGGGGGGGAACCTGGACGAACTGATTGGGCAGATCGAGCGGCACAAGCCGGAATTGGTCTCGGTCGCCGACGAGAAAAAGGCAGATGAGCTGGCTGGGCGGCTTCGTGCAAAGGAAATTTCGCTGCCGGCCATTCATCACGGCCGCGAGGGGATGCTGGCCGTCGGGACGGTTGCGGCCGCAGACGTCGTGGTTTCTGCCGCCGTCGGGGTAGTGGGATTGGAAGCGACCTACGAGGCGATCAAGCGCGGAAAGTTGGTTGCGCTCTCGAACAAGGAAGTTCTGGTGGCGGCAGGCGAGCTGGTAATGGCCGCGGCAAAACAGGCCGGTCAGGAAATTTTGCCTGTGGACAGTGAACACAACGCCGTCCATCAGTGCTTGCGAGGGGGAACGCACGAAGAAGTGCGACGCATTGTTTTGACGGCTTCGGGCGGCCCTTTCCGCAAGACACCGCTCAAGGCGCTGGCGAGCGTCACCCGGGAGCAAGCGCTGGCTCATCCCAACTGGCGCATGGGAAACCGCATCACCATTGACTCCGCGACAATGATGAACAAAGGCTTTGAAGTGATCGAGGCGAGGTGGCTTTTTGGGATGCGTCCGGACCAGATCGACGTGGTGATCCATCCTCAATCAACGGTTCACTCGATGGTTGAGTTTGTGGACGGTTCAGTTCTGGCACAACTCGGGCCGACAGATATGCGTATGCCCATCCAGTATGCGTTAACCTATCCTGAGCGGATCGCATCCAATCAAGTGGCGCTGGATTGGACGAAGCTGAAGCGGCTGGATTTTGAAAAGGCTTCCACTCGGCGCTTCCCCTGCTTGCGGCTCGCGAAGGAAGCCCTGAAGAAAGGCGGGGCACTGCCGTGCGCGCTGAACGCTGCGGATGAAGTTGCAGTGGGCGCATTTCTTGCGGGGCGGCTGGCATTCCTGGGTATTCCGGAAGTAATCGAAAGCGTGCTGGGGAGGACACCCAGGGTGCGGTTTGAGAAGATGGAGGATGTGCTTACAGCGGATGCTGAAGCCCGTCGAATGGCAAAAGAAGAAGTGGCCCGGCTGGCGGTGACAGCGGTAGCGGCATCTTAGATGGAACTAACTACGACCGAGAGCGGTCGAAGGAAGAAGGGAAGCGCAAGTTCATGGACTGGATAATCGGTATGGTGCTCGTGCTCGGAGTGATGATCCTGGTGCACGAATGGGGACACTTCATCATGGCACGGCTGTTCGGCGTTCGCGTGGACGTTTTTTCGATCGGGTTCGGGCCACGGCTGTTTGGATGGAAACGCGGTGCGACCGACTACCGTGTGAGCGCGCTGCCGCTTGGCGGATACGTGCGAATGGCCGGCCAGGATCTTTCTGAAGTGGATGCGGGCAAGGTCGCTCCCACGGGGGCTCAGGATGAGCTCATGAGCAAGCCACGCTGGCAGCGGGCGTTGATCTCTTTTGCGGGACCCGCGGTCAACTTGGTTTTCCCTGTGTTTCTTTTGGCCTGCTACTACATGGCGGCGGGCATGCCATCTCCCGGCTACCTGAGCAAACCCGTGCAGATCGTCGGACTACCATCCGGTTCGCAGACTACTCCTGTTGTTCTTCAGCCGGGTGACACGGTTGTCTCCATCAACGATGTCAAGAATCCAACCTGGGAACAGGCTGAAGAGCAAGTCCATGAAAACCCGGCTGGAGGAACGCTGAAACTCGAAGTTGAATATAACGGAGTACGGCGCCATGTGGAAATCACCCCTAAAGAGGGTGAAACCATCCAACGGATTTTTGGCTATGCGTCGATACGCCCGGTGATCGGCGAAATCTTCCCTGGAGCCCCGGCGGATCGGGCGGGCCTGCGTGAAAATGACATCATCAAGTCGGTGAATGGCCAGAAGGTGGAGTATTGGGAGCAGTTCAAGGATTACATCCGGGACTCCGGGGGCAAACCATTGCAGCTCGATGTTGAGCGCAAGGGACAACTCCTGCACTTGACGGTGACGCCTAAACAAGGCGCGGCTGATGCGAGCACCAACAGCTATCAAATCGGCGTCGGACCTGACCCCGAGATCATCTATCACAAGATCGGATTTGCCGCGAGCGCTTCCGCTGCGTCGGCGAAAACCCTCGAGATGATTCAAGACACTGTAGGCGTCGTAGGAAAACTCTTCAGCGGGCGCGTTTCCGTGAAACAGCTTCAGGGTGCTGTCGGGATTACCCGCGTTGCGGGCGAAGCGGTGCGCAGGGGCCCGTCGGCGGTAATCTCGGTGATGGTATTGATCAGCGTGAACCTGGGAATCCTCAATCTTTTGCCCATTCCGATTCTCGATGGCGGGAATATCCTGCTGCTGGCCATCGAAGGCAGCATGCGCCGAGACCTGAGTCTCGCGTTCAAGGAGCGCTTCGTGCAAGTTGGACTGGTGTTTCTTTTGGTGCTGTTCGCCTACGTTATGTACAATGACGTGGTGCGGTTGCTTCCTTCGCATTCTTAGCGTAGATGGCTTTTCGCGCGTCCGGAGAGAAACATGGCTGCCTCGCCAGCGCACCGGGCTTCCACCGGTGAGCGGCTCAATACCGCGGAAACCACCGGCAGACTGCAACAAGCCGTAAAGAATCTGGGGATTCGGCTCACGCGGCAACGGCGCGTCATCCTGCAGGTGATGGATGAGGCCGAACAACACCTCGATGTCGATCAAATCCTCGAGCGGGGCCGGAAAATTGATTCCGGGGTACACCTGGTCACGGTTTACCGCACCATTGAGCTTCTGAAAAAGCATGGCCTGATTGACGAACTCGACCTGCTGCATCTGCGTGGCGACCGCCACTACTACGAAAGCCACGGGCCTCGCGACCACATCCACGTGGCGTGCCTGCGCTGCGGTAAAGTGCGCGAGTTCGAAAGCCGCCTTTACGAGCAGCTCAAAGAACAAATCGCCCGCGACTTTGGGATGAAAGTAACCGTTTCCCGAACCGAAGTCGGCGGCTACTGCGCCGATTGCCTCTCCAAAATCACAAAATAAATTTGCGATACCTCAACCTAGACCGAGTCCCCTGGCTCAGGCGAGATCGCGGAAAGAGCGGAAGCGGCGCAGGCGGGAGAAGAAACGGTTCGCTGCGTTGATGTCCCTGGCGATTTGCGCGCGCAATTCCTCCGGACCGCTGAACTTTTTTTCGTCGCGCAAGCGCTTCCAGAAGTGGACCTCGATGCGTTTGGGAGCCTCCTCTCCCTGAAAATCGAGCAGGTGCGTTTCGACAGCCAGCGTCGTGCCGTTAAAGGTTGGACGCATGCCGACGTTTGTCACCGACCGGTAGCGCTTGGTACCGCCATCGAATTGGGTACGCGTAATGTATACGCCACGCGCAGGGAGGAGTTCCTGGTCGGGAGTGATATTCAGCGTAGGAAACGTGAATCGCCGGCCAATGCCCGTTCCAGTTACGACTTCTCCAGTCAAGACGAACGGACGGCCAAGAAGACGCGCAGCACGGGTGACATCGCCTGCGGCAATTTTGCGGCGCAAGACTGTGCTGGAAACAACCTCGCCGTGAGCAACCACTGCCGGGATAACAATGGTCTCGAAGCCATGTTTTCCTCCGAGCTCCCGAAGCAAACCGACATCACCGGCCTGCTTGTGGCCGAAACGGAAATTCTCGCCAACTAGAACTGAACGGATGTGCAAGTCGCGAACGAGAATCTGCTCGACAAACTCTCTTGGGGAGAGTTGCGCAAGTGCCATCGTGAAAGGCAGGACGACGGCTGCTTCCAAACCCGCGACGTTGAACCAGTCCATGCGCTGGGCGTTCGTCGAAAGCCGGAGCGGCGCAGACTCCGGGCGGAGCACTTTGAGCGGCGGCGGATCAAAGGTAAGGGCGGTCGCAACAGCCTGGGTCTCCCGCGCACGTACAACAACGGCGCGCAAGATGGTCTGGTGGCCGAGGTGAATCCCATCGAAATTGCCGATTGCAAGGACGCTGCCGCGGGCGTGCGGACCATAATGCTTCGCCCACTCCGCCGAGGAGCCGAATGCCGGGATTGTTCTCGTCGCGTGACTCGCGCTCGAGGGCGCAGCTTGACGCGCGGATTGCTCGTCGACTTGCACGTCAAATTGGAGACCGTCGTACGCGAGCTGCACGTTAGAAAATCCCATCCTGCGCAGCCGCTCGTTCGTTTCCGCGTGAGGCAGATCATGCGCAATGTGGGTGAACCAAGCGCGGCGCGGGTTGAGCTGCTGGACGAGTGACACCGCCTGGTCCACCGTCTGGTGCATGGGATGCGGGATGTCGCGTAGCGCGTCGATGATCAAGTCGTCGAGGCCCTCGAGGAGGGCGCGCGTTGACGCGGGTACCTCGCTAAAATCCGTAATGTACGCCGCCCGCCCAAATCGAAATCCGAGGACTTCCATATCTCCATGAATGACGCGCAAGGGAATGAAGGAGATCCCGAGGAGTTCGAACGGTCTGTCTACCGCATGGAGCGTAACCCTTGGGACCGTGCTGAGAGAGGGCTTGTCGTCGAAGACATAGGAGAAGGCGCGGCGCAAGATCGTGAACGTCTCCTCGTTGCTGTAGATGGGGAGTGCGGTTCGCTGGTGGATGTTGAACGGGCGGATATCGTCGAACCCGAAGATGTGGTCGGCATGACCATGCGTCAGCAGCACACCATCGAGACGGTCGATGCCTGCGCGAAGGGCTTGCTGGCGAAAATCAGGTGTGGTGTCAATAACCACGTTTTGAGTATTTCGCGAGAGCAGAAGAGAAGGCCGGGAACGTTTGTCGTGGGGATCTTTCGACCGGCACACGCGGCAGTGGCAGCCGAGCGTCGGCACGCCCATGGAAGTCCCTGAACCGAGGACGGTGAGCTTGAGAGGAACGGGAGACATTGTTCAGAAGAATGGTTTCGCCGGTGAAGATAGCGCTAACTTCAGCGGCCTTACCCGGCTAAGAACGCGTATTAGCTTTGGCCTGCGCGTTTTGTTTCGCCATCGCCTGGTTGATCTCCAGGTAGGTCATCTTCAACTTACCCAGAAGGTCGAGGAGCGCTTCATCTTCTTCGGGTGCGAGATTGCCTCGAGTCTTTTCGTGGAGAGCGTCCAGCATGTCGATGAGTTCACGCGCCGCCTCGGGATCGATCACCGGCTGCCCGGTGCGCGGGTCGGCGTAGGCTCCCAGCACCATGGCCGCATTACTGCCTAGCATACGAACCAGATTTTCGAACGCAGGTAGCCGCTTGGGAAGTTCCGTGGGCGGTTTTGGAGCAGTCTTGGCTTCCTCCGCCGGAGCCGTTGGCGCAGGACGGGAGACCTCCTGCCGGGCTTCGCGCTCTTTTTCCTCAACCACTTCCTTGCGGAGCTCTCCCTCCGAAGTAAAAGGGCGGCGATCAACCACGCGGAATGACTCTTCTTGCTTTTGGTCAGCCAATGCTTATTCCTCAACGAAAGTGTCTGCTGCCAGTTTAGCATTGGGGTAAGTCATTTGGTAGCGGCGTAAGGGCGCCGCTGGAGGCTCCCAGGCTTGTCAAAGCAGCTGGTGCGCCGTAAAGTGGAACGCTCGCTGGGCCGGAAAGTTGATTAGACAACGCATGGCTTCCCACAAGAGAGCACCTCGAAATTCCAAGAAGCGCGCCGCTAAAGCTCGTAGAACTTCAAAGCACGACCAAATGTCCGCAGGCCAATGGTTTGAAAAGCTGGTGGCGCTACAGGCGAGACTTCGCGCGGTGAACGGCTGCCCTTGGGACAGGGAACAGACGCACGCCTCGCTCCGGACCTACCTGATCGAGGAAGCGTACGAAGTCTTGGACGCACTTGAGAGCGGAGATGATGCCAAGTTCGCGGAAGAAATGGGCGACCTCTTGTTGCAAATCGTATTTCATTCGCAAATAGCCCGCGAGACAGGGCGGTTTACGGCCGCCGACGTGATTCGAAGCGTGCACGAAAAAATGGTTCGGCGGCATCCCCACGTGTTCGGGGAGAAAGGCGCGAAGGACGCCGCAGAAGTGCTCAAGAGATGGGAACAAATTAAGTCCGAGGAGCGCCGCGTGAAAGGAGCGGGCCATAAGATTGGCGCCGCGAAGCAACAAGCGCATGCGGAATCGCTCATGGCCGGCATTGCGCGCAGCTTGCCCGCAACCATGGAAGGGCTCCAACTGACACGGCGCGCCGCGCGGATCGGCTTCGATTGGGACGAGGTAGAAGGCATTTTCGAGAAAATCCGGGAGGAAGGCGCGGAGTTGCGCCACGCGTTGGGAACAAAAGAGCCGGCGAAGGTCGAGGAAGAGATGGGCGACTTGCTATTTGCTGCCGTCAACCTGGCGCGATTTGTGCATGTGGACCCGGAAATCGCGCTAAAGAGAGCTAACGCCAAATTCGCACGAAGATTCCGCGCAATGGAGCAGTTTGCGAGAGCTAACGGGTCCACATTAGAAGGTGTCTCGAGAGCCGAGAAGGAAGCACTGTGGGAAACGGCAAAACGAAATGAGAAGCTGGCCTCGGCCGAGGTAACGGACGAGTCGCCGCAAAGAAAATGAGTAAAGATATCGTGGTCCGGAAATGCGAGCGCCTGGAAGAGTTTCAACTCTGCGTTGATTTGCAACGTGAGATTTGGGGTGAGGAAGACCTGGAAGTCGAACCGGCGACGATGTTCGTTGTGGCGTCCCAAACGGGTGGCCAGGTCTTGGGTGCGTTCGATGGCGACCGGTTCGTTGGATATACCATGGCGGTCGTCGGCCTTCGCGACGGCGTGGTGTATCTGCATTCGCACATGACGGGAGTTCGCGACGCGTATCGCAATCGCGGTGTGGGGCGGATGTTGAAACTCTTTCAACGGGATGAAGCTCTCGGAAGGGGGATCCGCTTCATTATGTGGACCTTTGACCCCTTGGAGATTCGCAACGCCCACTTCAACTTGAACCGGCTAGGAGCGATCTGCCGGGAGTACCGTGAGAATCTCTACGGAATCACCACAAGTCCGCTGCACAGGGGAATTCCGACGGACCGGCTGGTGGCGGAGTGGCATTTGGATTCGGCCCGCGTGGTGACAAGCCTGGGAGATCTTGCGAAGGAACTCACGGATGCTCCCGCTGCTATTGAATTGCCCGCGGAACTCGAGCGATGGAAGCGGGAAGGTTCCCCGGAAGTCGCGAGCGTGCAAAAACGGCTGCGAAGCGAATTTGGCCGATGGCTTTCCCGCGGATACGCCGCGGTGGGAGTACGAATGGCGGCCTCTGGTGCAGCGGCGTACCTTTTGCAGCCCTGGAGTGATTTCTAGCTAAGTGCGTGCAGAAGCGATTATGAGAGTAAGGCAAATTATCCTGCGTGAAATTGAAATGAAGCTGGTGGCGCCCTTCGAAACCAGCATCGAACGCACCGACGTGCGTCGCATCGTGCTGGTCGAAGCGGAAGTGGACGGCGTCACCGGTTGGGGCGAATGCGTTGCGGGAGAGACACCCACCTATAGCCCGGAAACGACACAAACAGCCTGGCACATCTTGCGGGAGTTTCTCTGGCCGCTCTTGAAGGGCAAAGAATTCGGTTCGGCAGGGGAAGTGTGGCGGATGTTCGAGCATGTGCGTGGTCACAATATGGCCAAGGGCGCAGTTGAGGCGGCGATTTGGGACGCGGAGGCAAAGCAAAAGGGCCTGCCATTATGGAAACTCCTGGGTGGTATCCGCGAAGAGATAACGAGCGGCGTTTCCGTGGGAATTCAAGAATCTCTTGAGGATCTCGTGAAAACGGTCAAGAAGGAACTCGCGGCGGGCTACCAGCGGATCAAGGTGAAGATAAAACCGGGGAAGGACCTGGAGCAGGTAAAGCGCCTCCGACAGGAATTTCCGCGAATCAAGCTCATGGTGGACGCGAATTCGGCATACACGTTGGAAGATTGGCCCCAGCTGAAGCAACTGGAAGGCTTCTACCTGATGATGATCGAGCAGCCGCTTGGCTGGGACGATCTGTACGCTCACGTCGAGCTTCAGAAAAAGCTGGACACGCCGATCTGTCTGGACGAGTGCATCCACAGTGAGGAACATGCCAGGGCGGCCATTGGGCTGGGCGCCTGCAAGATCATCAACATCAAGCTCGGCCGAGTCGGCGGCCACTCGGTTGCGCGGCGCATCCACGACCTCTGTCAACAAAACGGTATGCCAGTCTGGTGCGGCGGCATGCTCGAAGCGGGCATCGGCCGGGCCCACAACATCGCGCTCTCGACGCTTTCGAATTTCACACTGCCGGGTGATGTTGCGGCAAGCAAGCGCTATTGGCACGAAGACATTATCGACCCGGAAGTGGTCGTGTCTTCGCAGGGAACCATTCGCGCGCCGGCTGGCACTGGGATTGGCTACGAGCCGCGGCACGAGCGCATCGAAAAACTCACCGTGCGCAAGGAGCGGCTGGCCTGACCCGTGCAGATTGGAACCCCCAGTGGGCCCGTGCCCAGTCGCCGTTTGGTTTCTGTTTCTATCGGTGTTGTTGTGCTCGTGTGGGCGCTGAACTTTGTCGCCGCCAAAGTCGGATTGCGGCACCTGCCACCGCTGGCCATGGCCTCCTTCCGAATCGTCGTCGCAGGAGCCATTATGGTGCCGATCTATCTGGCCTTCAGGCGCCTGCCCATCTTTGCTGAAGCGGTGCGGGCAAGCCGCGCTGGATTTACCGCGCATGACTTCTGGACTTTCTTGTATCTGGGTTTCTTCGGGGTAGCCATCAATCAATCTTGTTTCACTATCGGCCTGCGCTATACTTCCATTTCTCATTCGGCCGTGATCGTTGGGATGGGGCCGATTTATACGCTTGTGCTGGCCGTACTTGCCCGAGTGGAGAAGGCCACCTGGCGCAAAGCGACGGGCATGGCGATTGCATTTGCAGGTATTGCGCTGCTGGCCTCCGAGAGCAGCATGTCGCTGCATTCTGCCTCCTTGCTCGGGGATGCCATCACGATGGCGGGCTCCTTGGGCTTCGCCCTCTACGCTGTTCTCGGTAAGCGCGTCGCAGACAGGTACGACACGCTGACGATGACCGCGTTCAATCATTTTGCCGGAGCGATCCTGATGCTCCCCTTGGCCCTTTATGAGGCCCGCGCCCTCGGCCCAGCCGCAAATTGGCGGGCCATACCCTGGGAGAGTTGGGCCAGCACGCTTTACATGGCGCTGTTCGGAGGAGCGCTCGCACTGATCTTATATTTTTGGCTTCTGCGGTATCTCGAGGCGTCGCAGTTGAGCGCGTTTACCTACCTTCTGCCAATCAGCGCAACGATTCTGGGAATCTTGTGGTTGGGTGAAAAGACCTCCTGGGATCAAGTTTTCGGAGGTTCGCTGGCCCTCGCTGGAGTTTATTGGGTGGAATCGGGCCGCTCTGCGGACGCACGCTGAACATAAATCGCGCTCGACGTGGAAATCACTCAGAAAAGTTGCGTTGACTTGAATTCGCTCACCACCTAATATCTCCGCAAAACTGCACTGCTCATCAATGGTGCGGACTGTCTGAGTTCTCGGTCACGGGCCAAACCACAAAGCGCGCGAATCTGAAATTGGAAGCTCAAGGAGCCGGGCATCTCGCATGAGAACCAAGCTCACCCTCGCAGCAATTCTCTTAGCTGCCGCCATCATTTTCGGTTATTGGTACCTTCACCGAGGCCCGAAGCTGGCTGAAACCGACACCATTGTTTTGGCCGATTTCTCCAATTCCACCGGCGATTCTGTCTTCGACGGCTCCCTGAGGGAAGCACTGGCAGTGAATTTGGGAGAATCTCCCTGGCTCAACATCGTTTCCGAGGAGAAGGTGGATGAAGCGCTTCGATCTCTGGGCCGCACCACTGATGATGCGGTCACACTTCAAATCGCCCCTAAAGTCTGCCAGCGCACAGGCGCGAAGGCTTACGTAGCCGGCAGCATTTCGAAAGACGGAAATAGCTTTTCCGTTTCTCTCCGCGCCCTGAATTGCGCCACCGGCGACTCCATCGCGAAAGGAGAGAGTGAAGCCCGAAGCAGGGACTCTGTTGTACATGCGCTAGGGGTAGCCGCCAACGAGCTGCGCACTGAGCTTGGAGAAAGACAAGAGTCTCTCAAAAAATTCAGTCTTCCCTTGGAACGAGCTACCACGACTTCGCTGGAGGCCCTCAACGCATATAGCCAGGGGAGAAAACTAAATCGCGAGAAGGGCGCTATGGAAGCCGTCCCATTCTTCAAGAAAGCGATCGAGTTGGATCCGAAATTTGCCCTGGCCCACTCCAACCTGGCTGTTGGCTACTACAATTTGAACCAGAATGCGCTGGCAAGTGACGAAATCCGGCAAGCTTTCGAGCTTGGCGACCGGCAGACTGCGCGCGACCGGCTGCATATCACTACCCTGTACTACGATCTGGGCACCGGCGACGTGCAAAAGGCCATCGCAAGCTATAAAGAATGGACGCAGCTCTATCCGCGCGACGACATCGCCAAGGGAAATCTCTCCTCTGAGTTCTTTCTCATAGGGAACTACGAGGAAGCCGCATCAGCAGCCCAGGAAGCGCTACGCCTCGATCCGGGGAGCGCGGCCTGGTATGAGAATTTGTCTACTGCCGACATTTCGCTGCTTCGACTTGACCAGGCTCAGGCCGTCTTGAATGAAGCCATCTCGCGCAAACTCGATGATTCGGCAATGCATGCTGATATTTACGCGCTGGCGTTCTTGCGCGGCGACTCACCGGCAATGGCACGGGAAGTAGCCTGGGCAACAGGGAAGCCTGGCGGTGAAGACGCGCTCCTCGCCCTGCAAGCCGATACGGAAGCCTTTTACGGGCACTTGAAGAAGGCGCGGGAACTCTCGCGGCGAGCAGTGGAATCGTCCAAACAGGCTCAACTGGCCGAGCCAGCAGCCATCTGGGAAGGCCTTTCGACGCTGCGCGAGGCGATCTTCGGCTATCCGGACGAGGCGAAGAAGGGCGCAAACGAAGTCTTGAAGATTGCCCCGGACAGCCGCGACGCACAGGCACTTGCTGCTCTCGTCTTCGCCCGTGCGAACGACGCCCCTCGCTCACAATCTATCGTGGATGACCTGGGGGCGCGCTACGTCTCCAACACGGTCATCCAGAAGGCCTGGTTGCCGACGATTCTCGCGCAACTCGCGTTGCTGCGGCAAAACCCCGCCAAAGCGATCGAAATTCTGGAATTCGTGAAACCCTTCGAACGAGGCCAGCTCATCGGTAACTTAAGCAACGCTTGTCTCTTTCCCGTGTACTTGCGCGGAGAAGCCTACCTGAGCACACGGCAGGGTCTGCAAGCCTTGGCGGAATTCCAGAAAATTCAGGATAACAAGGGAGTGGTAGTGAACTGCTGGGCAGGCTCCCTCAGCCGCCTCGGTCAGGCACGCGCCCAGGCCCTGGCCGGTTATACGACTGCCGCGCGTGGCGCCTAT
>Ga0307477_10000684_pt1 | contig 33892 bp, 32 predicted proteins | sample atmos_gasesECM2C_FD_203316 | JGI IMG/M metagenome (GOLD analysis project Ga0307477, IMG submission 203316) | Hardwood forest soil microbial communities from Morgan-Monroe State Forest, Indiana, United States - atmos_gasesECM2C_515 | ecosystem: Environmental > Terrestrial > Soil > Temperate...
CCCGCGATGACGGGCGCGCCCGGCAGTGCGGTGGCCGGCGCCAACAGCCCGGTCGAGTTGACGATGGTGGGGAGGATCCCGGGCGGCACGTCGAGCGCGGCCAAGGTCTGCTCTGACCAGCCGGAGCCATCCATGCGGAGAAGGCCCGTCGGCCCCGCGTTTGACGCGTCTGTCACGTGGACGCCGCCGTCGGTGCCGCCCGTCAGCGTCCACGCCACCCAGGAATCGACCGTGCCAAAGGCCAACTTGTCCCAGCTTGACCGATCGACCAGCGACAACAGGAAGGCGAGCTTGGTGGCCGAGGCGTTGGGGGCGAGACGGATGCCCTGCGCGCCCAGCATGAGGCACATGCCCACCGTGCGCAGATCCTGCCAGCCGATGCCCGGGCCGATGGGCTCGCCTGTGGACCGGTCCCACACGATCGTCGACGCTCGCTGGTTGGCGATCCCCACCGCTTCGACGGGGCCCTCGTTGGCCAGCGCCGTGTGCGCCGTCTCGAGCACGGCCGAGGCCATCTGGGCCGGATCGAACTCCACGAATCCCGGCTGTGGCGAGGAAGGAAGCACCGGTCGGTACTCGACCGCACCGATGGTCGCGTCGGGATGCACGACAGCGGAGCGCACGCCGCTGGTGCCTACATCGACGACGAGCAGGCTCACGGCCAACCGATCTCGCCGAACGGCGAGATGAGCCCGAGCTTGCCAGGGTTGAGGATGCCGCGAGGATCGAGCGCCGCCTTGAGAGAGGCCAGCACCTCGAACGAATCGCCGAGCGCAGCGCGCATGAACCGTCCGCGGTTGACCCCGACGCCGTGGTGGTGCGACAGGGCTCCGCCATGGGCGAGGGTGATGCTCGTGACGGCGTTCCAGGCGGACACGTAGACCGCCTCGGCCGCGGGCCCTCCCGTGGCAACCCCGTCTGGGAGCCGGGCCGCCCACGTGAAGTACAGGCAGGCACCGTCCGAATAGGAGTGCGACTGATGGGCGGACGCGGCCAACATCCCGTCGATGCCCATGAGCGCGGTGATGGCCTCGTCGTAGATCTCGGGCAGAGCGGCCCACCGCGCCGCGATCTCAATGGTGTCAAGCACGATCCCCCGCTGAACCAGGGCGGGCAGCGCGGAGACGTCGTTGCGGTGCCCGAGCCAGCGCTGGACCAGACCCTCATCGAGACGCTGGGCTGACGCGCATTCCGAGTCCACGACGGCGAGGGTGGCCTTCACGAGGGCTTCATCGCCTTCGTCGAGCACGAGCAGCAATGCGGTGTCGACCTCGAAGTTACGTTTTGCCTCGGCCGAGTCGTACAGCCGCAGCACGGCGGGAGTCGCCCCCCGGCGCAGCACCCGACGGCAGGCGTCGAGCCCCTCGACGAAGCCGGAGAACCCGTACGCCGCTCGGAGCTCGAAGGGGGGAACCGGGTGGAGGCGAAGCCGCGCCTCGGTGATGACTCCGAGCGTTCCCTCGGATCCCACGAATACCTGCGTGAGATCGGGGCCGGCCGCGGCCCGAGGGCCGGAACCGCCGGTGCGCACCACCCGACCGTCGGCCAGGGCCACCTCGAGCCCGACGACCATGTCCTCGATCTTGCCGTAGCGGGTTGAGTACTGGCCCGCTCCCCGGCAGGCCAGCCATCCCCCGACGGTCGACAGGTTGATCGACTGGGGCCAGTGGCCCAGCGTCAACCCGTAGTTGGTCCTCAGGTCCTCCTCGAGCACGTCACCGAAGGTGCCCGGCCGCACATCCAGCAAGAGGGAGCGATCGTCGACACCGACGATGCCGTGCAGCAGGCACAGGTCGAGCACGATGCCCCCGAACACCGGCACGCTCGCCCCGCACACCCCGCTCCGGCCGGCACTGGCCGTCACCGGGACGCCGGCCACGTCGCACGCGGCCAGCACCGCCGCCACCTCGGAGGCCGATGTGGGGCTCACGATGGCCGCCGCCCGTGCCGTGGTGGCGCCCGCCACGGCCCAGGTCAGCGACAGCGGCCACCAATCCCGTCCTACCTCATCCAAGCGCTCCGGGTCGGTGTCCACCGACGAGCACACATCGCGAAGGCGGGCGAGGAGCTCGTCGGGGACCTCGACGGTGTGTGGGAACCGCGCCGGGCGGTGGCCGGGGCTGCGGCTGGGGGCCAGGGCGATCGGCGGCGTGGGCTCGCCGCGGCGTGCCTCCATGGGTCAGCCTGCCGCGCCCGGCAGCACGCTGGAGCCCGCCTCGCGCTCGCGCCGCACGATGTCGCGGAAGGCGTTGAGCTGGCCCGCCGTGACCTCCTCGCTCCAACCGAGCTCCGGCGCGATCAGTGCTGCGACCTCCTCGGCCGCGGCCTCGGTCGCATCGCGCGACCGGAGCAGGGCGCGGGTCCGGCGGCTGAGCACGTCTTCAAGAGTCTGGGCCATCTCATGGCGGACGGCATAGATGGCCTCCGCCCGGAGATAGTCGAGCCCCGGCACGAGCGGCCCGGCCAGGTCGCCCCCCGCCAGGCCACCCGAGTGGTCGAGAAGATCGATGACCTCCGTCGCCTCTCCCCCGAAGCGGCCAACCAGGTGCTCCAGCGCCGCAGGGGTCACGCCGAGTGACCGGGCCGCCTCCGGCTTCTGCAGGGCGGCCAATCCCGACGCCCCGCGGATGGGGAGGTGTCGGGTGGGGGAGCGCCGCGCCCCGCGCCCCAGGCGCCGAACCACGACATCCACTGTGTCAGCCGCCATCTTGCGGTACGTCGTCAGCTTGCCCCCGGTGATGGTGATCACCCCGGACTTGGAAACGGAGACCTGGTGGCGTCGGCTCAGGTCAGCGGTGCGCTCGCTCTTGGCGTCCTTGACCAGCGGCCGGAGCCCGGCCCAGGTCGCCGTCACGTCGTCGACGGTCAGCGGCGACGTCACGAAGGCATTGATGGCGTCGATCAGATAGCGCACGTCGTCCGGTGTGCACTGCGGGTCGTCGAGCGAGCCTTCGTAGTCGGTATCGGTCGTGCCGATGTAGGTCTGGTCCCCCCACGGCACGACGAAGATGGACCGGCGGTCCTTGGGCACCGGGATCACCGCGGCGATGTCGGCCGGCAAGCGCGAAGCGGGCACCGTGATGTGGATGCCTTTGGCCGGGCGGATGGATTGGGGATGCACGCCCTCGTCGAGCGCCCGCACATCGTCGGCCCATACGCCGGTCGCGTTGACCACGGTGTGGGCCCGGACAGCTGTTCCATGGGCAAGCATCGCCCCGTCGACCGCCGCGGTCCCGTCGACGGCGCCGGCGACACGCGACAGCGACACTACAGGTGCGTAGTTGACAGCCACGGCCCCGTAGTCCAGCACGGCCGTACGGATGATCTCGAGGGTCAGCCGGGCATCGTCGGTGCGCGCGTCGTAATAGAGGAACGCCGCGGCGAGCCGGTCGGCGCGCAGGGTCGGCAGGTGGCGCAGAGCAGCCTCGCGCCCGATGCGCTTGTGACGTTTGCCGATGCGCAGGCCGCCCGTGACGTCGTACAGCCACAACGCCGTCGAGTACGCCTTGGCGACGGTCTTGTTGACTGCCCCTTCCTTGCCGAAAAGCGGGATGAGGAAGGGCAGGGGATGGACGAGGTGCGGGGCGTTGTCCAGGAGGCGCTGGCGCTCGGCCAGATTCTCGTAGACCAGCGCGTACTCCTTTTGCTGGAGATAGCGCAGGCCGCCGTGGACGAGCTTGGACGATTTCGAGGACGTGCCCGACGCGAAGTCGTGACGCTCGACCAGCGCGGTGCGCAGCCCTCGTGCGGCTGCGTCGAGGGCGACTCCAGCGCCGGTCACACCGCCGCCGATGACCAGCACGTCGAATTGCTCCGCGCCGAGACGCCGGAGGGCGTCGTCTCGATCGAAGCTCATCTGGATCCTCCAAGCTCGGCGTACGGCGTGCGGAACCCGTCGCGAACCAGCGCCGCCGTGTCGCGGCGCTTGACCACCAGGATGCCGACGCCGAGGACAAGGTACGCCAAGGCGAAGCTCAGCCGGACGGCCGCTCGGTTGGGGGCGGCGACCAGGGCCACCCCGAGGAACTCGCCCACGAACATGGCGAAGACGACGGCCGCCTCCAGCGTCGACACCTCGAGGTTGCCGAGCACCCCGACGCCGAAGACGGACTGAGCCGCGGTCAGCGCCAGCTCTTGGCGCTGAGTCGCTCCCAGAGGCAGGCCGTGGGTCGCGCCGGCCGCGATGGCAAACGTGATGGGCAGGCTGCCCACCAGCACCGTCCACTGATTGATCTTGGATGACACCAACGCCCCCAGACCGACGGCGGCCCGCAACCGCCAGGCGAAAATCACTGAGATCACGAGCTCCGGCGCCTCGGAGGCCAAAGGCGCGAGCCACTGAATGAGGAAGAACTCGTCGATGCCGAGCACCGACCCGCTCGCCACCAGCGCGTCGGCGAACGCGCTCGCGCACACAAAGATGGTGAACGCGGCCACCCCCATGAAGGCCACGACCAGCAGCCTCCGCCGGGCCGGTGTGGCTGCACCACCGATCCACTCGGCGACCCCTTCGAGCTCGGGCTCTTCGGGCGGCGCTTTGGCGACCCTCCATCCGTAGCCCACGAAGACGGCCAGCAGGACGACACAGTCGACCAGGGTGATGGACCGCCGCAGCGGGAGGGTGAGGCACCATCCGCACGCGAGGGCGAGGAAGGCGAGCTCGACGGAGTGTTCCCGCCCCAGGACGACTCCCCGGGTGCGCTCGCCGCGTTGGCGCCGTCGCCACCAGGCCACCAGCACCACCAGGCTCCAGCCGATGCCGATGAGCAGGCGGTTGGCCCCCAGCATGTTGGCCAGCGCCAGCGTGCAGCCCGAATCGTGGCCGGCCAAGCGGGCCGCGGACGATTGGCAGGCGGGTCCGAACCGGGCCACGGCCTGCCCGCCCCTCCATGCGAACACGTTGCCCACGACGTACTCGGGGAGCACTGCCACCAAGGCCAGCCCGCCGATGGCCAGGGCCGGGGCGAGGTCGAGTTGGGCCGCCTCCGCCGCCCACGCCAGCAGCAAAGAGGCGCCGACGATCGCGGCGCCGTACAGGGCCGAACGGGCAAGGGGGGCAAGCCCCGACCCGGCCAACCGGATCGCGATCCCCGGCACCAGAGTCAGCCCGGCGCCGACCAGTGGGCGGGGAACGGGTCTGCGCCGGGGAGAGCTCAATCGACAACCATTGTTGATTACTAACTCGTGTGTGTTAGGGTGCTCTCGGTGAGGACGCCAGACGAGCTGACAACGATGTTCCGGGCCCGGGGCCTCAAGGTTACGCCCCAACGCCAATGCATCTTCCGTGTCCTGCACGGAAACCACACGCACCCTAGCGCCGAGGCTGTCTACGAGGCGGCCTGTGCCGAGATGCCCACAATCTCGCTCAAGACCGTCTACCAGACCCTCAACGACCTGGCGGATATGGGTGAGATCGCCGTGTTGGAGCTCGGTACGGGCGCCGGCCGCTTCGACCCCAATGTCGAGACGGCTCATCACCACCTCGTCTGTGACCGTTGCGGAAAGGTCCGCGATCTGGTCGCCGAGCTCGGTCCGCTGGCGGTGCCGGCTCGTAAGCGTCAAGGTTTCACTCTCAGGTCTGCGGAAGTGGTATTCCGCGGACGCTGCTCGGAATGTGTCCAACCTCCCGTAACCCACTGACAAGGAGCTTCCAATGGCCGGCCTCAAAGGCACTCAGACAGAAAGCAATCTCAAGGAGGCGTTCGCCGGCGAGAGCCAGGCCAACCGCCGCTACATGTATTTTGCGCAGAAGGCTGATGTCGAGGGTTATCCCGACGTGGCCGCGCTCTTCCGCTCAGTCGCCGAGGGCGAGACCGGCCACGCCTTTGGGCATTTCGACCTGCTGGCCGAGGTCGGCGATCCGGTCACGGGCGAACCGGTCGGCCCGACGGACGCCAACCTCAAGTCGGCTATCGCCGGGGAGACCTACGAGTACACGGAGATGTACCCGGGGTTTGCCAAGACCGCCCGGGAGGAAGGCTTCGACCAGGCTTCCGAGTGGTTCGAGACGCTGGCCCGCGCCGAGAAGAGCCACGCCGGTCGCTTCACCAAGGGCCTGGAGAACGTTTCCTGACTGTTACCTACGACCCGCAGCATCCGCGCTACTACGACGAGGGCGACCTTCGCGAGGAGCTGACGCGGGTCTTCGACCTTTGTCACGGGTGCCGGCTCTGTTACAACCTGTGCCCGTCGTTCCCGACGATGTTCACGGCCATCGACGCCCACGACGGGGCCGTCGAGGAACTGAGCCGGGCCGAGCAGGACCGGGTGGTCGACGAGTGCTACCAGTGCAAGCTCTGTTACGTGAAGTGTCCCTACGTGCCACCCCACGAGTGGCAGCTCGACTTCCCGCGCCTGATGTTGCGGGCCAAAGCGGTGGACAAGAAGCATGGCGAGCCTCTCAGGGACCGTCTGGCCGACCAGATCCTCGGGCGCACCGACCTCCTCGGCAAGGTCAACACCCGGCTGGCTCCGCTCGTCAACGCGGTGACCGGTTCGCCCGGCACGGTCTTGCGCAAGGCCATGGAGTCGACCCTCGGCCTCGCCTCGCAGCGTCTGTTGCCGCCCTACGCACGGGAACGGTTCTCCACGTGGTTCAAGAAGCGAGTCCCGCCTCGGCTCGATGAACGTCAGGCCACCGTGGCCCTGTTCGCCACCTGTTTCGTCGAGTACAACGAGCCGGCCATCGGCCAGGATCTGGTCAAAGTCTACGAGCACAACCGCGTCGCCTGCGACCTTCCCGCGGACGTTGGCTGCTGCGGAGCACCGTGGCTGCATGCCGGCGACTTCGATCGTTTCGTGGGCGCGGCCAAGCACAACCTGCCCTTACTGGCCCAGGCGATCCGCCAGGGTCGCGACGTGGTCGTGCCCCAACCCACCTGCGGCTATGTCCTCAAGCGTGACTACCTCGACTATCTCGGTGGCCCGGACGCCGAACTTGTGGCCGCCCACACGTACGACGCCTGTGAGTATCTGATGAAGCTGCACCGAGACGGGGAGACAACGCTCGACGTGGAGTTCCCCGGGCCGACGCCGGATGCCATCGCCTATCACGTTCCGTGCCACCTGCAAGCTCAGAACATCGGTCTCAAGAGCCGGGACTTGATGAAGCTGACGGGCGCCGAGATCACACTGGTCAACAAGTGCTCGGGCATCGACGGCACCTGGGGCCTGCGGGCCGAGAATTACGAGCTGGCCCGCAGGGTGGCCCAACCACTCGCCGACGGCATCAGCGCCGCGGCCGCCAAGGGGGCGGTGGTGGCGGGCGACTGCACGCTGGCCAACGGAGCCATCGAGCAAGAGACCGGCCAGGCGCCGCTCCATCCCCTCCAGCTGCTGGCCCGCGCCTACGGGCTGTGAGGCTCACCCTCGACGACATTGCCGACCTCCGGGCCTATGAGCGTGAGCGCGAGGAGTTCCGGGCCAGGATCATCGAGCTCAAGAAGCGCCGCCGGGTTGCCGTTGGACCACTCATCACCTTCGTGTTCGAAAACCGTGACACCGTGAGGTTCCAGATCCAGGAGATGGCCAGGGCCGAACGAATGCTCACCGACGCGGCCATCCAGAACGAGCTCGATACGTACAACCCCCTCATCCCCGCAGCCGGCGAGCTCTCGGCGACCATGTTTCTCGAGCTGCGCAGCGAGGCCGACCTCCGGGAATGGTTGCCCAAGCTGGTGGGCGTCGAGCGGGCCGTAGAGTTGCGCGTCGGCGACCGAGTTGTGTCAGGCGCCCTCGACCCGCAGCATGCCGAGCAGCTCACCCGCGAGGACACCACCGCGTCAGTCCACTATCTGCACTTCTCGCTGAGTGACAATGAGATTGACGACTTTTTGCATGATCCAGTGGTTCTGGCGGTCAACCACCCTTCCTACGACCACGCCACCGCCCTGACCGGACCGACCCTCGCAGAGCTGGCCGCCGACCTCCGACCGCCTCATCCGTAACCTCTGGACTTTGTCAAGGCCGCTGTTCCATAATGCGTTTTCCCCCCTTCGTTCCAAGGATGTGATTTCACTGATGAGCCTGTCATGGCGGCAGAATGCGGCCTGCAGGGGCGTCGACCCGGAGATCTTCTACCCCGCCTCCGAGGAGGAGGCGGACGTGGCCAAGGCGATCTGCGGGCAGTGCGGCGTACGCCAGACGTGCCTCGAGTACGCGCTCGCCCATCGGGAGCGCGACGGCGTCTGGGGCGCGGCCACGGAGAAGGAACGGCGGCGGATCCTCCGGCAGCGTCGAAAGAGCGCCTGAAGGGGGGAACGTGACCCCCGCGGGCCGGGCCGCGGCCGACGGCTCCCGGGCCGCCGCGGCCGCCTGAGGCAGACTGGCGCCCGATGATCACCCTTGAGGAGCTTGGCGGGTGGCCCAGCGTGCTCGGGCCCCTGATGGCGGGCGATGCTCTCACGTCGGTGCAGGCGTCGGCCGCCTTCGCCGAGATCCTGAGCGGGGAAGCGACGTCGGCCCAGATCGCCGCCTTCGCCGTTGCCCTGCGCATCAAGGGCGAGACGGTCGCGGAGATGACCGGCTTCGTGGACGCCATGCTCGCCTTCTCCGAGCCGGTGCCGGTCTCACCCGAGGTGCGGGCCCGGCTTGTCGACACCTGCGGCACGGGAGGAGACCGCAGCCATTCGATCAACGTCAGCACCATCGCCGCCTTCGTCGTGGCCGGTGCCGGCGGCACGGTCTGCAAGCACGGCAACCGGGCGGCGTCGTCGGCGTCGGGCTCGGCCGACGTACTCGAGGCGCTCGGGGTCGCGATCGACCTGGGACCTCACGGCGTGGCCGCCTGCATCGCCCAGGCCGGCATGGGGTTCTGCTTCGCCGCGCGCTTCCACCCGGCCATGCGCCACGCCGTCCCGACCCGGCGCGAGCTGGGGGTGCCGACGGTGTTCAACTTCCTGGGTCCGCTGGCCAACCCCGCGCTCGTGCGCCGCCAAGTCGTGGGCGTGAGCGATCCGCGGATGGCCGAGCGAGTTGTCGGCGTGCTTCAGTCCCGTGGGGCCGAGCGGGCCCTGGTGGTCTACGGGCACGACGGGCTGGATGAGCTGACGACCGCCGACACGTCGACGGTGATGGACCTCACCCCCGACGGGGTTCGCACCTACGTCGTCGATCCCGGCGCGCTCGGCCTGGCGCCGGCCACCCACGAGCACCTCCGCGGTGGCGATGCTGCCACCAACGCCGCCGTCGTCCACGAGGTCCTTGACGGCAAGCCCGGGCCGCACCGCGACATCGTGGTGCTCAACGCCGGTGCTGGCCTGGTGGCCGCGGGGCGGGTCGAGGATCTGCAGAGCGGGGTCGAAGCCGCAGCCTCGGCCATCGATGGCGGCCGAGCCGCGCAGGTGCTGGATGACCTGGTACGGGTCTCTCAGGAGATGGCGGCGGGCGGAAACTCAGCCTGAGGCGGAACGCCGAACGGGCGCGGTCTCAGTCGGCGCCGCGAGCGGCACCGGTCGCTGCCAGGCCGCTTCCAATCGGGCCAGCTCGGCGTGCGCCGCGTCGAGCGCGTCGAGCCGTTCGGTGATCCTGGCCACGCTGTCAGCCAGGCGCTCCTCGCTCAAGTGACTCCGCGACACCACCGTCGCCGCGATCCTGGCCGCCAGCATCTCGATCTCGGTTACTTCCGGGCGCAGGCCGCGCAGCATCGACCGCCGGATGGACGTGGCGAAACGGGCGGCGACGACCAGCTGGTCGTCCACGGACAGGGCCAGGCGCTCGAGCTCCCCGACGCAGTCGACAAGGCCATCCACCGGGATACCTGAGACCGCTCCCTGGGCCACCGCGCCGTGGGCCCCGCGGAGGGCGCGGCGCAGCCGGCGATGGGCCCGGGCGCACCCCGAGGTCTGCCACAGCCAAGCCAGCGGGGCGTGGGTACGGATACGAGGGTTGATGCGGTTGCGGCGCCGGAGCGAGACGACAACGCGGGCGCCGGCCGAGACCACGGTGAGGCAGAGAATCGCGCAACCGACGAACAACGCGAGCACATCGACACGTTAGCGCCCATGGCCGGCCATCCAGTCCGCTTCGAGGCGCCCGAGCTCAGAGGACGGCGGGCCGTTGACGAAGGGCCACAGTTCCTCGCCGATGCGGCGCCAATTGGCCGTCGCGTCGAGCTGGGCGAGAACCGCCATGAGGCCCATGTTGATGCGCTGGATGAGCACAAACGGCGGCGGCAGGTTGGTGTGACGGATGACCGGGTGCGACGGGTTCAACAGCCGGCGCATGGTGGCGGAGGCGTACTCGGGCGTCACCGTCCAGACACGGTCGTGAAGGATCATCTCGTAGAACGGCTCGAAGTAGTCGCGGACCTCGTCATCGGTGACGGGCGCTCCCGGTTTGAGCAGCCCGACCGCTTCGGCCCGCCGACGGAACTCGGGAATGTCGCGCCGCAGCACGATGGCCTGGAGCAGGCCCTGCAGGTCCATGATCTCCTGAGGCTCGAAATGCTTCACGAGCCCGAAGTCGAGAAAGCTCACGTGGCCCCCGGGGCGGAACAGGTAGTTGCCCGGATGGGGGTCACCGTTGAACGTGTCCATACGGTTGAGACTCCGGAACACGAAGCGGAAGATGGCCTCGGCGGCGAGATCTCGCTCAGCCGGGGACCAGGACTGAGCGACAGTGTCGAATCTGGCGCCTTGGGCCAGCTCGGTGGTGAGGACCCTGGCCGTCGAAAGCTCGTCGATCACGTCCGGGATGTGGATGAAGGGGTGGTCGCGGTACCAAGCGACGAAGCGCCTCTGGTTGGCGGCTTCGTGGATGTAGTCGAGCTCCTCGCTCAGCCGGCCCCGGAGCTCATCGACCAGCGGACCCGGGTCGAGCCCGGGGAACACCATGGCCATGACGTTGAAGAGCATGTCGGTGTTGGCCAGGTCGGCGCTGACCGCGTCGGCCACGCCCGGGTACTGCACCTTGACGGCGACCGCCGTTCCGTCGGGGGTGATGGCCCGGTGGACCTGGCCGATCGACGCGGCGGCGATCGGGACCGGATCCCATTCAAGAAACATCCCATGGGGCGGCCGGCCGAGCTCGGACTCGATGACTCCGGCGGCCAGTTCGGAGCTCATCGGCGGTGCGTTCTGCTGCAGTTGGGACAGAACGGTGCGGAAGCCCTCGGGCAGGCCCTCGTCGAGGTAGCTGGCCATCTGGCCGATCTTCATGAGGGCGCCCTTCATCGATCCGAGCGCTTCGACGACCTGCTCGGCGGTGCGCAGCTCCAAGGCCCGGTCGAGGGCCTCCTGGTGCTCAGCAGAAGCGAACGCTCGCCGGGCTCGGTGGGTGACGTACGTGGTGCCGAGCTGTGAGCTCAGCCGGGCCACTTCCGCGTTGCGGCCCCAACGCGACGTGACGGAGACGGGGTCGACTCCGCTTTTCGCCGCGACCGGTTTCGGTCGCCGCTGCCAGTGAACGATCGTGGCGCCACCCGCGATTGCTCCGGCCAAGACGACGGCGGCCCGTTTCAAAGGTCGCGGTGCGCTCGATCCCGTGTCACGGCGAGGGCGCCCCCCACAACGATCACCACGCCCAGCACCCCGGTCACGAGCTCGAGGAGCGTTCGCACGCGGCCGTGAAAAGCGACGATGCCGGCGACGCCGAGGGCCAAGACCACGAAGGCGACAAGCGCGCCGACCGCTCCCCGCCACTCGTCACCGCGGCTGGGGCGGGCCTGAGGCCGCCGCAACTGCTCGGCCAGTCCGTCGGCCGGGCCAGGCGTACGAGCGGGCCTTGGCTCGCGCGGGATCACCGGCTGGTGCGGCGGAGGCGGCCGGGCCGGGGTGGTCCGGGCGGAGGCTGGCCGGTTGATGGCTTCCCCGGCCCGGGTGATGAGATCGTCGGTCTCGAACGGCTTGGTCACGTAGTCGGACGCGCCGGCGCGCAGGCCGATGGCGATATCGGTCGAGTCAGCCTTGGCCGAGAGGAGCAGGACGGGCAGGCGGGCCGTGGCCGGCTGCTGGCGAAGATGGGCGAGCGTGGTGAGCCCGTCCATCCTCGGCATCATGATGTCAAGGATCATGACGTCGGGGGCGAAGAGCTCGGCCTTGACGATCCCATCCATACCGTCGGCCGCCATCTCGACCTCGAATCCCTCGAGCTCGAAGGCGAGCGCCACCATCCGGCGGATGGGTTCGTCGTCGTCGACGATGAGCACTCGCGGCACCCGAACATCCAATCACGTTGGTCCGCCGTCCAGCGGCTCGAAGGTCGGCAGCCGTGGTAACGGCGACGAAAGCTCGCCCGCGCAGGCCACGATACGGACCTTGGTCGCCCTGCTGTCCAGCCATGACGCGATGGTGGCGACCTCGTCGGCCATGTGACGAGGCAAGGGTCCCCTCGGGTCGCCGGTCCCCTCGACAGGGAGAGGCAGGCCGGGTGGCGGGTGACCGCCGCCATCGGTGCCGGTCGACTGGAGCAGGCCGGCTTCGACTACTGCCCACGCGTCGTCAGGCAGCCGGAGCTCCAGGCGCCCCGCCTGACGCAGCGCGTCGAGGCGGCGCTGGCGGGTCAGCACTCTCGCCAGTGCCGCGGCGCGGTTGCGCATGTCGGCAGCCTCCTCGTAGCGCTGGGCCTGCGCGAGCGCCTGCATACGAGCGGCCAGGGGGTCGAGCAGGAGGGATGGATCGCGGGTGAGCCCATCAACGACCCGGTCGACGATGACGCGGTAGTCGGACTGGCTGATCGTCCCCGCGCACGGGCAGGTCGCCACGCCTAGCTGAGCCGGCGCGCACGGCGAAGGTCGCAGCGTGCGCGCCGGCCGACCGGTGCAGCGCCGGATCGGCGCCGCCGTCTGGATGGCCTCGACCACCTGGCGGGCCACGGACGACGACCCGAGCGGTCCGAGATAGAGGCAGCCATCCCCGGCGCGGGCGGCACGAACCACCGACAGTCGGGGGAAGCGCTCGTCGAGGGTGAGCTTCACATAGGCGTAGCGGCGCCACAGCTTGGCATGGCGGTTGTAGTGAGGCGCGAGCTCGTGGATCAGGCGAACCTCGAGAACCGAGGCTTGGAGCTCATTGGTGCAAACGATGTGGTCGATAGACGCGACCTCACGCAGGAGGGCGCCCACCTTGCGGCGCTCGTCCCCGGAGAAGTAGGAGCGCACGCGGCGCCGCAAGTCGACGGCCTTGCCCACGTAGAGCACCCGTGCACTGCGATCGCGGAACAGATACACGCCGGCGCACCGGGGCAGGTTGGCCACCAATTTGAGCTTCGAGAGCTGGGGATGTCCGGTGATGGAGGGCAGGGCGACAAGGTCGTCAAGGGCGAGCACGCCCAGCGTGCCGGCCCGCTCGAGGAGCGCATGCAGCACCTCGGCCGTTGCCCAGGCGTCGTCCAGGGCCCGATGTGTCGGTCGATGGCCGCTGCGCAGGTGTTGGGCGAGGGTCGCCAACCGGCAGTTGGGTACCTCGTCGCGGATGAGCCGGCGGGCCAGCGCGCACGTGTCAACCACCACGTTGGTGAATCGTGGCCATCCGTGGCGGTCCATGGCCGCGGCCAGGAACCTCAGGTCGAACCTAACGTTGTGGCCGACGATCACGTTGTTCTCGACGAAGCTCGCGAGCGGACCAAGCACCGCCTCGATTGGGGGCGCAGGTAGCACCATCGCCTCGGTGATGCCGGTCAGGTAGGTGATCTCCGGCGGCACCGCCATTCCTGGGTTGACCAGCGTCTGGAAGGTGCCCAGCAGCTCACCGCCACGGAACTTGACCGCTCCCACCTCGGTGATGGCGTACGTCTGGGGTGATGCCCCGGTCGTCTCGAGGTCCAAGACGACGAAGGTGACGTCGGCCAGGGGCGTCCCGAGCTCGTCGAAGCTTCGTTGTCCGGCCCGCACCGTACGGAGCCTAATCGAACAGGTGTTCGACTAACAAGGCCCGGTACGCTTCGACCGTGTCGATGACGCGCTACCGCTGCGACGCCTGCGGCAACCTCACCCGCTTCGATGTGGTGGCCACCCGCCGGACCCGCGCCTTCCACCACTACACGCTCGGCGGGGAGCTCCAGATCGACGACGAAGAGCTGCTGTCCGAGACGGTCGAGGAAGTGTCCTGTCGGTGGTGCGGTACGGGCGCGTCGGTAAAGGCGCTGACCGAGGCCTGAACTGTCATACCCCGTCCGCATACTGGGGGCATGACGGTCTTGACCATTGACTGCGACGAGTGCGAGATGCAGGGCACGTCTGCCTGCGACGACTGCGTCATGACATTCCTTCTCGATCCTCGACGTGACGCCGCCGTCGTCATCGACGCCGAGGAAGCCCGAGCCGTGCGGGTGCTGTCCGACGTCGGGCTGGTCCCCGGGCTCCGCCACCGTCGCCGCGCCGGGTGAGTTCCGGTGACCGGCGAGCCCCAAGTGGTAGGTTTCGCCGACCAACAGGACTCTTCACGGGCCGCGGCCCCGGGGGAAGCGAGTGCAACAGCTTCACCTCGTCGGGTTCACGACTGAGCTCGACGGGCTCATCTTCAGCGCCCGCAAGGGCTCCAAGTCTGGCGGCTACGTCGCTCGTCTCGATGATCGCCTGCTGTCGGTCGTGCGCGACGCGATTCGCTTCCACACGGGTGAGGATCTCCTCGACGCCGCCGACGGAGACGCCGCCGGCGAATCCCGGCGCCGGTCGCGCCGGCTGGCCCACCAGGACAGCCATCTCTCGCCCAAGGAGATCCAGGCCCGGCTACGGGCCGGGCGTACTGTCGCCGACGTGGCCGTTGAGGCCGGGGTCGACGAGGAATGGATCATGCGGTTCGCCACGCCCGTGCTCGCCGAGCAGTCGCAGGTCGTGGAGCGGGCGCTGCTCGTCCCGTGCCGGACGAGCCGCAAGGGCGCGTCGGGCCAGACGCTGGCGGTTTCCGTGGGGTGGAACCTGGCCGACCGGGGCCTTCGGGTCACGGCGGGGGAGATGGCCGGTGGCTGGAGCGCCTATCACGTGCGAGAGGGGTCGTGGGTGGTGGCGTTCCGCTACGTCTCGCGAGGGCGCGAGCAGGTCGCCCGTTGGGAGTTCGACCTGCCCACCGGCGATCTGGTGTCGATCAACCGGTTGGCCTCAGAGCTCGGCTACGTCGAGCCGGGTCGGCGCCGCCGCCAGCCCTCGATCAGCGAGGTCATCGCCGACGACGCCGCGCAGCCACGACCGTCACCCCCCGTAAAGGCGCCGGTGCCGCCGCCGCCGCCGGATCCGGAGCCGCCTCCGCCGCGCCCGGCCAAGAAGGCGGCCAAGAAGAAGGTGGTCAAAAAGAGGCCCGCCACCAAGAGGGCGGCCCCCCAGAAGGCTGCTCCGAGGAAGGCTGCCCCCAAGAAGGCTGCCCCCAAGAGGGCCGCGGCCAAGAAGGTGGCGAAGAAGGTCGCCAAACGAGTAGCGCCCCGCGCCACCAAGAAGGCCACGAGTCGTGTGATCAAGAAAGCCGCTCCCGTCGTCAAGCGAGCGCGGACCCGCCCGACCAAGAAGGCCGCACCGCGAGCGCGGCGTCCGGCCAAGGTGGCGCCCCGCCCCTTACGTGTCCGCAAGCTTCCAGCCGTCATCGAGCCCTCGGTCTATGCGGGCGCCCTCGGCGTGGTGCCCACCGTGGGCAATGGATCGACCCACGACGTCGCCGCCGAGCCAGTCGAGATCCTCGCTCCGGGGATTCCGAGCCCCGCGCGCCAACGTCCGCTGGTGGCCGTCCGCCGCATCGATACCAGGACCCGCCGCTTCCCGCCTCCGCCGGCTCAACGGATCGTGCGTCCGCAGCCGGCCGAGCCCGACGACGACCGACCCGCCGTCGTCATTCAGGCCCGGCGCGCTGACAGCTGACCTGACCGCCCGGATTCGCGCCGCCGGCCTCGCCGCCGGGCTGGACGCCATCGGCGTGGCCCCGGCCGGCCCCTTTCTCGAGACGAGACAACACCTGTTCGAGCGTCGCGCCAAGGGGCTGCACGCCGGGATGGCCTTCACGTACCGAAACCCGGTGCGCTCCACCGACCCGTCGGCTTCGGTCCCGGGCGCGACCAGCCTGGTGGTTGGGGCTCGCCGGTACCTGCGCCGGGCTTCCGGTACGGGACGGTCGCCTCGGGGACGGGTCGCCCGCTACGCCTGGAAGGATCCCTACGCGCCCTTGCGATCCGCCCTGGAGGTGGTCGCGGAGGAGCTGCGGGAGTCGGGCGGGCGAGCGGTGGTGGTCGCCGACGACAACGCCCTGGTCGATCGCGAGGCAGCTGTACGCGCCGGTCTCGGCTGGTACGGCAAGAACGCCAACGTCCTGCTCCCCGGGCAGGGCTCCTGGTTCGTGCTCGGTTCGGTCATCACCGACGTCGCCCTCGAGACGGCCAGCGGCGCCGTGGCCGACGGTTGCGGGGCGTGCACCCGATGCATGCGGGGGTGCCCGACTGGGGCCATCGTCGCCCCGGGGGTGGTGGACGCCCGCAAGTGCTTGGCCTGGCTCGTGCAGGCGCCTGGCGTATTCCCCGTCACGTTCCGCCCAGTTCTCGGCGATCGGATCTACGGATGCGACGACTGCCAAGAGGTCTGCCCGCTCAACCGGGACGTTCCCCCCGGGCCGCCCGAGGCGGGCGATCGCTCTGCGGTGGCGTTGCTCGAGCTGCTGGCCATGACCGATGGCGAGCTGATGCACGCCATCGGGCATTGGTACGTGCCCCAACGCCGTCCGGGGGCCGTGCGTCGCAACGCCCTGATCGCGCTGGGCAATGTCGGCGACGGTGGCGACGAGCAGACGCGGGCCGCGGTCATCGACGCGCTGCATCACGACGACGCCATCGTTCGAGGGCACGCCGTGTGGGCGGCGGCCAGGCTCGGCCATCCCGAATGGGCCGATGGGTTGGTCGGACGCGAGGCCGACCCGACCGTGCAGGCCGAGTTGGCCGCCCGAGGCGATGTCACGGCTCGCGCGCCGGCGTGAGCCACCTGTTGGTCACCAACGACTTCCCTCCCAAAGTCGGCGGCATCCAGTCGTATCTGTGGGAGCTGTGGCGCCGCCTGCCGCCCGGCGAGGCGACCGTCCTCACGACCCGGTGGCCGGGCGCGGCCGACTTTGACGCCGAGCAGCCGATGCGGGTCGTGCGGACCCGCCAGCGGGTGCTGCTGCCGACGCCCGGGCTCGTTCGTCGTATCCGGGCGCTGGCCGCCGAGGTCGGCGCCGGCCTGGTGGTCCTCGACCCGGCCTTGCCCCTCGGGCTCGTCGGGCCCCGGCTGGGGCGGCCCTACGCCGTGGTCGCGCACGGTGCCGAAGTGACGGTCCCCGGCCGGCTGCCGTTGTCCCGGGGGGTCCTGGCCCGCGTGCTGCGGGGCGCATCGGGAATTATCGCCGCGGGCGGCTACCCGGCGGCGGAAGCCATCCGGGCTGCCGGCGGGTCCGATCGGATCAGGGCCTTCGTGGTTCCGCCTGGGGTCGACGCGGAGCGGTTCCGCGTCCTGGACGCCGGGCAGCGCGCGGACGGCCGAGTTCGCCTCGGCCTGCCTCGCCAGGGCCCGCTGGTCGTCAGCGTCAGCCGGCTGGTGCCGCGCAAAGGGATGGATGTGCTCATCGACGCCGCCGCGCTGCTCGCCGCGGACCATGCCGGTCTTGTGGTGGCCATCGCGGGTACGGGACGGGACCGCCGTCGCCTGGCCCGGCGCGTGGCGGCCCGTGGTGCTCCGGTGCGGCTGCTCGGCCGGCTGAGCGACGACGCCCTAGTCGATCTCTACGCGTGCGGTGATGTTTTCGCGATGCTGTGCCGCGACCGCTGGGCCGGGCTCGAGCAAGAGGGGTTCGGCATCGTGTTCCTCGAGGCAGCCTCGTCGGGCGTCCCGCAGGTAGCCGGCAACAGCGGTGGGGCGGCCGAGGCCGTCGCGGACGAGAGCACCGGATTGGTCGTGGCCCATCCCTCCAACGTGGCCGAGGTGGCGGCGGCCATCGGTCGGCTCCTCGACGATCCGGCCGAGGCGGCGCGGTTCGGCTCCCAGGGCCGCGTGCGGGCGCAGGCGGAGTTCGGCTTCGATGGCCTGGCCGCGCGGCTGCGCGAGGCGTTGGTCGAGATGGAGCGACGGTGATGCCGGGAACCGCGCTGCTGCGGGCGTCATGGATCGGAACCGCGGTGTTCGCCATGACGGCTGTCGGCGCTGCGCTCTTTCCCGGATCGCTCGACATTGCCGCGCTGGTCGTGAGCCTGGGGCTGTTTTTCGTCGGCATCGTCCTGTTCGTCTGGGCCTATGCGATCGCCGTCGGTCGAAGTCGACGGGACGAGATTGACGTGGTCGGGTTGTGGCTGCTGTCCGGCAGCGCGCCCCGTCGCGTGCGCGCCGTGCTGTTCGGCTCGCTCTGCGCCGAGATCGTCGTCGCGCTCGCCACCGCTGCCGCGCGCCGCTTCAGCCCCCTGATTTTCGGCGTGCTGGCACCGATGTACGGGCTGGGAGCAGCTGGTTTCTGGGCGGCCAGGCACGGCTCGTTCCCGGCGCGGCGGATCAATCCTTGAAGCCGTATTGGTATTGTGTCCCGCCGGCCAGCCGGTTCGTAACGAACTAGAGAGGCTCGACGCGCATGGCGGACCAAGCAACGCAGGTGATGTTGATCGATGCTTCTCCTGCGCGCTGCTTTGAGGTTGCTGTCGACTTTGAGAATTATCCGGAGTGGGCGGCCGACATCAAGGCGGTGAGCGTTTTGGAACGCGACGCGCAGGACCGCGGCCTGCGCGTGCGGTTTCGTGCCGCGGCCTTCGGGCGCAGCACGTCGTACGTTCTTCGCTACGACCATGCCGAGAGTCCCAAAGTGCTGTCCTGGGTGCAGGAGTCCGGTGATCTGACCAACAAGCTCGATGGCGAGTACATCTTCGCCGAGACGATGCTGCCGGCCGAGGCCGACCGGCCTGAGCGACCGGGAACCGAGGTGACGTACCACCTCGTCGCCGAGCTACGGATGCCGATTCCCGGATTCGTAAAGCGGCGGGCCGAGGGGCGCATCATGCACACGGCATTGCGGGAGCTCAAGGCACGGGTGGAGGCGACTGCGGCATGACCCGTATCTTGCTCTTCACGGGAAAGGGTGGGGTTGGCAAGACGACCGTCGCCGCGGCCACTGGGCTGCGCTGCGGGGCGGCTGGCGCCCGGACGCTGGTGCTGTCCACCGACCCCGCCCACTCGCTGAGCGATGTGCTGGACACCCCGCTGGACTCCGAGCCGCTGGCTGTCGCGCGCAACGTGTGGGCCGAGCAGCTGGACACGACGCAGCGTTTCGAGGAGGCGTGGGGTGAGGTGCAGGCCTACCTCATGCGGGTCATGGACTGGTCGGGTCTCGACGGCATCGAGGCGGAGGAGCTGTCGATCATCCCCGGGCTCGACGAGATCTTCAGCCTGAGCGACATCAAGCGCTACGCCAGCTCGGGTTCGTGGGACTTGGTCGTGGTGGATTGCGCGCCCACGGCTGAGACGATTCGCCTCCTGTCACTTCCCGATGTCCTGAGTTGGTACATGGACCGGGTGTTTCCCCTCGGGCGGCGGGTGACCAAGCTCGTGCGCCCACTCGTCTCGGCCGTGTCATCGTTACCCGTAGCCGGCGACGATGTCTTTCGCGCCACCCAGCAGTTCTATGACCGCCTCGACGGTGTGCGCGCCCTGCTCACCGATCCAGACCATGCCAGCGTGCGTTTGGTCGTCAATCCCGAACGCCTGGTCATCGCCGAGGCCCGCCGCACCGCAACCTATCTCTCCTTGTTCGGCTACCGGGTCGACGCCGTGATCGCCAACCGGCTGTTGCCGTCCGAGGTCACGGATCCGTGGTTCAAGGCGTGGAAGGAAGCCCATGCCGAGCACCTGGCTGCGATCGAGGACGGTTTCGCCCCAGTGCCGGTCCTGCGGGCGGCGTTGGCTCCGGGCGAGCTCGTGGGAGTCGCCGATCTTCTCGACTTTGCCGAGGAGATCTACGGCGATCTCGACGCCGCGGCCGTGTTGCACCGAGACGAGCCCATGACCGTCGAGTCGGTGGACGGCGCCTACCTGCTGCGCTTGGCCATGCCGTTCGCCGAGCGCGACGAGCTCGAGGTGGCGCGCAGCGGCGACGAGCTGCAGGTTCGCGTCGGGCCGTACCGCCGGTCGCTGATCCTTCCTGACGCGCTGGCTCGGCGCAGCGTTGGCGGCGCGCAGCTGACCGAACGAGGCCTCGAAGTGAGCTTTTGCAACGACGGAGCGACATCGGGGGAGGGAGCACCGTGACCGAGGACCCATCCCGGGAAGCCTTCGACCATCTGCAGCGCGCCGCGCTGGAGATGATTGCCGCCGCCCGGGCCGTCCTGGATGTGGCCGAGGAAGCGGTGCGTCAGCCCGAGGCGCTCCGCGACCTGCTCCTGGCCACGGCCCGGGCCGCCACCCAGGCGGCATCTAGCCGTGAACGTGCGGGCGAGACCCGCCCGTCCGTGGAGCGCATCCGTATTTCCTAACGTCGCTGCCCGCCGGCGACGTGATGACCCTTTACGCTGAAAGGCGATGTTCTTCCGACAGATACGGTCCGACGGATCCTGGCAGTTCGTTCTCGATCTGCATCCGCGCGTGACCGTATTGTCGGGTCTGGGCCAGGAACGCCAAGCCCGGATCGCTGCGTTGCTCGAGGCGGCGCTGCACGGCCGGGCGGCCGAGATCGAGGCGACCCTCGACGTGGACGGACGCCCCGTCGAGCTCAGCCAGTGGACCGGACACCTGGATGGGGCCCTGGACCGACTCGAGTTGGTGATCCGGGGGACCGACCTGCCGCATCCCGGGGGAGGCGACTCGGGCGACCACCTTCGGGCACAGGACAACGTGGGCGAGGCGCGCGCTGCACTGGCGTCGGCCACCGAGCAGGTCGCCGGCGCCCGAGCCGCCCTGGCCGCCACCTCCACGGCGCGAATGGACGCGGCTGGTGAGGTTGAGCTGCTCCCCGTCCCCGACGATGCGCTGGCCGAGCGCGTGGCCGAGGCCGATGCCGCGGTCGAGCGGGCCAAGGCGGCGGTGGAGGACAGCGCCCAGCGGCTGAGTCAGGCCCAGAAGGCCCTCGACGAGCACGACATGCAAGCGGCCTTCGAGATCCCCGACCTCGGCCATGAAGCGTCGGAGGCGATCGCTGGCCCCGTGGATGCTCCCGACCTGGCCGCCCTCCAGGGCGGGGTGGATCAGGCGGTCCGGGAGGCCACTCGCGCTCGGGCCCGGTGCCAGGAGGTGGAGGAGCGCGGCGAGCAGGCCCGGGCGGCGGCCGAGGCAGCGCGGGTCCAGTCGCAACGCGCCGCCGAGGAGGCTCAGGCCGCAGTGGCGCTGGCCGAGGAGGCCCGGGCCGCCGCGGTCGTGGCCGAGGAGGCCAAGCCGGTCGAGCCACCGGCCGTCGACCCATCCACCGATGAGGCCGTGGTGGCCGCCCGCCAACGGGCGTCGGACGCGCACGCCGAGCTCGAGCCGATCCAGCAACGACGCCGGATGCTGGGCGAGCGCGTCGCGCAGGCCCGCCGGGAGCTCGACGACCTGGCGGCGAAGGAGGCCGACCAGCCCCCGGCTGTGGCGCCCGACCCGGATCTCGTCGCCGCGATGCGCCAAGCCGTGGCCGAAGCCGAGGCGGAGCGGTGGGATGCCGCGTTCCACGTGGGGGCGGCCGGGCTGATCCAGCGGGCGGAGTCGCTGGGCGAGCGGCGGTCCCGTCTCCGCGCCACCGCCGCCCCCGAGTGGTTGGTCGAGTCGGCCAAGACCGCGCTCGAGGAGGCCAAGACCGAGTACGAACGGCTCGAGGCCATGGCCCCGGCCCGCATCACGCCCGAGGACGTCGTCGCCCTCGATCAGGCCCACCGGGCGCTCACCGACGTCGAGGAGCGAGCCGAACGACGGCTGGTCAGCGGTCCGCTGGCCCGGCGGCGCCTGGCTGCGGCCCGGGCCGAGGAACAGGCCATTCTCGACCGTCTCGGGGTGCCGAGCTATGGCGCCTTCCTGTTGCGCCGGGTCAACGCCTCCGAAGCACAAGCGGGGGCTAGTCCTGAGGCCTTCGAGCGGGCCCGCCGCGCTCTGGCCGACGCCGAGGCCGTCTGGGAGGAACTGCGCACCGTCGAGTTCTCGGACCAGCGCACGCAGCTCGACGTCGACGAAGCCGACTTCTTGCAGGAGGCCGGCGCATTGCTGGGCGAAGAGTTCGCGGCCGGGACGGACCCTGCCGTGGTCGGAGAGAAGCTGGTGGCTCTCGCCCACGAGGCGCCCGACGCGGCCGACAGGATTGCCGCCCTGCGCGGCCTTCTGGCCACGGCCGGGGTCGAGGTGGCCGATGACGCCGACGTGATCCACGCCGCCACCGACTGGCTCGGCGCGGGCGCGTCCCACGAGTCCCCATCGGCAGCGCCCGTGGACGAGCGCCGGGCGACCCTCGAGGTCCTCATCTCGGAGTTGACGGCCGAAGAGGGCGCTCTCAACGCCGAGCACGAGGCCCGGACGGCCGAGGCGACCCGCCTGGCCCAGGAGGCGGAGGACGCCGAGCAGGCCGCTACCGAGCGCCTCGCCGCCGCGATCCCTTCGCCCGAGAGCCCGAGCGGCGAGGCCCGGGAGGTGGCCCAGCACCAGGCGGAGGAGGCGGACGCCTGGGCCCAGGAGTTGCAACAGGCGGCCACCGAGGCCGACGCCGGCGTGGCCGCGGCGACGGCCCAGGTGATCGCCCTCGAGGCCGAACGGGCGGCGGCCGATGCGGCCCGCGACCAGGCCGACGCCGCCCTTCAGGAGGCGCAGGGTGCACTCGATCGGGCCCGGGAGGTCGTGGCCGCCCTCGAAACAGCCGCCCGCGAGGCCGAGCAAGCCCGACTCGCAGAACTGCGGGCTCGGCGCGAGAGGCGCGAGCACGAGCTGCGAGAGCTTCTCGACGCCGCGGGTGCCGCGGCGGGCGAGGCCGCCGCCACCCTCCTGGAGGCGCGCGCCCAGCGCGCGTCGCTCGTCGACGCTGAGATGGAGTTCGAGCGCCGAGCCGACGAGGCCCTGGTGGCTCAGCAGCAGCTCGCCGACGCCACCAGAGCCGAGCATGACGCCCAACGCACGCTCGACCAGGCCGAGGCCGCCGCCGTGGTGGCTGCGACCCGGGTGGCCGAAGCCGAGGAGCGCCTGCTCGAGCTGCGCGCCTCGGCCGTCCCGTCTCGGCCGATCTTCGAGCTCAATCCGAGTGCCGACGCCGAGATCTATCTCCTGGCGCGCGTTGCCGCCGTCCGCTCGGTCGGCGAGCTCGGGTCGCTCCCGCTGGTCATGGTCGAGCCGCTGGTGAGCCTGCCCCAGGAGGACCGCAGGCGGGTCCTCGAGATGGTGGTGCGCATGTCCGAGATCGTGCAGGTCATCTACCTGTCCGACGACCCGGAGATCGTGCGTTGGGCGGAGAGCCTCGGTCCCAGGCAGGCCGCGGTGCGGCGGTTCGGCCGCCCTTCCCCGGCGCCGGCGGCCTGACCTCTCCGGACCCCAGGGCCCGAGAACCGGCGTACAGTCGGGAACGGGTTACGTGGGCAAGGAGGACTGAGCATGGGTCTCGTCACCGAGGACGCCGTTCGGGCTCTGGCTGCGTTCAAGGGCAAGAACGGTCCCGTCGTTTCCCTCTACCTCGACGTGGACGGCCGGCGATACCCGAGGCACCGGGATTACGAGGAGGCCTTCGAACACCTGGTGCGGGTGCGGCGCACCGACGCCCACCCCTCAGTGCTGGAGGACATCCAACGCATCGAAGCCCTCGTCAAAGCCGGGGTCGATCGTTCCGAGACCCGCGCCTTGGCGGTCTTCGCATGCTCGGCCCACGACTTCTGGGAGGTGCTGCACCTGGCCGTGCCCGTGCGCAACCAGTTCGCCGTCAACCACACGCCGCACGTTCGCCAGCTCGAGTCCGTGCTCAACAACCACGCCCGCCTCGGCGTTCTCGTGGTCGACCGTCAACGGGCCCGGATGCTGGTGCTCGAGCAGGGCCTCATCATCGACCGCAGCGAGCTGTTCGACCTCCTGCCGCGCCATGACGACGACCGCGGCGATTGGGACAAGGATCACGTGCGCGATCACACGGCCGCCCTGGCTCTGGCCCACGTTCGCCGCGGGGCCCAGGGGGCGTTCTCGCTCTACCAGGAACGGCCCTTTGATCATCTCGTGGTGGTGGCCCCGCCTGAGCTGGCGCCGGCCGTCGAACGCGAGCTCCACACCTACCTTCGCGAACGGATCGCGGCCCGTGTGACGCTGCCCACCAACACCACCATCGCCGAGATCCAAGCGGCCGCCCTCGCCGTGGCCGCCGAGGTCGAGCGGGGCAAGGAGGCGGCCACCGTCCAAAGGCTCCGGGAAAGGGTCGGCGCAGGGACCGGCGCGGTCGCCGGGCTGGAGCCGGTCATCTCCGCCTTGGGCGAGCGGAGGGTCGAGACCCTGGTCGTGTCGGAGGGGTACGAGACCCCGGGCTGGCGATGCTGGGTCTGCGCGCAGGTGGCCACCAAGGGCCGTCGCTGCCCGACTTGCGCAGGCGACATGGTGCGGGTCGACGACGTCATCGAAGAAGCGGTTGAGGTGGCGCTCGGTCACTCCTCCCGGGTGGTGACCTGTCAGGACAACCCCGATCTCGACGTCCTCGGACGGGTGGGGGCCTTCCTCCGATTCTGAGCGAGGGTCCCCCGACCGTCGGCATCGACATCGGCGGGACGAAATGCCTCGGGGTCGTGCTGGACGCGAGCGGCTCGGTCGTGGCCGACCAACGCGAGCCCACCCCCCGTGACGGCCCGCGCCTGCTCGATGTTCTCGTGGCCCTCGCGCAGGATCTGATCGCACAGGCGGGCGAGGTAGCCGGCGTAGGTATCGGCGCACCCGGTCTCGTCGACGGTCTCGGCACGCTCCAGTTCGCCCCCAACCTCCCGGGAGTCGTCGGTCTGGCCATCGGTGCGGCGGTGGCCGATCGGTTGCGGGCCGTTCCTGTCGTCGTCGACAACGACGCCACCTGCGCGGGGTGGGCGGAAGCGCTGATGGGCTCGGCCCACGGTTGTCGCTATGTGCTGATGGCCACGTTGGGAACGGGCATCGGTGGTGGTCTGGTCGTCGACGGCCGGGTGGTGCGCGGCGCCTACGGCTTCGCCGGTGAGATCGGTCACACGATCGTGGACCCCGCCGGCCCGTTGTGCCCGTGCGGGCAGCGCGGATGCTGGGAGCGTTACGCCTCGGGATCGGGCCTGGGGTGGATGGGCCGAGAGGCGGCCGAAGCGGGGCTGGCGCCCGGACTGGTCGACCGCGCGGGGGGCGATCCGGAGAACGTTCGGGGCGAGCACGTCACGGCCGCCGCCCGGGCCGGCGACGCCGCCGCCCAGGAGGTCATGGACCGCTTCGGCTGGTGGGTCGCGCTCGGCCTGGCCAACTTGGCCAACATCCTCGACCCCGAATGCATCGTTGTCGGCGGCGGGCTCATCGAGGCGGGCGAGGTGCTCCTGGCTCCGACTCGGCGAGCGTTCGACCGCTTGCTCGAAGGGGCGCGGCACCGCCCTGCCATACCCATCGTGGCCGCGGCGCTGGGTGAGCGCGCTGGCGCCATTGGCGCGGCCCTGCTCGCGCGACCGTCAGACCGCCCGGTAACCTAAAAGGCAACCGAGGAGGCATCGTGGAACGCATCACCAGAGGATTTCGCTTGGCCCGCTCGAGCCTTGAAGTGCTTCGGGCTGACACTGGCCTGCTTCTTCTCCCCCTTCTCACCTTCGTGGCCATCCTTGTTGTCGCCGGCATCTACGCAGGCGTGCTGTTCGCCGTCGGGCTGCTGAGCGCGCACACCAGTCCGATCGTGCTCGTCCCGTTGCTGTTCCTGATCTCGTTCGTGTCGATCTTCGGGAGCGCTACCGTTGTGGCCACCGCCGACCTCTACCTGCAGGGGCGGAGCCCGACTCTCGGCGACGGCATCCACCTGGCCACTTCCAAGGCCGGCAAGCTGGCCCAGTGGGCGTTGCTCACCACCACCGTCGGGCTCGTGTTGCGAGTGCTCGAGCAGAGGGCCGGCTTCATCGGGCGCCTCGTGCTCAACCTTGTGGGCATGGCGTGGAGCGTCGTCACCTTCATGGTCGTGCCCGTGGTGCTGTTCGAGGACGAGTCGGTGACCGACTCCGTGCGCCGCTCGGCGTCGCTGTTCCGCGAGCGCTGGGGTGAGCAGTTGGTCGGCAACGGATCGATCGGCCTCGCCATGCTCGCCCTCATGCTGGTGGCCGCGGTGCCGTGCGCGTTGCTGTTCGCCGTAGCGCCGGTTCTAGGGGTCGTCGCGGTGGTCGTGGCCTTCGGATCTCTCGCCGTGCTGTCAGCCGCGTTGTCGGGCGTCTTCAATGCTGCGCTGTACCGCTTTGCGACCACCGGGGCGATCGGGGCACCGTTCTCGGCCGACGACCTGCAGGGGGCCTTCCGGGCGCGGCGCACCCAGGGCGGGCAGGGCATCGTGGGTTGGTGAAGGTTGGGATCACCCTCCCGACCTTCACCGCCGATCGCACGCTGACCGTACGAGCCGCGAAGGCCGCGACGGCGGCTGGTCTCGACGGCGTGTTCCTCTTTGATCATCTCTGGCCGATGGGCTCACCCGGCCGGCCCGCCCTGGCGTGCCTCCCCGGGATGGCCGCGGTGGCCGTCGCCACCCAGCGCGTGATCGTCGGACCACTGGTGGCCCGGGTCGGATTGCTCTCTGATGACTGGCTGATCGACGGACTCAACACGGTTGGCGTCATCGCCGGACCTGGCCGTCTCCTGGTCGGACTCGGCACGGGAGACCGGCTGAGCGCGGCCGAGAACGTCGCCTACGGACTGGACGTTCCGCCTGCGGAGGCCCGTCTCGCCCACCTCGGCCAGTTGGCCCGGCAATTGGTGGACGCTGGCAAGCCGGTGTGGATCGGCGGCCGGAGTCCGGCGGTCCGGCGGCTGGCCGCTGAGGTCGGCGTCCCGGTCAACATGTGGGGGGTGCCGGTGGACGAGGTGCGGGCCATGAGCCAGCCCTGCACGTGGGGCGGGCAGGTACTCGTCGGTGCCGACGACGCCGAGGCCGAGCGTCTTCTGAAGCGCTACGGAGGACGGCCCGGACTGGTTCACGGCTCGATCCGGCGCGTAGCCGAGCACTGCGCCGAGCTGGCCCGCGCTGGCGTGACATGGATCGTGGCCGCCCCTTTGGATGTGGGCGATCAGCCCGAGGTCGCCGTGCAAAACATGGCCGGGGTGCGCCAGGCCCTTGCATTAGCCTGACGTGATGGAGTTCCGGCGGATCAACGGCCTGCCCCCGTACGTCTTGGGGATCATGAACGAGCTCAAGCTTGAGGCCCGCCGAGCCGGGGCGGATGTCATCGACTTCGGGTTTGGAAATCCGGACATCCCCTCGCCCGAGATCGCCGTCGAGAAGCTGGCCGAGGCCGCGCACAACTCGCGCAACCACCGCTACTCGTCGAGCCCCGGCATTCCCAAGCTCCGCAAAGCCATCGCCGACCGGTACCTGGCCAAATTCGGCGTCGAGCTCAATCCCGACACCGAGGTCATCGCCACCATCGGCGCCAAGGAGGGCTTCAGCCATCTCATGTGGGTGCTGCTCGGACCGGGTGATACCGCCCTCGTGCCCAGCCCGAGCTATCCGATCCACATCTGGGGTCCGCTCTTCGCTGGGGCCGACGTCCGCCACGTCCGCCTCGGGGGCACCGAGGGCGACGACGGGGGAGAGGGCTTCTTCGCCAACCTCCTCGAGGCGTGGGAGAACGCGTGGCCCAAGCCGCGCGTCATCGTGCTGTCGTTCCCGCACAACCCGACGACCACGTGTGTGGACCTGGCCTGGATGCAGCGCTTGGTTGAGTTTGCCAAGGAACGTGACGTGGTTCTGGTCCACGACTTTGCGTACTCCGATACGTCCTTCGACGGGTACACGCCACCCTCCATCCTGCAGGTCCCCGGTGCCAAGGATGTCGCCGTCGAGCTCTATACGTTGACGAAGAGCTTCTCAATGGCCGGCTGGCGAGTGGCCTTCCTGGTCGGCAACCCCGAGATCGTCGCTGCGCTCCGCAAGCTCAAGAGCTATCTGGATTACGGCACGTTCCAGCCCATCCAGATCGCCGCCATCGTGGCCATGAACGAAGCCTCGGAGTACCCCAAGGTCGTCAACGAGATCTACCAGAGCCGGCGCGACGCGCTCTGCGAAGGGATCTCCCGCATCGGCTGGGAGATACCCAAGCCCAAGGGCACCATGTTCGTGTGGGCACCGATCCCGGACGCCTATCGCGACATGGGTTCGCTGGAGTTCTGCTCCTTCCTGGTCCGTGAAGCGAATGTGGCCACCTCACCGGGTGTCGGGTTCGGTCCCGGAGGGGAGGGATTCGTTCGTTTCGCCCTCATCGAGAACGAGCAGCGCATCTCCCAGGCCGTCCGCAACCTGAAGCGAGCACTCGGCAAGCTGGCCTGAGGTAATGGCGCTGGGGCGGGGGATCGGAGCGCTCGCTGTCGGTGTGGCGGTGGCCCTCGCCGGCGGCCTGCTGGCCATCGGCCTGGCCGAGGCCAACCCCTCGCCGGCATCGGTGCTGAGCTCGACGCGACGGTTCGTGGATGCGGCCACGGCCGTGAGCTACTCCGCGCGCGTCACCATCACCGGCCCCGCCGCCTCCGACGGAAGCGAGGTGGTGCGCCACCTCGCTATCGCGGGACGGGTCACGTTCCCTCATGCTTTCGACTGTGAGGTGACCGAAGGAGCAAGGGTGTCGGAATACCTGTTCGCGCCGGGCTCGTCCGGCGTGCTGCTGCGCTCCGACGTCGGGTGGACTCACACCGTCGGGCTTCCGCCGTTGGTCGATGCCTCGCTCGTGCGCTCGATCCTCGACCAGGCCACCTCGGCCCGGCGCCACGGCGACGCGGCCTGGTCGGTGGACGTGTCGGTGCGGGATCAGAACGCCGAGGTCGACGCCACTCGCCGGGGCCGTCCCACCCGGGTGGTAGTCACCCAGCGGGCGTCGGGCTCGACCGTCACGGCGATCTATGCCTTCAGCGGTTGGAACGCCGGCGTCTCGGTGGTGGCGCCTGAGCCCTCGGAGGTCAGCCCGAGCTAACGAGGATGGCCCAACAGCCCACCGAGACAAAAGGCGACGGCGGCGTCGGCCACCTCGCCCGGCGGCTCTCCCCGTTCGAGCACGAAGTTCCGGGCCAGGCTGTTGGTCACGCCCAACACCGCGTGGGTGACGATCAAAGGGTCGATGTCCGCGACTTGGCCCGTGACCATGGCGTCCTTGACGTGACGGACCACGTCGGCCACGGCCACGTCCTGGCCGCGGCGCAGGATCGACGAGAAGCGCTCGTCGGCCAGGGCCAGCTGGAACAGCGCGAAGAGGTCTCGGTGGGTGTCGAGCCAGGCCAACGACGCCCGGATGCCCAGCTCGATGCGTCGGATCGGATCGGGCTCGTCGCCGAGGGCTCGCTGCTGGCTGCGCCGCAGATCGTGCTGCGCTTCGCGCAGGATCTCGGCGAACAGCTCCTCCTTGGAGGAGAAGTACCAGTAGAAGACGCCCTTGCCGACGCCCAAGCCGGACACGATGTCGGCGACGGAGGTGGGGTGATAGCCCGTGGCGGCGAAGCGCTTCGCCGCGAAATCCATGAGCTGGCGGCGCCGCTCGCGACCCCGAGTCGTCAGCTTGCGGTTCATCTCGCGCGCACCGTACGCACGCCTTGACCGAGCGGTCAAGAGGCTGGCCTGCCTATTGTGGGCGGAACATGGCCTATTGGTTGATGAAGGCGGTGTTGACCCCGATCCTGCGGTTCTTCTTTCGCGTCCGGGTCGAGGGGCTCGAGCACGTGCCGGCACAGGGGGCGGCGATTTTGGCCAGCAACCACGTGTCGTTTTCGGACTCGATCTTCCTGCCGCTCGTCCTCGACCGGCGGGTCACCTTCGTGGCCAAGGCCGAATACTTCGAGGATCCCAAGACGCGGTGGTTCTTCAAGGCCGTGGGCCAGATCCCCATCAAGCGCGAGGGCGGCTCAGCCAGCCAGCGGGCCCTCGACTCGGCCCGTGAGGTGCTCGACGGCGGGGGCCTGTTCGGCATCTATCCCGAAGGGACCCGGTCGCCTGACGGTCGCCTATACAAGGGTCACACGGGCGTGGCCCGGCTCGCCCTGCAATGCGGCGCGCCCGTGCTGGCGGTGGCCATGATCGGCACGCGGGAGGCCCAGCCCATCGGCCAGGTGATCCCCAAGCTGTTCATGCCCATCACCGTGCGCGTCTCGGCCCCGATGCGCTTCGACCGCTACCAAGACCGCGCCGGCGACCCCAAGGTGCTCCGCCAGATCACCGACGAGATCATGTACGAGCTGAGGGAGCTAACCGGACAGGAGTACGTGGACAGCTACGCCGTGCGTAAGGGAGCGGTCGAGGCGGCCGAGGCGGCCCACGTGGCCTCGATCGCCGAGGTACTCGAGCCGGTGATCACCGAAATGGCGGCGGTGGCCATCTGAGCGCGGTGCGTCGACATCCGAATGCCTCTCGGGCGTAACCGGCACGACACAATCAGGTCGTAGCCTCCCATCATGGCCGAAGTGGTGATGCGCGTCTGGCTCGCGGACCGTCCCGGAGCGCTTGGAGCAGTGGCGAGTCGTATCGGGGGGGTGAAAGGCGACCTGGTCGGCATCGACATCCTCGAGCGGGGTGGAGGTCGAGCCATCGACGAGCTCGTCATCAGCCTCCCCGACGAGGCGCTGGTCGAGCTGTTGGTGAGCGAGATAAGCCAGGTCGACGGGGTCGCCGTCGAGGACGTTCGTCCCGCCGTGGCGGCTATGCGCGACCCGCGCCTCGACGCCCTGGAGACGGCCGCCGTTCTCGTGGATCAACGGCGGGTCGAGGACCTTCTGGGCAGCCTGGTCAGCCACGCGGCGACCGATTTCGAGGCGTCATGGGCGGCCGTGATCGACACGCAGGCCTCGGTGGCTCTGGCCGAAGCCGGCGATCCGCCTCCCGCTCCATGGCTGGGCGCGTTCGTCGCTGGAAGCCGCACCTCGGTCCTGGTCGCCACCGGCGAAGCCGGGCCCGACGACGTCGCGTGGGCCTCCCTGGGGACGGCGGAGCTGGCCTTGTTGCTGGGCCGCGCCGGGCGGCCGTTCCGGGCCCGCGAACGGCGCCAGCTGGCGGCGCTGGCCTACATCGCCGATCGGCGTTGGGTCGAGCTCGTCCGGCGGTCGTCGCGCACGGCCCACCCGAGCGCCGTCTAGGCCGTCGCCCAACCCCGGGCCCGCTCGACCGCGCGCGTCCACGCCGCGTAGCCGCGGGTGGCCGCGGCCGCGCTGACGGCGGGATGGAACTCGGCGTCGAGCGCCCAGTTGGCCTCGATGTCACCAGTCGAGCCCCACACGCCCTCGGCCAGGCCGGCCAGGTACGCGGCACCCAGGGCGGTCGTCTCCTGCACCTGGGGGCGGGCGACCGGGACCTGGAGCTGGTCGGCCTGGAGCTGCAGGAGCAGGTTCATGGCCGAAGCGCCGCCGTCGGCCCGCAGGGCCTGCACCGGACGCCCCGACGCCGTGCTCATCGCCTCGACCACGTCGCGGGTGGCGTAGGCCATGGCCTCCACCACGGCCCGGGCCAGGTGGGCCCGACCCGTGCCGCGAGTGAGGCCCACGATGAGGCCCCGGGCGTACGGATCCCAGAACGGGCTGCCGAGGCCGGTGAAGGCGGGCACGAAGAACACGCCCTCGGCGTCCTCGATGGACTCGGCCAACGGGCCCGTGTCGGCCGCGGCGCCGATGATGCCGAGGCCGTCGCGTAGCCACTGGATCGCCGCGCCGGTGACGAAGATGGCCCCCTCGAGGGCGTACGTCACGCTGCCGTCGGCCAGCTGCCAGGCCACGGTTGTCAACAGACCTTCGACCGGATCGGGGCAGTCGGGCCCGATGTTCATGAGAACGAAGCTGCCGGTTCCGTACGTATTCTTCGTCATCCCCGGCCGCAGACAGGCTTGGCCGAACAGCGCCGCCTGCTGGTCCCCGGCCACCCCCGAGATCGGTATGCCGTCGGCCAGGCCGTCGACCGCGCCGGCGGCGGTGAGCCCGAAGCGTCCGCTCGACGGCCGGACCTCGGGAAGGCACGAAGTGGGAACCCCGAACAGCTCACAGAGCTCTTCTGACCATGCCCGGCGGCGGATGTCGTACAGCAAGGTCCGGCTGGCGTTGGACGGGTCGGTGGCGTGCTCGGTGCCGCCGGTCAGGTTCCAAACGATCCAGCTGTCGATGGTGCCGAAAGCCAGGTCCGGCCCCGAGGCCACCCCTCCTTCGGTGAGAAGCCACTCGAGCTTGGTGGCTGAGAAGTAAGGGTCGAGCACAAGCCCTGTCGTGCGGCGAATGGTGTCGAGGTGCCCGGCTTCGCGCAGGGCGTCCCCTCGCCCGGCCGTGCGCCGGTCCTGCCAGACGATGGCCCGGGCCAGCGGCTCGCCGGTGCGGCGATCCCATACCACGGTGGTCTCGCGTTGGTCCGTGATCCCGACGGCCGCGATGGGCGCGTCGAGCCCGCCGGCGAGCTCCGCGAGGGTGGCGCGGACCGCCGACCAGATCTCGGCCGGGTCATGTTCCACCCATCCGGGCCGGGGAAAGTATTGGGGAAACTCCCGGTACGACCAACCCCGTGGCTGCCCCGTGGCGTCGATGGCCATAGCCCGCACGCCCGTGGTGCCCGCATCGATCGCCACCACCACGGCCATGACCGGGGGAGGCTAGCCAGGCCACGAAAAGCATGCTTGACACAGGTGAAACTACAGGTGTGTAATGAACCCACCCATAGGGCTGCCTACCGGGGGAACCACAACATCTTGTGGTTTTGAGCGACGGCATGCCCCGATCCCGCAGGAGGTCGTCGCACTCATGGCTATCGCACCCGAGCAGATGGGCATCGGTATCCGCCGTCACTTCACCACCCCGAGCGCCCATCCGTACGACCAGGTGCGGTGGGAACGGCGCGACGCTCGGATCACCAACTTCCGGGACGGATCCGTGGCCTTCGAGCAGCTCGGCGTGGAAGTGCCGGACTTCTGGAGCCAGAACGCCACCAACATCCTGGCCCAGAAGTACTTCCGCGGGACCCTCGGCACGCCCGAGCGTGAGTGGTCGCTCAAGCAGGTCGCCGACCGGGTCACAGACACCATCGCCGACTGGGGGATCAAGGACGGGTACTTCCTCGACGCGGGCGAGGCCGAGGCCTTCCGCAACGAGCTCAAGTACCTGATCATCCATCAGCGGGCCGCGTTCAACTCGCCGGTGTGGTTCAACATCGGCGTCAAGGGAGTGCCGGCGCAGGGATCGGCCTGCTTCATCCTGTCCGTCGAGGACACCATGGACGCCATCCTCGACTGGTACAAGGAAGAGGGAACGATCTTCAAGGGCGGCTCGGGGTCGGGGATCAACCTGTCCAAGATCCGTTCGTCCAAGGAGCACCTACGAGGCGGCGGGACGGCGTCGGGACCGGTCAGCTTCATGCGAGGTGCGGACGCGTCCGCGGGCACGATCAAATCAGGCGGGAAGACTCGTCGCGCCGCCAAGATGGTCATCCTCGACGCCGACCATCCCGACATCGAGGACTTCGTGTGGTGCAAGGCCATCGAGGAGCGCAAGGCCCGGGCCCTGCGCGACGCCGGCTTCGACATGGATCTCGACGGTAAGGACAGCCACTCGATCCAGTACCAGAACGCCAACAACTCGGTGCGGGTGACCGACGAGTTCATGCAGGCCGTCCTGGACGACGCCGACTGGCACCTGCGTGCGGTGACTACGGGCGAGGTTCTCGAGACCATCAAGGCCCGCGAGCTCTTCCGCCAGATCTCCAAAGCGGCGTGGGAGTGTGCCGACCCCGGAATGCAGTTCGACACGACGATCAACAAGTGGCACACCGCCCCCAACACGAGCCGGATCAACGCAAGCAATCCATGCTTCACCGGAGACTCGCTCGTCCACACCGACAAGGGTCTGATTCGCTTCCGTGAGCTCTTC
>Ga0307477_10000685_pt1 | contig 33845 bp, 33 predicted proteins | sample atmos_gasesECM2C_FD_203316 | JGI IMG/M metagenome (GOLD analysis project Ga0307477, IMG submission 203316) | Hardwood forest soil microbial communities from Morgan-Monroe State Forest, Indiana, United States - atmos_gasesECM2C_515 | ecosystem: Environmental > Terrestrial > Soil > Temperate...
AGCCCCGCGCCGGGCCCAGTGAAACCCTCAACGGAGTGAGGTATCGCCCCACATGCACGGACGCATTGGCGCACCCGCAGTCCGCCGGATTGGCTCCGGCATCGCTGGCGAGGAGGGCATGACCCTGGTCGAGCTGCTAGTGGTCTGCATCTTCATCGGGACCCTGGCGGCCATTGCCCTGCCGTCCTTCCTCAGCCAGACGTCGAAGGGCAAGGACGCCGATGCCATATCCAACGCGCGCAACCTGGCCGCGACCGTCGAGGTGTGCAACGTCACCGAGGACGGCTACGCCACCGCGGCCTGCGAGCAGCCGGCGAACTCCGGGATCCCGGTCGACCCGTACGGGACCAGCGTGCCCGCCGCTGGCCACGCCGCCGTCGCGTCCGCCGGGCCGGGCGGCTACACGATCGTCTCGTCCTCGCGCTCGGGAGAGCTGTTCAAGATCGTCCGCGATCCGGTCAGCGGAGTGCTGACCCGCTCGTGCAGCACCCCGGGGACGGGCTCCTGCCCCAAGAGCGGCGCCTGGTAGGCGAGGGACGGTCGCAATCGGGCGGGGCGTGGCCGCACGGCCGGGCCCCTCAAACGGCCCCGCAGCCGGCCGAGATGCCATCCTTCCGCGCCATGAACTCACGGATGTCGCGGTGGACGGGGGTCGTGGTGCTGTCCGCCCTGCTCCTGGCCGGCTGCGGGTCGAGCTCCAAATCCAAGACAGCGGCCACCACCCCAGGGGGGAAGGCCACGAGCACCACCTACCGGAAGATCGCCACCATCGCGCCTCCGGGGCCATTCAGGGGGGCCGAGGCCTATGACATCGGATGGGTCGACCCCGTATCGGAGACCTACTACCTGACCGACCGCACGAACGCCACGGTCGACGTGGCCGATGCCCGGACGGACAAGCTGGTCAAGAGCATCCCCGGCTTCGTGGGCACCCACGGGTCGTCCGACGCCACGTCGGGACCGGACGGGATCCTCGAGATCCCCTCCCGCCAGGAGCTGTGGGTGGGTGACGCCAAGAGCAAGGTCCACGTGGTCGATCTGACCAGCGGCAAGATCGTCAAGTCGATCTCCACCCGCGGCAAGGGCTACAACCGGGTGGACGAGATGGGCTACGACCCCAAGGAGCAGGTCCTCCTCGTGGCCAACGACAACGACTCCCCCCCGTTCCTGACTTTCATCTCGGTCCCACAGCGCAAGGTGGTGGGGAGGATCCCGACGCCCCAGGCCACCGGCGGGCTAGAGCAATCGGCCTACAACCCGGCCGATGGGAACTTCTACCAGTCGATTCCCATGACCAAGGCCAACCCGACCGGCGAGGTCGATCGGATCGATCCGAGGACCATGAAGATCACCAAGGTCTTCCCGATCCGGGGGTGCCAGCCCACCGGGCTGTCGCTGGGGCCCAACAACCGGTTCATGGTCGGCTGCCAGCAGATGAAGCCCCGGCTCATCGGCGCCATCCTCGACATCACCACCGGGGCGGTGACCAGGATCACCGAGGCCGGTAACGGGGACGAGGTCTGGTTCAACCCGGGCGACGACCGCTGGTACTACCCCGGAGACGATGCCAAGACCGGCAAGCCCGTGCTGGCCGTGGTGGATGCCGCCACCGGCCGGTGGCTGGTCAACGTACCCATCTCCGGCGAGTCCCACTCGGTGGCCGTCGATCCCACCAACGACCACGTGTTCGTACCCGACACCCAGGCGGGCATCGAGGTCTACGCCCCGGCCTGACCGGGGCCCGCAAGAGGTCTACGCCCGGCCTGACCGGGTCCCGCAAGAGGTCTACGCCCGGCCTGACCGGGGAGTGGGACAATCGGATCGATCCCGACACCCACCTTGGGGGTGACCGCCATGTGCTTCCACCGATCCCGTCACTACCGATCTCGCCACTGGGAGGAGAGAGCCGAGGAGGGGCGCTCCGAGCGCCTCTGGGATCTCTTCTACCGCGAGACCGACCCGAGCGAGCCTCCGATCACGGTGGTGCGGGAGGGCCGGGAGGGGGACTCGGGCGCCCGCGAGCCGGACGAGGTTCCGGTCGGGGCCGAGCGCTGATCTCCAAGCTCTAGGGGATCGAGCCGACACGAGGGCAGCGACCAGGCCCGGCCGGCCCGGAAGGGGTCGGCGTTCGCGTGGGGTAGCGCGAGCCCGTGGCCCGGCGCCCTCGCCCGTGAAAGGGGCTGCGCCTGCTGATGGCCTGGCATTTCGGCCATCGATCATGGACGGGCGGCCATGGTCACCCCGGCCGCCGGGCCCTAGCGTCACGGTCCACCGATCCGATCACCAAGGAGCCACCATGGCCACTCCCGCCGAGACCGTCGAGCGCTACTTCGATGCCTGGACCACGAAGGACTTCGATACCGCGCGCTCGCTGCTGGCCGACGACCTGTCCTTCCGGGGCCCAATCGACACCTTCGACCGAGCCGACGCCCTGATCCAGTCGCTCAAGGGCCTGTCCCAGATCGTCGAGCGCGCCGAGCGCCGCGGACTGGTGTCCGGCGGCGACCGGGTCAGCGTGGTCTACGACCTTCACACCGGGCCGGTGGGGACCGCTCCGGTGGCCGAGTGGTACACCGTGAGTGGCGGCAAGATCACGTCGGTTGAGGCATTCTTCGACCCGCGCCCCTTCGCCCCCATGTTCGAGCACTGATCCGGAGCACCCCATGCCACGCGGAAGCCCACCCAAGCAGGTCAGGCCGAAGAATCTGGCGGGCTACCTCGAGGTCCTGGCTCGGGCCATGTTCCAGGCAGGCATCAGCTGGCGTGTGGTCGAGGCCAAATGGGACGGCATCAAAGCGGCCCTGCACGGCTTCGACCCGCAGTGGCTGGCCGGGCTCGAGCCGAGCCAGATCGACGAGCTGATGGCCGATCCCCGGCTGATCCGCAACCGGGCCAAGCTCGAGGGGCTGGTCGACAACGCGCAAGCGATGCTCGAGCTCGAGGCCGAGCACGGCGGGTTTCGCCGCTACCTGCGATCCCACGACGGCTTCGACGGCCAGGTGGCCGACCTCAAGCGCCAGTTCCGCTTCGTGGGGGACACCGGCGCCTACTACTTCCTGCACGTGGTGGGCGAGCCGGTTCCCACCCACCAGGAGTGGTCGGCCGCCCACGAGCCAAAGCGCCGGCGGCCCGCGCGGACGCGTTGACCCAGCTGCTGGCGAGCTCGGCCCGCACCGACACCGTCAGCGCGCTTCTGCGCGACCTGCGGGTCAGGAGCACCGTCTATTGCCGCTCGGACTTCACCGCGCCCTGGGGCTTCGGCGTGCGCGCCCGCGAGCTCGGCTCGTTTCACGTCGTGGTGGCCGGGGATTGCTGGCTCGAGGTGGAGGGCGAGCCCGAGCCCAGACGGGTGGAGGCCGGCGACCTGGTGATCCTCCCCCGCGGAGAGGTCCACCGTCTGCGCGACCGCCCGGGCAGTCCGATCCGGTGGCTCGAGGAGCTGCTGGAGCACCCGGTCGACCAGGAGCTGCGGATGGGGTGCGGCGGGGGCGGGGCCAGCACGCGCCTTCTGTGCGGCGCGTACGCGCTCGAGGGGAGCCGCCACCATCCCGCCCTATCCATTCTGCCGACCGTCGTTCACGTGCGCGGCCGCTCCGGTCATCCGCCGCCGTGGCTCGCGGCAACCCTGGAGCTGATCGCGGCCGAGACCGGGGCGGGCGGGGCCGGGGCGGCCGTGGTCTGCGAGCGCCTGTCCGAGGTGATGCTGGCCCAGGCCCTGCGAATCGCGCTGCTCGACCTCAACGACGAGGGCGTGGGCCTCGCGGCGCTGCGCGACGCCGGGATCGCGCCCGCGGTCCAGGCCATCCACGAGCGTCCCGAGCATCCATGGACGTTGGGAGAGCTGGCGACCCTGGCCTCGATGTCCGGGTCCGCCTTCTCCGCCCGCTTCCGCGCGGTGACGGGAGACTCTCCCATTCGCTACGTCACGCGCTGCCGGCTCATGCGGGCCGCCCGCCGCCTCCGCACGGGCGATGCCAGCCTGGCCGAGCTCGCGGCCCTGGCCGGCTACGAGTCCGAGTTCTCGTTCGGCCGCGCGTTCAAGCGCGCGTTCGGGATCGCTCCCGGGGCCTTCCGGGACCGAGAGCGAAGCGCCGGGAAGACCCCTCCCGTTGGCGCCGGCGCGAGAACCGACCGCTCGGCGGAACCGTGACCGCCGCGTCGGGAGCCGGGGCCGCCCCCGGTCGAGCGGTGGCGCCCTGGGCGACGGTGGCGGCCGGTGGCTGGATCAGCAGCGAGATGTCCGCACACTCGGCGCACACGCGCTCCGGAACCAGGCCCAGTCGCATGAGCACGGCGACGACCTTGCACCCGAGGCAGTAGGCAAACACCGACTCCAGCCCGGCGGCCACGATCATGGCTCCGAGCAGGCCATCGCCGACGTCGTGCAGTCCGAACCCGACCGCCGTGATCGCGCCGGCCGTGGTCATCGACGCTCCCAGGGCCTGGGCAAACCGCTTGGGCGGGCCGGCCACGTACTTGGGAGGCCCGAGCCGGGGCGCGATCAGCCGACTGGCCACCGTTCCGAGCGGGCTCAAGGTGGGCCCGGTGAGCGTGCGCGTGATGAAGCCGGCCGCCAGCACCACCAGCAGCCAGTAGCTGCTCGTGGCCAGGGCCACGCTGGCGAGGATGAGCACCACGCCCGCGACCACGCGGGCGGCCTTCTCGTTCACCGGGTTGGGGAAGGAAAAAAGCCCGTCCATCGACGCCTCCTTCATCGATGCTAGCGAGGTCGCGGGCATCCTCCCGGTCACCCCCCCGTCCCCTCCCTGACCTGCCGGGCGAGGGCGGCCGCGGTGCCGGCCGCGACCCGGGCGCAGGTCGCCACCGACTCCCAGCCCACGTGCTCGGGCACGTCGCTGGGCTGGTGGTAGTGGGGGAAGTAGCCGGGGCCCATGGACAGCAGCGAGGCGGCCGGGATCCCGCGGTGGACGGCCAGGATCGGGTCGGTCCACCCCCCGATGCGCCAGCGCTGCAGGTGGAGCACGCCGGCTCCCGCCGCGCCCTCCTCGACCAGGCGCACGTCACGCTCGGCGTAGCGCTGCTCGCGCATCGCACCCTCGCCGGTGCAGACGATCGGCGCCCCCGCCCCGAGGGTGTCCAGGCCGAGCACGAACGTCCGGCGGGGGTCGAGCGCGCCGGCGTAGCGATCGAGGAAGGCCGCCATGCCCCCCATGCCCGCCTCTTCGCCCCCGGTCAGGACCGCGAGCACATCCACCTCTCTCACCGGGCCCCGCGCCACGGCCCGAACCAGGTCCAGGCACACGGCCACGCCGCTGGCGTTGTCGGAGGCGCCGGGAACGGTCGGGCTGCGGCCCACGTCGGCGTCGGCCGCGATCCCAAGCCCGAGCAGCGCCGCCCCGATCGCGCGCGCGGCCCGAGCGGCTCGCGACCGGCGCGGGAGGAGGCCCGCCGCGCCGCCCAGGCAGAGGGCGAGCTCGAGCGGGGCCATGAACGGGTCCACCCGCCGGCGCCGAAGGTGCCGGGCCGCCCCGGCCGCCACCACGCGCGGATGCCACACCAGTCCGGTATTGGCCGCGTCGTGATGGGCCACCAGGACCAGCGTGGCCCGGCTCGGGCCGCGCGCGGGCACGCGGGCCACGACGTTCGCGCCCTCGCCGCCCGGCAGCAGTCGCCGTAGCCCCTGGCCCGCCCCGCTCACCTCGCGCTCGTAGGAGCGCAGCACGGCCCCGGCCAGAGCAGCGCCCGCGGGGCCACCGAGCGCGCACGCGACCAGGCCGGCGCCATTGTGCAGGCCGTGCGCGAGCGCGTAGCTGGGCTGGTAGCGATAGGGCTCGAGATCGACCGAACCCAGCCCGAGCGCGCCCAGACGTTCGGCCAGCCACGCCGCCGACGCCCGTTCTCCGGGGCGCGCCGACGATCTGGTCATGGCCGCCAACGCCGCGACGTCCCGGCCGATGGCCTCAAGGTCGGGTTCGTAGCCCTCGAGTGGGGTGTCGGTCACGCGGCCAGCTGCTCGAGCACGGCGGCGGCCGCCGCCTCGCCCGAGCGCACGGCACCGTCCATGTACCCGTTCCAGGTGATGGCCGTCTCGGCTCCCGCCCAGTGCACCCGCCCGACCGCCGCCCGCAGGGCCGGACCGAACGAGACCCACCCGCCCGGGGGCATGAGGCAGCCGTAGCAGCCGCGGGTCCACTCCTCCGCTGCCCACACCTGCTCGAAGTAGGCGCGCGGGGCCGCGGCGGGCGGGCCGAACAGCCGGGCAAAGCACCCCACCACGCCCTGGCGTCGGGCCTCGGGCGTCCACTGGGCGAGCTCTCGAGCCTGGCGTCCCTCGAGAAAGCCGAGCAGCACCCCGGGCGATCCGTCGGGCGGCGAGTTGTCGAACATGACCTTGACCGGCCCGTCGGCGCTGATGGCCTGGCCGCTGCACTCGTCGGCTCGCCAGAACGGCTCGTCGTAGACGGCCATGCACTTGATCACGCTCCCCTGCGCCATGCGCTGGGTCAGCTGGTCACGCAGCGCCGGCAGGGGCGGGTCGTACGCGATGCGGGCGCACAGCGTGGGCGGGATGGCCACGATGGCCGCTCGGGCCCTGACCGTCCCCCGGTCGCTGACCGCCGCCACCGAGTCGCCGTTCTGCTCGATGCGGCGTACCGGGGCGCCCAGCGCGACCGCGTCGCCCAGGCGGTCAGCCAGCCCCAAGGCCAGCATCTGTGACCCGCCCACGAAGCGATCCTGCTGGGCCCCTCCCTCGGTCCCGATCAGGTCATCGAACCGGCCGGCGGCCCTCGTGTAGAACAGGACGTGGAGCAGGGAGACGTCGGCCGGGTGCGCGGCCCACACTGCCTCGACCCCGAGCTGAAGCAGCGCTCGAGCCGCCGGGGTGACCGTGTTGCGGTGGATCCAGGTCCACATGGTCTGACCGTCCCACTCCTCGGCACGCGGTGCCCGCCACGGCGCCTCCGCGGGCACGCTTCGGGCCATGCGGTCGAGCCGGAACTGGGCCTGGCCGATGTCGGCGAGCACGGCCGGGTTGATGCGCGGGATCGACCCGCGATAGCGCCGCACGGTGCCCCCGAGCTCGACCAGGTTGTACCCGCGCGCGTGGGTGGGGAAGGTCTGCACCCCGAGCTCGGTCGCCAGCGCGAGCACCCGGTGCTGGGTGGGCCCCGCCCACTGGCCGCCGATCTCGACCACCTTGCCGCCCCCGATGTCGACGTTCAGCAGGCGACCGCCGACCCGATCGCGCGCCTCGAGCACGACCACCGACCTCCCTGCGGCGGCGAGATCACGGGCCGCAACCAGCCCGGCCAGCCCCGCCCCGACGACGACCACGTCGGCCTCGCGCGCCGGCTCCGCACCCTGGGGGCGGTCCTCGGCTCGGCTGCGGCGAAGGCGGGGCAAGCCGGGAGCGAGGCTACCGGCCGGAAGTGGGGATGGTGCGCGCCCCAGTCAGACGCCGCCAGCCCGGGTGGTGGCGCTCAGCTCGACGGCTCGGTCCCCGGATTCGAGTCCGCCGCCAACTCCGCCTTGGGAGCGCCGTCGGGAGCCGGGGTCAGCCTGGCCGGGCCCCCGTTGCCGGCGCCGCCGTCCTTTGGCTTGACCGCGTCCAGCAGCGGCTGGATGAGGTCGATCGGAAGCGGAAACACGATCGTCGAGGTCTGATCGCCGCTCAGCTCCAGCACCGTCTGCAGGTAGCGGAGCTGGAGGGTGGCCGGGTTCTGGCTGATGATCTCGGCCGCCTGGTAGAGCTTCTCTGCCGCCTGGAACTCGCCCTCCGCGTTGATGATCTTGGCTCGCCGCTCGCGCTCGGCCTCGGCCTGACGGGCGATCGCGTGCTGCATCGAATCCGGGATTTCGACGTCCTTGATCTCGACCGTGCTCACCTTGACCCCCCACGGCTCGGTCTGGTCGTCGATCACGTGCTGGAGATCCTCGTTCAGGCGTTCGCGTTCGGCCAACAGGGTGTCAAGCTCGGCCTTGCCCAGCACGGATCGCAGCGTGGTCTGGGCGATCTGGGAGGTCCCGGCCATGACGTCCTGGATCTCGACGATCGACTTGCTCGGATCGATGACCCGGAAGTAGGCCACCGCCGTGACCCGGGCGGGCACGTTGTCGCGCGTTATCACCTCCTGGGCGGGGACCTGGAGGGTGACCGTCCGGAGGCTGACCCGGACCATGCGGTCCAGGAAGGGCGTCAGGAAGACCACGCCCGGGCCCTTCTGCCCAATAAGGCGTCCGAGCCGAAACACGACGGCCCGTTCGTATTCCCGCAGGATCCTCACCGAGGCCGAGGCCAGGATCGCCCCGAGCCCGCCCAGCACCGCCAGCACCACGACCACGACCGTCAGGATCATCGGGTCAACTCCCATTCCTCGGCCTTGCGCACGGACAAGGTCAAACCATTGACTCGCTCGACGACCACGTGGTCGCCCTCGTGCAGCGCGGTGTGCTCGTCCAGCAGATCAGGATGGGCCCGCCAGATCGCTCCGTCCACGAAGACCCGCACCTGCGGGCCACCGGTGCTGCGCACCACTCCCAGGTGCCCGACCAGGGCCTCGGGCCCGGTGCGCGGGCGCCGGCCCAGGGCGACCAGGGCCCGGCGACCGCTGAGGAGCAGGAGGCCGGCCGCCCCCGCCCCCAGGACGATCGCCACCAGGACTCCCACCAGGACGCCGGTCCCGGCCGCGAGCAGCAGCAGGGCAATGCCCGCCACCCCGGCCAGCACGGCGCCCCCGCCCAGCAGTCCGCCCGTGGTGGCGTGGGCCTCGACCAGCAGCAACACGGCACCCAGCAGGAACAAGATTAGGCCGAGAGCCAGCATGATCTACCTGGCTCCACTATAGGCCCGACCGAGGCCGAGGCGAGGGGTTTGATCAGCCGAAGCGGCCGGCCACGTAGTCCTCGGTGCGCTTGTCGGACGGGTTGGTGAACAGCCTGCGAGTTTCGTCGTACTCCACCAGTACCCCCGCCCGCCTGCCGCCCCCGACCTGGAGGGTGAGGAAGGCGGTCCGATCGGCCACGCGGGCCGCCTGCTGCATGTTGTGGGTGACGATCACGATCGTGTAGTCGCGCTTGAGCTCGTGCATCAGATCCTCGATCGAGGCGGTGGCGATGGGATCGAGCGCCGACGCCGGCTCGTCGAGGAGGACGACCTCCGGCTCGATCGCGATGGCCCGGGCGATGCACAGGCGCTGCTGCTGGCCCCCGGAGAGCGAGAGCGCGCTGCTCCCCAGGCGATCCTCGACCTCGTGCCACAGGGCCGCCTGGCGCAGGGCGCGCTCGACCCGTCCCTTGAGATCGCGCTTCATGCCGTGGATCCGGGGCGCCCAGGCCACGTTGTCAAAGATGGACTTGGGGAACGGATTGGGCTTCTGGAACACCATCCCGATGCGCCGGCGCACCTCAACGGGGTCCAGCGAGCCGGTGTAGATGTCGTGCCCGTGGTAGAGCACCTGCCCCTGCACGTTGAACCCGGGCACGCCGTCGTTCAGTCGATTGAGCGTGCGGATGAAGGTGCTCTTGCCGCAGCCCGAGGGCCCGATCACCGCCGTGATCATGTTGCGGCGGATCTGCATGGTGATCCCGGCCACCGCCGTGGTCGATCCGTAGGACACGGTCAGATCGCGGATGTCGAACACCACCTCCCGGTCCTCGATCGGGGGACCCGCTCGCACGGTGACCTCCACCGTGGGGATGGGGTCCGTGGTGGACGGCTGACCCGCCCGCCGGCCGTCCGGGGTCCACGTCGCTCGGTCCCGCGGAACGTCCATCCCCGGTTCCATCCCCGGTCCGATGCTGGTCATGCCGGACCGAGCTTACTCATCGGATCAGGTTCCGCCGGCTTCTGGCGTGAAGCGCTCGCGCGGTCAGGCTGGTCAGCAGGATCATGGCCATCAGGACCAGGGCCATGCCCCACGCCACCGTGTGGTAGCTGGGATCCGGGAGCTGCGAGTAGTTGAAGATCTGAACCGGGATGCTGGGCACGGCGTGGTCCGGGTTGAGCACCACTCCGTTGCCGTACACCGACGTCGCGAACAGCAGCGGCGCGGTCTCGCCGGCCACCCGGGCCACGGCCAGGACGGTGCCGGTCACGATGCCCCCGATGGCGGCCGGCAAGACGATCCCGATCACCGTGCGCCAGCGGCTCACGCCCAGGGCGAGCGCCCCCTCGCGCAGGGTCTCGGGCACGATCCGCAGCAGCTCCTGCGTGGTGCGAGCCACGAGCGGGAGCATGACGATGGCCAGCCCGCAGGACCCGGCCAGACCGCTCTGGTGCTTGTGAGCCACGAGCAGGCTGAACACGAACAGGCCGACCACGATCGAGGGCAGCCCGTTCATCAGGTCGAGCACGAGCACGATCGGCCGCGCCGTGCGGGACCTGGCGAACTCGCTCAGGTAGATCGCGATCAACACGCCCAGCGGCAGCGCGATGGCGGTCGCGATAAGCACCAGCTCGACCGTGCCCACGATGAACGGGGCTATCCCCCCGCCCGCCGTGAACAGCTGGGGATCCTTGGTCAGGAACGCGAGGCTGATCGCGCTGCCGCCGCGCTGGGCCACGGAGTAGACAACCACCCCCAACACCGCGATGGCCATCAGGGCGGAGCCGGTGGCCAGGGTCTTCATCAGCCGGTTGACGAACTGGCGTCGGCGCAGCCCGGGGCAGGGCTCGAACGGGAGGGGGGCGGCCACGCCCGCCATCAGGCTCCCCGCACCGGTGCGAACTCGAATCGGCGGACGATGGTCTGGGCGGCGAGGTTGGCGAGCAGCCCGATCACGAGCAGGATCACGGCCAGGTAGAACAGGGACGCGATCTGGAGCGACGAGGTCGCGCCCGGGAACTGGTTGGCGATTCGGCTGGCCAGGGTGTCGCCGGGGCCGAACAGCGAGGCGTGTATGAGCGCGGGTCCGGCCAGGCTGCCGCCCCCAACCACCTGCGCCACCGCGATGGCCTCGCCCAGGGCCCGGCCGAGACCGAGGATGGCGGCGGCGGCGATGCCCGGGCGGGCGGAGTGAAGGATCACCCCGCGCACCATCTCCCAGTGGGTGGCGCCGAGGGCCAGCGCTCCCTCCTCGAGCTCGGTGGGCACCCGATCGAACAGCTCGCGGCTGATCGAGGCGATGATCGGCACCACCATGATGGTGAGGATCAGGGCGGCGTTGAACAGCCCCACTCCAGCGGCGGCGGGCGCCCCGAACAGGGGGATGAACCCGAACGCACTGTGCAGCCAGGACTCCAGGTGCTTCTGTAGAAAGGGCCCGAGCACAAGGATGCCCCACAGGCCGAGCACCACGCTGGGAATGGCGGCCAGGAGCTCGACCAGGGAGCCGATCACGCCGCGGACGCCGCGCGGGGCGAGCTCGCTCAGGTAGAGGCCGATGGCCACTCCGATCGGCGTGGCGATCAAGAGGGCAGTGGCCGAGGTGACGGCGGTGCCGAACAGGAACGCCCCCGCCCCGAACACGTTGCGCACGCCCTCTCCGGGGGTCCAGCTCGTGTGACCGATGAAGCCGAGCCCGTAACGGGAGATCGCGGGGCTGGCGTCGTCGATGACCTTCACGGCGACCGCCACCAGCACCACGGCCGCCACCAGCGAGGCGAGCAGCGTCAGGGCGATCAGCACGCCGTCCCCGAAGCGGTCGCCCAGGCGCCGTCCGAGACCGACCGGCACAGCGTGGGCGATGGTGTTCACGCTGTGCCGGAGCCGTTCATCGGGTCCGGCGCAGCCTAGTCGGGCGCTGCCGGACGCGAACAGGGTCGGTCACAGGATCGTCACACGCCGTCACGAGCCGCGGGGATAGCTTGCCGCGACCCCAACCCGGGGGCATCCGGACTCGGGCATCCCCACTTTGTCCCAGCCCAATCACGAGGTCCCACTAGGAGGAGACCGACTTGCGACGACGACTTCTAAAGCTTGGCCTTCCCGCGCTCGCGATGGCGGCCGCCGTGCTCCCGACCGCCGCGCTCACCGGCACGGCCGGGGCGGCGGGCGGCTCGATCACCGGCGCGGGCTCGACCTTGATCAACCCCCTCATGAACCGGTGGATCGCCGACTACAAGAGCCGGTACGGCGTCACCGTGACCTATGGCTCCGTGGGCTCTGGGACCGGCATCGCCGACATCACCAATCGCACGGTCGACTTCGGCGCCTCCGACGCCCCGCTCACGGCCAGCCAGCGGGCAGCCTGCAAGGGCTGCGTTCAGATCCCCTGGGCCCTGTCGGCCACGGTGCCCGTGTACCACGTCTCTGGGGTGCCGAACTCGCTGAACCTCACCGGGTCCGTGCTCGCGGGCATCTACACGGGCCAGATCAAGAACTGGAACGACCCCGCGATCAAGAACCTGAACAAGGGCAAGAGCCTGCCGGGCACCAAGATCATCCCCGTGTTCCGAAGCGACGGCTCGGGCGACACATACGCCTTCACCGACTACCTGTCGCGGGTGAACTCGAACTGGAAGCACCGCATTGGGTTCGGGACCCAGGTGAGCTTCCCCGCCGGGATCGGCGGCAAGGGCAACCCCGGCGTCGCGGCCGCGGTAGCCAAGACCGACGGGGCGATCGGGTACGTCTCGGTGGCCTACGCGCTGTCCAATCACCTGAACAACGCCCGGGTCCAGAATGCGGCCGGCAACTTCGAATCGGCACGTCTCGCGCAGATCGAGGCGGCGGCCAAGGCGGTGACCCACGTCCCGGCCAACAACGAGTACCACATCGTCGACCCGCCCCGGAAGGCGAGCAAGGCGTTCCCGATCTCGACCTTCACGTATGCGATCGTGCCCGAGTCGACGAGCAAGGCGCAGCTGCTGAAGGGGTTCATCAGCTACGCGATCAACACCGGGCAGCAGTTCGGGCCGGCTCTCGTGTTCGCTCAGCTGCCCAAGCTGGTCCTCAACGCGTCACAGAAGTCGATCAACACCATCACCTGACGTGAGGCGCGCCGACCCGGGCGGCCCGCCGGTCGCTCCCGGGGGCGCGGGCCGGGAAGGCCAAGGCTCGGCCGGCGCACGCCGGCCGAGCCGTTTCGTCGTCACGCGCGGGCTGAGGTCGCACGGGCCCGGGCCCCCACGGGCGGCACAGCGTGCTCGGCGCGGCCCGTCATGCCACCGGGCTGGCCTCGGTCCCGGAGCGTGGCGAGCGCTGCGGGCGTCCCGGGTCGGAGCGTTCCCGCATCGCCGTGGTCCGCCTGTGACGAAGTCGGGGGACGGGCCGAGGCCTCCGTCGCCGCCCTGGCCAGTTCACCGAGCGACTGACGTCAACGCCGTCGGACCTGCCCGCAGTGACGACCACGCCCTGGGCGGGTTCCGCCGAGGTGCCGATGAGGGTGGCGCGTAACGCGGAAATCGCGGTCGTGCGTGCGATGAAGTCGGTCTCTCTCCGCTCATCGCGTGGGGCCCGGTCTCGTAGGCTAGCCAGGCGTTGGGGCGGTGGTCGTCGGAGCGTGATGAAGGCTGATGAAGGTGCTGCCGTGCGGGTCGGCCCGCACCGCTTCGTGAAGTGCGCTGCCGCGCACCCACCGGCGCCAGGGCAGGAACCACATGGTCCAGCCGTTGCCCCATACGCCGGCCCGCGGGCTGCCGATGATCTTCACCGGGTCGCCCGGAACCGCCATTTTGTAGTAGGTCTCTGCATGGGCGGGCGACATGTTCACGCAGCCGTGGCTGACGTTGGAGAATCCCTGCTCGCCCACTGACCAGTATGCGTCGTGTAGGTAGTCGCCGCTCCAGGTGAACCGCACCGACCAGGGCACCTCGATGTTGTACCCAGGGCCGACCATGTCGACCGGGTTTGACTTCTCGATCGTCAGGTAAGTGCCGTTCGGGGTGTCATCACCAGGTCGGCCGCTGCTGATCGGCCAGTGCGCGAATAGCTTCTTCCCCCGGTAGACATTCATGGAGTGGCGGGCTGTGTTAGCCACCACTCTCAGCGAGGAGCCGATCGTGAAGCTCTGGGTCAGGGTGTGGTCCCCATACACCCCAGGGGCGACCTGCACGCCGTTGAAGTGACCGGTGAAGCTCACCCGCGTGTGCGGCCGCCAGTAGTGGCGCGGACGGAAATAAAGGCAGACCGGAGCAAGAGTGCACCGCCTGTCCCAATACCAAGCGCCCACGACCGGCCTCGAGGTCCTGACCTGCAGCGCCCGCTCCACCGCGGCCCGGTTGGCGATCGGCCGGCTGAAGTAGAGGATGATCGGCATCCCGACGCCATAGGTCTGGTGCTGGCCCTCGGTGATCCTGGCCGAAAAGGTCCCTCGCGGCGTGAACGTCCGAAACGAGCTCGTTCGCGTGACCGGCCCACCGGACGTCCCGACAGCACTCGCGGTGACCGTGTAGCGCCGCGAGACGTTCAGTGCCCAACTGCTGCGCCACTCCGTGCGGGCTGCATTGAGCGTCCCGGTGACCGGGTCGCCCCCGGTGCGGACGATCACGTTCGTGATCTTGCCTCGCGCAGCCGTGACCGTGATCCCCCGGTTCGGCCTGATATCGGTCCTGTCGCTGGCCGGCGTGATCGACAAACGCACATCGTTTCCCGCGGCACCGGAGACCCTCGCGTGGCTGGCCGCTCGCCCCGGGCCGCCGGAGCAGGCACCGGCGAGCAAGCCAACCGTCACGCACATCGCCCCTGCCACGGCCCCGCGCCCGCGCGATCCGGATGACGGAAAAGAGGTGGCGTCTGGGATAGCCGCTGGGTGCACTGCGAACCTCCGGACTGCAGCAAGACAGCCTACGCCACGCCTGCCCACCCGCCGGTCAGCGCTCTGACGCTGGTGCCCACGCTCACCTTAGGGTTGCTCGCTTACCCGATCGGTAGCGCGCCCGCCCTCACTGGGCCTTCGTGGCTCGTTCGAGAATGCGCCCCGCCAGTGGCATGTCGGCGGAGCGCCACACGTACCGCTTCTCGAAGGGCCACGCGTAGACCGGGCTGCCGTCACGAACCAGCTCGAGTAGGCGTGGCTCGCGAACCTCCTCCGCGGACCACTCGTACACGCGCTGTAGCCGCGGGATGATCACGGCGTAGTCGAGCAGCCGACCAAGATCCTGCTCCTCGGCAACGTAGGTCTCCACCTCGCGCGTAAGCGGATAGCGGTAGGGGAGCACGCGGCGGAGCGAGAGGAAGGCCCCGGCCATCCCGAGCCGTGGATCGCCGAGCACGCGGCCGAGCGGGGCGAATCGCCCTACAGCCAAGCGCGGCGCGCCAACAAGCGCGTGGGCGTAGAGGACACGGCCGAGCGCGACATTCATGAAGAAGCGCTCCGCCGGGCTCTCTGCTTCGGCGAGCTCCCGATGCTCCAGGTAGGCGCCCACGATGCTCGCGTTGTGGGCTCGGTACCAATTGCGCGCCGTCGGTGTCTCGATGAATGCGAGCCATAGCCGCACCGCCCGTGACGACGGCTCCCCGCCGAGGCCGCCGGCGAGGGCGACCGATTCGCATCCATCTCGCAGCAGGCGCTCGTTGACCTCCCGCCACCAAGCGCTGCCGGGGACCGGCGCGTCGAGCGGATTGAGCACTCCGCGGTGCTCCTGCCAGCGCATGAAGGAGAGCGCTGCGCGCCGAAACGGCAGATGACGCGGGGCGACCCCCGTTGGCCCCTGGTATGTCCGCGTGATCAACCCAAGACGGCCCCTCGGATCATCCCGCACGGCGGCCACCTGAGCCCGAGCCAAGGCGAGGGCGCTTTCCTTCTCTGGCATGCCGTGAGTAGTGATACCGGGGCGCCGCTTCTACGGTGGCTGGTCTCGGTGGGCTAGAGCTGCACCTCGGGCCCCCGAAAGTGACGGTCCAGCTCGCTTGCGTATGCGCCACCGAGTGTTGACCCGTGTTCGTTCAGCCATTGGATGAAGGAGATGTGTCCGAGCGGGGGATGATGCGAGGCCAGCAGTCCGGCGGTCAGGCCGCGGATCTCGTCGGCCGTGAGGACGATGTCGCGTACGACGAGGCCGAGTGCGCGCCCGAGCGCCGCCATGGCGGCAGGCGGTGCGTGCAGGATCGGCGTACGTCGACCGACAGCTTCGCGAATGGCTCGAACGAGCTCCTCGAACGACATCGTGTCGGGCCCGGCCGCGTCCCTGATCTCGTCGCTGCGACCGTGCGCGGCCCGTAGGCAGATGCGCGCCAGATCGTCGATGTGGACCGGCTGCACCAGGTAGCGCCCGTCGCCCGGCACGACGAAGAGCGGCATGCGCCGCAGGATCCAGGCGATGTTGTTGGCCAAGATGTCTTGCCCAGCGCCGAAGAAGAACGTCGGCCTGACGATCGCATACGGAACACCGGCACCAACCAGAGCCTGCTCGACGAGAGCTTTGCCGCGGTAGTAGGGAAGCGGCGAATCGATCGACGGATTCGCGATGCTCACGTGAACGATGCGAGCAACCCCGGCGCGTCGAGCGGCCTCGAACAGCGCTCGCGAGTTAGCGACGGCGTTGGCGAAGGTCGTCCTGCCCCGCTCGAATCGGACCCAGTACGTGTTGTAGAGCGTGGTGATCCCTTCGAGACTGCGCGCCAGTGCGGCCGGGTCATCGAACCGATACGGCGCGGCCTGGACTCGTGCACGGAGGGGGTGCTCGCGGTTCGGATGATGCGTGAGGGTTCTCACCTCTCGTCCGGAATCGACCAGCAGTTCGGCGATCCGCGAACCCGAGTAGCTGAACGCCCCCGTGACCAGGTCCGTCTCCGTGGCCCGGGCGCTCATGGACTCTCGCGGCGCGCCGCGGCACGCGCGGTCGACCGGCCGGGCGGTTCGGTGAACGCGAGCTCGACCTCGCGCAGGACGCCGGTGCCCGATGAGCCGACGCGATCGCGCGGTTCCTGCATGGCGCACCGATGAAGGAGTTCTCGAGCCACAACCCCTGGATGGGTTGCAGGAGATTCCTCAGTCGGGGAGACAGGATTTGAACCTGCGACCGCCCGGCCCCCAGCCGGGTGCGCTACCAGGCTGCGCCACTCCCCGTGGTGAGCGGGCGACGGGAATCGAACCCGTGCTAAGACCTTGGAAGGGTCCTGTGCCACCACAACACTTCGCCCGCGGCTGGGGCAAAGGATAGCCGCCCAGACTCGGGCTCAACGGGCCTGGGGTGCCACCGGGCCGACCGCCTCGATGGGCTCCCATGAGCCCCCCCCCCGCCCCCGCCTCCGGTCGCCCTCGGCCGGAGGGGTCACTTTCGCGCGAGGGGCGACCGTAGGCGCCTCCATCGTGAGCGCCAGGCAGAAGAATCAACTATGGGCTGTAGTACGATGCTCATTAGTATTTTGTTCACCGCCACCACCGGAGGGTCCGTCGCATGCAGACGCATCAGATCCATATCCGCGAGGGACGCGCCGCTGTGCCGGACATACGTAGGGAGCTATTCGCCTTCCCCGAGGTGCTCGATGTGGTGGTCACCGGTCTCCCGGATGTGCTCGTAGTGGTCTGCTCGGGCCGTCCGCGCCCGGCCGAGTGGGGAAGCGCTCTCCGCGCCCTCGGCTACCAGGTACTCGCCCGGCCCCGACCGTGGTCGCCGCGGTCAGCCACTGGCCGGCATTTTGAGCAGGGCGCGACCGAGCCCTTGAGCAAGCCAGGCGTCGGCGTCCGGGGCCAACCTCGTCGTTCTACTAGTCTATGTAGTACTATGATGGCCGTAGATGCTTCCCACTGGCACCAGGAGGTCCCGAATGAAGACAGGCGAGCGCATTCTCTTCGGGTGGGAGGTTCGTAGGCCGCACCGCCCGCATCCCCCGGAGTCGCCGGGCTTCGAGTCGAAGCTGACGCTGGAGCAGGCGCGAACCCTTCGAGCCCACCTTGCCCGTCTGGCCGAACTCTGCGCCGGCCGCTGCGACGACGCGCTGGCGGGCGACGACTATGCGGCCGCCGCGGACTGGTATGCGCGCTACCGGCAGTGCACCGGATGGTGCCGGAGCCTGGGCGAGCTGATCCACGTCACCGGCGGCTTGCCGACCCACTCCCCCCCAGGTCCGAGCCTGACTCGCCCGTTGGCTTCCCTAATCGATCGTCGGGGCTCGGTCATCAGTCCCGGCTCAGGAGCCGATCTCCATGCACCTAGCCCTCAGCCCTCATAGAGCTATGGCGGCAGCCAAGCCGTCCCCCACATCCTCGCCCCCTCCCGGGCTCACGAGTCGGGGGAGCGGATCGCGGACCTTGCCCGCGGGGACCGGTCCCGCGGCCGTCGCCCTCCTGATCAGCGCGCTGCTTCACAGCGTGCCGCGCCGGACGAGCAGACGATGAGGACCTGGCGCGCGCAGACGACGGTCAGTGCTCCCCCCGCGCAGGTGCTCGAGGTGCTCACCGCCCCCGACGCCCTCGCACGCTGGTCTCCGGTCGGGTTCGAGGTCGAGGATCTCGACGGCGACCGCCTCAAGGCGGGCAGCAGAGCGCGGGTAGGCGGCCGCCTCGGCGGGCAGCGGCTCCAATTCGACGTGGACGTCTTCCAGGCCGACCGCGAACGACTTCTCCTCCACGCCGACGGTCCGGTGGGGATGGACGTCGAGTACACGATTTCTCCGAGTGGCGGGGGCTCCACGGTGGAGGCGTCGATCACCGTCCATGGACGGCGTGGCCTGGCCAGGGAGATGATCCGCCGAGCCGTTCATGTCGTTCTTGCGGTGGGAGGGCTGGAGGCGGCCCTGGCCGGATTGGGTCGCGAGGTCGAGCGCCAGGCGAACCGCCAAAGTCGAAGCCGCCCAAGCCGAAGCCGCCAGAGCCGCGGCCGCGCAAACTGCGGCAGACCGCAGGCGCGAGCGCCGTCGAGACTGGGCGTTGGACGGGAGGCGGGCTCGTGATGCAGCATTACGACCTTGCGGTATCCCAGGCCCGTGACCACTGGCAGCAGATTCGCTGGGCGCTGTTCGTCTTCCCCGACATACGCGACGTGCAGCCAACCGATGATCCCGAGGTGGTCCGCATCTTCCACGAGGGCGAGCGGCCATATCCGGACGCTTGGAGAGTTCAGCTGGCGCAGGAAGGCTTCGAGGTTCCGAGCACGTCGGCCGAAGCGCGCCTCACGGAAGCGGCCCCGCGGAGCAGCGACCGCTGAGTGGCGGTCACGCCGCCGCGTCGGGCGCTACGTTGGCGGGTAGCCTGCGGGCGTGTCGAGGACGTGTTGCAGATCCGGGTCGAGTCGGTGGGTGGCGGCCCGGAGCCCGCTCCCACCTTGGGCTGGAGCTCGACTCCGACCAGTGCGGCCCCGATTCGGCTGAGGCGCTCGAGCTAGAGCACTGGTCGACTGCCGTTATCGACGGCAGCCACATCCGTGCCCTTTGGGGGGCTCCAAACTGGCCCCTCACCAGCTGATCGCGCGCGCCCCGGCTCCAAGCACCACCTGCTGACCGACGCCACCGGCGTCCCTTTGGCGGTGTCGGTGGCCGGCGCCAAGCGCAACAACGTCACCCAGCTGCTGCCGCTGATCGACGGCGTCGCCGCGGTCACCGGCAATGTCGGGCGGCCGCGACAGCGCGCCGAGCGGTGGATCGTCGAGCGCACCCTCGCTTGGCTGCACAATCTGCGCCGCCTGCGCACCCGCTATGAGCGACGGCCCGAGTTGCCCCTCGCCTTCTTGCGCCTCGGCTGCGCAGTGGTCTGCCAGCCCATGCCGGCCTGGGACTGACCCCGCTACTCGACGTAGGCGTCCTCGTCGTCTTCGTCCCCGCCATCGAACGAGCGCCGGCCGTACTAGTCAGGGATCGCCCCCCACCCCCAGATCGCGACCGGCAGCGCCGGCACCGGCCCGTACTCCACCACCGGGTCCGCCTTCTCTGGCTCGACCACGCAGCGATGCCGCCAGTCATCGCCCTGTCGAACACATACGTGAACTCCTCGCCCGGCTTGACCTCCCGCGCGACCCGGAGCTTGGCGTGATCCAACCACTCAAGATCGGGTGCGAACTCGTCGTCAGGAAAGCCGATCCGGCGCCGGTCGACCAGCTCAAACTCGTGCAAATGCGACAGATCCCAGCGCGCAAAGGCCGCGTTGATCGCCTGCGCAAACTGCTCGAAGGTATGCGACGGGCCCACGATCATGACCCGCCCCGGCGCAGGATCGAGATCCCTTTCCCGGCCACCGATCAAATCCACCCGAATCCGCAGCCACGTCCGCGCCACCGCCCCCGCAGGCTACCCAAGCCTCAAACCGGGCTCTGAGACAACCTCTAAGAAGGTCGCGGGAGGTCGCGGCCGTCGAGCATGCGCTGCCGGATCCCTCGACAGCCCCGTGCTCCGGGCCGAGCCCCGGTCCGTTAGCAGCCGGCCGGGGCCAGGCGGCCCGCACCCGCGCGAAGCAAGCGGCGGCGGCTGACCAGCAGGGCCAGGCACGCGGCCAGCGGTAGCAGCGCGAGCACAAGCATGCACGGCTGGGACGACAGGACCGGAAGGTTGAACGTCGCGTGCGCCGACGCAGCCTGGCTCGCGCGCCATACCACGATGACTAGGCCCGCGAGCCCTACCAGCGAGCTCGCCACCAGGACCGAGGGAAGCCGCCACTGGACGGGCTCACCCAGCAGGGAGTCGACCCGTTCGGGGGAGATTCCAGCCACTCCAGCGCGGACGTCGCCGTCGAATGCCAGCAGCGCGGAGGCCAGAGACCGCCGATCGCCTGCGCTCGCCCGGACCGCCGCAGCGTCCGCGGTCAGCTCGGCCAGGTCGCCGTACCGATCGCTCAAGCGCCGCAAAACCGGGAGAAAGAACACGGACTGGCTCAGCACTCGCGCACACGCGAGCCGGAGGGGATCCCGTACCGAGCGGTGGTGATGCTCGTGCAGGAGCACGGCCCGAAGCTCGTCCCCCGAGAGCACGTCCAGCGCTCCCTGCGACACGTAGACCTTGGGCCTCAGGTATCCGGCACAGAACGCTTCGGGTCGGTCACCGTCGATCACGCTGACGGCGGGATATCCCGGCAGCGGGCCGAGTACCTGGAGGTTGGTCACGAAGCCGCGGTAGGCGCGGGCCTGGGTCCAGCAGGATCGCAGCGCGCCGACGATGACCCACACGCCCACGGAGGCGAGTGCCAGGAGGACGACCGCGGCCACATTGACGGTGGGATAGGTCAGCTGCTGCCCGGCGACCGTCAGGTGATGTGCGCCGGCGCCTTCGCGGTGCACGGAGACCACGGCGACGGCCAGGGCGGCCCCGGTCGCCATGGCTCCTGTGACCCCGAGCGTCAGCTGGAGCCGAAACACCGACCGGGGACCCCCGGTCGGGGAGAACGGGTTACTTCGGTCGCGCAAGACGCTGGAGGGCGCGACGCCGGTTGGGATCCAGTTGAGCCACCTGGCGCGCGAAGTGGCTCAGCGCCACATCGCCGAACTGGTCGACCAGGGAGTCCACCTCGGCCTGAGCGCGCAGGTCGGCGTACTCCTCGCGCGAGTACATGGGCCGGTAGAAGTCGGTCTTCCCGCTGCGCTTACGGCGCAGGAGACCCTTGCTGTCCAGCCGCATCATGATGGTCATGTACGTCGTGTAGGCACGGGGCTTGGGGGCGCGGGCGTTTAGCGCCTCCATCACATCACGGACCGCGGCTTCATCGCGCTCCCACATCTCATCCATGACCTCGGCCTCGAGCTCGTGCAAAGGCGGGGGAATGGTTGGCTTGGCGGGCATTACGACAAAGCGTAGTGGAAAGACCACTTCGTGTCAATGTTGCGCTGTCGAGGAGCTTGTACTACGCTGCATCGTAGATGGTCTCCGCTCTTACCCATCCTTTCGGCTCTCCGGGCCGCCACCGCGATCGAGGGCGCCCGGCTCCCCATACAAGACGTCCGAAAGGCGGCCGGGATTCCCGCATGCGCCCCATCACCTGGCGCGCATCCGCGCTGGGGCTGGTCGCGCTGGGAGGCGTCGGCGCCCTCGCGGTGGTGCTCGTACCCGGCCTGGTCGACGTCCCCAGCCGCCTGAGCCGCGGCTGTGTGCGCTGGCTGGCCCTGGGAGGCGGTTTCGAACTGCTCTCGGCCCTGGGCTATGTGCTCCTCTTCCTGATGACCTTTTGCGCCCGAATGGGCTGGCGGGGAGGCTCGCGGATCGCCCTGGGCGCGCTCGGGGCTGGCACCGTGCTCCCGGCCGGCGGAGTGACCGGCCCCATGGTCGGGACCTGGCTCGCCCGCCGCAGGGGAAAGCAGACGAGGAGCATCGCCGCCCCGGTCACGGCCTTCGTCCTGCTCACGAACCTGCCCAGCGTGGCCGTCGTGGGCGGATTCGGCTTGGCCCTGTGGGCGGGCTGGCTAGCCGGCCCCCGCAGTGCCGCCCTCACGCTGGTTCCCGCCGTCGTGGCATTGGGGCTGGCCGCCGCTGCCCTGATCCTCCCGCTGAGACCCCGGGGCCCTCGAGCAGGGGGCGGGCGGGACAGCCGGGTCGGCGGCATGCGGGTGTGGCGGACCGCGGTCCAGGGACTGATAGAAGCCAAGCGTTTGCTTCGAGCACGGAGCTGGAAGCTCCTCGGCGCCTGGGCGAACTACGCCGGCGACGCCGCGGTGCTCTGGGCCACGTTCAGGGCCTTCGGTCACAGCCCCACGTTGAGCGTGATCGTCATGGCCTACACCGTGGGAGGCCTCGCGAACGCCCTGCCCCTGCCCGCAGGTCTCGGGGGGATAGAGGCCGGACTGGTCGGCAGCCTGGTTCTCTACGGGGCCGCCCCCGTGCCCGCCGCCTCGGCGGTCCTCGCCTACCGAGTCATCTCCGTCGGCGTGCCGCTGGCCCTGGGTGGGATCGCATGGCCCGGCCTCAGTCGGCAATTGGCTGGGGGGCGCCGCGGGCGAGGTCAGGAGCCCGGCGCGACCCAGCGTCCCCGCTCACAGCATGTGCTCGGTGATCAGCATCGTCGCCACGACCACCATGCCGACCAGGCTGGCCAGCGCCCGTAGGCGGATCCGTCGGCGTCTGCGCGCCTGATCCACGGCCCGCTCGAGAGCCAGGCGGATCGGGCTCTCGCTCCATCCCCCCGGGTCAGAACCGGGCGCCAGTGGCTCTACATCGGAGGACATACGACGCACCGTAGCAGGCAGGACAAGCCCCCAGGGCGCGGACTTGCTATCTACTGCGGTTCATAGTACGATGGTGTGTAGTATATATTCCCTGGGCAGGGCCGGCCCATGGAGGACCGGACAGCCCCCCGTCCCGCACAAGGAGAACCATCGTGAAACGAGCCATCACCGCCTTCGTCCTCGGCGCGCTAGGAGTGTCCGCCATGTCCGCGGCCATCCCGGTGGCCAGCTCGCAGGCCCCGGCAACCCCGCCGCCCCTTCCCTCCGCTCCAGGGGATCCGGTCATCCAGTGGAACCGCATCCTGCTGGGCATCCAAGCCACGACGGGAGCTCAGCCGGCCACGGTGCACCCGACGTACGACCTGGCCATCACCCACGCCGCGATCTATGACGCGGTGGTGGCGATCAACCACAGCGGGAGCCCGTACCTGATCCGCTACCACGGGCCTCGTCACGCTTCGCTGGCCGCCTCGGCGGACACCGCCGCGCACGACGCGCTGGTCAGGCTTTACCCGAACCTGAAGGCGACGATCGACAGCGACTACGCGCGTCTGCTGGCCCAGGTGCCCGCGGGGGGGCCCAAGAGCCAGGGCATCACCGTGGGTCGGATCGTGGCCCAGCGCATTCTGGCCAAGCGCTCGAATGACGGCTCGGCCGCACCCCTGCGCGCGTTCACGGCCGGTACGGCCCCCGGCGATTATCAGTTGACGCCGCCCAAGTTCGGCTCGCCGGTATTCACCAACTGGCCGAGCGTGAGACCGTTCCTGATCAGGCGAGCCAGCCAGTTCCGCCCGCCGCCCCCGCCCGCCCTGACCAGCTCGACGTGGACGGCCGTGTTCAACGAGGTCAAGGCGCTGGGGGTGTCCCAGGGATCCACCCGGACCCCCGAGCAGTCGCAGATCGCCGTGTTCTGGAACCCGCCGATCTGGGCGGCATGGAACCAGATCGCGCAAACCGTGGCCCTGGGCCATCACAGCACCCTGTCCGAGAACGCGCGCACGTTCGCGCTGCTGAACGTGTCGTTCGCCGACTCCGCCATCGCCTTCTACGACGCCAAGTACGCGTATCACTTCTGGCGTCCGGTGACGGCGATTCGCAACGCCAGCCGGGCCGGCAATCCGGCCACCGTGGCCAACCCGAACTGGACGCCATTGGTGGCCACGGCGCCCGACCCCTCCTACCCGGGGGCTCACAGCACGATCAGCGCCGCGGGAGCCGGCGTGCTGTCCTCGGTCTACGGAAACCGGGTCGCGTTCACGGTGACCTCACCGGCCCTCCCAGGGGTGAAGCGCTCGTTCACCCGCTTCTCCGACGCGGCCAACGAAGCGGGCCTGAGCCGCATCTACAACGGCAACCACACGCGAATCGACCACGTGGCCGGTCAGGGCCTGGGCCACCAGGTCGCGGGCTACGTGATCCGGCACTTCCCCTCGCCCCGGTAGCCCCACGCTGCCCGATGCCGGGGACCCAGCGCGCGGGCGGTGGCCCAGCCCGGTCACCGCCCGCGCCGCCGAGGGCTTGCCCCGGCCGGCCGTGCGCTTCGGCTCAAACGGCGGAGGGCGCGCGACGTGGGCCCGTGCCGGTCACCGGAGCGTTTCCGTTCCGGCACGGGAGCGCAACCGCAGGGAGGCAGCCTATGCCGAGCGCTTGCGGGGGGCGGGCCGCCGGGGGCGAGGCGGGTTGAGCTTGGACTCCTTGGCCGTCATCTTCCTGATGACCAGCGTGCCCGCCTCGACCTGCTCGCGAATGTCCTTGAGCTTCTCTTCCCGTCTCTGCTGCTGGCGTCGCTGTTGAGGGGTTAGCGACATTGCCGGTCCAGGATAGCCCCCGCCGCGGTCGTTCCGCCCGAATTTTGGGCCAGTACCAGGCACTTCCGTCAAATATCGGCGTTTGGAGCCGTCCGAGGCGGACGTATATGCCTAGTACTTGACGGAATGCGGGCGCGGGTCTAGTCTCCGCGGCGCCTTGGGAGGCAGGGGTGCCACCGCCGATCGCCGCCGCGTAGCCAGCCGGGAGCGGGTGCTGGGCGTGCTGCGCCAGCGCGGACCGGTGTCGCGAGCGCAGATCGCCGCCGACACGGCGCTCTCGCGCGCGACCGTGTCGAGCGTGGTCGACGAGCTGCAGGCCTCCGGGCTGGTGCTCGAGGAGGGGCCCGGACCGACCCAGGCCGGGAGACCGCCCGCCCTGGTCCGGCTCAACCACCGGGCCGGCACGGCCCTGGGCATCGACTTCGGCAAGCGCCACCTGCGCGTGGTGGTGGCCGATCTGGGCCACCGCGTCCTGGCCGAGCGCGGCGAGGAGCTCGACTCCGCTCACGAGGCCGAGCATGGGATGGCCGAGGCCGCCCGCCTGGTGGCCGAGGTGCTCGAGGAGGCGGGCGCGCAGCGCACCACCGTGATCGGGGTGGGGATGGGGCTGCCCGGCCCGATCAACCAAACCACCGGGGAGCTCGGGTCATCGACGATCCTGCCCGGGTGGGTGGGCGTGCGGGCCCAGGCCGCCATGTCCGAGCGGCTGGACCTGGAGGTCCAGGTCGACAACGACGCCAACCTCGGAGCCCTGGGCGAGTGGACGTGGGGCGCCGGTCGAGGCGCGGCGAACGGCGCCTACCTGAAGGTGGCGACCGGCATCGGCACGGGTCTGATCGTGGATGGACGCCCGTTCCGGGGGGCGGGGGGAACGGCCGGCGAGATCGGTCACACCATGATCGACCGGGACGGCCCAGTGTGCCGATGCGGCAACCGCGGGTGCCTGGAGACGCGGGTCGGAGCCCTGGCCCTGCTCGAGCTGTTGCGCCCGGCCCACGGCGAGCTCACGGTGCGCGAGCTGCTCGAGCAGGCGCAGGCAGGAGACCAGGCCTGCCGCCGTGTCCTGGCCGACGCCGGCTCGGCCATCGGGGCGGCCGCGGCGAACCTGTGCAACCTGCTCAACCCCGAGCGCATCGTGGTCGGGGGCGAGCTGGGAGCGGCGGGCGAGCTGTTGCTCGAGCCGCTGCGCGAGGCCCTGGGGCGAGCGGCGATCCCGTCGGCCGCGGCCGACGCGGAGGTGGTGGCCGGGGAGCTGGGCGAACGGGCGGAGGTGCTGGGGGCCGTGGCCCTGGTCCTGCGCAGCAGCGGGGTGGCCAGGGACCCGGGGCCGCGGGCGGCCTTGGCGGCCGCGGCGGGATAGGACGGAGGGCTGAGAGATCGACCGGGAGAGGATTGACATGGGAGCGGTGACCGGCAGGACGTGGTTCCGGGCGGGTAGGGGAGGCGGACGCGGACGCCGGTTGGCGCTGCTCGCGGCCGTATGCGGCGGGCTGAGCTTGATCCCGTTGCTCGCCGGCGGCGGCACCCCGCCCGCGCGCGCGCAGTCGCCGCAGTGCCCGTGGATGAACCCCTCGCTCACCCCCCAGCAGCGCGCGCAGGAGCTCGTGGCCGCGATGACGATCGACCAGAAGATCGCCATGCTGGCCCAGCAGGAGGTGATCTGGCAGCACTACGGGGTGGCCGGCTACATCGCGGGCCAGCCCAGCCTGTGCATCCCGGACCTGGTGCTCAACGACGCCGGGCAGGGAGTGGGGGACCAGGAGGTCAACACGGTCGCGTTCCCGGCGCCGATTTCCCAGGCCTCGAGCTGGGATCCCACCCTCCAGCGCCAGTTCGGGGCCGCCCTGGGGTGGGAGGCGTGGCACAAGGGCATCAACGTGCAACTCGCGCCGGGCATCGAGATCGATCGGCTGCCGATCAACGGACGCAACTTCGAGTACCTGAGCGAGGACCCGTTCCTCGCCGGCCAGGGGGCCGCGGCCGTGGTCCAGGGGATCCAGTCCAACCCCGTGATTGCCACGGTCAAGCACTACGTGGCCAACAGCCAGGAGACCAACCGCATGACCGACTCCGCCGATGTCGATGGGCGGACGCTGCGCGAGATCTACGCCGCCCCCTACGAGGCGGCGGTCAAGCAGGGGCACACCGGCGCGGTGATGTGCTCGTACAACCGCATCAATGGCACGTACGCGTGCGAGAACCCGCTCACCCTGAACACGATCCTCAAGCAGGAATTCGGCTTCGACGGCTTCGTCATGTCCGACTGGGGGGGCACCCACTCGACGGTGCCGGCGGCCAACGCGGGCCTGGACATGGAGATGGACCTCGGGCCCGGGAAGTACTTCACCTCGCCGCTGAAGTCCGCGGTGCAGTCGGGCCAGGTGCCCATGCCGCGCCTGAACGACATGGTCACCCGGATCGTGCGCACCATGTTCCGGGTCGGGATCTTCGACCACCCCGCCGCCGCCGAGCCCGCGGCCTATGGGGCCGACGTGCGCCGGCCCGAGGACGTCACCCTGGCCCGGAGGGTGTCCGAGGATGGGACGGTGCTGCTCAAGAACGACGGCTCGGTCCTACCGCTCACCGGCCAGGGCACCCGGATCGCGGTGATCGGGCCGGGCGCCGGTGCTCAGGGTGCCGAGCAGCTCTACAACGGCGGCGGGAGCGGGCACATCCCGGAGTTCGGGGGCAAGTCCGACGTGGTCAGCCCGCTCCAGGGCATCACCCAACGGGCCCAGGCCCAGGGGGACATCGTGACCTACGCCGACGGGTCCTCCCGGGCCGATGCAGCGGTGGCGGCCGCGGCGGCCAACGTGGCCGTGGTGTTCGTGGGAGCCGAGGACAGCGAGGGCAACGACCGACCGACCATGGACGTCAACTCCGGCTATTGCAGCCTGGCCGGGTGCGTGCCCATACCGGTGGACCAGGACGCCCTGATCTCCGCCGTGGCCGCCGCCAACCCCAACACGGTGGTGGTGCTCAACACCGGCGGTCCGGTGGTGATGCCGTGGCTGGACAAGGTCAAGGGCCTGTTCGAGGCCTGGTATCCGGGCCAGGAGGACGGCAACGCGATCGCCGCGCTCCTGTTCGGCGACGTCGACCCGTCGGGCCGGCTGACGGAGACCTTCCCCCGCTCCCAGGCCGACCTCCCCACCCGCACCCCGGCGCAGTACCCGGGAGTGGCCGACGCCCAGGGAGTGCCGCACAGCTCCTACTCGGAGGGGCTGCTGGTCGGGTACCGGTGGTATGACGCCAAGGGCATCTCGCCCCTGTTCCCATTCGGGTTCGGGCTGTCGTACACGACGTTCGACGTGCGCAACCTGAGCGTCGCGCCGGTGAGCGGGGCGACCGCGGCCACCGTGAGCTTCGACGTGGTCAACACGGGGTCGCGCTCCGGGGCCGAGGTGGCCCAGCTCTACGTGAGCGATCCCCCGGGCAGCGGCGAGCCCCCCAGGCAGCTCAAGGGCTTCACCAAGGTCTCACTCCTCCCCGGCCAGAGCCAGCGGGTGACCCTGCCCCTGGACTTCCGCTCGTTCGCGTACTGGAGTCCGCGGGTGGGCGACTGGCAGGTGGCGTCGGGGTGCTACCAGGTGCTGGCTGGGCGGTCCTCGCGAGATCTGACCGTGTCGGCCACGCTCGCGGTGGGTTCGGCGACCTGTCCCGGGGCGGCGGCCAGCCTGCCCCTGGCCGCGCCGGCCGGGCCGCAGAGCTGCCTGAGCCTCCGCTCCATCCTGATCCACCTGCACGGGGTGCGCCGCTCCCGCGTGCGCTCGGTGAGGCTCATGATCAACGGCCGCCCGCGCCGGGTGCTGCACGGTCATCGCTCGGCCGTGCGGGTCAACCTGCGACGGCTGCCGGCGGGGGTGGTCCACGTCCGGCTGGTGGTGCGGCTGCGGGGCGGACGCCATGCCGTGATCGTGCGCACGTACCGCCTGTGCGCGGTCAAGCGGACGCACCGGCCGGTGCCGACCCGGATACGGGGGCGGCGGACAGCGGGGCGGTGATGGGGACCCGCCGCGCCCTGCGCGCGCTGGTCCTGGCCGCCGCCGCCGGGGTGGCGGCCACGGCGGGCGGCGCGACCCCGGCCGCCGGGGCCCAGGGGCCGGCCGGGGCGGCCGGTCCATGCCACCCCGAGTGGCCGGTGATTGCCCACCACGCGGGGGCGCAGGCGGTCACGCTGCCCGCAGGGTCGGCCCTGCCGGTGCCGTGCGCGGGCGACACCGGCTATGAGAGCTCCGAGTCGACGCTGGCGGTGACCACCACGGGCGCGATCTTCTACTCCCCGGCCCACACCGAGAACTCGATCGCCATCTCCCAGGACCAGGGGGCGACGTGGAAGCTGTCCTATCCCCCGGACGAGCAGTACACCTCGCTGTGGAACACCGACGATCCGTTCGTGACCGCCGACCCGCGCACCGGGCGGGTGTTCTGGTCTCACGCCACCGGCGACCTGCGCACGACCCCAATCCTGGTCAGCAACTCCCCCCTGCCCAACGGGGTGCCGACCGCTGTGGCCTACGCCCACGGGTTCCAGGTCTACTCGACGGCCGATGACGGTCGCACCTGGCACACCGCCGACTACACCCATGAGTTCACGGGCGACTGGGACAAGCTCGCGGTCGGCCCCCCGCCCCCGGCCACCACCGGGGCGGCCCAACCGAAGGGCTATCCGGACGTGGTGTACATGTGCGCCAACGCCCCGTTCGAGGTCAGCGGCCCCGGAAGCGACTGTTACAAGTCACTCGACGGCGGGGTCACCTTCACCCTGGCCGGGTATGTATTTCCCTCCCCCACCCAGCCCGCCGACGTGTGCCCGGCCCTGGGGGCCAACACCCCGGTGGTGGCCAGCGACGGAACCATGTACCACCCAGTCAACTGCGAGCGCGGCGACTATCTGGCCGTGAGCCGCGACGAGGGGGCCACGTACACCTGGCTGCCGGTGCCCGGGGCGCCTCCGGCCAGCGGGGTCAGCGGGCCCCTCCATCTCGCCATCGACCAGGCCGACAACCTCTACGGGCTGTGGGTGGCCAACGACCGCCTGTACCTGGTCATCTCCCGCGACCGGGGACAGTCCTGGAGTGCGCCGCTCATGGTGCTCGCTCCCGGGCTGCACAACGTCAACCTGCCTGCCTTCGCGGCCGGCCCCCGCGGTCAGGTGGGCATCGTCTACTACGCCTCGTCGGATTCCTCCGCCCAGACGCTCACCGCCTACGTGACCCAGACCCTCGACGCCCTCGATCCGAAGCCCCTGTTCTACACCGGCGCCCTGAACGCCCCCGCCCACCCGATCTTCAGGGCCTACGGGTTCAACGCCAGCCCGCGGGCGGATTACGTGGGCGGCTCATACGACTCGCACGGCACCTTCTGGGCCGGGGTGGTGCGCCAGCTCGGCGTCCCCGACTCAAACGGCAACGTGGCCACCACCGGCTACGTCGGCCGGCTCCAGCTCGCGGGCGTGTCCCCGAGCGCGGGCACGCCGGGCGGAGCCGAGCTTGCGTCGCCGGCGCCGGCCGGGGTGTGCGAGACCGGACGGCGCCTGACCTTCCGGATCAGGCGCGTGCCGGGCGGGCGGGTGGTCAGGGCCGCGGTCTACCTCAACGGGCGCCTGGCCCGCGTGAGGCGGGGGCACAACCTGCGCCGGGTGAGCGTCCCTCGGCCGGCCGCGCCCACGCTGTCGGTCCGGATCGTCACGGTCAACAACCGGGGCGGGCGGGTGGTCACCGTGCGCAGCTTCGTCGGGTGCTCGCGCACGCCGGTCAGGGGCCGGGTCATCCGGCACCGCCGGGCCGGGTAATCCGGCACCGCCGGGCCGGGCGCGGCCGCCGGGGCGGCTAGAAGGCCAGCGCCCGGGGCGGGGCGAGGAGTCAGCGGCCGGCCGGGCCCGGCGGGTCGGCCGGCTTCGGCCGCTCGGGCCGCTTCGGGCGCCGGGCCTCGGTGGGGACCGGGCCGGACTCGTCGGCCAGGGTGGGCGGGGGCCACGGGCCGAACCAGTTGTCGCGCGCGCCGTCGAGGGTGACCACCGATCCGCTGAACGCGGCTCCAACGGGCGAGGCGAGCAGGGCTATGAGCCACGCGTGCTCCTCGGCCCGCCCCAGGCGGCCGAGGGGGACGGTGCGAGCGGCCGCCCGCCACACCTGCTCCGGGTACTTGCGAATGGACTCGGTCTCGAAGTGACCGGCCGCCGCGGCGATGACCGAGATCCCATCCCCGGCCCACCGCTGGGCCAGCTCGCGGGTCATGGCCTCGACCGCCGCTCGGGCCGTGCTCGAGTGGGTCATGGCCGGCAGGCCGTGATGGGGCGAGAGGGTGACGTTGACGATCGTTCCGCGACCCGCCGGCTTCATCGCCCGCTCGACCGCGGTCTCGGCCATGAGGTGAGTGCCGCTCACGTTGAGCCCCAGGACCGCCTTCCAGCCCTTGGCGGCGATGGCCTCTGCGGGCACGAAGTACTGGCCGCCGGCGTTGTTGACCAGGACGTCCAACCGGCCATGGCGGTCGAGGGTCGCGTCCACCATGCGGACGGCGTCCTCCGGGTCCCGGATGTCTCCCGCCACCCAGTCGCACCCCGGGCCCAGGTTCCGGGCGGCATCGCGCAACACCTCCTCCCGGCGCCCGCTGATGAGGACCCGCGCCCCGCAGGCCAGGAGCTCCCGCGACGCGGCCAGACCGAGGCCGGTCCCCCCTCCGGTGACCAGGGAGACCTGTCCGTCGAGGAGCCCGGGAGCGAAGACGGCCGACGGGGCCGGGCCCGCTCGACCGTCGGGCTCAGGCACTCCCGGCCACCGGCGCCGGCGCGGTGTCCTCCCGGAATCCGGGCTCGAGCACCTCGCGCACGTAACTGTCCCGGATCTCGGCCGACTGGCGCAGCATCCAGATCTCCTCCCGCGGGAGGGGCGAGGTCCGCATCAGCACCTCGTGTACGAAGCTCTCCCTGACGTCGTCGGGCTGGCTCAGCATCCACGCCTGCTGGCGGTGCCCGTCCCCGCCGTGGTCGAGCACCTCGCGCACGTACCCCGAGCGGACCGGGCGGGGCTGGGCCAGCATCCAGCGCTCCTCGGGAGCCCGGGCGGCGGTGGCGGCCGCCCGCGCGATGGCGGCCGGGGCCAGCAGCACCGACCGAGTGAGGGATCGGGTGAGGAAATCGGGCATATTCGGCGGGCCAGTGTATGGAGGTGGCAGGTGTCCCCCGCAGGGACTAGTGTCCCGGGCCGATGGTGTCGCGGGCGCTGCCGATCGCGGTGGGCTTGGTTGCCGCTGATTACGCGGTGTGGACGTGGGCGACCGGCGGGGAGCGGGTGGTTCCGGCGGTGGTGACCGGGCTGGCCCTGCCCCCACTGGCCATCGCCCTGGCCTGGGTCACCCTCCTGGCCGTGCTCGCGGTGCTGAGACGGGGAGCGGCGGCGCTCCGGCGCCGCCTCGGTCCGGTGCCGCGGCCCTGGCGCTCCGCGTCCGCCGGCGCCGGCCGGGAAGAACAGCAGGCCGACCGCGGGGGCGAGGCGCGGGTCGAGCGGCGGATCGCCGCCTGACCGCGGCGCAGGCGGCCTTCAGCTCATCTGCCAGGCGTAGAGCCTCCGCCAGGCCTCGAGCCTCCCCCGGCGGCCTCGAGCCTCCGCAACGCGGCTATCACGGGCCCCCGCGGGTGAAGGTCGGGGGGGCGGGCTGCCGAAATCAGCCCCGATACGCCGGAGCACCCAAGGATGACGCCCCCGCCCCGTCGCCGCCCGAGCGGCCACTCCCCCTCCCGCCTGCCCCCCGCTCCGCGCCCGCGCCCGCGCCTGCGCATCACCCGACGGGGCTGGACCGTGCTGGTGGTGCTGACCCTCTCCCCCCTGGGGGCCATGGCCTACGCCGGCTACGCCTACTACCAGGGGCGCACCGGCGACATCCTCCACGCCAACGCGCGCTTCGTGCCCGAAGCCCCGCAGACGCTCCCCCCGAAGGCCGCCCCCGATCGATTCTCCTGGCCCGAGTACGGCTACACCAAGGAGCACACCCGCTACTTCCCGTCCTCCCTCCACGGTCCGTTCCACCCGGCGTGGGCCCACCACGGGACCGCCATCCTCGAGTTCCCCCCCACCATCTCCAACGGGAGCCTGTACCAGCTCAACGACAACGCCACCCTGGTGGCCATCAACAAGGCCAACGGCAAGGTCCGCTGGCAGCGCCGGCTCGGCCGGCTCTCGGCCTCCACCCCGGCCGCCTCGGGCAACAGCGTGTACGCGACCGTGCTCCAGCGCGCGGGCGGGGTTCAGGCCGGGCGTGTGGTTGCGGTGCGCCAGAGCAACGGCACGGTCCGGTGGTCGCGCGCGCTCCCCAGTCGCAGCGAGTCCTCCCCCCTCCTGGACCGGGGCCGGCTCTACCTGGGGACCGAGGGCGGGACCGTGTTCGCCCTGAGGGCCAGCGACGGCGGCGTGATCTGGACCTACCGGGCCGACGGCGCGGTCAAGGCCAGCCCCACGCTCAAGGACGGCACCCTCTACTTCGGTGACTACGGGGGCACCGTGCAGGCCGTGCGCGAGGGCAGCGGTCACCGGCTGTGGTCGAGCAACACGGGGGGGACCCTGTTCGGGTCGGGCAACTTCTACTCGACCGCGGCCGTGCGCTGGGGCCGGGTGTTCCTGGGCAACACCGACGGCCGCGTGTACGCATTCGACCAGTGGACGGGCAGGCTCGACTGGGCCAAGCAGACGGGCGCCTACGTCTACGCCTCGCCGGCGGCGGTGGACACGCCCGGACTGGGGCCCACGCTGTACCTGGGCTCCTACGACGGAACCTTCTACGCGCTGAACGCCCGCACCGGGCGGGTGCGCTGGCGCTACCGCGCGGGCGGCCGGATCTCGGGCTCGGCCACCGTCGTCGGACACACCGTGTACTTCGCCGACCTCGGGAGCCGGACCACGATCGGGCTCGACATTCGCACCGGCCGGCACGTGTTCCGGTGGTACACGGGCGCCTTCGATCCGGTGGTCTCGGACGGCGGGTGGCTGTACGTCAGCGGGTACACGGGGCTGTACGCGCTGGCGCCCGTCGACCACAGCGCCGGTCCGGCCAAGGAGAAGCCGCCGGCCAGGCCGGCCCCCACCCTGGCCCCAGCCAAGCCGCCGGCGCCCGCC
>Ga0307477_10000686_pt1 | contig 33819 bp, 28 predicted proteins | sample atmos_gasesECM2C_FD_203316 | JGI IMG/M metagenome (GOLD analysis project Ga0307477, IMG submission 203316) | Hardwood forest soil microbial communities from Morgan-Monroe State Forest, Indiana, United States - atmos_gasesECM2C_515 | ecosystem: Environmental > Terrestrial > Soil > Temperate...
CGTGACGGGCGCGGTGGCCAGCCGCCGCTCGATGGCCAGCATCAATTGCTCGCCGATCGAGATGTGGAACTGCTTGTCGAGCTCGCGGATGCCGGTCGGGCTCGTGACGTTGATCTCGGTCACCAAGCCGCCGATGACATCGAGGCCGACGAACAGCATTCCCTGGGCTGCGAGCGCCGGGCCGATCTGGCGCGCGAGCCAGCGGTCGCGCTCGTTGAGCGGCCGGCCGACGCCGCGCGCGCCGGCGGCGAGGTTGCCACGGTGGTCATCGCCCTGGGGAATGCGCGCGAGAGCGTAGGGCACCGGCTCACCGTCGATCAGCAGCACCCGCGAGTCGCCGCTCTGCACGATCTCGGAAATGTAGCGCTGCACCATGGCGAAGCGCGTGCCGTACTCCGAGAGCGTCTCGAACACCACGCGGGCGTTGGGATCGCCCGTCGCCAGCACGAAGATCGATCGCCCGCCCATGCTGTGCAGCGGCTTCGCGACGATCTTGCCGTGCTCGCGCAGGAAGGCGTCCATCTGCGCCATGTCACGCGTAATGAGCGTCGGCGCGCAGCACTGCGGGAACCACGCCGTGTAGGCCTTCTCGTTGATGTCGCGCAGGCCCTGCGGCCGGTTGACCACCAGCACGCCGGCAGTTTCGGCGCGCTCGAGGATGTAGGTGGTGTAGACGTACTCGATGTCGAACGGCGGGTCCTTGCGCATCAGCAGGCAATCGAGGCTGGCGAGCGGCGCGAGCGTCGCCGGGCCGAGCGTGAACCAGTCGGCAGAGTCGTCCCGCACCGTGAGCGGCCGCACATTTCCGAGCGCCAGCCCGTCGCGCAGCGAGAGGTCGCGCTGCTCGAGGTAGGCGAGCTCGAAGCCGCGCGCCTGCGCCGCGAGCAGCATCGCCAGCGTCGAGTCCTTCGCGTAGCTGATGGCGCCGATCGGGTCCATCACTACGCCGAGCCGCTTCGGGGTGCTCATCGGCGCGATTATGCTCGTCGGCGGCGTGAATATGTCTGCGGCGGGTGGCATGGCATTTCTCGCATGCGGCGACCTTCGAAAAACGTGACGTGCATGGCATAGCAGGGGGTGTACCGATATGTTAAAAACTCGCTGCGCTTGCCCGTCCGCGAGGGGGCTCGCGACACTAAGCGCAGCTGTGGACGGCGTGCACCGCCGAAGGCCGGCGCCGCGGTTTCGCGTCGGGTCCGTCGTGCGGGCGTGACGCGTCCTGTGGGCCCTGCGGGTGCCCCGCGTTAGGTTTGAAGAAAGGAGTTTCCCGAGCGTGAATGGCAGCAACTCGAAGCTCCAGGGCCTCAAGGTACTGGTCATCGACGACAGCAAGACCATCCGCCGCACCGCCGAGACGCTGCTCGCCAAGGAGGGCTGCGAGGTGTTTACGGCGATCGACGGCTTCGATGCTCTCGCCAAGATCGCCGATCACCAGCCGGATATCGTGTTCGTCGACATCATGATGCCGCGGCTCGACGGCTACCAGACCTGCTCGCTGATCAAGCACAACAAGGTGTTCCGCTCCATACCCGTGATCATGTTGTCATCGAAGGACGGCTTGTTCGATCGCGCGCGCGGTCGCATCGTCGGCTCGGAGCACTACCTCACCAAGCCCTTCACCAAGGACGAGCTGCTGTCGGCGATCGAAACGCACATCGGGAGATGATGGTCATGCCGTTGATCCTGATCGTTGATGACTCACCCACCGAGCTGCACGTGATGCAGAAGGCGCTCGAGAAGCACGGCTTCCGCACGGCGGCCGCGGTCGACGGTGCCGAAGGCGTGCGCCTGGCGCGCGAGATGAGCCCCGATCTCATTTTCATGGACATCGTCATGCCGGGCATGAACGGCTATCAGGCCACCCGTGCGCTGGCGAACGATCCGCGCACGCGCGCCATTCCGGTCATCATGGTCACTTCCAAGGGCCACGAGACCGACAAGATCTGGGGCCTGCGTCAGGGGGCAATCGACTACATGGTGAAACCGGTTTCTCCGGATCAACTGGTCGCCAAAGCACAGGCGACCCTGGCGGCGTGAGCGCCGCCGCTCCCGTGTGCGAGCTGCGCGCCCCTAAGCCATGAGCGAGCCCGCCGTGTCTGCCGAGCCTGATCTGAAGTCGCTGCGCGATCGGCCGTTCGACCTGCTGGCGGAGCTCGAGCGCCGCGGCCGCGCCATCTCCGCGCAGCCGGCCCAGGAGGCCGCGAGCGGTCGCGAATGGGTGGGCGTCGCGCTGCGCCTCGCGGGTGACCTCTACCTGGTGGCGCGCGAGGAGACGCGCGAGGTGCTCGGCGTGCCGGCCGGGACGACGCGCGTGCCGGGGGCGAAACCCTGGATCAAGGGGCTCGCCAACGTGCGCGGCCAGCTCCTGCCGGTGATCGACCTGCGTCACTTCCTCGGCAGCGGCATCACTCCCGTGACGCGCAACACGCGTGTCGTCGTGGTCAATCATCGCGAGATTCCGGCAGGTCTCCTGGTCGACGAGGTGCTCGGCTTTCGCCGCTTTGCCGACAGCGAGTTCTCGGGCGATGCGCCGCCGACGGTGGCGCGCTGCGAGCGCTACCTGGCCGGCGCCTTTCGCCGCGGCCAGGAGCAATGGCCGGTGTTGAGCCTGCGGATGCTGCTCGAGAGCCAGGCGTTCGCGGAGGCGGCGGCATGAGCGCAACCGTGTCTGTCCCGGTGGTCGCCGGCAAACGCTCCTCGGCGGGCGGGTTGACACTGCTGCTCGGACTCGCGGTGCTGCTGCTCATCGGCAGCGGCGTTGCTTCCTACCTGATGCAGTCGCGCTCACCCGGGGCGAGCCACATCGTGCCGACGGAGGCGCTCTACAACCTCGCCCTCGATGCCGACGGCGCCGCCGCCGGCGATGCGGCCGCGGTCGCGCGCTTCCAGCAGAGCGACAAGATTCTCGAGGACGCCGCGACCGGGGATGCGGCACCCTTCGCCACCGATGCCCGTTTCATGCGCCTGATGAGCAATGCCGGGGCGGTGCTCAAGGCCCGCCGCGAGCTGACCGACGCTGCCGGCGCCGCACGCGACGTCGCGGGCCTCGTGCCACGCCTGATCGGCGAGGCCGGTGCGCTTGCCACGACGCTCCCGCCCGCCGGCGGCCCGCCGGCGGCCGGCGCTGCAGCCGCCGCCGAGGCGCTCGAGCGCTTCGAGGCACGTGCGCAGCGTCTCGAGCTCGACGTCGACCGGCTCGTGCAGGGAACCGCGGACCCTGGTCAAGCGGCGCAACGCATCGGCGAGGCGAGCGACTACCTCGGGCAGGTCATCGCCGGCTTCGCCGGCGCGAGCTCGCTGCTCGCCCTGCCGCACCTCACCGCGGCCGAAAGTGCCCGGCACCTCAAGGCGCTGAGCGCGCTTTACTCCGAGCTCGCCGCGCAGGTGAAGCGCGTCCTGGCCGACGCCCCGGCGCTGCCGGCGGCGCACGCTGGCGCGCGCGCCATCGCCGCGGACGCCCGGGCGCTCGCGGCAGCGGCACCGGTCGGCCGGTCGGCCGCCGCCGGGCCCCTCGGAGCGCGTCTCGTCTGGCTGCCGCTCGCGCTGCTCGCGGCCGGACTCGTGGCGCTGTTCGCCGCACTGCTGGTGGCGCTGCGCATGCGGCGCGCGGCCGAACGGCAGCGCGAGTCGGTCGACCAGCAGCGCAAGGAGAGCGACCGCAACCAACAGGCGATCCTGCGTCTGCTCGATGAGCTCTCGAGCCTCGCCGACGGCGATCTGACCGTGCAGGCCACCGTCACCGAGGACATCACCGGCGCGATCGCCGACTCGATCAACTACGCGGTCGAGGCGCTGCGCGGCCTGGTGACCACCATCAACCAGTCTGCCATCCAGCTCGACTCCGCCACGCGCCAGACGCAGGCGCTGTCACAGCATCTCGCCAAGGCGAGCTCCGCGCAGTCGAAACAGATCGGCTCGGCCACCGAGTCGGTGGCGACCATGGCGGGCTCCGTCGAGGAAGTCTCCGGCAACGCCGAACGGGCCTCCGACGTCGCGCGCCACTCGGTCGAAGTCGCGCATAAGGGCGGCGATGCCGTGCGCCGCACCATCGACGGCATGAACACCATCCGCGAGACCATTCAGGAGACCTCGAAGCGCATCAAGCGCCTCGGCGAGAGCTCTCAGGAAATAGGCAACATCGTCGAGCTGATCAACGACATCGCCGAGCAGACCAACATCCTGGCGCTCAACGCCTCGATTCAGTCCTCGATGGCGGGCGAGGCCGGCCGCGGCTTCGCGGTGGTGGCGGACGAGGTGCAGCGTCTCGCCGAGCGCGCCGCCACCGCCACCAAGCAGATCGAGGTGCTGGTGCGCACCATTCAGACCGATACCAACGAGGCGGTGGTGTCGATGGAGCGCAGCACCACCGACGTGGTCGGCGGTGCGCTGCTCGCGGAGAACGCCGGCGCGGCGCTCGACGAGATCGAACAGGTGTCGAACCAGATCGCCAGCCTGGTGCAGAACATCTCCGGCAGTGCCCGTCAGCAGACCGGCGCGGCGCAGAACATCGCCCGCAACATGCAGGTACTCAAGGAGATCAGCGCTCAGACCGCCGAATCGACCAACGCCACCTCGATCGCCATTGCCAAGCTCGCCGAGCTCGCGGCGGCGCTGCGCAAGTCGGCCACCGGCTTTCGCCTGCCGGGCGGCGATCGCGGCGCCTCGAGCGGCAGCGTGCGGCGCCTCGAGGACACGCCGCTCACCACCGCCAAGGTACGGCAGATTTCCGCGCTCGGCGGCTCGTGACGGTGTAGCGAGAGCCCGGCATGCCTGAAGTCCTTTCCCAGCCCTTCGATGTCGTCGGTCGCGAGATCAACGCCACGCTGGCGGAGGCCCGCGGCGCGCTCGAGAGCTACGTCGAGCAGCCCGACAACGCGGTGCTGCTCGAGGTGTGCGCGCGCGATCTGCACCAGGTGCAGGGCGTGCTGCGGGTGCTCGAGATCTACGGCGCAGCGCTGCTCACCGAGGAGATGGAGCACGTCGCGCAGTACCTGCTCGCCACGCACAGCGAGCGCAAGAGCCAGGCGGAGAGTCTCGATGCGCTGATGCGCGCCATGATGCAGCTGCCGAGCTACCTCGAGCGTGTGCTGGCCGGCGGACGCGATCTGGCGCTGGTGCTGTTGCCGCTGCTCAACGACCTGCGCGCGGTGCGTGGCAACGCGCTGCTGTCGGAAGGCACGCTGCTGCTGCTCAATCTCAAGTCCGACAAGCAGGCGCACCCGGTCGCGCCCGGCGCCGAGGAGCCGCCGCTCACGGTCGAGCAGTGGGCCCGCCGGCTGCGGGCGCGCTACCAGGTGGGACTCATCGGCTGGATCCGCGGCGAGCGCGTCGAGCAGAACCTCGAGGTGCTCGCCGGTGTGGCGCGCAAGCTCGAGCAGATCGCGACCCGCCAGCCGGTGTTCCAGCTGTGGTGGGTGATCGGCGCGGCGATCGAGGCGCTGCAGGAGAACGGTCTCGAGAGCGGCCAGTCGGTCAAGCGGCTGCTCGGCCTCGCGGACCGCGAGATCCGCCGCCTGTACGAGCAGGGCGAGGCGCGCTATGCGCAGTCCCCGCCCGTCGAGCTGCTGAACAACCTGCTGTATTACGTCGGCCGCTCCGAATCCTCCGGCGGCCGGGTGAGCGCAGTGCGCAGCTCCTTCCGCCTCACCGAGCTCCTGCCGGTCGACGAGAGCATCGAGCAGGAGCGCGACAACCTGTCCGCTCCGTCCGTGAAGCTGATGAAGACGGTGGCCGCGGCGATCCGCGAGGATCTCGCCAAGGTGAAGGATGTGCTCGACATCTTCGTGCGGCGCGGTGCCGGACAGCCGCAGGAGCTCGGCCCGCAGGTCGAGCTGCTGCGCAAGATCGGCGACACCCTCGGCGTTCTCGGTCTCGGCGAGCTGCGCGCCAGCGTACAGGCCGAAACCGAGCGGCTCGGCAAGATCGTCAACGGCACGCTGCGCGTCGGCGAATCGACGCTGGTCGAGATCGCCGCGACCCTGATCGCCGTCGAGGACAAGCTCGACGATCGCCTGGTCGGCATGATCCTGCCGCCCAAGGACACCGAGCACGAAGCGGCGCCGGCCACCCCCGAGGACGGCGAATTCCAGCAGGTGCAGGCGGCGGTGCTGCGCGAGTGCATCGTCAACCTGGCGCGCATCAAGGAGGCCGTGACGGAAAGCGTCGGCGGCACGCTCGATGCCGCCGGGCTAGACAGCTGGCAGGGCCAGATGCGCGGCATCCAGGCGGGGCTGCTGCTGCTCGGCAAGACACGCGCGGTCGAGATCATCGAGGCGATCGCGACGCAGCTGAAGCGCGTCATGCAGCCGGGTGTGCACGTGCTGCCGCCGGGGTTCGTCGATCGGCTCGCCGATGCGATCGTGAGCGTCGAGTATTACATGGAGACGCTGCAGGCCGGGCGGGCCGATCCCTGGTACATGCTCGACAACGCGCAGGCCTGCGTCACGGCCCTCGAGCAGCAACCCACTCCATCGCCACCGACGCTGCCGCCGGTCGGGCCGGCGACGTACGAGAAGACCGTACTGATCCGCACCATCTCCACCGAAGGACTGACGCCGGCGCAGGTCGACGCCCTGGCGGTCGCCACCGCGCCAACGCTCGGCACGACCACGACGCGACGTCCGACGGTCGAGCCCGCCGATCCCGATCTGATGCGCTTGTTCGTCGAGGAGGCGCACGAGGAGCTCGCCAAGATCCGGCACGGCTTTGCGGCCTGGGATCAGAACCCGCTCGAGCGCGAGGCGCTGGTCACGGTGCGCCGCTCCTTCCATACGCTCAAGGGAAGCGGTCGCATGGTCGGCGCGCGTGAGCTGGGAGAGTTCGCCTGGGCGATCGAGAACCTGTTCAATCGGCTGCTCGACAACACCCTGACGCGCTCGCAGCCGATCGTCGACACGCTGCGTGCCGCGGTGAACACTCTGCCGGAGCTGATTGCGCAGCTCGAGACCGGCGCACCATCGAGCGGCCAGGTGAGCGCCATCTCGTCGCGCGCACACGCGCTCGCCGCCGGTCGCGCGAGCCCCGCCGCCCCCCGGCCGGCGGACAAGGCCGAGCCGGCCGAGGAAGAGTCCGTGTCCGAAGTGGTGCTGCCGACTTCGGTCCTCATCCACTCGCATTCCAACGTCGCGCCGCTCCTCGACCTCGATAACGACGACACCGCCGAGCAGCCGGCAGCGCTCGCCGCCGCGCTCGGCACGTCTGCGGGCGCGCGCGGCGCGGCCGGGCCGCTGCCGGATGAGACGCTGCGCGACATCTACGCCCGCGAGACCGCGGCGCACGTCGCAACCGTGCGCGCCTATCTGGCGCGCGAATCCGACATGCCCGAGCCGCACGCGCTCCCCGAGGAGGTCTACCGCGCCTGCCATACGCTCTCGGGCAGCTCGAAGATGGCCCAGGCGCGTCACGGCATTCGCCTGGCGGAGCCGCTCGATCACTGGCTGCGCCGCGCATTCAGCAGCGGCCAGGGGCTCGGCACCGAGGATCTCAAGCTGCTGGATGACTGCATGGCGGCGTTCCAGGTGGTCGCCAAGCACCTCGACGAGCCGACCGGCTACTTCGTCAATCACTGGCAGCTGCTCGAGCGCATCGCGCGCGCCGACAAGAGTCTCGAGCAGCGCATCGCGGCCGCCGCCACGCCGGTGCCGCCAGCTGCGGCCGGCGCCGCCGACGAGGCGGACGTGAGCGAAGCGCCGGTCGACTTCGATCCCGAGGTCGCTGCGATTTTCACCGACGAGGCGACCGAGCTCATCGACGCCTCCGAGCGCGCTCTTGCGGACTGGCGCGCCGAGCCGCAGAGCGTCGAATACCGGTTGAGCCTCAAGCGCCCGCTGCACACTCTCAAGGGCGGCGCGCGCATGGCGGGCATCACGTCGATGGGCGACTTGAGCCACGAGCTCGAGTCGCTCGTCATGCTGATCGATACGGGTGAGCTCACGGCGGATGACTCGCTGTTCGATGCGATCCAGGCGAGTCTCGACGAGCTGGCGCGCATGCGCGAGCAGGTGGCGAGCGGTCAGCCGGTCGCACCGGCGCGCGCCATGATCCAGCGCCTGCAGCGCCTCGGCCGGCCCGCCGGTGCGCCGGCTGCCGCGGCTCCGACACCCGCCGCCTCCGGCGCCGCTGCGGCGGCTCCCCCGCCGCCACCCGCGCAACCCCCGGGGCCGATTTTCGAGCTGTCCGAGCCCCCCTTCCCGGTGAGCGACACGCAGCTCGCGAAGTTGAACGCTGAGCTGCTGCTCTTCCACGAGGATGAGGCCGGCGAGGTCGACGAGCCGCAGCCGCCAGCGGAAGTCTCGCCCGCGCCGTGGCCCAAGCCGGCGCCTGAGGAAGCGGGCGTGCTGGCGCCGGCGGCTGTGCCGGCGCCCGCGGCTGTGCCGGCGCCCGTGGCCTCGGCCGCAGCCACAGCCGCAGCCGCTGCAGCTCCCGCCTCGACTCCCACCGAACCCGCCTGGACTTCCGCCAGTGCACTCGCGGCCGCCTCGCCCCTCGGACGGGTGCGCGCGACCGAGCAGGCGGTGGAGGAAGGACTCGCCCCACCGCAACCCGTGCCGCCGGGGCGCGAGCCGGTGGCAGTTACCGAGCGCCAGGAGATGGCGCGCGTCGACGCGGAGCTCCTCGACCAGCTTCTCAATATCTCGGGTGAAGCGAGCATTGCGCGCGCACGCCTCGAGCAGCAGCTCGGCTCGCTCGATTTCAACCTCGGTGAGCTGGCACGTACCGTGACGCGCTTGAAGGAGCAGCTGCGCAGCCTCGAGATCGAGACCGAGGCGCAGATCCTGCACAAGCACGAAGAGGAGCGTCCGGAGCGCAGCGAGTTCGATCCGCTCGAGCTCGACCGCTACTCCTCGATCCAACAGTACTCACGCGCGCTCGCCGAGACCGCCAACGACGTGGCGAGCATTCAGCAGCTGCTCGAGAACCTCGCCAAGGACACGCAGAATCTCCTGCAGCAGCAGGCGCGCACCATTACCGAGCTGCAGAACGGCCTGATGCGCACGCGCATGGTCCCGTTCCAGCGCCACGTGCAGCGTCTGGCGCGCATCGTGCGCCAAGCCGCCGCCGACACCGGCAAGCGCGCCGAGCTCATCGTGGAGGGCGCCTCCGGCGAGCTCGACCGCCAGGTGCTCGAGCGCATGCTGCCCCCCTTCGAGCACATGCTCCGTAACGCCGTGGTGCATGGGATCGAGAAGCCCGAAGAGCGCGTCCAGCGCGGCAAGCCCGACAGCGGGCGCATTCTCCTCGAGCTGCATCGCGAGGGTGCCGAGGTCATGGTGCGCTTGTCGGACGACGGCGGTGGCATGAACCTCAAAGCAATCCGGGACAAGGCGGTGAGCCTCGGGATGATCGGCGCCGGGCAGACATTGAGCGACGAGGAAGCCGTGCAGCTCATCCTCGAGCCGGGCTTCTCCACGGCCGGCGCCGTGACGCAGCAGGCCGGGCGCGGCGTCGGCATGGATGTGGTCGCGACCGAGATCAAGCGCCTCGGCGGTGCCCTGCACATGGAGAGCAAGGCCGGCGAGGGCACGGCGTTCACCATCCGCCTGCCGCTCACGCTCGCCATCAGCCATGCGCTGGTGGTGCGCACCGACGAGGAGTACTACGCACTGCCGCTGCCGACGGTCGAGGGCGTGCTGCGGCTGTCGAAGGCGCAGGTCGCCGCGCATCTCGGACGCGACGCGGCGGCGTTCGAGTACGCCGGCCAGAAATACCGTTTTCAGCCGCTGGCGAGCTTCGTCGGGCTGCCGCCGTCGGAGCTGCCGAGCCAGGATGTGACGATTCCCGTGGTGCTGGTGCGCGCCGGCGAGCACTCCACCGGGCTGGTGGCGGATGAGCTGGTCGGCAGCCGCGAGATCGTCGTGAAGTCGGTCGGTCCGCAGATCTCGGGCATCCGCGGCATCTCCGGCGCGACCATCCTCGGCGACGGCCGCATCGTCATCATTCTCGACATCGGTGCGCTGGTGCGCGCCGAGTGGCGCAGCCGTGCGCTCACCGCCGCCCCGCCACGCGAGCGCGCCGGCGACCGGCGCACCTTCGCGCTGGTGGTCGACGACTCGATCACCGTGCGCCGCGTGACGCAGCGGCTGCTCGAGCGCAACGGCATGCGCGTACTGACTGCGCGCGACGGCATGGACGCGGTGGCGCTGCTGCAGGACAACATTCCAGACGTCATCCTGCTCGACATCGAGATGCCGCGCATGGATGGCTACGAGGTCGCCGCGCACGTACGCGCCGACCCGCGGCTCAAGGACGTGCCGATCATCATGGTCACTTCGCGCGTTGGCGAGAAGCACCGCGCGCGCGCCATCGAGCTCGGCGTCGACGATTATCTCGGCAAGCCCTACCAGGAGGCGCAGCTGCTCGATGCGATTGCGCCGTTGGTCGAGCGCCGGCGCGCGGCGGTGCGCGCCCAGGCCTACGGGAGCTGACAGCCGTGGCCGAGCGCGTCGCCGAGATCTATAGCCTGCTGGTGCCGTTGCTCGACGGCCGACTGATCATCCCGCGCGCCAATGTCGCGGAGGTGATCGGCTTCCAGACGCCTTCGGAAATGACCGGCGCCCCGCCCTGGTACATCGGCACCGTGCCGTGGAACGGCAAGGCGGTGCCGGTGGTGTCGTTCGAGGGTGCCTGCGGCCTGACCATCCCGCAGGCGAGCGGTCGCTCGCGCATCGTCATCCTGCACGCGCTCGGCACGGGGGTCGAAGGCGGCAACTTCGGGATCGTCTCGCAGGGTTTCCCGCAGCTGGTGCGCGTGAGCTCGGACGTCGTACGGCCCGACAACTCACGCGCCTTCCCGGAGCGCACGCCGGTCATCTGCCAGATCCGCATGCTGAACGAGACGCCGCTGGTCCCGGATCTGGAGCGCCTCGAGGAGATGATCGCGGAGGAGACCAGCGTCGGCGTTGACGCCGGCGTGTGAGGCTGAGTTGCGGAGGCGCTGCGGGCGCGGTCGCAACGCCCACCGAGCCCCGCCCCCCGCGCACCGAGCGGTGCGCGGGGGGTCTGCAAACTCGAGTCGTCGCTAGTCGTTTTCGCCCTTGCTCAACGCGTGCACGAAATTCCAGCCGTTCGGCGTCCCGAGGCCAGTCGCCGAATCCCAGCCCGGACCCGCCTGCAGAGTCGAGTCCACGCCGAAAGTCAGCACGAACCAGCGAGTGGAGAACGGGCTGTTGTAGAGCGCGCTGAAGAAAGTCTGCTGTCCCTGTAGCGGCGACGACAAGTCCCACGACGTGAGATGTTGGGTTCCGCCGGCATCGGTGAGGCTGCCGGTGACGTTCTCAGACGACGTGGATGTGGCCAGCACGTCCGTGATCGCTCCCGCGGGCAGGCGATACAGCAGTCGAGCGGCTTGACCGAGCCGATGATGCGCGCCCTGGGTCGCAACGCCCCAGAGGGCGGAGAACATCGGGCAGGCCACGCTCGTCCCGCCGATCCCCTCGATGCCGAGGTCCCCCTGAGCATCGGCCGTATAGATGATTTCCACGCCGGTGTACGGGTCGGCCACCCAGGAAATATCGGGCAGCAGGCGCCGCTGGCCGCCGAGGCCGCGCTGGAACGACGGCAGCGGATAGACGTTGCTCGTACCACCGCCACCGCCATAGAGGAAGCCCTCGTTGAACGGTGGATCGATCGGTGGGCTGCCGAGCGAGATCGTGTCGGCCAGCTCGGTAATGGTATTACCCCAGCTCGACTGGAAAGAGATGTGCTGGTTCGCATCGAGCCCGACGCTCACCCCGCCGACGGCGGTCGCGTACGGCGAGCTCCCCGGATAGCCGACGTCGACGTAGCCGAGGTTGATGGTGAAATTGCCGGAATCACCGCTGGCGAAGTTGACGGCTTGTCCTCTCGCGTTCGCAAGCTTGAGCACGGCGTCGTCCGCGGCGCGCCCCGGAATGTCGGTTGCCGATTCGACATCCGACCAGCTATTCGAGATCGCGACCACGCCCTTCTGCATCGAGGCGGTGGCGATCGCCGCGAACAGGTCGCTGTCAAAGTTGGTCGGCGCGATGACCAGGAGAATCTTCGCGCCGGGTGCGATCGCGTGCACCCACTCGACGTCGAGCGTCGTCTCGGTCGCCCAGCCGGATAAATTTGGGTCACTCGAGAAAACGCTCGCCGTCGCCGTCCCGACGATCGTGAGATCAGGCGGCGGTAGGTTCATGTAGGCCGAGAAGGCCGCAAGATCGGAAGCGACGGTCGTCGACCCGTAGGCATCGGTGATCGCTATCGTCACGCCGGTGCCGTCGAGACCCGCCTGGTAGAGCGGTGTCAGGTTGTAGGCAGTCCAGATCTCGCTCGGCTGATAGGCGCACGGTGCGATCGTCCCGGGGGCGGAGTTGTTAATGTCCGCCCCGTAGCGATTGCCCTGATAGCTCGCCGTGGCGCCGCCACCGCTGAACGACACCGAAGTCGGCGGATAGAAGCATTGCGCCGAGAAAATCAGTCCGTTCGACTTGGGCCCGAGCGGCAGCGGGCGCGGGCTCAGGCCCTCGGCGTCGGTCTGCCGCGCGATGTTCGGCGCGGCCGTGAGCTTCGCCCGAGCGATGTTCGGCTGCATGCCGCGATTCGAGAGTCCCCCGACCGAGGTGACGAGCGGCGCGATCGCGGCGGGTAGCGTCGGGCTCGACGCGCTGGCGCGGAACGTGCGTCCACGGAAGCTGTACTGATGAAGCGCGACCCGGAAGGCGGATTCGACGGTCGCCGCCGTGCCGGTGGCCTTGACGAACAGATTCTCGGGGCCGACGCCGGTGACGGTCAGCCCTTCGGCCTTGAGGAAGGCGCCGACGGCGGCCGCGTCCGCCGCCGAGGGAGCATGGCGCGCCTCGATCTGCTCGTTCGAGAGCCACGGTGTCTTGGCGAGCGGGGCGGAGGTGACGCTTTCGAGCCCCGCCTCATCGTGCAGCCTCAGCCACACGGTGATCTCGAGGGGACTCTTCGGGTCCACGGGACCCAGGTCGGTGGCGTGCGCGAGCAGCGGCGGGCCGCTCGTCGTACCACTGGCTTGCAGCGGCGAGGACAGCGAGGCGGCCTGCGCCGCGAAAGCGCTGAGGCTCGTCAACAGCATCACAGTGAGCCAGGCGCGCGGCGGCCTCGGCACCTGTGCATCTCGGACAGGAGCGACTGCGTTCATCGTGTATCTCCCCAGGCGGTTGCAGTCCGTGTGGTCTTGTTCGGAGTACGGACGTTACTCGTTAGTATGTCGCATCCCTTGTGAATCGTCAGCCTCACAAATCGCCATACTCCCGTTGCAGCAGCGCGACAGCGGCGATGGCCGCGGTCTCGGTGCGCAACACGCGCGGGCCGAGGCGCACCGGCGTAAACCCGGCGGCCAGAGCCGCCGCCTGCTCGACCTCCGTGAGCCCGCCCTCTGGACCCACCAGCACCGTCATCGCCTCTCCTGGCCGGGGTGCGTCCGCCAGACAGGTGGCCGACACGGGCGACAGCAGCAGGCGCGTCGTGCCGTCGCGCTGTTTAACGTAATCTGTCAGAGTGACCGGCGCCGCGACTTGCGGCAGGCGATTACGGCCGCACTGCTCGCAGGCGCCGATGGCAATCGCGCGCCAGTGGTTGAGCTTGCGGTCCGCCTGTCCGGCCGTGAGGCGCACCACGCTGCGCTCGGTGATCAGCGGCACGAGTCGCGACGCGCCGAGCTCGGTCGCCTTCTGCACCACCAGATCCATGCGCTCAGCGCGCGACACGCCCTGCGCGAGCGTGAGGACGAGGGGCGATTCGCGCTCGATCGGCCGGTGCTCCGCGATCGAGACCGTCACAGCGCTGCCTTTTGCCGCCTCGATCTGAGCCGCGTACTCGCCGCCCCTTCCGTTGAAGAGAGTGAGCTCTGCCCCGACCCGCAGCCGCAGCACGCGGGTGACGTGGTTCGCGGCGCTGCCCGTGAGCGTGATGCGCCCGCCCGGCGCGAGCGCGCCGTCGACGTACACGCGCGTCAATCGCACGTGGCGCGCTCGATGCCCTCGCGGGCCACGTCGACCATGAGGTCGATCTCGCCCGGCGCGATCACGTAGGGCGGCATGAAGTACACCACGTTACCGATCGGGCGCAGCAGCACGCCGCGCGTCAGCGCGTGCCGGTAGACACGCAGTCCGCGCCGCTCCTGCCACGGATACGGTGTTCGCATCGCCTTGTCGGCCGCGAGCTCGATGGCGACGATCATGCCGCACTGGCGCACCTCGGCCACGTGCGGGTGCTCGGCGAGCGGCCGGGCGCGCTCGCCCATGTGCGCGGCGAGTGTGCGGTTGCGCTCGAGGGTGTGATCCTCGGCGAAGATGCCGAGGCTGGCGAGCGCCGCCGCACAGGCGAGCGGATTGCCGGTGAAGCTGTGCGAGTGCAGAAAGGCGTTGAGCTTCGCGTACTCGTCGTAGAACGCTGCATACACGTCTTCGGTCGTCAGCACCGCCGACAACGGCAGGTAGCCGCCGGTCAGTCCCTTGGAGAGGCACATGAAGTCCGGGCGGATGCCGGCCTGCTCGCAGGCGAACATCGTGCCGGTGCGCCCGAAGCCGACGGCGATCTCGTCGGCAATCAGGTGCACCTGATGCCGGTCGCAGGCGGCGCGCAGCAATGTCAGGTAGAGCGGGTCGTACATGCGCATGCCGCCGGCGCACTGCACCAGCGGCTCGACGATCACCGCGCAGCTCTCATGCGCGTGCTCGGCGAGCGCGTGCTCCATGTCGGCGAAGCGGCGGCGCGAATGCTCGGCCCAGCTATCGCCGGACGTGCGCTCATAGCAGTCGGGCGAGGGCACGGTGATGACGTCCATGAGCAGTGGCCGGTAGGTCTCCTTGTAGAGCTCGACGTTGCCCACCGCGAGCGCGCCGAGCGTCTCGCCGTGATAGCTGTTGCTGAGAGTGATGAAGCGCCGCTTGCCCGGTGCGCCGCGGTTGCGCCAGTAGTGGAAGCTCATCTTCACCGCCACTTCGACCGCCGACGAGCCGTTGTCGGCGTAGAAGCAGCGCGTCAGCCCCGCAGGCGCCAGCGCGCTCAGCGCCTCCGACAGCGCGATCACCGGCTCGTGCGTGAACCCGGCGAGGATCACCTGCTCGAGCTCTCCGAGCTGCGCGCGCACCGCGGCATTGATGCGCGCATTGGCATGGCCGAAGAGGTTCACCCACCACGAGCTGATGGCATCCAGATAGCGTCGGCCCTCGAAGTCCTCGAGCCAGGCGCCTGCGCCGCGGCGGATCGGGACCAGGGGCAGCTCGCGCTCGTGATCCTTCATCTGCGTGCACGGATGCCAGACGTGCGCGAGGTCGCGCTCGATGTACCGAGAGTTGGCGGGAGTCATGCGGGAGATTTTCGCCGTCATTGACGCATGGCGCCACCAGTGATGAACTGCCCCCAGTTTGCGCCACGGCCGTTCACCACTTCCATGACGCTGCTGATCATCGCGGTCCTGATCGTTCTGTTCCTCACCGGCCTGCGCATTGCGCAGGAATATCAGCGCGGCGTCGTGTTTCGCCTCGGGCGCTACGCCGGCCTGCGCGGCCCGGGTCTCTACTGGGTCATTCCGCTCGGCATCGAACGTGCCGTGACCATCGATATCCGCACGCGCACCGTGACCGCCGAACGGCAGGAGACCATCACGCGCGACAGTGTGACGGTGAAAGTCAACGCGGTCCTCTGGTACCACATCACTGACGCGGCGAAATCCGTCATCGCGGTGACCGATGCCGCCACCGCCGTCTATCAGCTCGCGCTGACGAGTCTGCGCAACATCATCGGCCAGCACGACCTGGACGAGGTGCTGCAGGAGCGCGACAAGATCAACGGGCTGCTGCGCGAGAGTACCGCCGGTGCAGCCGTGCCCTGGGGCGTTGCGCTCGAACGCTTCGAGATGAAGGACGTGGAGCTGCCCGAGGCGATGCAGCAGGTGATGGCGATGCAGGCTGAGGCGATCCGCGAGAAACGCGCCCGCATCATCAAGGCGGAAGCCGAGCTCGAGGCTTCGAGGAAGCTCGGCGATGCCGCCGAGCAGATGGCCAACAATCCCGTGGCCGTCGAGCTGCGCCGCATGCAGATGGTGACGGAAGTTGGCGCGGAGAATAACAGCACGACGGTGCTGATGATCCCGTCCGACTTCGTGACGCTCGCCAGGACCCTCGCTCAGTATCTGAGCGAGCACGCCCCGCGCAGCGGCCCGCCTCCGGGCCGGTGACGGGCGATCCGATGCCCGCCACTGCGCGCGCAGCGTACCGGATCGATCCAGCCACCGGCCTCCTCGCCGGCGTGCGCCAGGTTCTCTCGCCTCACTTCGACGAGCGCCCCACGGGAGTGGTGCCGGACCTCCTGGTGGTGCACGGGATCAGCCTGCCGCCCGGAGAGTTCGGCGGGCCGTGGATCGATCGGCTCTTCACCGGCACACTGCCCGCGGATGCGCATCCCGAGTTTCGCGAGCGCGCGAGCCTGCGCGTCTCGGCGCACACTCTCATCCGGCGCGACGGGCAGGTCGTGCAGTACGTGCCCTTTGGCGCGCGCGCCTGGCACGCCGGGAAGTCCGAATACCGCGGCCGCAGCGGCTGCAACGACTTCTCGATCGGAGTGGAGCTCGAAGGGACCGACGAGATCCCCTACACCGACGCGCAGTACGAATCGCTGGCACGCCTCGCTGCAGCGCTGCTCGCGAGCTATCCCGCGCTCGGCGCGCAGGCGATCGTGGGCCACAGCGACATCGCGCCGGACCGCAAGTCCGATCCGGGGCCGGCGTTCGAGTGGGCGCGCTTTCGAGCGTTGCTCGATCAACTGCTGACCGCGGCCCGGTAACGACTGCGGCCCAGTCGTGCCTGATGCTACTTTCCCTTGCCGCGCTCGTGCCGCCAGAGCACTTCAGTGCCGCGCTCGCGCCGGGCGAGCACGCGCGCCAGCACGAACAACAGGTCCGAGAGGCGATTGAGGTACTGCGTTACTTCAGTGGCAACGGCCTCCGAGCGGGCGAGTGCCCAGACTCGCCGCTCGGCGCGCCGCGCCACGGTACGTGCCAGGTGGCAGGCGGCTGCGGCCGGACCGCCTCCGGGCAGAATGAACTCCTTGAGTGGCGGTAAGGCGGCGTTGAAGTCATCGAGCGCGCGCTCGAGCCGTGCCACGTGCTCCGCCCGGATGGCGCGATGTCCCGGAATGCACAGCTCCCCACCCAGGTCGAACAGCTCATGCTGTACTTCGGTCAGGCACGCCGTGACGTCCGCGGGCAATGCGGGCACGGCGAGCAGCACACCGATCACGCTGTTGAGCTCATCGACCGTGCCGTACGCTTCGACCCGCGGGCTCTCCTTGGGCACGCGACTGCCGTCACCGAGCCCGGTCGTGCCGTCATCGCCGGTGCGGGTATAGATCTTGCTCAGTCGATTGCCCATCCTTCTATCTTAAGTCGGTCCCCGCCCGCCGTCGTATCCTAAAGCTCGTGCCATCACAGGAACTCATGGCTGCGCTCGAGGCGGCGCGTGCGGCGAGCGAGGTCATCCGCACCTACTTCGGCCACAACCCGGCGGTGCGGCTCAAGCCGGACGCCTCGCCCGTCACGGAGGCGGACGTGCGCGCGGAGGAGGTGATCCGCGCCACCCTCACACGTCGCTTTCCCGGTTACGGCTTCTACGGCGAGGAGACCGGGCAGCACGCCATGGGAGCCGAGAGCATCTGGCTGGTCGATCCGATCGATGGCACCAAGTCGTTCGTGCGCGCGAGCCCGTTCTTCTCCACGCAGATCGCGCTGCTGCGGGCGGGTGAGCTCACTGTCGGAGTCTCCAACGCTCCGATCTATGGCGAGCTCGCCTGGGCCGAGCGCGGCGGCGGCGCGTTTCTCAACGACCGCCCGGTGCGGGTGAGCAGCGTTACGGCCCTCGAGGGGGCGTTCGTTTCCACCGGCAACCTGAAGAGCCTGACCCGCGCGCCGCACTGGCAGCGCCTCGGAGCGCTGCTCGCGCGCGTCAACACGAGCCGCGGCTACGGTGACTTCGCCCACTACCACCTGCTGTGCCGCGGCGCCCTCGATGTCGTCATCGAATCGGACGTCAATATCCTCGACATCGCGGCTCTGTGTGTGCTGGTGCGCGAGGCGGGCGGGACGTTCACCGACCTGAGCGGGGCGCCCGTGACGCTCGAAACGAGCAGCGTGCTGGCCACCAACGGTACGCTGCACGAGCGGGTGCTCGCCGCGCTCACTCGCTGACGAACACGCGACGGCCGTCGCCACCGAGCTCGATCATCGGTGCGGCATAGAGCTCGCTGAGGCTCGCGGCGGTCAGCGTCGTCCCGACCGCCCCGAGCGACCAGCGTCCGTCACCGAACAGCAACAGCACACGATCGGCGAAGCGCGCGGCGAGTGTCGGGTCGTGCAGCGTGGTGACCACGGTGCGGCCGGAGTTCGCGAGTGTGCGGAACAGAGTCAGCACGGCGAGCTGATGGTGCGGATCGAGGTGGTTGGTCGGCTCATCGAGCAGGAAGATCGCCGGCTGCTGGACGAGGAGCGCGGCGACCGCCACCCGGCGCTGCTCACCGCCGGAGAGCGTATCGGTGCGCCGCGCTGCGAAGCCCGCCAGATCGACGGCGGCGAGCGCTTCGCGCGCGAGGCGCTCGTCCTCGGCCGTCTCCCACTGCCACAGCGCCAGGTGCGGGTGGCGGCCGATCAGCACGGTCTCGATGGCGGTGCTGACGAACGAGTCCTCGAGGTCCTGCGGCAGGAGTCCGAGCCGCAGCGCCACGGCACGGCGGCTGAGCTGCGCGATCGGTGCGCCGTCGAGCGAAACCCCGCCCGCGCCGGGGGCGCGCAGGCCCGCCAGGGTGTGGAGCGTCAGTGTCTTGCCGGAGCCGTTGCGCCCGAGGATGGCGAGCACTTCGCCCGCGGCAAACTCCACCGACAGCTCGCGAACGAGCTCGCGCTCACCGGCGCGCACGCTCACGCCCGCCGCCGCCAGTCCGCGTCGAACCCAGGGGGCGTCGTGTCCGTTCAGCGCGTCCAACGCAGCTCCCTCAATGCGTCCAGCGGATCTCGAGCGCCGTCTCGGGACCCACCACGACGCTCTTGAGCGTGCGTGGCATTTCCCACTCCTGGGGTGAGAGTGCGCGACGTCCGGCCATGATCTCCGCCCGCGCCTGCGGATAGAGAGGCCGGCGATCGCGGTCGGCGAAGCCGGCCGGAAAGATCGGTTCGCCGCTCTGGAGATCGTACTTATCGGTGGCGCCCACGGTGTGCAGCAACTCATGAGCGATGACGATGTCGTTGCTGCCGGTCATCGCGGGATCGGCGAACGCGTGCACCACGCCCACCAACCCCTTCTGCAGCCCATGCGAGTCGGGTGCACGGCTGAGGGTTTCGGGATCGTGGTAGAGCACGAACAGGCGAATGCGCGGTGGGGCGCGCCCCGGCACGGTCTGAGCGTGCGCGGCGTACCAGCGCAGCCTCAGGCTCCACCAGGCGATGCCAAATGGTCCGGCACCGTGCTCGAGCGCCGGCGGGAGCTCGGAGCCCTCCGGGTAGAGCTCGATGTGCACCGGTTGCGCGAGCTTCAATCCATAGCGTTGACCTTCACGCGCGAAGAAATCCTCGATCGGGGTGAAGTCCTGAACGGTGAGGCCTTCGATGTAGCGCTCGCTCTCCGGCCGGCCGTCGCCATTCAAGGGGAAGACACCGACCCAGAGCGTCTGCCGCCAGCTCTGCGTGGCGATGCGATCGAGCCAGTTGTGCGCGGCAACCGCGCCGAGCACGAGCAGGAGCAGGAGGATTCGAACGTTCTTCCACATCGCGCGACCCTAGCCGCCCGCGGCCGGACGCTGCGACACAGTCGTCACGGTTGCAGGCGGGTCGCCGACCATGCGCCGGTGCCGAAGCCGCCGCCGGCCGCAGCTGTCACGCGCCTTGTCCAGAGGGCGCGATCGTGAACCCGCGCGGCGCCTTCCACCCATAGCTCCACGGTCTGCGCCCACAGTCGATAGCCGCCCCACTGGGGCGGGCGAGGAATGTTGACCTGAACCGGGTCCGCCGCGCCGGCGCTCCCAGGGAGCGGCGCGCCGAAGCGCTGCGCCGTGCTGCGGACGGCCTCGAGCAGCAGCGCCCGCGAGCCGATCGGCTCGCTCTGTTGGCTGGCCCACGCGCCGAGGCGGCTCTGCCACGCGCGGGTCGCGAAGTAGGCATCGCTGTCGGCAGCGGGTGCGAGCGTAACCGGGCCTGCGATGCGCACCTGACGGTGCAGCGCGTCCCAATGCATGACCCCGGCGGCGTACGGGTTATCGGCGAGCTCGCGGCCCTTGGCCGAGTGGTAGTTCGTGTAGAACACCACGAAACCGGGGGAGACGACCACCTCCTTGCAGAGCACGACGCGCGCGCTCGCGCGCCCGTCCGGGCTCGCGGTTGCGAGCACCATGGAATTGGGGTTCGGCTGCGTGCGCGCCGCGGCGGCCTGCGCCAGCCACTCCTTGACGATCGCGAGCGGCTCGACAGGCAGAGAATCGGGAAGCAGCTCGGTATGCTCGGGCATGGAGGCGTGGCAGAGCGATTTGGGCCGCAATCATACTGCCCCGCGCCGCCATCAGCCTCGGATGAGACTCTTCCCCTTGCGGCCCCTGCTCCACCCCGATAGAAAAGGAGTGGGAACCGAGGAGGCACACCCGGCATGACGCGCGAGAACGTGACGCTCGAGGAGCTGCGCCAGCGGCTGAGCGAGCTCGACCGCCGGCTGATTGAGCTGGTGGCCGAGCGCAAGGTGGTGAGCGAGGAAGTGGCGCGCGTCAAGCGCGCGACCGGCAAGTCCACTCGCGACTACGAGCGCGAGCGCGAAGTGATCATGGCGGGGCGCGCTGTGGCCGGCGAGCGCGGCGTGTCGCCCGAGCTCGCCGAGCGGCTGCTGCGACTCCTGATCCGTTCCTCACTCACCACCCAGGAGCAGGCGAGCGTCGTAGCGCACGGCACCGGCAGCGGACAGCGGGCGCTGGTGATCGGGGGCGCGGGCCGCATGGGCGCCTGGCTGGTGAGCTTTCTCGCCTCGCAGGGCTTCAGCGTCGAAGTGGCCGACCCCTCACCGGCGCCCGCCGGCATCACGCGCGTGGACGACTGGCGCCGCACCGATCTCAAGCACGACTTCATCGTGCTCGCGACCCCGCTCGCCGCCACCGACGCCATCCTGCGCGAGCTGGCGCTGCGCCGCCCGCCGGGGGTGATCTTCGATGTCGGGTCGCTCAAGTCGCCGCTCCGTCCGGGGCTGATGGCGCTCAAGTCGCACGGCTGCCGGGTCACCTCGGTGCATCCGATGTTCGGTCCCGACACCGAGCTGCTCTCGGGGCGCCACGTGCTGTTCGTCGACCTCGGCCACGCCGCGGCGCTCGCTGCGGCCCGTGCGCTGTTTGCGCACACCATGGTCGAGCAGGTGGTGATGAGTATCGACGAGCACGACCGGCTGATCGCCTACGTGCTCGGACTCTCGCACGCCCTCAACATCGCCTTCTTCACAGTACTCGCCGAGAGCGGCGAGGCGGCGCCGAAGCTCGCACGCATGTCGAGCACCACCTTCGATGCGCAGCTCGAGGTCGCGAGCCGCGTCGCCCAGGACAGCCCCGAGCTCTACTACGAGATCCAGAGCCTCAACGACTTCGGCGCCGAGTCGCTCGAGGCGCTGTCGCAGGCGGTCGAGCGGCTGCGGACGGCGGTCTTGTCACGCGATCACGACACGTTCGTCGGCCTGATGCGCCGCGGACGCGACTACCTCGAGGACCGCCGCAGCGTGGCGGAGCGCCGCGCCTGAGGCTGGAGGGAGACCTCTGACAGACCACGAGGACGCAGCCACCATGCGCCGGTCCGCAGCCGAGTCGCCGGTACCGGACGCGCCTGCGCTCAGGGGACTCGAGCGGGAGAACCGCTTGCTGCGCTTGCACCTGACGGCGCTCACCGAGCAGGTAGGGCGCAACGACTGGCTGCTGCGCAAGACACAGGAGCGCGAGCTCGAGCTGCTGCGCGCCGGCTCACTCGCGCAACTCTTCGAGCAGCTGATCGAGGGATTGCGCAGCTCGTACCAGCTCGAGGAAGTAACGTTGCTTCTCAACGATCCGGAGCACGACATCCGTCACCTGCTCGCCGGTGACGGCGGCGCTCCCGGCGGGCCGCCGGGAGTGTGCTTCGCGGACGACGTCGCGGCGCTCGCGCCGCAGCTCAACGCGCTCGAGCGCCCGTGGCTCGGTCCTTACCGGCAGGCCGATCACGAGCTGCTGCTGTTCGGCAGCGCGCCGCGCGCGAGCCTGGCGCTCATTCCGCTGCGCCGTCACCAGCAGCTCGACGGCGTGCTGGTGTTCTCGAGCGCCGACCCGGTGCGCTTCACCGGCGAGCTCGCGAGCGATTTCCTCGCGCACCTCGGCCTGGTGGCAGCGATCTGCCTCGAGAATGCGGTCAACAGCGCACGGCTGCTGCGCAGCGGGCTGACCGACTTTCTCACCGGCTTCCACAATCGCCGCTACCTGCACGCCCGGCTGCGCGAGGAGCTGGCCGGCGCGCACCGCGCCCGCCGCTCGGTGGTCTGCCTGATGATCGACGTGGATCACTTCAAGGGCATCAACGACCGGCACGGCCATCTCGCCGGCGATGAGGTGCTGCGCGAGGTGGCGCAGCGCATCGATGCCGAGATGCGCCTGAGCGATGCGAGCGCACGCTTTGGCGGTGACGAGTTCGCGCTGGTGCTGTCGCAGGCCGCGATCGCCGACGGCGAGAAGGTCGCGAAGCGCGTGCTGCGTGTGGTGCGCGATCGGCCGATCGCCGTGAGCGGCGGTGTCGCGGAAAGCATCACGCTCTCGATCGGCGTCGCGGCGGCGAGCCCGGGCGCTGGCGCGCGCGACTACAAAGTGCTGGCGGAACGGCTGATCGCCGAGGCGGACGCGGCGCTCTATCGCGCGAAGAGCGCCGGCCGCAACCGCTACGCGACCTCACCCAACGTGATCAGCTAGGAGCCGCGCGGATGCTGCTGTTGATCGGCGCCTTCTCGCTCGCCTCCTTCGTCGCCATCAACTGCATGGGCTACGGGTACGCCACCGCTATTTCGCCCGCCCGCGCAGCAGCGTCACGAACAGCGGCGCGCCCACCAGCGCCATGATGGCGCCGACCGGGAGCTGGCGCGGGGCCGCGACCGTGCGCGCCAGCAGATCGGCCGCCGCGAGCAGCATCCCGCCGGCGAGCGCCGCGGCTGGCGCCACGATGCGATGGTCGCTGGTGCGGAACGACAGTCGCACCGCATGCGGGGTAATCAGGCCGACGAAGCCGACGGTGCCGGCGCTCACCACCGCCAGCGCGGTGAGTGTCGCGCAGACGACGAACAGCAGCGTGCGCCACGCCTCGAGTGCGAGCCCGACCGTGCGCGCACGCAGCTCGCCGGCGGCGAGCACGTTGAGGGGCCGGGCGAGGGCGATCGCCGCCGCCACGGCGAGCGCGGCCGCCCCGGCGCTCAGCCATGGGTTCACCGCCCACTCGAGGTCGCCCGCCAGCCAGAACACCATGCCGCGCACGCGCGAGGAGTCGGCGAGCGCCAGCAGCACGCTCACCAGCGCCCCGCAGGCGCTCGCGAGCACCACTCCGGTCAGCAGCAGCCGCGCCGTGCCCCCGCCGCGCGCGAGCAGATACACGATGCCGACGGCAGCGAGCGCGCCTGCGACCGCCGCCGACTGCACGATCACGGCCGCCGCGCCGGCGATCATGGCGAGCAGCGCAGCGACGGCGGCGCCGCCCGACACCCCGAGGACGTAAGGATCGGCCAGGGGGTTGCGGAACAACGCCTGCAGCAGCACGCCCGAGAGTGCCAGCAGCCCCCCGACGCCGAAACCGGCGAGCACCCGCGGCAGGCGCACCGCGAGCAACACGCTCCGGGTGGCTGCATCACCCCCGCCGGTGAGTGCGGCGAGCGCGCGCGGCACGCTGATGCCGGCACTGCCGGTGAGCAGGGCGATGACGAAGACCGCTCCCGCCAACATCACGAGCAGGACGAGGCGCCGCAGCGGCGTCCGCGGCGCCAGCGCCGAGTCCGCCGTCGCCCCCGCTGCCATAGCCGGTGGTGCCATTGCCGGTACTCTATAACAGGCCGCCGCGTCGCACGCCCGCGCCGCGGCGACGCAATCGCAGGCCGACGTCGAGCGCGCCTTGTGGCAGACTCAGCCCCCGCAATGGCGGACGTCATAGACGCGGACGGATTTCGTGCCAACGTGGGCATCGTGCTGATGCACCGCGACGAGGTCTTCCTCGGACGGCGCACCGGAGCGCGCGGCTGGCAGTTTCCCCAGGGCGGTGTGCGCAAGGGTGAGGCGCTCGAGCAGGCGCTGTACCGCGAGCTCGACGAGGAGATCGGCGTGCACAAGTCAGGCGTCGAGCTCGTCGGTCAGACCGAGCGCTGGCTCCGATATCGCCTTCCGGAGCGCTATGTTCGCCACCACCAGCGGCCGGTATGCATCGGGCAGAAGCAGCGCTGGTTCCTGCTGCGGCTGAAGAGCGCCGACGTCGCCTTCGATCTCGGGCGCACCGCGCAGCCGGAATTCGACAGCTGGCGCTGGGCGGCGTACTGGGAGCCGGTGCGCGAAGTCATTTATTTCAAGCGCCCGGTGTACGCGCGCGCGCTGACGGAGCTCGCGCCGCTCGCGTTTCCGCGCGGACAGGATCCGCCGCCTCTGCCGGCCTGGTGGGACGAAGTCACGCGCGAGACTGCCGCCGAAGAACGGGCGTCGAAAGAATGACGCCGCTGTGGAGCAGACTGACGGCGGCGTTGGTGGGCAGCGCCGGCGCGCCGCGGGTGGTACACCGTGATCTGCCGGCGCTGCGCATCGCGCTGCTGGTGGCGACGGCGTTGGTCGCGCTGTTCGCGCTCTACGTGATCTATGAGCTCGGCCGCTATGACGCAGGCTACGATCGCCAGGCGGCGGCCGAGCAGCGCACCGAGCTCGCAGTGCAGATCGAGCACCTGCAGAAGGACAACCGCGACCTGCGCACCCGGCTCGCCGAGCTCGATGCCATCAGGCTCGGGCGCGCGCGCGAGCAGGCGGAGGTGGCGCGCGAGCTCGGCGACCTGCAGGCCCAGGTGGCGCGACAGTCGCAGGAGCTGTCGTTTTACCGCGGCGTGGTCTCGCAGACGACCAGCACGACGACGCCGGGACTGAAGATCGAGCAGCTGCGCATCACCGCGGGGCCCAAGCCCGCGACCTATGTGGTGCACATGTCGCTGGTACGCTCCGGCAGGGCAGACACCTCGACCTCGGGCACCGTGCGGCTGAGTCTCGATGGCTCGAGCGCCGGCCGAGCACAGTCGCTCGATCTCGCCACGCTCACCGGCGGACGGATGCAGGAGCTGCGCTACAGCTTTCACTACCTGCAGACCTTCGACGAGGAGCTCGCGCTCCCCGGCGCCTTCAAGCCCGAGCGGCTCGCCGTCGAAGTGGAGTCGAGCCGCCACGATGTGCCGCCGCTGTCACAGACTTTTCTCTGGACCGTCGAGGCGTCGCAATAGACTGTTATCCTCGTGCCAGGCGGCACTGCCGAGCGGAGCAAGCGTCATATGTTCACGCGCGATTCGAAGCAGATCGACACGCTGATCGGCAAGGCCGTGCGGGTGCGCGGCGACATCGATTTCCAGGGCGGGTTGCATCTCGACGGTCACGTCACCGGCGCGGTGCGCGCGGACGAGGCCGGCGATGCGACGCTCTCGGTGAGCGAGACCGGCTCGGTCGAAGGAATGGTGCACGTGCCGAATGTGGTGCTCAACGGCAGCGTCAAGGGAGACATCCACGCGCGCGAGCGGCTCGTGCTCGGCGCCACGGCGCGCGTCGAAGGGAACGTGTATTACGGCACCATTGAAATGACCCTGGGTGCCCAGATCATAGGTAAGCTGGTGCGCCAGGGTTCCGCTGCCCCAGCCGGCCCCACGGCGGCCCCCTCCGCAGGGCCTGCAGGCTGATTTTCGAGGCCTGTGAAGTCGCGCTTTGACCGATGCAGGGGTGGCTCTTAGACTGCGCGCACTATGGAAAACACCACGACTGAAACGCTTCCGGAGGCTCCGCCACTGCTGTTCACGGATGCGGCCGCCCGCAAGGTGTCCGACCTGATCCGCGGCGAGGGCAACCCCAAGCTCATGCTGCGCGTGTTCGTGCAGGGCGGGGGATGCTCGGGGTTGCAGTACGGCTTCGAGTTCGACGAAGCGATCCAGGACGGCGACACCTGCATCGAGAACCTCGGTGTGAAACTGCTGGTCGATCCGATGAGCGTCCAGTACCTGAGCGGCGCGGAGATCGACTATCGCGAGGGGCTCGAGGGTGCGCAGTTCGTGATCCGCAATCCCAACGCCGCCTCGACCTGTGGCTGCGGCTCGTCCTTCAGCGCCGCCTGAGCCGGCGGCCGCGCGCGTGCCGACGGCCGTCACTGCCCGACCCACCGAAACCAAACCGCTAATCCGCCCCGCGCCGCGCCCCGTGCCGGACGTGCTGGCGGCGGTCGACCTCGGCAGCAACAGCTTCCACATGGTGGTTGCGCGTTATTCGCACGGCCAGCTGGTCATCATCGATCGGCTGCGCGAGATGGTGCGTCTCGCGGCCGGCGTCGCCGAGAACGGGCGCATCGACAAGGAGGTGGCGGCGCGCGCGCTGGCGTGCCTCGAGCGTTTCGGCCAGCGCCTGCGCGACATGCACGCCGACAGCGTGCGGGTGGTCGGCACCAACGCACTGCGCCTGGCGCATCGTAAGCAGGCGTTCCTCGAGCGCGCCCGCGAGGCCCTCGGCCATCCGATCGAGATCATCGGCGGCATGGAAGAGGCGCGCCTGATCTATTCGGGGGTCGCGCACACGCTGCCGGATGAGCCCGGCCGGCGGCTGGTGGTCGACATCGGCGGCGGCAGCACCGAGCTCATCATCGGCGAGGGACTTACGCCGCTCGAGCTCGAGAGCCTGCAGATGGGCTGCGTCTCATCGAGCGAGCGCTTCTTTCGCGACGGCAAGCTCTCCGCCAAGCGCTTCGAGCGTGCGCGCCTCGCTGCGCGTCTCGAGCTCGAGCCGGTGCAGGCTGCCTTCAGGCGCCGCGGCTGGGACACCTGCGCCGGCAGCTCGGGCACCGTGCGCGCCATCGGGGATGCGATCCGGGCGCTCGATCCACAAGCGCTCAACATCACCCCCGCCGGCATCGCGCGCGTGATCGAATACTGCGTCGATGTCGGTCACGTGCGCGAGCTCAATCTCGAGCCGATCACCGAGGACCGACGCCCCGTGTTCCCGGGGGGGCTCGCGATCCTCGCCGAAATCTACAGCGCGCTCGACATCAAGGAGATGCGCATCGCCGAGGGTGCGATGCGCGAGGGGCTGCTGTACGACATGCTCGGCCGCTTCAAGCGCGAAGATGCGCGCGAGCGCACCGTGCGCGCGATGCAACAGCGCTACCACGTCGATGAGGCCCAGGCGGAGCGGGTCGAGGCGACGGTGCGCAATTTCCTCGAGCAGACGCGCGCCGCCTGGAAGCTCGAGGAGCCGCTCGCCAAGTGGGCGCTGAAGTGGGCGGCGCGGCTGCACGAGATCGGGCTCGACGTCTCGCACAGCGGTTATCACCGCCACGGCGCCTACCTGCTCGAGAACGGCGACATGCCGGGCTTCCCACGCGAAGAGCAGCGGCTGCTCGCACGGCTGGTCGGCGCGCATCGGCGCAAGCTCACGCTCGAGGGCCTCGAGGAGCTCCTTCCGCCGTGGGACCGCAGCGCCCTGTACCTCATCGTGCTGCTGCGCCTTGCGGTGTTGCTCCATCGCGGTCGCAGCAGCACTGCGCTACCGCAGATCGATCTCGTCGCGATGCCGCGCTCGCTCGAGGCGCGCTTCCCGCCACGCTGGCTCGACGACCATCCGCTCACGCTCGCGGATCTGCTGCAGGAGGTCGACTACCTGCGCGCCGTGGGCTTCCGGCTGCGGGTGTTCAGCGCGCGCTGACCGGCATCTCGGGCATTGCGACCGTGACCGGTCCGGCGGAGTACGCGGCGAGGAGTTCCGACTGCGCACTCACCGCGCGCTCGCGCCCGCGGCTGATGCGTTCGTAGTTGCCGTCGGGCTCGAGCAACCAGGCCTGGGTGTTGTCGCTGAGGTACAGGTGGAGGTCCCGCAGGATGCGCGCGGCGTGATCCGAGCGGCAGATCGGGAAGGCCACTTCCACACGGCGGAAGAAGTTCCGCTCCATCCAGTCGGCGCTGGCGCAGAACATGTCCGGCTCGCCGCCGTTCTCGAAATAGAACACCCGCGAATGCTCGAGGAAGCGCCCGACGATCGAGCGCACCGCGATGTTTTCCGACACACCCGGCACGCCGGGACGCAGCGCACACACCCCGCGCACGATCAGGTCGATCTTGACCCCGGCGCATGAGGCGCGGTAGAGCGCCTCGATCGCCTGCGGATCGACCAGCGCGTTCATCTTGGCGATCACCCGTGCCGGCCGACCGGCGCGCGCGTGCTCGGTCTCGCGCGCCAGCTTCTCCAGCACCATGTCGTGCATGCCGAAGGGCGACTGCGTGAGGCGGTTCAGCTTCGGAGTCTGCGTGAGGCTCGTGAGCTGCAGGAACAGCTCGTGTACGTCCTGGCCGATTTCTTCGTCGCAGGTGAACAGGCCGTAGTCGGTGTACTGGCGCGCCGTGCGCGGGTGGTAATTGCCGGTGCCGAGATGACAGTAGCGGCGGATCCCGCCCGCTTCGCGTCGCACCACGAGCAGCAGCTTGGCGTGCGTCTTGTAGCCGACGACGCCGTACATGACGTGCGCACCCGCCTCCTGCAGGCGGTTGGAGAGCTCGATATTCGCCTCCTCATCGAAGCGCGCGCGCAGCTCGACGATGACCGTGACGTCCTTGCCGGCATTCGCCGCACCCACCAGCGCATCGACCAGCGGCGAATCGTGCCCGGCGCGATACAGAGTCTGCTTGATCGCGAGCACCTGCGGGTCGGCCGCCGCCTGGCGCAGGAAATCCATCACCGGAGCGAAGCTCTGGAAGGGGTGATGCAGCAGCACGTCCTTTTGCCGGATGCAGGCGAACAGGTCGGTGCTGCCGACCAGCCGCTTCGGCGTCCCCGGCGTGAAGATCGGGTACTTGAGATCCGGCCGCTGCACCAGGTCGTATACCGCCGACAGCCGGTTGAGGTTGACGGGGCCGCCGACGCGGTACGTGTCGAGGCCGTTGGAGGCGAACTGTGCCTGCAGGAACCTCACCAGGTCCTCGGGACAGTCATTCGAGGTCTCGAGTCGCACGGCCGCGCCGTAGCGGCGATGCGCGAGCTCGCCCTCGAGCGCGCGCCGCAGGTCGTCTATTTCTTCGTCGTCGACGAACAGGTCGCTGTTGCGCGTCACGCGGAACTGATAGCAGCCGATCACCTTGATGCCGGCGAACAGCTTCGGCACGAAGGTCTGCAGGATGGTCGAGAGCAGCACGCACGCGCGGTTCGCGCCCTCGCCCGGCAACGGCACCACGCGCGGCAGCGAGCGCGGCGCCTGGACGATGGCGAGCTCGCTGTCGCGGCCGAAGGCATCTTTCCCTTCGAGCCGCACGATGAAGTTCAGGCTCTTGTTCTGGATGCGCGGGAAGGGACGCGCCGGATCCAGCCCAAGTGGACTCAGCACCGGCTCGATCTCGCGCTCGAAGTATTCTTCCAACCAGGCGGTGGCTTGCGTGCTCCACTGCGCCTCACCGAGAAGCGGCGCGCCTTCCGCGGCGAGCGCCGGCAGCAGCAGCTCGTTGAGGCACCGGTACTGATCAGTCACCAGGCGCGAGGCGCGGTCGTGAATCGCCGCCAGCTGCTCGGGGATCGACATGCTGTCGGCCGCGAGCTGGCCGCCAGCGAGCTCCTGCAACTGCTTTAATCCTGCGACACGGATCTCGAAGAACTCGTCGAGGTTGCTCGAGGAGATGCACAGGAACCGCAGCCGCTCGAGCAGCGGTACCGACTCATCGAAGGCCTGGTCGAGCACGCGCTGATTGAACTCGAGAAACGACAGCTCTCGATTGATGTAATGCTGTGGCGCCTTGAGGTCGGGGGAATCCATCGGCTTGCTGTTTGACGTCGCTGCAGTGCCGCGACGTATCCCTTCAAGCATACCAGTGCGCCGCGACACCACAGTGAAACAGGGCCCGAACCGGGCGTGTCAGGGTGGAAACAGGCCTCATCTCCCTCGCGTGTAGCGGCCGAGCGGGGCTGCCGCAGTGGCCGAATGCTCCCGGGCCCGGTCTGGCTCCCTCCAGGGCGCTTGCCGGACCGCTAGCGGGAGACGAGCAGCGGACCGAGCTGCGGGTCGAGCGTCGCGAGCAGCGGCGCCGAGTGAGAGAGGAAGTCCGAGCGCCAGCGCGCCTCGATCGGCGCGGCGGCCGGCAGCCGCACGGTCTGCGGGTTCTGGTGTACCCCGTTCACCCGATATTCGTAATGCAGATGCGGACCGGTCGCGAGCCCCGTCATGCCGACGTAGCCGATCACGGTGCCCTGGGTGACGTGTTCGCCGGGACGCGTGCCGCGCGCGAAGCGCGACAGATGTCCGTACACGGTGGTGACGCTGCGCGAATGCTCGATCTCGACCAGGTTGCCGTAGCCGCCCATGATGCCGGCGAAGCGGATCCGGCCGTCGCCGGCGGCGTGCACCGGAGTGCCGGTCGGTGCGGCGTAGTCGACGCCCCGATGGGCGCGGATGCGGTGCAGGATCGGATGAAAGCGCGCGGAGTTGAAGCGTGAGCTCACGCGGGTGAATTCCACCGGCGTGCGCAGGAACGCCTTGTGCAGGCTCTTGCCGTCCGGGGTGTAGTAGTGCGAGTGGCCGTCGGGGTCGGCGTACCGCACTGCCCGATACTCGCGTCCCTGGTTGACGAACAGGGCGGCTTCGATCGGCCCGTCCCTCAGGTACGTGCCGTCGCGCCAGATTTCCGGGTACGTCACCGCGAACGCATCACCCGTGCGCACGTCGAGCACGAAGTCGACGTCCCATCCGAAGATATCCGCGAGCTCGACTGCGGTCTGGTCATGGGCGCCGGCGGCCTCGACCGCCTCGAACAGCGAGCTGTCGATCGTTCCGCGCACCGTGCGCAGGCGCGTCTCGAGCGCGTTCTCGAGCACGTCCGCGCGCAGCCCCTGGCCGTCGCGCGATACCTTGAGCGTCTGCGCGTCGTTGAGCCGCCGCTCGAGCCCGAAGAGCTCGCCCTCGCGGTGTGTCAGGTGCAGCGATTCGCCCGGCTGCAGCCGGTCGAGCCTCGTGCGTACCCCGGGCAGGCTCCGGGCCCAGGCGAGATCAGCGAGATTGAGCCTCAGCCGCCGGAAGATGCGGTCGAGAGTGTCGTTGCGCGTGACAATGACGTCGATGGTGGAGAGTGCGAGCTTTGCACCCTCGAGAGCGGGGGCTCCTGCGAGCTGCGCGGCGGCCGGGGTGGTCGCGCTGCCGCTGGCGGCCGCGCCAGCAGCCTCGGCGGAAGCGGCGCCGGCGACGGCGGCTGCCGCGCGGGCATCTGCGGCCGAAGCGCCCGCGAGAGCGGAGGCGGCAGCACCTGATGCGGGCGCCTCGGCGCCCGTACCCACCGTGAGGCCGCCGACGGTTGCGCCGTCCGCTTGGCCTCGCGATGCAGCGGCTGCGGAAGAAGTCCCGCCGGATACGGTGACGTTGACGTCGCCGTGCAGGAGCGACCAGAGCACCACGACGCAGGCGCCGGCCTGTAACCAGAAGCTCGCCCCGGGCATTCGGCGCGGTCGCACAACAGGATTCGCGCGAAATTTAAAGTTGAGCGCCATCGACAATTCTTATATGGATGATTAAAAAGGGCGAACCTACCGGAGGCGTGGGCTTCGGGTCAATGCCGAAACATTACCCGGCTGCCCGCGTCGACTTCGGGATGCAGTTCACGGGGCGGTCGCTTTCACGGCAAGACGATGAAAATCGAGGAACAGATCGCTGAGCTTGAGCGCGGCGCGGATGAGGTGCTGACAGCGGCGGAGCTTAAGAAAAAGCTCCAGCGCGGCGTGCCGCTACGGGTCAAGGCAGGATTCGACCCGACCGCACCCGACCTGCATCTCGGGCACACGGTGCTGCTCAACAAGATGCGCCAGTTCCAGCAGTTCGGTCACGAGGTGACCTTTCTCATCGGTGACTTCACCGGACTGATCGGCGACCCGAGCGGCCGCAACGTCACGCGACCGCCGCTCTCGCGGGAGGAGATCGAGGCCAACGCCCGCACCTACGAGGGGCAGGTGTTCAAGATCCTCGATCGCGACCGCACCCGCATCGACTTCAACTCCCGCTGGCTGTCACCTCTCACCGCGGCGGACGTCGTGCGGCTCGCAGCCCACTACACCGTGGCGCGGATGCTCGAGCGCGACGACTTCGCCAGGCGCTACAAGGCCGGGCAGCCGATCTCGATCCACGAGTTCCTCTATCCGCTCGCGCAGGGGTACGACTCGGTCGCCATGCGCGCCGACGTCGAGCTCGGCGGCACGGACCAGAAGTTCAATCTGCTGGTCGGCCGCACCCTCCAGGAGGCCAATGGGCAGGAAGCGCAGGTGGTGATCACGACCCCGCTCCTCGAGGGGACCGACGGAGTCCACAAGATGTCGAAGTCGCTCGGCAACTACATCGGCATCACCGAAGAGCCCGACAGCATGTTCGGCAAGCTGATGTCGATCTCGGACGAGCTCATGTGGCGCTATTTCGAGCTGCTCTCATTCCGGCCGCTCGGGGAGATTGCGCAGCTCAAGGGTGAGGCCGCCGGTGGACGCAATCCGCGCGACATCAAGCTCGAGCTGGCGCGCGAGCTGGTGGCGCGCTTCCACGGCGCGCCGACCGCCGAGCGCGCGCAGCGTGATTTCACCTCGCGGGTGAGCGAGAAGGCCGTCCCCACCGACCTGCCGCTCAAGGTAATCCCGGTGGAGCCGGCGGGACTGAAGCTCGCGAACCTGCTGAAGCAGGCGGGGCTCGCGGGCAGCACCTCGGAAGCGAACCGCAAGATCGAGGAGGGGGCGGTGCGGATCGACGGCGCGCGGGTGACCGATCGCGGCCTCATCCTCAAGCCCGGCGTCGAGCACGTTTTCCAGGTGGGGGCGAAGCGCTTTGCGAGGCTGAGGCTCGAGGCTAAAGCGTAGGGGACAGGTCTTTATAGAAGCGGGCCGCCCGCGCCGCGCCGTGCGCTACGCCTCGTCCGGGTTTTCGGGTCCTCGAGCTCCGCCGGGCCTTGTTTCGGTCCGCGGCGACCCTATTAACATGGCAGCCCCTGGCCAAGGCGGCGGCGAACCGCCCGCCGGGCGTCACTCCTGGATGCCAGCGCGTTGACAAGCCCCCAATGGGGGCTATACTGCGCGCCCCCTGCCAGCCCCGGCCGCTCAGTGCGCCGGGGTCAAATGGCTGCGGGCCTTTACTTATTGGAGGGAGTGTAGCCGCTGGCTATACTCCTAAACCCGCCGCAGCCACCGCGCTCGCGGCTGCTCTTTAAAAGTTCGGCAGGTAATTTGTGTGGGGACTCGCGTCACGAAGCCTTTGGCGTAACTGACCGAGTGACCAAAATGTCCAGCAGTAGTTGGAGCCATTTTGGATCCACTCTCATTGACGATTCTCAAATCTTCAAGTGAAGAGTTTGATCCTGGCTCAGATTGAACGCTGGCGGCGTGCCTAACACATGCAAGTCGAGCGGTAACAGGTGTAGCAATACATGCTGACGAGCGGCGAACGGGTGAGTAATGCTTCGGAATCTACCCAATGGTGTGGAATAACCAGCCGAAAGGTTGGCTAATACCGCATGAGCCCTACGGGGGAAAGCAGGGGATCGTAAGACCTTGCGCCGATGGATGAGCCGAAGTCGGATTAGCTAGTTGGTAGGGTAACGGCCTACCAAG
>Ga0307477_10000687_pt1 | contig 33764 bp, 32 predicted proteins | sample atmos_gasesECM2C_FD_203316 | JGI IMG/M metagenome (GOLD analysis project Ga0307477, IMG submission 203316) | Hardwood forest soil microbial communities from Morgan-Monroe State Forest, Indiana, United States - atmos_gasesECM2C_515 | ecosystem: Environmental > Terrestrial > Soil > Temperate...
CCGGGCGATTCGGTCTCGATAAGAAGGACGTCGAGACCTTCGGAGGCGGCGTAAACGGCGGCGGCGAGTCCAGAGGGACCGGCGCCGACAATGATGAGGTCGCGGAGTTGCGCGGCGTCAACGTCGGCGTTGAAGCCGAGGCAGTCGGCGAGTTTCTGAATTGTGGGATTGCGGAGGACATAGCCTTGGCCGCAGATTATGACGGGAATTTCGTCAACCTTGACGTTAAAGCGATCGAGGAGTTCCTGTGAGGCTTTGTCGGTATCGAGATCGATATACGTGTACGGATGGCCGTTGCGAGTGAGAAATTCGCGCAAGCGGAGGGTCTGCGCGGAGTGGCGGGAGCCGAGAAGGATGAGGCTCCCGTAGCCGCGGCTGATGAGTTCGAGGCGGCGGAGGATGAAAGCGCGCATGAAAATTTCGCTGAGCTCGGCGTCTTTGGCGATGAGCGAGCGGAGGCCGTCGCCAGTGAGTTCGATGAAATCGCCGGGTTCGATGACGCGTCCGCGAACGAAGATGCGGCGGCCGGAAATCATGGTGAGTTCGCCGGTGAAGCCGCCGGCACGGTGGACGGTGATGGGGCGTTCGCCGTCGAGGCCCGGCTGCACAATTTCCATGCTGCCGGAAAGGATGACGAAGAAGGGGATGTTGGTGTCGCCGACATCGAAAAGAATTTCGCCGCGGTCGGCGTGCCGGACGCGGCCCCGAGGGCGAATCCGATCAATTTGCGATGGAGTGAGAGTCGGGAAAATTTGCGTGCGCGCATCAAGCGCACTGAGTATCGGAGGTGCAGCCATTTTTTGTTCCTTTAGCCCTGCGTTGCGGACTGGACTCATTAGTGTACACAGCGGCCAAGAAAGTCGCACCGCGCCCAAACCGTTGTGAGATTAGAGGGATTGTGTCCTTTACTGCGGCGTCCACGCCCCACCGGGCGAGACCAGATGTCCCAATTGTATGGCTGAGATTCGCGGCAGGACGATCAAGGTTCAAGGGCACAACGCCCAGGAGGTAAGGGATGTGGCGAAAGCGTATCAGGTCGCTCGACACACTTTTACAGGCAAAAGTTATTCCCCTGACGCGAACGCAGCCAGTGATTTCGATGAATACATGGGCAGCACGCGGACGGACTGCAGCGGTTCCTGAGGTGAACAGAGACGCAAACGGGATACTCATTAGTACCGAGTGGACAAACTTGCCAGTCCGACCATCGTCATTGTTGCTACAAACCTGATCTTCTTTCTCGTTTTAGGCTGACCCATCCTGAGAGTTAGATGAAACACGGGCTGGAGTAGGTACATCGACCCTGCGCCCGGTTAAAAGCCTTAGCGTTCTCCTGAGATACGACCTTCCCGACGTTGCCGCCACCGCGGAGTGGCGCGGATGAAGCCTGTCAAGCCGGACATTCCAGCCTTACTGTGTTTGCCGGAATTGGAAGTCAAACGCCATTCCTGCTTCGCTTTCTTGATGCTTATCTCCAGAATCCCGATGGGGCTCGAGTCCGTTCTTCGCGAGACTTGGACGGATAGTTGCAACGACCGCTCCAGGTGATCGCCGCATCCAGCGTGAAGTTGCTGTCAATACTCCCGGCTACGACCTGCCGCTGCGGAAAATGAATTACGCAGTAATCAATCAAGTTCATACCTCGCTGAAGCAGGGAGCGTTTCTACCGTAAGACTCGTGTATTTTGCAGGCAAGTCAATCCGGTCACAGAAACGACCGACATCTGTCGCAGCAGTTCAATAGTCGCGAACGGGAGACGCGCCGAATGTAGGAAGGTTGGAGGCATTCCAGCCCCCGCCGAGTGCCTTGATCAGAAGCACACTCGCGTCCAACCTCCGCCGCTGGATATCGATATCGTTTCGCTCGTTGGCGAGTTCGATCGTTTGCGCGCTGATCACTTGGAGGTACGTGTCGACGCCGCCCTTGTAACGATTCGTAAAAATCTGAAGGGAATCCTGCGATGACGCGACGGCATGCCGTTGCTGTTGCGCTTCGTTCTCAAGAATGCGCAAGGCGGCGACATTGTCTTCCACTTCTTGGAACGCTGTCAGCGAGGTCTGGCGATAGGTTGCGACCGTGGCATCGTAGTTCGCGCGCGCCGATTCGGAACTGGCGCGACGGCGACCGGCATCGAATAGAGTCTCGGCGAGGGCTGGGCCGACAGCCCAAAAACCGCTCGGCCATGTGAACCAGTTTGATCCTTGCGTGCCGGCGAATCCCGCGGTTGCCCCGAGGGTCACGGTGGGAAAATACGCCGCGCGGGCGATGCCGATCTGCTGATTGGCCTCAGCCACTCTGCGCTCGGCAGCGGCTATGTCCGGGCGCCGCTGCAAGAGGTCGGAAGGAAGTCCGATCGGAATGCTGGGAGGTTGATTGTTCACAGGTGCTGCCGCCAAGCTGAAGTCTGCGGGTGGCTTGCCGATGAGAATCGCAATGGCGTGTTCGAATTGCGCTCGTTGCACGGTGACATCCGTGTCCTGTACGTTGGTGGTGTCCAATTGAGTTTGTGCTTGCGCAACGTCGGATCTCGGAGCCACGCCCCCTTTGAAGCGTCCTAGCGTGAGGTGGAGGTTGTCGGCGTAGGCTTTTACCGTATTGTCAAGAAGTTGTTTCTGTGCATCGGCACTGCGCAATTCGAAATAGTCCAAAGCGAGCTCCGCCTCGAGGCTGAGTTTTGCAGTCTCATAGTCAGCGGCGGTCGCTTGCGCTTCTTCCCGCGCGGCAGCGACGCGGCGTCTCACGCGGCCCCAGAGGTCCAGTTCATAGGAAAGATCAATGGGCAACTCGAAATCGCCCGTGCTGGCCTCTCGAATCTTCGCCGGAGAGTTCGGTGAATAGTCCGGCGCCTTTATGTAGCTGGCGCTCGGCGAAGTGGAGATGGTTGGAAACCGCGCGGCGCGATTGAATCGAATCGCTGCCCGGGCTTCACGGAAGCGGGCTTCCGCGACTTTTAGGTCCTGGTTGAAACCCGCAATCTGTTCTTCGAGCTTATTTAGTTCTGGATCGCCAAAGATCTCCCACCAGTTTCCGCGGCTCACCTGATCGGCAGGATTCGCGCGCTGCCACTGGTCCGACTCCTTGAATGAACCTGGTACTTCTTCCTTATAGGCCGGTGTCGTGGGCACGCTAGGTCTGGCGTATCTGGGGCCGACCGTGCAACCCGCAAGCAGCAACGCTAGAAGGAACGGAACTATGTGGGTGGGGATCCCGCGGGCGGCAACAAAGATCTGGTTCATTTCCCGGATCCTCCTACTGATTTGTTGTTGACTTGGACGGACATACCCGCGACCAGAGAGTCCGATGGGTCGACAATGACGGCGTCCGTTGGTTCGAGGCCTGAAAGGATTTCTACGCTATTGCCGTAGTCGCGACTGATCTTGACTGGAACCAATGCGGCCTTACCATTGCGAACCAGCCCGACCTGCAAACCCTCTTTTCGGAAGATCAACGTATTCGACGGAATGGTTACCGAACGCGTTTGGTCTGCCAGCTTGAGATGCACAAAGACGTAAGCTCCTGGCAGGAGTTGGCCGGTCGGATTGTCGACATCGACTTCGACAAGCAGCGTGCGAGAAGCCACGTCAATGGAGTTGGCGTTGCGAACGAGAGTGCCATGGAAGGTTTGGTCGGGGAATTCATCGAGGGTCAATGTGGCTGGCGCACCGGAGCGCGCCGCACGAGAGTACACCTCCGGGACCGAAACATAGAGGCGAAGGGTTTGAATGGCAGCGATGTGAAAGAGCTCTCTCGGTTGTGTATTCGCCCCTGCATCGATGAGTGCTCCGACGTCCGTATTGCGGGCGGTGATGATCCCGTTAAAGGGAGCATAGATCTTTTCGAACGATTGCAGCTGTTCAAGGCGCCGCACGTTGGCGGCACTTGATTCGGCCGCAGCTTTCAGCGCGCTGAGATTGCTGAGCGCCTGGTCGGTTTCCTGCTGGGACACGGAGCCGTTGCTTACTAGGTCCTGCCAACGAGTCGCAGTGATCTTGGCAATGTTCAGGTTGGCTTGCGCGGTATCCAGGTCCGCTCTAGCCTGAAGCAGTTGCTGATCGACTTCCGGGGTTTCGATCTCCGCAAGCAACTGGCCTTTCTGGACGTGCGCGCCAATGTCGAAATACCAACGTTTTAGATAACCGTTGGTTCGCGCATAGATGGGTGCGTCGCTGAAAGCCTGCGTATTGCCGGGCAGGACAATCTCCTGTGTGGGGGCGCCTTCTCGCGGAAAGACTACGGCGACGGTGGGAATCGCGGCTTCTTGCGTTCGTCGCGTCAGCCGCGATTCGGCCACCGCGCGCGAATGGATGCCCGAGTAAATCATGACCGCGAGAACAGTGAGCGCGGATGCCGCGACAAGGATTGTGCTTCGACGGCGGGGTTCCGGCCGGGATCGGGAATCGGCTGGACTCGGTTGCACGCCTGGCGCCTCACTCGTTTCTGGATCGGGACTGCTCGTCACATTTTCCTCGCTCGGTGTCATTCGTTTTCCTTTAACTCACGCTTGCATTGGTTTCGGGTCACCCTTGGAGTTTTCTTGCACGGCCGGAGAATCGAGTCGTTTGTGTAACAGGCCGAAAACCGCAGGGACGAAGATCAGGGTAGCCACAGTGGCGCACAACAGGCCGCCAATGACGGCACGGCCCAACGGCGCATTCTGCTCGCCGCCCTCGCCCAGCCCGAGCGCCATGGGAATCATCCCGATGATCATGGCTAGTGCCGTCATGAGCACGGGCCGAAACCGGGTGAAGCCGGCTTCGATGGCCGCTTCGATCGGATCTCCATGCTGCAGGAGCCGCTCCTTCGCGAAAGAGACGACAAGTATGCTGTTCGCCGTTCCGACGCCCATACACATAACGGCCCCCATCAAGGCCGGGACGCTGAGTGTCGTGTGCGTGAGGAACAAGAAACCAACGATGCCAGCAAGGGCGGCGGGGAGTGCCGTGATGATGATGAAGGGATCGAGCCACGATTGAAAGTTGACCACGATCAGCAGGTAGACGAGGACGACCGAAAAGACGAGTCCGCCCAGCAAGCCGAGGTACGAGGTGCGCATGGTTTGCAATTGGCCCCGAACGGTGACAAAGCTGCCGCGTGGCAAGGACTTCCGGTTGGCATCCACAATGCGCGTGACCTCACGGCCCACCGCTCCCAAATCGCGGCCCTGGACAGCGGCGTAAATGTCGACCACCCTCCGGATGTTGTAGTGATTGATCACTTCCATCTCGTTCCCTCGTTTGATGGAAGCGACGTCCGCGAGAATTTCAGGGCGGGCGGCGGCCGTCGCATTGAGCGGGGTGTTCTCGAGGTCTTCGAGTGATTGAATCGAATATTGCGGAGTCTGGGTCACCAGGTTGTAGCTCACACCGTTCTTCCAATTCAAAAAGAACATTGGCGTGATCTGGAAGCTACCGCTGAGTGAGTTCAACAGGCTATTGGCTACGTCGCGCTGCGTGTAGCCACCCTGGGCCGCCTTGGTACGGTCGACGGCCACATCGAACTCCGGGTAATCAAACGCTTGCTGTAGGCGCGCGTCGGCGATACCGGGAACGCGCTCGATTTCTTGCAGCATCCGGGCTGCGACTTCGCGATTGCCCTCAATATCGGCGCCCTCGATTTGAATATCGACGGGCGCAGGCAATCCAAAATTCAAAACCTGGGTGACGATGTCCGAGGGCAGGAAGTAAAAGGTCGTGCCGGGGTATTCACGGGGCAACGTCTCCCGCAGGCGCTGCACATAGTCCGCAGTGGCGTGGCGATCTTCTTTGAGGGACACCAGAATATCTGCGTCCCCAGCTCCGATGAGGCCCGATGTGCTATGGATGAAATTGATGGTGCTGTAGGGCAGTCCGACGTTATCGAGAATGTTGTCGACCTCGTGCTCGGGGATCTCACGGCGTATTGTGCCCTCGATGAGGTCGCACAACTTCGCGGTCTCTTCGATTCGTGTGCCGCTCTTAGCGCGGACATGGAGGACGAATTGACCGTTGTCGCTGCTCGGAAAGAAATCCTGACCGAGCCAGGGCACGAGGAGAAACGCCGCCGCGCAAGTGAGAAGAAAGCCGGGGACAAACAGGGCCCGGCGCCGGACCAGCGTTGTGAGTAGGGAATGGTAGGAAGTCCGAAGCCGTTCGAATCCGCGTTCGAACGCGGACTGGAAGCGGACCAGAGGATTCCGTGAGCCGGCGCGGTCGTGCTGTTTTGCTTTCAGCAAATACATCGCCAGCGTAGGCACAAGCGTCCGTGACAAGATGTACGACGCGAGCATGGCGAACACTACGGCCTCGGCCAGAGGCACAAAAAGATACCTGGCTACACCGCTTAACAGGAACATCGGCAAGAACACGATACAGGTGCAGAGCGTGGATACCAGGGCGGGAACGGCGATTTGTGCTGCACCGTCGAGGATGGCGTCGCGCTGCGCATAGCCTTCCTCAAAATATCGTTCGATGTTTTCAATCGTAACCGTTGCGTCGTCAACAAGAATTCCGACTGCGAGCGCCAGTCCTCCGAGCGTCATGATGTTGATGGTTTCACCCAGAAAGCTGAGGACCATAACGGACGTCAAGATCGATAGGGGAATGGAGACGGCAATGATCAGCGTGCTGCGCCAGCTTCCAAGGAACAGCAGAATCATCAACCCCGTTAGACACGCGGCGATGACGGCCTCGCGGATGACGCCGTTCACAGAACCTCGGACGAAAATGGACTGATCGGCCAGTGGCAAAATCTTCAGTTCCGGGGGCAGCGTCTGCGCGATACGCGGAAGCAGGCCTCGAATGCCCTTAACGACGTCGATGGTAGAGGCATTACCGGCTTTAAGGACGGAGACCAGAGCGCCGCGACGACCATCCTGGCGCACGATGTTGGTCTGCGGCGCAAAAGCGTCGCGTACATTCGCTACATCGCGAAGATAGATCGTGGAATTACCGACGACTTTCACAGGAAGATCGTTGAGTTCGGGGACGGTGCTCACGCTGCCGTTCAGCCGAACGTCGTATTCAAAGGGGCCTATCTTTGCCGTTCCGGAAGGCACAATGAGATTTTGCAATTGCACCGCGTTGAGAATGTCCTGGGGAGCAAGCCCTTTCGATTGCACCAAACCGGGATTCAAATCGATCATGACTTGGCGTTGCTTCCCGCCATAAAGGAAAGGAATGACGGCCCCCGGCACCGTGACCAGTTGGGGCCTCAGGAAATTCTGGCCGAGGTCGTTCAACTGCTGCTCCGAGAGTCCGCTTCCGGAAAGGCCCAGCTGCAGAATGGGCACGCTGGAAGCGCTGTAGTTGATGATCAACGGAGGCAGGGTCCCAGGCGGGAGGAACCGCAGAATGGTTTGCGATACGGCAGTCACCTGGGCATTCGCGGTATCCAAACTCGCACCGGGTTGCAGGAAAATCTTAACGATGGCTTGACCATTGACCGTGGTCGATTCGATGTGTTCGATGTTGTCGACCGTGGTGGTCAAGATTCGTTCATAGGGGCCCGTGAGCCGGCCCTCCAACTCTTCGGGATTCATGCCCGTGAACTGCCACCCCACCGAGATCACCGGAATATTGATGTTCGGGAAAATGTCGGTCGGGGTGCGCAAGATCATGACCGGGCTCAGAACCAAAATCAGCACCGCCAGAACGATGAAGGTGTACGGCCGATCCAGGGCGACTCGAACAATCCACATAAACTAGAACTCCCTACACTGCAATCGCGAACTGATCACGCGAGGCACTAATAAACAACAGATGAGACCTGCGATTTCACAACCTGCGTTCTTCTCATGAACGGACAGCGAGAACAGGGCAGGATCCCAACTGCATCACCCGATAGGTTGTCGAACCGAACACTGCTAGATCCACTTCGCCGCGGCCACGCACTCCCATAGTCACCAGGTCGATTTGCGCTTCCACGGCGAGTTGAATGATTTGCCAGTATGGTTTTCCGATGCGCACCGCCGTCTTAATCTTGAGGGGCTTGCGTCCCTCCCGTGGAATCAGCTTATCGAGTCGCTCCCCCGCTGCCGCCATGGCCTCTTCCGCCTTGGCCGGACTTGACACCCCCTCCAACACGTGCAGCAGGGTGAGCTCCGCGTCGTATTCTGCTGTCGCAGAGACCGCATATTTCAACGCCTGCTCTGAATTCTCGGAGAAATCCGCACAGAAAAGAATTCGGCTCAAGTGGTGGACGTAGCCACGCTCTTTACCTGTGGCCGTATCTGCTGCCAAAGAGTCGTGCGACGGCTTACATATTGCCAGCACCGGGCAGCGAGCCCTGCGCATCACCCGGTCGGTTACCGACCCCAGCATCAGGCGATCAAATCCTCGCCGGCCGTGCGTTCCCATGACGATCACGTCGGTTATCTGCGCTTGTGCAAACGACAAGATAGAGTCTGCGGCTACCCCCTCTTGCACCACCAGTTCCGGTTGAATTTCATCGTAGGTGTGGTTCTTCACGAATTCCTCCAGTTGCTTGCTGCCGCTCTCGAGAAGCGCCTGCTCGAACTCTTCATAGAGTCCCGCGGAGGCAGCAAAGCCGGCGGAAGGATGCCGCCATAGCTCTACGACATGCTGCGCCACCAATTTGGCTTGATAGTGCTCGGCCAGCGATACCGCGTGGTGATACGCCCTCACCGAGAACTCAGAGAAATCAATAGGGCACAAAATCAACTTAATTTTCAGCATGATTCTTCACAGATGACCGGCAATTAAAGCGACCTCATGGCCGACGCTCCTCTCACGAATTTCGACATCGCCCCCACGACGCACCTCACTTCTTTGTTCTTTCTCTTTCCGTGTCTTTGAACTCTTCTGGAAGTCAGCATTCGGCCCCTAAACCAATCATCCAGGTCGCAACCGTGAATTTCGCCACGGTCGATGAGGATCTCAAATGCTCGCCAACCGATTTCCGCCGGAGTTGGTACGCTCTTACTTTTTCTTTTTCACAATTCCGGCAGAATTATGGTCTGGGGCGCACGCACAGCATTCGTAAAACAAGGTGTCGCAATTTCGTCACCTGCGCCCTCTGTTGACTTCCATGAAGAGCTCCTTAGTTCGTCCTGTTCGCCTTTTTCAGCGATGGTTCTCTTGTCCGTCTCTTGGGCAAATGCAACTGACATGCCAAAGGGAAGCGAGGAGCTTGGTTTGCAATTTGCTGAAAGACAAAGTTATTCGCCAAGGGTCGATTAGCCGCCGTTCTAGAAGTCGAAGGTGTCGACCGTCTCCAACATCCGGAAACTCATCTAAGCGGCCGACGGCGCGAACTTCAATCGAACACCTTCGTCATCGTTGCGGAGCCCGAGACGGAAAAAACATGCGACCGAGCAGTCTCGTGAACATCCAACATCGGGAAGGATTGGAAAAGTACAATCCCGAGGTGAAGCGAATCATCACCTCGCCACCTCCGACTGTGCGAGAGGGTGGGTAGAGCCGGGACACCAAAGCTATGGGCACTGACTCGCAGCTCACGTGGGGAACCGATACTCGGCGCTACGAAGCTTTGTTTCGCATCTTTGAGGCACTCTCAACCTGTCGAGAACCAGAAGAGCTCTCACGAGTTCTCGCCGACCAACTCATTGAGGTGATCGGCTTCCATCATCTTGACATAGTTGTCTTTAAGGACGATTCCAAAGAAATCGAATGGCACGTGTGGGGAAAGGGGCCGATTGCTTTCCCCGATCTGCCCATCGAGGAGACATCGATGTGGCATGTTTATCATACGCAGAAACCACTCCACATTGCGGACTATAACGGGGAGCATCGTTTCCCGCGCTTAAGGCAACTGCTTGCGGAGGCCGATGTCGAACTCGGCTCACTCGTTCGTGTGCCGTTGACTACCGCGCACCGTCGCCTAGGAACGTTGGGCATCGCCAGTCAGCAGCGCAATGCGTACACCTGCGACGACGTTAAGTTCTTGGGGTTGCTTGCGCGTGGGGTCGCGTTGGCGGTTGACGACGGCCTTAATTTAAAGAAATCCCAATCTGCACGGTCGGAGCTGGAACAGCAAAATACTCGACTCAAGTTGCTGTTGGATTTGGCCAACAGAATCACCTCCAATCTCGACATTAGAGAGCTGCTGCGCTCGATCTGCGCCAACGTTCGCGAGGTGATGCACTGCGATGCCGTGGGTGTTACCTTTCCAGATTCAGCAACTGGCAACTCTTTGGTTTACGCTCTCGACTTCCCAGAGAGTAGGGGATTCGTCTCGGAGGAGTTGCTCAGTCGGACAGACAGTGCTAGCGCGATCGCCCTTGAAACTCTCAAGCCGGTAATTGTGAACCAACCCGATGCGACCACCTTAGGTCCTGAATGGTACGAGAGGAGCGCTGGTGAAGGATTCAAAGCTCACTGTAGGGTTCCGCTAGTCAACCGTGGGCGGGCGCTCGGCATGTTGTGCCTTGCCCGACGAAACGAGCACTTTTTTAACGAAGATGACGCTGATTTTCTTAGCCAGGCATCGGGCCAGATAGCGGTCGCGGTTCAGAATGCGCTCGCCTATCGTGAAATCTCTGAACTCAAGGAGAAGATCGCCCGGGAGAAGGTGTATCTCGAAGAAGAGATTCGCAGCGAGATCAATTTTGAGCAGATCCACGGGAACAGTCCAGCACTGACGCGCGTCCTGGAGCTGATTGAGAAGGTCGCGTCCAGCGATTCTACGGTCCTCCTCCTGGGTGAGACCGGCACGGGCAAGGAGCTGATCGCTCGTGCTCTTCATGATCATAGCCGGCGCAAAGACCGCACCTTTGTTAAGCTCAACTGCGCCGCCATCCCTACCGGTCTGCTCGAGAGCGAATTGTTTGGGCACGAAAAAGGCGCCTTCACCGGGGCCATCACTCAGAAGATTGGACGACTGGAGCTAGCCGATCAAGGCACGCTATTTCTGGACGAAGTCGGAGACATTCCCATTGAAATCCAACCCAAACTGTTGCGGGCTTTGCAGGAGCGGGAGTTCGAGAGGCTGGGAAGCACCAATACGCGAAAAGTAAATGTACGCTTGGTGGCGGCCACTAATCGCGACCTGGAGAAGATGATCGCGGCTCGTGAATTCCGATCTGATTTGTACTATCGGCTGAACGTGTTTCCGATCCGCGTTCCAGCGCTGCGAGAACGCAGGGAAGATATTCCTGTGCTGGTTCGTTATTTCGTTCAAAAGTTTTCGCGACAAATGCAAAAGAACATTGAGGCGATTCCAACCGCTGCGATGAGGGGGCTGACCAACTGGGACTGGCCCGGAAACGTCCGCGAACTCGAGAATTTGATAGAGCGAGCGGTGATCCTCACGCGCGGCACGTCGCTGGAGGTACCGCTAGCCGAGCTACGCAAATTGACCACGGACGGACGCGCCACTCCCGCAGGCCGCCATGGAGAAGACATTGGTCGAATTGTGCGAGAAACGATCAGCGCGTTGCGTCGCGCCGCGAAAAGCGATGCCGATGAGTATGAACAGGATAATGGACAGCGCGACGAGATTGTGCGAGTGCTGCGCGAGAGCAAAGGCCGCATCGGAGGCTTGGACGGAGCCGCCGCTCGTATGAGTGTCAACCGCACGACGCTCATGTCTCGCATCAAAAGACTAGGCATAAATCCGAAACAGTTTTACTGACTTCACCAGCGTCGGTTCTCCGGCCCAATCCCACTGTTGCGTCCTGATCCGAGTTCCGCCGAGTTGCACTTGTTCCTCGGCTGCTGAGACTGACTTCGACAGTTCCTGACATTGGTGTCTTCGATAGTCGGGCCCACCTTTACTTTCTTTGACTTATCGTTACCGCACATTGGCATGAGCCTTGCCTCTTCCCGGCTGTCGAACTGCGACTCGCGATCTTGAAGATCGCATTTATTGATATCGATACATCTGCACAGTGCCGGATCGTTCTCGAAGGAAAGCTGATCAGTTCCAGCAACGTGTTTTCCCCTTCACGGCTGACGTAGGTCACGACGGAGCTCAAGAAGACATGGAAAACACTCGCCGCCGATCTCGGTGAACGTGAGTTCGTCGTTGACCTCGGTGACGGAGCAAAGTTTCAATGTCGCGGAGTATTTACCAAACACATCGTGGAGCAGCTCACACGCCGGCACAGGAGCCGGGGGAGAAACTCTTTCCCCTGTGATTCCGCGGACTCAAAAGAAGCCAAGGACCAAGAGTGAACCTGAGTACGCCTCGATCCTACCCGATTATCAAGCAGACATGTGTGGGGAGCGAACCGCACCGACAGTCGGCCCTTAGAGGTGCAGTCCACCAACAGTGGGTAGTTCACCCGCGTGCTGATGCCAAGTGCGAAGGTCGATCATCTGTCGCGTTCGCCCTCGACAGTTCTGACACCAAGTTAACCAGTAACCCACTTGCGTCTGGATTCAGCGATTTAGCACGCAGAAGGTTTGGCATGGGCATTGCCCTTCCATGGGAATCGAGGAGCAAAGCCATCATGTTCAAGGTCAAGACAATTACCACCAAACGCAGCGGATATTGGTTCTCGGTAGTCTTGTCGGCCCTTGGCTGTCAAATCTTAAAGGAAAATGGGATGAGGAGCTCCGGACTCATGAAGGCGCCACGTTCGTGGTTGATCTGACGAAGGTCACGATCGTCAGTCAGCATGGAGAGAATATTCTGTTTCAGATGTTCACCGGCTGAGCGCGTCTGGTGGGCAATAGCCTTCTCGCTCGACTTGTAATTCAGCAGGTCGAACGTAGACGCAACTTACAATACGCGGAAAGAAACAATGCCGATAGTCGGCACGCGGGGTTGACCACGGAACAACAAAGAAAGGTGGAGGATGCGCGGCATCAGCAAGGCGATCAGCCCAAGAACCCGGATCAGTGACACCTGTCTCAGCAAATTACGTTGGACACGAGATGCTACGTGCCCTCGAGGATGTTCGATATTTCATACCAGAGCGAGAGCTTGTCTAGTTCCAAGCATCTCCCGCCCAGGATGCAGCACCAGATGTCAAGAACTATTCAACACCTTTAACACTTCGATCTACCATCGCCTGATCTCTTCTAACAACTTCAACCACTTAGCACGGCGATGCGTTTGGCATATGCCTTGCCTCCCTTCCAGCGATGGCGCGGAAGTACCAAATGGAATCAGAAGATATGTTTCAAACGCACACGCTCGCTCTTTCGACCCGGATATTGCAGTGCTGCCCTCATGTCGAGCCGGAACAGTCCTTGCCGATTGAACTTACTGCTATCTCGCCTTTCGCCGACCAACTCATGGTCTTCATCCACCAGTTTCGGGAGGCAGACGGAGGCGAAGTTGACATTGAAACCGCCTTGCGTGAGGCCCTCGCAAATGCGGTGGTGCATGGAAACCATGAGAACCCTAACAGGCGCGTTCACGTTACCTGCCGCTGCAGCACGGAAGGAGAAGTCTCAATCACCGTCAGCGATGAGGGGCGAGGATTTGACAACCGCGCGGTCCCGGATCCGACAGCCCCAGGAAATGTGGAGTTCACCCATGGGCGCGGACTCTACCTCATGCAAATGTTGATGGACGAAGTTCGCTTTGAGAGAAGCGGCGCGGTTGTTCATATGAGAAGGAAGTCCGCCAAGGTCAGTCCCGCCCCGCCGAGGCAGTTGTGACGAAGGAAACACTCGCAGGCCAGGCGCATTGACTTATGGCAACAGCGTGTTGATAGCTGCCCTGATTTCTATGGTTAGACGTTGAAGACCTCAACGGAGACATATAGATGGACAAAATCAATCCTCTTTTTACGGCGACTGCAACCGCCATCGGCGGTCGCAACGGGCATACCGAATCAAGTGACGGTTTGGTTCAGGCTGACCTTTCGGTGCCGAAAGCAATGGGCGGGCCAGGTAAGCTCGGAACAGCAACGCCCGAGCACCTATTCGCCGCCGGCTACGCAGCCTGCTTCGGCGGCTCGCTTGATTTCGTCGCCAAACAAAAGAAAAAAGACGCGTCCAAGGCCAAGGCAAGGTGCGCGGTAACGATCGGCGTGCGCGAGGCCGGTGGCTTTGGGATCTCAGTGAAGATGCGCGTCGAGGATAAGAGCATTGGAGAGGCAGAGCTCGCCACGTTCGTGCAGGAAGCACACGATAAAATCTGTCCCTACTCGCATGCGACGCGCGGCAACGTGGAGGTCACGTTCGATGTGGTCGGCAGTTAGGGACGCGGCCGCTGCTTTCGAGCCGGAAGGGGCAGGCGGCGCACGAATCCAATGGACACGCTTTGCGCACGCCATTCCGACACCACGCAGCTCCTGGCGTTGCTGCTGTCCTGGCTCAGTTGCATGATTCAAAACGGCGCCGGTTCGTGCTGGCGTCGTGGAGATTCAATATGGCAAGAAACACTGGTGACAAACAACCGAAGGACGAAGAGACCATTCAGAGCAAGAGATCTGGTGGACCATTCGCTATCTCGATCCGGACGTAAAGGATGAAACGAGTGACCGCGGGGTCATCATAACTTTGTTAGCCCTTTTCATTATGGTTTGCGTAGTTGTTGTTGTGCTCTACAGTTGCGGATTGTGAGATTCGGTTCACCAAGTCGCTCCGAAGGGGGCTATAGCCTCAAGGACGAGGAAGTAGGAGTCCGTCAGCAACGGTGCGGGATTTACTCAATCAACCGCATCGGATCTTTCGCCGCTCTGACGCTTCGGAGGTTGATTGTTCGCACGTACGATCCCACTTATGGCCAAGCCCAAATCATGCTGCAACATTGTGCTACCAGGCGGTCTCGTCTGCAATCTCATGGATGTGCGCGGAACGGTGTCGTTTCTCTCGTAGAGAGGTCCGCATCGGACGACTTTCCGAAGCATTGGCTAGCGAAAAACGGCTTTTAATCGTCAAGGCTGTCGCTAGCGACAAGGAAATCGCAGCCGACGCGGGCTATTCGTAAACAACCGCATGCTGCCGAAGGCGATCGAAAATTATCTCTGTGCGCCGTACAGGCTCTCAAGGACAGGAAGTAGTGGCGGTTTCGCGAGAACGGGATTGCGTGGACCTAACGTTTCCCCGGCCGGAATTCGGGACCAAAGAGGTGAAGCAAGATGCGGATCTTAGTTGTGGGTGCGGGAAGTGTCGGTGGCTATTTCGGGGGAAGGCTCTTGGAAGCAGGTCAGGACGTTACTTTCCTCGTTCGCCCGCGGCGTGCCGCCGAACTTGCCCTACCGGCCTCGTAATTAGGAGCCGATCCGGCGATGTCTCTGTCTCCAATCCACCGACCATTCTAGCCGAAGACCTTTATGAGAGGCCTGATCTTGTGTTGCTTGCCTGTAAGGCCTATGACCTAGAAGGCGCGACTAATTCCTTCGCAGCTGCGGTGGGGCCGAACACCGCCATCCTCCCACTTCTCAATGGCATGCGCCACCTTGACATCCTGGACACGCGCTTCGGAGCGGATCACGTGCTTGGCGGTCAGTGTCTGATTTCCGTAACCCTCGACGAGCGAGGTGAAATCGTTCACCTCAATGAGACGCACAACCTGTCCTTCGGCGAACGGGACGGTTCTCGCTCAGCACGAGTCGAGGCAATTGCCTCTGTGCTGTCGAACGCTAACTTTCAAAGCCGACTGAGCGAAGCGATCCTTGAGGAAATGTGGGAAAAATGGGTTTTCATCGCGACGAGTGCGGGAATCACCTGTTTAATGCGTGCCGCGGTTGGCGATATCGTGGCTGCCGGAGCAGCCGACCTGGCCATTCGCCTCCTTGATGAATGCTGCACGATCGCAACCCAGCAAGGCTTCCCCCCGAGCAGTCGCTTCATCGAGCTAAACCGAGCCGTGTTCACAACCGCTGGTTCTGGGCTCACGGCTTCGATGTTGCGCGACATCGAGCGTGGCGCACCCATTGAAGCTAACCACATTATTGGCGATCTCCTGGGGCGCGGTGACGAGAACTCAAGTCCGCTTGTGCGCATCGCCTATGCACACTTGAAGGCATATGAGGCGCGCCGTGCGAGAGAGATGACATTTAGCGGTAAGGCTGCTTGAAAGATACGCACCTCGACAGAGACGGGGATCACAATGACATCCCACCAATTATCGGTGAAAGTGGCACTCAATTCTTGGAGACTTGGTGTGGAGAGGGCCGACAAGATTTTTTCAAATCTTGCCGAAGACCAACTTTTGAAAGAAGTCGCACCAGGAAGGAACCGCCTCATCTATCTTTGGGGACATCTGACGCTATTCATGACGCGATGTTTTCGATTCTGGGCTTGGGACAGCGGCTGCACCCCGAACTAGATGCCATTTCCTCTCCCATCCAGATAAAACGGTGGCGCACCTCCCTTCCGCTCGAGAGCTGAAACAGTATTGGGACGAGGTAACGCTAAACTGCACGCACAGTTCGCAAGTCTTTCGGCGGACGAATGGTTGCAACCACGCTACGCCATGTCCGAGGAAGACTATGCGAAAGATCCGACCCGGAACCGATCGGCTGTACTGCTGCGTCGGACGAACCATTTGTCCTACCACTTGGGGCAGGTTACTCTGGCGGTTAAGCAGCCGGGCCAGATCGCGGACGGCTGCTGTGAACGTGCGATTAGCTCCGCTAGCTTTTGCCTGCGACTAGAGACCACGCGGTCTCATCGAATGTTAGTATAAATGCAATTAGCGACCAGATAGTTGCCAGTTCATCACTCGGAGAATCGACGTGCGCAAAGGCGAGGAAACCCGGCAGGAGATCATTCGCAAGGCGGCCCCGATCTTTAACCAGAAGGGGTATGAAGGCGCCGCCCTATCCGATCTGATGCGAGCTACTGGGCTCGAAAAAGGCGGAATCTACCGACACTTTGAGAGCAAAGAACAGCTTGCGGTAGACGCCTTCGACCACGCATGGAAGATCGCAGTCGATACGCGCTTCGAAAAAACGGAGGAGATTCCCAATACCGTTGATCGTCTCAAACAAATCGTGCGGAACTTTCGGGACCGGCGCACCGGGCTGGTACCGGGAGGGTGCCCGTTGCTCAACACGGCCATCGATTGCGATGACGGCAATCCCAAGTTGCGGGCGAAAGCTCGCCAGGCTCTCAGTTCATGGCTTGACCGTCTGCAGTCAATTGCCGAGGATGGAAAACGACGAGCCGAGGTGCGTGCCGATGTCGATTCGGTGAAATTGGCCACTTTGATCGCAAGTACGCTCGAAGGCAGTCTAATGCTGAGCCGTCTGCAGAAGAAGGAAGAGCCTCGTGATCTTGCCGTCCGTCATCTGGAGGAATATCTCGAAACCAAAGTTCGTGCGCGGAAATTGAAGACCGGAGCCGCCAAGTCATGAGTACTCAAAAAATTTCCTCGCAGTCGGACTTCAGGGAACGCGCAAACACGAACGAGGTTCCCATTGCGCGTCTGATTGGATTTGAGGCAAGAGACATCGCTGACGGGCGGGCGACGGTCGTCTTGGCGGCCGGACCGCAGCATGCAAATCCCCTGGGAACGCTGCATGGGGAAATTCTTTGCGATATTGCTGATGCCGCGATGGGCATTGCGTTTGCAAGTACTCTCGCCCCAGATGAATCCTTTACTACCGTGGAATTTTAAAATCAATTTCTTTCGCCCAGTGTGGCAGGCGCAACTCAAAGCGGAAGGAACGGTCGCGCGGCGGGGCCACACTATCGGCTACGCCGAGTGCGCCATGGCCCACCCGACGGCGAGGGCGACCGGGCGCACCGTCCATCACCTATTTACTGGCCGTCTCGTGGCCGAGAACGGCCAGATCAAGCTCCTGCGGGAGTCTCTGAACCCGGTCGCCGTGGCCCAGGCCCTCCTGCCCGGCGGCGTCAAGGACCTGCCCGATCCGGAGGAAGTGATCTTCTCGATCCCCCCAGACTACCGGACCTGAGGCCGTCGAGAGTTCGCCCGAAACTTGAGCGTTTTGGTCACGCAAACTGCATTCCGATTACTTCGGCGGCCCGACCGCGCGGCGGTATATGTCGGCAGCACACAGGCGGTGGAAGGCCAGGAAAACAAATCGAATTTTGTCGAGGCACACATTTCCACTAAGCGGATGGGCACTCCCGAAGAGATTGCCAACGCCATCGTCTTCATTGGCTCTGACAAGGCCTCCTACATCATCGGTGCGTTCCTGGCGCAGGTCAACGTCTTCTGTATCAGACACGAGTTCTTTGGCTTCACCCAGCAAACGGGAACATTCCAGGCGAGTCCAGGGCCGTTGCCCGAGAATTGCAGAACGAACGTAGCCTAGCGCGATGAGGCGGTCGAAGGCTTGGATAGATCCAGCTATCTAGCGACACGTACGGTGATCCCATGTTCTTGGGATTCCCTTCGAACTCGGGCTTGTTCCACGAGTTCGTCGGCGACTGCGTGGTCTTAGGATCCGGCATCTGAGGCGTCATTTCGTTTGGCGAAGGAGATACTAGCGGCGCCGACTGACCTACGACGGTCAGCGTGCCAACGAGAAGGAGTGGCGCGCCGATTGCCCTGGCCTGACTGAAAATCGAAATCCTGGATCTTGCTTCAACCCATCCCCTCTGGCTCTTCATGCGGTCTGCGTTCCCTTCATTTTGAAAATGCAATGCAAGAGCCCTCTAAGCTGAGCGGAAACACGACACGAGCAGTGATGACTCGATCAGCTCTTGGGCATGTCCGGGTGGTTCCACCATCCCCCGCCAAGAGCCTGAAACAGCGCCGCCGTGTCGGCATACCGGTTCGACTGGGCCTGCACGAGGTTAAGCTCGGCTTGCTGGTAGGTCTGCTCCGCGCTCAACAGCGTGAGATAGCTCACGTAGCCCACCCGCATCTGTCGCGTTGTGAGATCGAGGGTTGTCTTAGCGGCATCTCGTGCGGCTGCCGCGGCTTTCACGGCATCGGCATCCTGTTCGAGCGCATGCAGCGTGTCCGCGACATTTTCAAACGCTGTCAGGACCGTGCTGCGATATTGTTCGGAGGCCTGAACGTAAGCGGCTCTTGCGGCACGCTCGCGGTGAACCAGAGTGCCGCCTTGAAATATTGTTTGCGTGGCGCCCCCAGTTAGATCCCAATAGCCCGTGCCTGCTGCGAACATGCGGGTAAAGATCACAGCTATGCTGCCCGCGTCGGCAGTCAGAGCAAAACTTGGGAGGCGGTTTGCACGTACCACGCCGATCAGGGCGCTGGCTGAATGCAGGTTCTCTTCGGCTTGACGGACGTCCGGACGTTGCTCGACGAGTTGTGAGGGAAGACTCAGTGGTAGTTCCTCGGGGAGTTGCAAACTCGACAGTTCAAACTTCTGGGCCAAATCGCCGCTGGGGAACCCGCCCGACAGAGCAACCAGAAGGTCCCGCTGTTGCGCCAACTGCTTAAGCAGCGGCGGCAGTGTGGCGGTCACTTGTGCCAGTTGCGATTCCTGCGCCGCAACGTCGAGTCGGCCGACATAACCTTTCTCGAATTGCTTACGCAATACGTCAAGCATATGAGCGTTGATTTCGATGAGTTGATGCGTCGCATCAATCTGAGCTCGTAGGGACGCCTCTTGGATGGCTGCAGCGGCGACGTTTGAACTCAAGGTGATATGGGTCGCGGCCAGGGCAAAGCGCGCCTGTTGCTCCTGTGCTTTCAGCGACTCTACAGTCCTCTTGTTCAGGCCGAACACATCTGGGACGAATGACACGCCGACCTGCGGCGTATACAGGCTGTAATACAGCGAACTCGTAGCGGTAACGGGTGATATTTCAGTCGATGACTTCGAGTGGTCTGCTGAAAAGCTGCCCGTCACGGCGGGATAGTAAGCGCCCCGTTGCGCCCGCACATTCTCTCTTGCCACCAGCAATGCCGCTTGCGCGGCCTTCAAATCGGGACTGTTCTTGAGCGAGCGCTCAATCAAGTCGTTGAGCGGCTTCGAATGAAAGAGTGTCCACCATTCTCCGGGAATGTCGGCCCCTTGGGCAAACTGCTGTGCTTCTCCGCCGGGGACGTTGGGCGTGCTGCTTGTTGTTGAAGGTGGGGTCGGTGCGTAGCCCGGGACCTTCGGAGCAGCAGGCCTCTTGAAATTTGGACCGACTGCACAGCCGGAGGTAAACAGCAACGTTGTTGCCACAGCGAGAGCGAAGGTCGATGATTTACGAGTAACTGTCATACGCATTCAATTCACGTGCCTGCGGTTCATGGTGGTTCCCTTGATCGCCGCCGTGCTCCTCGGTGCTTTCGCCGGTCCTCCGATGGTCGCGGGAGCGGCAGCCGGACTGCGCGACCTCGCAAACTGTTGACCACCCAGCGCAGCGACACGTGTGGTGCCAAGAGGCGAAGGGCGATTGTGGGCGATTTTGGCCGCACGGGCCGCAGGTGGACTCGAACCCATCTGACGGACATTCGTCACATTTTGCGTCGAACGTTCCCGGATCTTGCGCGGTCGTTTCGGATGATTCTCCTTGACTAAGCTGGCTCGGCTTCCCGTTTTGGCATTTTGTTGGGGTGTCGAACCAGCAGCGTAGGCACACCTCGATCCCATCAACCCCAAGCTAGTCATCACCAAGACAAGACTGGCAATCTTCATTCTTGCTCCCCTTCTGCCACGTGATTCTCCCCGCCCAGAAAGGTCATTCTTAGCGCGGGCACAGCGATTAGGAGCATGAAAGGGCCAACCAACATGCCCCCCACGATTACAGTCGCGAGGGGTCGCTGAACCTGACTGCCGATACCCGTGGAAATTGCCGCGGGGAACAGGCCAATACAGGCGGAGAGGGCCGTCATGAGCAGCGGGCGCATTCGGCTAGATGCGGCCCGGAACATTGCATCAGTCGGGGTTCCGCCGCGAAGCTGGCGCTCATGGTTGTAGTACGTGATCATCAGAATGCCGTCCATGACGGACACTCCAAACAGCGATACAAAGCCAATGGCCGCGGAGATACTGAAATTTAATCCTGAGACGTAGAGGGCCAGTACGCCCCCGGCTACGGCAAAGGGGATTCCCGCCAGCGTAAGGAGACTGTCACGCAGCGAATTGAATTGGGCATAGAGCAGCCCAATAATCAGCACCAGACTGATTGCAACAATGATTTCAAGCCGCTTCTTCGCTTCCTGAAGGTCTCCAAACTCACCCGCCCAAACCAAGCGGTAGCCCGCCGGAAGCTTCACATTCCTTTCGATTCGCTGTTGAGCTTCCTCGACCGTGCTGCCCAGGTCGCGGCCTCGGACACTGAACTTAACGGGCATGAATCGCTGCACGCTCTCGTGATAGATCCAGGCCGCTCCTGTATCCAATGTGATGGTTGCCAGTTCACTCAACGGTATGTAGGCATTGACGCCGCTACCAGTCGTATAGGCCACTTTGATATTGCGGATTTTGTCGACGCTGTCGCGGTATTCCGGCGTATAGCGAACCACGAGGTCGAATTGGCGATCGCCTTCCAGGACAGAGGTTGCTACGGCCCCACCCATCGCCGCTTGAATTACGGAGTTGACGTCACCGGAATTGAGACCATAGCGTGCTGCCTTGGCGCGATCGACCTTGATGTTCAGATTCGGCTGCCCGAGCACCGGGAAGATGCCAAGATCGGCCACGCCGCGAACCTGGTTCATCTGGTCCCGCACCTGCTCGGCGAGTTTGGTCAGTGTTTCAAGGTTGGGGCCGACGATCTTGACGGAATTGGAGCCTTTGACACCGGAAATTCCTTCCTCGATGTTGTCCTGGATGTACTGCGAGAAATTGAAAACCACCCCCGGCAACTCGTTGTTGAATTCTGTTTGAATCTGCTCTGTCAGCTTTTCTTTGGTGAGACCGCGCGGCCATTCGTCGAACGGTTTCAGAGGAGCGAACAACTCCACATTCGAGAACGGAGATGCATCACTGCCGTCATCTGGGCGGCCGTGCTGGGAGAGCACAGTAATCACCTCGGGGTGTCGAAGGAGAATCTCGCGCATTTTTCTCGCGGCAGCTTCGCCATCCTGCAGGGACAGCGTGATCGGCATGGAGGCGCGTATCCAGAAATTGCCTTCTTCCAGATGGGGCAAGAATTCGCTGCCCAGGCGAAAACCAAGAAGCAAGGACAAGGTCAGGAAGGCCACGCTGATCGCGACAGTAAGGGGACGCCGGGCGAGGGCGAAGCGCAGTGCGGGATTGTAAGCGCGGTGCAGAAAGCGCACGACCATGGTCTCGGCCTCCTTGGCATGCTCAGGAAGCAGCATGGAAGCGAGAACCGGCGTAATGGTGAACGTCGCCACCAATGCTCCGGCCAACGCGTAACCATAGGTGCGCGCCATGGGACCAAAGATCTGACCCTCGACGCCCTCCATGGTGAACAGTGGAACAAAACCAGCCACGGTGATGAGCGCGGAAAAAAGAACTGCCTTGTCGATCTGAATTGCGCTGATCAGAATCAGACGTAAGCGGTCCGTCCATCCATGAGCCGACGCTGTCTGTCCCGGAAGTCTCGTCGGGTCAAAACCCCAAAAGCCCTCGGTGAGGCGCTGAAGCAGACGCTGTTTTTCTTCCTGCGGCGCTTGGAGATGGCGGCAAATGTTTTCCACAAGAATTACCGCCGAATCCACGATGATCCCAAAGTCCACCGCACCGAGGGAAAGCAGATTTGCGCTTTCGCCGAAAATGACGAGAAGAATGATGGCGAAGAACAGCGCAAAAGGGATATTGACGCCAACGATAATCGCGCTGCGAAGATTGCCCAGGAAAATCCATTGGATCAGGAAGACCAGCACGCATCCAAAGATCAGATTATGTAAAACGGTGTGCGTGGTTATTGCGATGAGCGACGATCGATCGTAGAAAGGCACAACCCTGACTCCGGGGGGAAGGCTGCCGTCGTGATTCAGCTTGTCAATTTCCGCCTTGACCTTTGGAATCATGTCGGCGGTTTTTTCCGTGCGCCTCATGACGACAATCGCTCCAACAACGTCGTCCTGCCGGTCGCGGCCCAGGATGCCAAGTCTGGGTCTATAGCCGACTGAGACATTTCCAATATCTTTCATCAGCACCGGGACGCCGTTAACCTGGGTCAGAACCACATTCTCGATGTCGTCAACCCTGTAACCCTCGGACAAATCGTCACTGCCGCCGTCATCAATCAGACCGACGCCACGAATGTTGATGGATTGCTGACCAATGCGAATCTCGCGTCCACCGACGTTGATGTTGGCGTTGCCAAGAGCGGTCAGGATTTGAGGCACTGACACGTTGTAGGCTTCGACCTTGTGAGGATTCACGTCGACCTGAAATTCCTTGGTCGGACCACCCCAGCTGTTGACTGCTGCAATGCCGGGAATCGTCAGCAGTCGCCGCGCTACTACCCAATCCTGAACCGTGCGAAGATTCGTGATTCCGAAATGCTTGGGTCCGACAACCTGGTAGCGGTAGATTTCGCCAGTCGAACTGTTGGCCTGAATGGTGGGTACCAGGTTGCCAGGCAGGCTGACGTTCTGTTGCATTGCGGTCGATGCCTGGCTATAGGCGAAGTAGTAGTCCACCCCATATTTGAAAGTGACACGCACAAAAGACAGACCATAGAAGGACGTGGAGCGGATCACGTCAATGCCGGGGATCGAGTAAAGCCCAATCTCCATGGGGCGGGTGTAATAACGTTCCATCTCTTCGGCGGAGAGGCCTGGCGCCTGCGCTGTGATCTCCAGAATGACTGGGGTCGGATTCGGATACGCTTCGATATTAAGTTTCTTGAACGCAACGAAGCCGGCGCCGGCAAACAAGAGCAGTCCCACGACAACAATCGCGCGTCGTCCTAGGCAAAACGCGACAAGAGACTTGAACATGACCTGTAGTCTTTACTTGAAAATGGGCGGTCGTCCCATCTAATCGGATGGTGGTGCTTCCAGCATGTTGCTGAGAAAGACCGCTCCATCACTAACCGCCAGTTCGCCTCGCTGCAGACCATCGAGAATCTGAACCCGGTCGTCTTGTCGAAGGCCCGTTGTGACGACTCTCTGTGAAAAGTGGTGGCGATCCGTGGTGACCCAAGCCACCATCGTGCCATCTGGTTCGCGTACCACACCGTTGGCTGGTACAGCGACCGCTTCGACTGGGCCGTCGACACCAATGATGAAGTTGGCGAGCATCCCCGGACGCAGCTCATCCTTGGGATCGGCGATCTCGGAACGGATCGTCACTCGATGGGTATTGGGATCAACCGCCGCGTAGATTTTGGACACCTTGCCCTGGAACACACGTTTCGGATAGGCCATGACCTTGACCTGTACTGGCTGGCCTAAATGAAACACCGGGATATCGCTCTCAATGACATTTGCCAGCATCCATTTGATCGAGACATTCGCGACCGTGTAGGGTGCTGTTCCGCTTCCCGGCTGCACCAACAACCCCGGTGGTGCATTGAACGAAGTGACCCGGCCGGAAATAGGACTACGGACGACTAGAGCGGGATCGATCTTGCGCGAGGCAATCATCTGGTCAATCTCAGCGTCGGTCTTGCCAAAGACGCGAACATCATCTCGTGCTGCTTTGATTGCGCCATCTGCCGTCTGTTGATCGGAAATTGCCTGTTCCAACTCTTTCTGCGGGACACCCACGTTCGTTGTGTAAAGGTCTTTGGCACGGGCCAATTCTTTGGTGGTCAGTTCGTAGGTTGCCGCAGCGCCAATAAGGGTCGACTCTGCTTGGATAAGGTCGGGGCTTTTGATCGTGTACAGCGGCTGGTCTTTCTTTACTTGCGTGCCGAGCTCCACAAAGGCTTTGAGGAGTGTTCCCTGGTAAGCGGGAAAGACGTCAACCGTCAGGTCATCGGCGAAACTGATTGTGCCAACCGTTTCCTTCTCGACCGGAAACTGGTAGGTGCCCACCGGCTCGATTTTGATTGAGCTCAATTGGCTCGGCGACAGATCCACAGCCGGATCAGACTGCAACGAGTTCGACGCTGAACTGTTTGCCCGTGTCGGGTTCGTATTTGTCGACTGACCACACCCAGGTAAAACAACGGCGGCTGCGATGATGATCGTCGCGACTGTGACAACCGCTACGACTGTTCTCTCGTTTAGGCGTAAGAAATCTTTCATTGCGGCACCTTTTTTCGGCTCAACTTCCTGGAACTTTCGGGTTCCGCAGTCTGGGAGCCGAGACCCGACTCCGAGAACGCTTCTTGTGTTTGCTGCCCTTTGATATACATGACATGAACTCAGCAAAACCTGCGTAAATCAAACCGACGTACAAGAGCGCGGCAAACAGGCCGATGGCCATCAAAACGTATCGATTCCCCGCCTCATAGTTCACCTGTATGCTCCGGTGAGGATCTGGACCTTCGTCCGCAGTTCGGGCTCTCGACGTCACTGCCAGAACCGACACACCCGCTCGCAGCTCCTGGCAATCGTGTCTGGGGACTTGAGGCGCTCCGGTCTCTTCCGCTCCAAGCAGTTCAATGATTGGCTTGAGTTTAAGTCGCTGAGCAGGAATGCAAACCGTATCTTTCAGATCCAGAATCGTATCTTTTGGAACTCCGAGCCTATCTTTTGGCTAGTCGGGGAAAAATTGTTTCCAGCAGATCGGTAAAGAGCGCAAGATTTAGGGGTGATCATGAAAGACCTGCTATCTGTCTACGCGCCCGCAAACCGGATGAGAATGCTCGCCGTGGCTGGCGTTCTCACGGCCGCGATCGCGGTGGTCGATTGGTGGGCAATCCACTACATTTCGTTAGGGTTCTTGTATCTGTTTCCGATCATCATTGTTGGCGGATTTCTATCCAGACCTCAGATTGTGGGTGTTGCTCTGGTTTGCGCAGTTCTTCAAGAAGTCTTCAGCAATCTGCCGCAGAATGAAGCTGTTGTCCGTCTGGGTTTCAGCTCGGTCGGCTTTATTGGAACAGGGCTCCTCATTTCGGAGATGGTTCGCAACCGACGCATTGTTCTCAAGCACGTCGAGGAACTGGAAGACCAAGTAAAGCTACGCCGGGACCTCGAAGAGCAATTGCGGGCCCTCGTAGAAAGCAGTCCGGCCGCGATCGTTACGATTGACTCCGAAGGAAAGGTTGTGCTGGCCAACGAGGCCGCGAACCAGTTGCTGGCACCAAGCGGACCTGCTCTGCAGGGTCAGGCCATTGGCGGCTATCTTCCCGCCCTCGAGACCGTGCTGAAGACTCAGTCTTCGCGCGCTTTTCGGACTACCCTGCAATGTACCGGGATGAGGAGTGACGGGGAAGTATTTCTCGCCGGGGTTTGGTTCTCCACGTACAACACAATATCTGGTCCCCGATTGGCTGCGATCGTCGTGGACCTCTCCGAGGATCTGCGCAATCGGGAGGAACTCAGTCTGGACCATCTCTTGAAGAACACGAGAATTCTGATGAGTACTGTGGCCCATGAAATTCGGAACCTCAGCAGTGCGGTTCTCGTAGTTCACAAGAACTTGTCGCGCATCAAGGAGCTTGAGACTAACGAAGACTTCAGGGCTTTGGGCGGACTGCTCCAGAGCTTGGAGAGAATTTCGGCATTGGAACTCGGCGCCGCGCCCACTCAGAACGGTGAGGTTGTTGAACTCACGTCGGTGCTCGATGAGTTGCGAATCCTGATCGAAACTACCTATCACGAGTCGGAGATCAAGGTGGAGTGGGATATTCAGGAACCGCTGCCCTTGGTTTGGGCCGATCGGTACGGGCTGGTTCAGGTTTTCTTGAATCTGGCCAAGAACAGCCAGCGGGCGATGACGTCGACCGAAACAAAACGTCTTCGCATCGCCGCAAGCGAGGAAAACGGCAAGGTCGCAATTCGCTTTGAGGATACCGGCACGGGCGTAGTGACGCCCGAAAATCTCTTTCGGCCATTTCAACGAGGGGCCCAGTCCAGCGGCCTTGGTCTCTACGTTTCGAGGGCGATTATGCGAAGTTTTGGCGGCGAACTCGCCTATGAGCCAAGATCGGAAGGGTGCTGTTTCGCCGTGGTGTTGCCCTTGCACGTCGCCGCGGAGGATGCAGTCAATGCCTAAGACTGCGGAACAGACGCTTCGTATTTTGTTGTTGGACGACCACGCCTTATTTCGAGAGAGCGTAGGTCGGCTTCTCGGGGCAGAGCCAGGGTTCGATGTTGCTGCCGACTGCGGGACGATTGAAGAGGCTCTCCAAATCCTTCGACAAAAGACCATTGACCTGGTCCTCCTCGATTTCGATCTGGGCGAGCGCGACGGCCGTGAATTTCTGCGACTGGCCAAGGACCAGGGCTTCCATGGAAGGATTCTCGTGGTGACTGCGGGAGTGGATGCTGGAGCAGGTTCAGAATTGATCCGCTCTGGTATTTCCGGAGTCTTTCGCAAACACGATTCTGCTGCGTTGCTGGCACAAGGAATCCGGGACGTGATGGCTGGAAAAGTTTGGCTGGACCAAGAACAACTGCAGACCGCTCTGAACGCAAAAGGAGCGCCCCTGCAACCCGGCGGAACTCGATGCTTAACCGAACGAGAGCGGAACGTCCTTTCATTTGTATTCGAGGGTCTCGCCAACAAGAAAATTGCAGCGCGGATCGGAGTCTCCGAGGGCTCCGTCAAATCCACGCTTCAACAACTCTTCTCCAAAACTGGAGTCCGGACGCGCAGTCAATTGGTGCGTATCATTTTGGAGCAGTATCGAGACCAGATCTAGAGGCACGTAGTGACTGCGGTTTTTGAGCGCAGTGTAGTGCTCCCAAACCTCCACATCCGCCCTTTGATAGCTCATTGAGCGCTGGACCGGAACGCCGAAACTGGGGTTCCCTGAGCTGCAGGTTATTCAGCGTTTTTTTCGAATTCCTCGGCCAGCATTTGCCTGACGCGGACGCTGAATCTGGCCGGCAATTCAAATCTTTGCTCGTCGGCCAGCATGACAAGCACATTGTGCGTGCTGTCCAGTGACATCGACGAGCTCAACATTGCCGAAACGTCGGCTGCACTGGAAATAAGCGTGCCGGCGGTAAAGACTCGACTGTTGCGCGCCCGACTCATGGCTCGCGATTACTTCGTTTCGCGCTCATGGGCCAGGCATCTAGGACTCGGAAAGGCACAGCCATGATCACCCTGAGTTGCGAACAGGTTTGCCGGGGGATCTCGCATTATCTCGATGACGACCTGATCCCGCACATCGTACGGCGCCCAGGTCTCGGTCAGAGTTCCCCAGGCTTTTTTTAACGCGATATGCTCCGCCATCAGCTCGGCCAGGACCTCATCCTCGTCTGCACGTTCTTCTCCAAGAACTCACTCCGTTTCCCTTTCTCCTTCGCCTGGCGGCGAGGACGTTCCGTCCTTGGAAGGCGGCCGCGCCGTTCTCGAAGAACTCTTTTTGCCAGCGGTAGAACACCGTCGGTTGCAGGCCCAGTTCTTCACACAGATCGGAAACCGGGACCTTGTCTCAGCAGGAACCCTTGGATTTCTGGTTTCCCTATCCTCGAGAGATTTTTCGGCTGGAGAATATTGCCTGCACGTTGCAGAAGTGTAGCTAACCGCTGGGACAAGTCCGAGATTTGCTCGTCCAAGTTTATGGAATAGGCTGCCATCTCGCGATTCAGAACTTCCAAACCAACTGAGTTTGGCAATTGAGGATCGGTACTGCGTTCAATTAGGTTTGAAGTGTGAGCCGGGATGACAAGGGTCGCACGGTCGACGAAGGAGACTCGACAGTTCGCCTGATGTCGCCATCGTCAGCAAGTAATGGAGCGACAAATTGGAGGGCGGCAATTTCCTTCCGGACGCGCACAATGGCCGCTTCTTTCTCTCGTAGAGTTTCGTAGACATCCTTCATAAAGCACCTCGATGCGAGGCAATCCTACCGCGACGTCCGGTTCGACTCCTAGCACTTTTTGCAATTACAAAAACTCGCGAGTTCCTTGGGTAGACTATCTTCGAAACTGACCCTTTCGGTCTCTGCCTTTATCGGTAATTTTTGTCGGCTTGTCTTCGCTAGGCGTTTTGCTAGACTCTTCCGCGTTTTTCTTCCTCCAGTCTTTGGGGCTTTGAAGATGGCCGTAGCCATACTTTCGAAGTTCTCTAGCGCCTTCGACCCTTCTGTGTATTCAGGTGGCTTCATAATTCCACTGCATGGTCCGACGCCCGTGGGCTGGAGCACTGGACGAGCAGGCGCGCGTAACCATGCTGCACCGCGCGTCCTAAGAGTTCGTTGAAGGTTTCGGCGGGATCGCCGGTGGCTTTTCTTTCGACCACGGACGCACGCATTCCTCATGGACAGTCACGCCAAATTCATCTATCCCGCATTATCCGGGGAAACAGGCTTGCCACATATCCAGCAGTTCTTGGGGACTATTGGGCGGCACAACCAGAACACTGAGGCTGTGCCTACTCGGAGTCAATACGGGATAGTGAGTACGAGAGCCAAATTCAGGGAGCCCATTCACGCCCCCCTCTCGCTTCAATGGCACTCTAATCTTCCGATTGCTCGCATTCCAGCCGCACAATTTTAGGTTCTATTGACCGCAATTTCTCCAGTGCCGCTTCTGCCATGTTCCTTTGTTGGTCTTTTGCGTAACGGATTTCTTCGTTTTCTAGCGACCGCAGCCCGCTCAACGCATCTTCGATTGCTTGCCGTTCCACGGCGTGTAAGCCGGGTATGTCGCGTAGCTTTTCAATCCGCGCCATGATTTCGGCACGGGCGTCCGATATACGGCCTGCCATAAGGGACTGTTGGAACTCCAGCATCGCGCTGCGATAAAACCCTACCGACTTTTCGTTGTCGAAATCGGCCATCATTTATGACGATATTTTATAAACAGAATAAGGGCTTATGTCGACTACGACTGTTTGATATCAAACAGTTCTGCCACGTCGCCTAATGAAAAAGTTGCGCGAGCGACATCACTTGATTTTTCCCTTTTTTGTATTCTTCCGCGTTTTTCTTCCTCCAGCCTTTGGGGCTTTGAAGATGCCGGCAGGACTCCGGGAGAGTGTTCGATGGGACGAGAGAGGGTTCCATCAGAAACGTTCACGGAACATTGCTAACCGAGGAGAGACTGGTCAAGGACGGTTATCCGGGACGTCGCTTTCGATCAACCGGAATAGGGAACGCATTCGTTGATGAGGAGATGTACCTTGTCGGCCAGCGCTTCTACTTGATCACCATTACGACCTGCACGAAGATCTCGAACGCGAATATCAACAAGATCTTCGATTCCTTCCATTTCAAGGTGCCAAGCCGATAGTTGTTGTAAACAGGGATTTATCGCAACTGAGATTCAACACCGCAGTTTCTGGAAGCCGACGATGCTGCCGGAGCCGATCCAGCGTCGGCGAATGCGCACTGACGGCTCCAGTAGGCCCCGTGAAGTTCAGCCTTTCAGGCCTATTTTTGCAAACTTTTTACAAAGCTGTTGATAAAGCGCACACAAGCGTCGGCTTTTTTCAGGTAAAGTTGCGTCCCACGCGGATACTTCCCAGGCCCCGGGCCTCCTAAACAAAATCTGCCAGGGAGACGTTCCGGATGGCAGACGTGGCGGCACGGCTTCCTAGCGGGAAGGTGCTGGTCGCTGCCGGTATGGCTACTAAGACCGCGGGGCTATACGATCCCTCGAGCGGGAGTTTCAGTTTCACCGGCAGTTTGACCGACGAGCGCGACTCAGGCGCCCGGGCTGTGTTGCTGGACGACGGTGCTGTTCTCGTGATTGGCGGGGAGTGGAATTATAGGGTCTACAGGACACACTTCTGGAGTACCGCCCAGATCTACCCATGACCCCGGCTGTCGATGCCGGAACTTCGGGTTCCGACATGCTTAGGAAGGACCACCCGATGAGAACGACGACCATCGCGCGCGCTCGGTATATTTTCAAGGAGACGCTCCAATGAAACGCTTTCTGGTTCTGTTTTTTGGTCTGTTTCTGGCCAAGGCGATCTATGCTCAAACACTCACCATTACTGAACTGTACGGGTTTGCCTGCCCCAACAGCGTATGCCCGCAGGGTGCGGGACCCGGTCCTCTCATACAGGCCTCGGATGGCAATTTCTACGGTGGAACAGGCATCCAGGGGGGAATTTTCAAGATCACCGCTGCTGGGCAACTGACGGTGCTCCACACCTTCAAACAAGATCCGAAGACTGGGTACTACGACGAGGGGCAAGGCCCCAGTGCGCTGGTCGAAGCCAGCGACGGGTATCTCTATGGCTTCAACTCCTCCGGTGGTCCCAATGCTGACAGTTCGGGAACTCTTTTCAAGCTGAGCAAGACCGGCTCTGGTTTTCAGGTGTTGCAGGTGTTCTGCACGGTTTGTACGATGGGATCCTATCCCACCAGCCTTACCTTGGGCAGCGACGGCAATATTTACGGGACCACTTCGAGCGGTGGAATCGTCAACAACGTGAAAATATGCCAGGGCCTCGGCTGCGGTGTCGTCTTCCGGCTTACGCCTCCTGGGACCTTCACCGTGCTGCATGCGTTCAATGGTTCCAGCGACTCTTCCTACCCTCTCGGCGTGATTCTCGCGTCGGACGGTAACCTGTACGGTACGACGAACCACTACAGCTACCCGGGAACGCTGTTCCGGGTCAATCCGGTGACCGGCCAGTTCAAAACGGTTTACAGCTTCACGGGCACTTCCGTTCCCATTGGCGGTGTCGTGCAACTGGCCAACGGCCTTCTCTATGGCGTCTCGCAACCCGCGAAAGGCGTGACCGGAAATCCCACGATTTACTCCAGCACATTGTCCGGAAAGGTGCAGACCGTCGCCATCAGCCCCATCTCGGTCAGAAACAACTACTACTCCCCGATTTTGCAAGCCACTGACGGCAATCTATGGACGACGGCGTACTACACCACGTCGAACACTCTCTCGGTAGGCGCGGTCTTGGCGTTCAACCCGAATGGTGCGCTTGAACACGAGTTGTTGTTCAATAAGACGGTTGGGATTGATCCCTGGTCTGGCCTTCTTCAGACAACCGACGGCACCCTCTACGGAACCGCCGCCTATGGGGGTACAGATGCCGGCGGCAATCCGGCTTATGGCACTGTCTACACCATAACCGGTCTTCCACCGAAATGAAGGACCGGGGTGCCCCCAAACCTGCCCTCTTGTGGGGCATTCGCTGATGCCTGACTGGACGTCTGTCCCACTACAAATGGACAGAAGCCAATCAGGAGAAACGGGACGATAATCCGAGACAAAATCTCTCTCATCTCTGAGACCTTGCTTATGGTCGCATCAGGAGAGAAGTCTGGGGATTCCTGTTTTAACCAGCCCGTTCTTCTGCCCGAACCTCGTCTAACTAAGAGACAGTCGCGTAACTCGTCCAGACTCACACAGCCATCGCCATCGCGGTCCGCCTCTCCTGTCTCAAGAGCTCTGACAAGAAGGCGGATCCTTCGAAAACTGGGCGGCCGTTGAAGCGGTTAGCACCATTGTGTGTTTTCGGCAGCCTGCGGAACCCTGGTACAAAAACGAGCAGTAATGCGGGACTCGAGGACGATGAGCGCTAACTCCTGGTGTACTTCGAAAGGAGGAAATCCACGTCATCTCCGACGCCGCAGCCGAAGTCATGGCTGATGGTGCGCACACGATCTAATCTGGAGACCAAGTCATCCCGGCGGTCGGGCGATAGTGCGTTGGCGAACTTGAGGGCCTGCTCGAACATGCGCACCAGGGCATCGAAGTATCCCTTATCATCGCTGCAAATGTCGACGCAGAACCCTGCGGCTTGCTCGCAGTAGAAAACCATCAACTCGGCCGCTCCCTCGGAATCTCCAACTGCCTTCTTGTAATCGGAGATGGCTTGCTTGGCTTGGGAGACAGAGGTGTCCTGCTTTCGGAGCACGTCAGGCCAAAGCCACCGATCAATGATTTTCTTGTACGGTTTCGGGGCCGCTACGCTCCTGACGAAAATGCGCAATCTTCCAGCCCTGGCCGGTGGACACGATGCCGCTGGTGAACACGCCGGTGCGTTCGTCCGACGGTTCGCGCACTGTTGAAAGCTCGATTGTGCCACTGATCTGGTGCAGTCGCGACTCACAGGCTTGCAATTGCGGCTTGCAGTGAATCTCGTCGCGGGAAGGAGCGTTGAAATAAAAAGCCCGCCGGTTGATCCCTCAAGGTCGGCGGGCCAAAGTCTTACACTGTTAAGCTTGCGAGGCGGATCTTAGGCGGGAATCATAAACGTTGTCAACCTTGACGGATAGGCCTCGATAGGCCTCTCAAACGACATCTTGCCTGCGGAGTCCACTACCAGCAAGGGTGCGCCGCGTGACGTACTTTAAGGCCATTGTGCGCCGGGGCCGGTTGGCGCAAGGTAGATTATCCTCAAGACCGCTGACACGCGATGGGTGTAGAGACGCACCTGTCGCCGTGAAAAACGGCGATGGGTGCCAGCCTGTCGCCGTTCTTGCTGTGCTGGCGAAGCTGGTCTTTCGCGCACTACGTATTTGGCCAGGGACCCCCCCCGGCACCCACTGCCACGGCTCAAAATAGAACGGCGACAGGTGGCTCACTCCGGCCAACACCCATCGCCGTTGTCACACGAGGAACAACGTGGTCTTGCACTGGCAAGCTTGCCTCAACTTGTCCGGCTGCGCCATGGCCCCAAAGTACCTAGCGCGAGGCGGAAAACGGCCCCCCTGCGACGATCTGAGCCTGGGTAGTCCGGGCCTTGAAGTTTGGTACTTTCTTGGTACTAAGCTTTCGGATGCAGAAGAAGCTCTGCGTGTTTGCCATAGGCGACCCAACTTAATTCCCAAGCCACCTCGTACTAACGTTCAACCGCTACAGCGCTACAAAGCCGCCCAAATTGCGATCGGAAGGTCTCGTCTGAGACCGCTACATCGGGCTCAGGCAGTTGCTTGCCGAATTCCACATCAGTCCTCTCTGGCGCGGCTTGTAGCGGTGTAGATGGGATGAGAAGGTCGATCCCCGATCACGGATTGCGTTAAGCTACCGATGATCAACGCACTCTAAGGTGCAATCAAAAC
>Ga0307477_10000688_pt1 | contig 33761 bp, 51 predicted proteins | sample atmos_gasesECM2C_FD_203316 | JGI IMG/M metagenome (GOLD analysis project Ga0307477, IMG submission 203316) | Hardwood forest soil microbial communities from Morgan-Monroe State Forest, Indiana, United States - atmos_gasesECM2C_515 | ecosystem: Environmental > Terrestrial > Soil > Temperate...
CGGGGAAGACCGTGGCACAGTCCTTCACGAACTGGCCGATTTTGCGGAGGTCGTCGAGCAGGATGGGCGGCAGCACGATGTCGATCACTTCGCGCTCTTCCGGATCCTCGTCGAGCGCGATCGCGAAGATGTCGCGGTAGGCGTCCTGCCAGAAAGCCTGGTAGCTGGCAAACATCTTCAGCATAGGCAGCTCCATCGCGGTCGAGGTTGCGAGGTTGCCGGTCGAGGGATCGCCGAAGTAGTGCAGCATGATGCCGGTACCGGCACAGACCATGAGCTTCAGCTGGTCGCCGTCCGAGCGGGCGTCGCCGGCGCCAGTGCCGCGCGGCATCGGGCCGAGCTCCACGCCGGAGTTCTCCACCCAGGTCGAGCCGGGTGCGGACTGGGGATGGCGTTCCACCTGAGTCATGCCGGCCGAGGCGTAGGTCGACTGCAACTTGGCCGTCATCTGGTTGATGATGCCCTGCCCGCCTTTCACTTTTCCCTTCCAGGCAAACTTGGCCAGCGCCTGGGTGATGGCCACGCGGGCTTCCATGAAGCGGCGATGTTCTTTCGACCAATCCAGGTTGGAGGAGAGCAGCCCGTTGCCCCGTTGGTGCAGGGTGTCGAAGGCCACGTGTTTGACCTTCACCCCCTGTTCCACCTTGTTGCCAATCTTGCCCTTGCTCGAGGGATCGTTCTGCTCGGCCAGCAGCGCGTCGTCGTCCTCGTCGTTGCGCCAGTCCGGGTAGTAGAGAACTTTGTCCTGGGCCGTGAGTCTGCGAAAGCCCAACACATGCTCGTCGTCGTCCGGGTCACAAATGATGTCCGTGATCTGCAGGCAGTCGATGCGGCGGATGGTCTTCGGCTCTTTCGCGGTCCGGTTTTGCGAGTCGAACAGCGCGTAAAAGATCTCGCCATCGACTAGCAGCTTCTTCGAGGAGCGGCGCTGGCCTTCGGAGTCCATCAGCGACTTGTTGCGCCGGCCTTTGGCGAACTGGTCGAGCTGGTCTTTGATTTTCTGGTTCTTCGAATCCCAGCTCACCCCGGTGCCGAGCGCGTAATCGGTCCACAGTCGCACGGCCTGCTTCATCAGCGGGTCGCGCAGCCAGTAGAGCCGGGCTTTCGCGACCAGCACGGTGCGGGTCTGGGCGTCCAGGTCGGCGGAAGTCCACTGCCGGCCAGGGACCAGCCAGCCGCGATCGTCGAGCGCGAGCTCGATGTCGGCGCGGGTAAAAGCTTCGCGCAACTCCGGCACGTTGCCGATCAGGAAGTCGGCCATCTCCTTGGCGGTGTAGTCGCGCTGTTCCACTTCAACCAGCGGCTTGCGGGAAAACAGGTTGCGCGCGCTTTCGAGGAAGTTCATAGGTTGTCGCTGTAGCGATCAAAGTCGTCGAGCTCGGGCGAGATCATCACTTCTTCCAGGTGCTCGTGAAACATCTCTTGCTCGGCGGTGCGGATGGCGGGTTCCATGGCGTAGCGCACCCCGTCCCAGATGTGGTCATGCTTGCCCACGATGATGGGCAGCACGTCGCCGGTGACCGGATCCACTTTGTAGCGGTAGAGTCGCGCCTCTTCTTCGGCATGCTTGCAGCGCGGGTGAATCACGATCATTTCGTGCATCCGCAGCCAGGCGATTCCGTCTTCCACGGCGCCCGGCCAGTTCTGGGCTGCGACTACGTTGAGTCCTAAGCCGTTGAGGTGGAAGATGGTCTCCGGCCGCGACGGGTCGCCGCGAATGATGTGGCGTTTCGAGCCCGGCACTGAGGCAAAGAATTCCGGGATCTGGTTGAGCTCCACGCCGATGCCGTAGGCCTCGTACTCGAGGTAGAGCCGGGCCTGGTGCTTCCACACTTTGACCAGCGTGATCGGGTCGCGGGCGAAGCCCCAGTCGGCGCCGAAGTAGGGGCCCATCCAGCCCGGCTTCGGAACCAGCTCGCCGGCCGTGTTCTTGATTTCCGCTTCGAAGCCTTCGACCACGTACTTGCCCTGGAAAATCTTGGCCTCGCTGCCTTTGCGGAATTGGCCGCCCCAGACATGGGCCGCGGCGTCGGGATCCACGCGGTAGAGATAGTCCTTCTCTTTGGCCAGCACCTCGGGAAACCAGGGGTTATCCGACCAGTTCACTTCGCGCACGATCGCATCCGGAGGCGGGTTCAGCAGGAAGCGCTTGGCCGTCGGGTCGGTCTCTTCGTTGGGGTTGAAGCTGACCCAGATCTCCGAGCCCGGCTTGCGCACGGTCGGGATCAGCACCGTCCACGAGTATTCGGAAACCTTCTCCGCTTCCTCCACCCAACAGATGTCCACCCCTTCGGTTGATTTTATTTTTGCGGGATCAGTCTTCACTCCCAGAAATATGAACTCACTCCCGTTGGTGCAGCGGATGACCGAGTTCTGCACTTCGAAGATCTTGCCCAGGCCGGGCAGCGCGTCGATCTGCTCCTTCAGCAAGCGATGCACGGATTCGGTGATCGAAGTCTGGGTCTCGCGGGTGCACAGGATGCGCAGCTTCGACCGCCCGGCGAGCGAGAGCAGGGCGCGCGCCACCGACCAGCTCTTGGCCGAGCCGCGGCCGCCGTGCACCACCTTGTAGCGCTTGGGCTGAAACAGGAACTGCATGCAGGCGGGAAACTCCAGGTCGAACTCGAAACTATTAACCGCGGGCCGGTTGATTACGCTTGACATGCTTGCTTGCCAGCATTATGCTTGCTTGCCTGAATCGAGCACAAAAAGCCGAGTACCAGGCCAAGCGGATCCAGTTCCTGGCCGAAGCGCACCGCATCGTCCTCGGCGGGACCTGCCCCAACTGCGGCGCGAAACTCTACCGCAACAACTCGCTGGCCGGCTGGTGGATGTGCGCGCACCGCGGCGCCGTCGGCTTCCAGAAGGAAGCGGGCCCGCACTGCGAGTTCCAGACCTTCTACGACCCGACCCCGCTCGAGCACTACGCCGTGCTCAAGCTCGAGGGGAAGTGACCCGTGACCGTTAGCGACCTCAAATTCGTGCCCTGTACCAAGTGCGACGGACCGGCCAACACCTACGGAAGCCGGCTGCCGCGTTCCATCTACTACTTCACCGAGAAAATCCTGGTCCGCTGCAACCACTGCGGCGACCTGCAGACCTTCAAGAAAGGGTGACCCATGGACGACCGCGAGAACTTCTGGGGAGAGCCGATCTCCCGCTACACCGATGCCGACGCCCTCGAGGACGGCATCCTGGTGGCCATCAACCCCAAGGACCGCGTAACCCGCGCCGTCTTTGACTTCCTGAGCGAGCACACCCCGATGGGCCCGCAACCGCCGGACAACTGGCCGGTCGAGATGATGGGCTGGTTCCGGGCCGAAGCCATGAAGCGCGAAGAGGCGCTGAAGCTGATCGCCGAGCTGGGCGCCGTCGAGGCCCAACATAAGTTTGTCGAGATCATCCGCGACCGCAAAGCCCTGGCCATGGCCAAGGGGCTGATCGGCCGCGAGGAGCGCACGGCGCGTCGCGTCTTCGAGCAGAACGAAGGCGGCGGGATTCACACGCTCTGCATGGGGATTGACGACGCCGGCGTGATCCGCTCGCTGTCGCCGCGCGCCGGCCAGAGCGGCAAAATCTTGTGGCTGCTGCCCAACGACGAAACCGGCGGCATGACCCTGATGTTCCCGGAGGACTACTGAGCCATGAGCGTCTTCCCGACATTCACTTCGCACGATGCGGAGATCTGCTTCAACTGTGACAAGCCGATTTCTGGCGGCCGCGAGTCCGGCTATCACGACGGCGCCTTTGTCGCGACCTGTCCTGATTGCAAGATGCACACGTTTTACAACCTGCCGACACCGGCCCCGGAGGACTACTGAGATGGCAACCGAGCTCTGCCCGCATTGCGACGGGCCCATCGCCGAGTGTGGCGGCCGCACCTTCGTGAAGCTGTACGAGTGCAGCCGGTGCGGCGCCAGCTGGTCTGACACCTGGTGCTGTGCCTGCAACGATCGCTGTCCGAACTGCGACACGGAGACCGAGCCCTCGAGCGTATTGGAGGATTGAACCATGGCGACGATCGAGCGCAGTTTTCTCACGAGGGACGCGGCCGAAGCCTTCATCGAAGGCCTCGAGTATGTGAATGACTCGGCCATCACCAACATCCACCTGGTTGTGCCACTGCACGGCGATTTCCTGGTGCGCTTTGAAGACGAAGATCGCGAGGAAGAGGAAGGGCGGGTGGTATGAGCGAGCACGCGATTTGCCGAGAGCTGCTGCGCCAGGCGCGCGAAGAAGCGAAAAAGGCCAGCGTCACTATCCCTAAGAACCTGACCGCGCTCGAATCCTTTGGCCAGTTCTTCATCGAAGGTGACGGCATGAAGGGCGAGTGGGTACAGAAAGCCGACTGCGCCCTGGGCGCTCGCGCCGAGTTCATCTTCACACTCATTGACCGAGCCAACGATCTGCGAGCCCGCGGCCTGTGGGTCGAGATCGCACGGAGGAAACCATGAAAGTCAAAACCGCACAACGCATCTGGGCAGCCGTGCCCGAAGCCGAGTCGGCTTTCTGGGCCGAGATCGCCAAGGCCTTCCCGGAAGCCAAGACCGGCGACCTGGACCCGATGTACGTCATGCAGCTTCGCGACACCATGCGGGCCGCGGTTGAGCGCTGGGTGGAGCTCAACGTCGAAGACTGACTCGGTTGATTCTCCTTGACATGCTTGCTTGCATGCACTATGCTTGCAGGCATGGAGGATGAAATGACCAACGAAGAGCGCGACGCGAAACTCCGCGAAGCGCTGCACCTCATCAAAATCCACATCGGGCCGGAGCACAAGTACGACCAGAACCGCGACCTGCACGAATCCGTGCAGCTCATCGTGGATGTGGCCCGCGACCTGGGCTTACTGTCGCCGGGCTGGCCTTGCGGATCTAGGGGCCGGCAGTGAGCACGCCCGAGCTGAACTTCCCGCAACCGCTGGCCGACAAATACATGCCGCGCACGGTCGCCGAGTTCGTTGGCCTTGGCGGCGTGCTCGCGCTCGGCCGGCGCCGGCGCGAAGAGCGCATCCCACTTGGCGCTGAGTTTGACCAGCCGGGCTTTCCATTTCGCGTCGTCGACCAGCTTCTCGATCAGGTAGTCGCGGTACTCCGGCCAGTCGCGGAACATGAACGGCAGCTTCTTGGCGTAGAACTCAGCGCCGAATTTGCCGGCGGTGTCGACCCCAGGCAGGCGCTTGGCCAGGCGCTCGTAGAGCGCCGGATCCATTTCCTGCAGGTGGAACAGGGAGCGGACCGCGGTCTCGTGATGCAGGTTCGAGACTCGCATCTCGGCGACGTTCACGCCATAGCGGTACTGCTCGTCGTAGACCCGGTTGTACGCCCACTTCTCGCGATGGATGGCGGTCCAGATGTCGCGATAGCTCCAGTCGTACAGCGGGTAGAAGGTGAACTGGCCGGGCGAGAGTTTGCGGCCCCAGGTGATGGCTTTGTAGGTCAGCTGGTTGGTGCAGCCCATCAACCGCGCCGGGCTCTCTTCACAGCGCACGCCGGCGACTACGGCCAGGCGCTGGCCGGCGAATTCCTTTTTGAAGATGGCGGGGAAGAGCTCGGCGAAACGATCGGTGCCGTAGCGGTTTTCCTTGATCGAGCAAGGATCCTTGGGGTGCACCCAGTCGGCTTCGGCCGCCGGGTCCCAGCACTGCAAAAACTTGGTCTGAAACGAGGCCGCGTTGTCGAGGTGCATGGGCATCTGAAACCAGAGCGGCCGCACCTCTTTGCGGTACATGATCGCGCGCACGTAGTCGACGGTCGCGGTCCACTCCGCTTCCTGGTCGAGAAAGAACACGGTCAGCGGCAGGCGCTTCCGCTCGCGCGCGACGCGCAGGGCGAGCTCGAAGACCACGGTCGAATCCTTGCCGCCCGACATGCCCACCACGACGTTGGGAAACTCGGCAAACAGGTAGCGCAGGCGGGCCAGGGTGGCGTCGAACACGGTGGCGTCGGAAAAGATCTTCACGCTGGCTTCTTGGTGACGTCGCGGAAGCGGATGTTGAGCTTGAAATTCAGCGGGCTGCCTTCGGATCCGGTCAGCTCGACCGGCTGCACGCTGCGGCCTTGCACCCGATCGGTAATCTCTCGGGCCGCGCCGGTGTCGCCGCGGATGGCGGCGCGCACCTGGCCTTCGGCCAGCATCTGGCCGTAGGTCCGCTTCAGCGGATCCTTGTCGACCAGCTGCTCAAGCTGCGCCCGGTAGAGCTCGGTAATGGGCTGCGTCGACGGCTTCCCACCGGGGTTGGGCGAGCGGCCGGGCTGGAACTGGGTGCGCCGGCCGATCGAGGGATCCAGGCCGCCGCGCAGCTTCCCTGGCGCCGGCTTCTTCCGGACTACGCGCTTGCCAGGCTTCCGCTTTTTCATTCTGAGACAGCTTCATCGGCTTTTTCCCACTCCTGGGCTTCCCCAGGCTCTTGCAGTAGGGCCGCGTGGGCCACATCCGGGAGGGTCTGAAGGCCCTGTCGGCGGCGCCGGTCTGCCCGACGATCACGAATCTTGTGGATCACTCGTAGGCTTCAGGGAAGAGGTCGGCCAGGGGCTGCTGTGTCGGATTTTCCACAGCTCGGGGCTTTTCCACAAAATCGAGCTCGAGCTGCACCCCTTGCAGCTTCCCGCCGGCCGGCTTTCTGGCCAATTTGCGGGCTGCCCCAGGTTTGGGGCGCTGGGCTGGGCGGTGGAACGTCTGCCGGACGGCGGCGCGCTCGACCAGCTCTTGGATGACGTCGCCGGCCGAGACCAGGCCGCCGCGGCGGCTGCGGATCTGATAGGTGCGGTTGAACATGGCGCGGCACCCTTGCCCAAAGTCTAGTGCAGGAAGGCTTTCACCAGGGCCACAAACGAACTGGCCGTGGCCGTGCCCAGGATCCAGGACAGCACCTTCCGGATGCCCCGCTCGCGGTCGAGCTGCTTCTTCAGCACGGCGATCTCGCGGTCTTTCTCGCGGCCGTCCTTCTCGGCCTTCTTGATCCGGTCCCAGGCCTCGTTGAGATCCTTGACGATCTCGGCGTGGGTCAGCTCGCGGTAGTTCCGCCAGCCGATCACGCGCTGCTTGGGCTCGCCCACGGGCGGCCCGTAGCGCACGATGTCATCCCCGAACATGGGTCTCCATCGCCAGGAAGGCCAGGGCGAGCACGGTAAAGGGCGACAGCTGGCCGGCGCTCGAGGCCTCGATCTGTTTCACCCAGTCGGCCAGCAGCAGGTCGTCGACCATGCCGCTCATTCGTACCAGGAACGGGCCCGCGTCCAGGTGCTCACGCGCCACGCGCGCCGGCTTCTTCTGGAACCAGTTGGGCCAAGCCAGCGCCGCCATCAGGCCCAGGCCTCGGGCAAGTAGTTGGTCTTCTTACAGGAAAGCAGGCGCCGGCGGGCGCCACAGGCGGGGATGACGTAGTGCAGCCGCTCGGGCTGCATGAGCGGGTTCTGCACCTTGTAGAACGGCAGCAGGTTGCCCACGCCCATCGGGCCATCGCTGAAGCCGGGCGTCGTCGCCTGGATGGCAGCCGCGGAATTCAGGGCGACCAGCTGGATCAGAAAGCGGGAGATGCGGCGGGCGATCAGCCGGCGCACCCAGCGCTCGGCTTCGCGATGTTTCACGTGGAACGTGGGCTCGTCAGTCCGCGACTGGTCGGCCTGCAACACGCCTACTTTGCTTGCCATGGTTTTGGAGACACGGGTGCAGCGAGATAGACCCCACTTTGGCGCGGGGGCGGCGGTTCGACGCGAACGAACTCAGGCGGGTCGTTGGATCAGATCAGGGCCAGGCAATCGGTCACACAGCGGGGAGAAAAATGGTAAGTGGTGGGCTGGTTGATGAGCTCGCGCGAGCTGCCCTCAATCGCCTGTTGTGGCGGCATTATGACACGCTTCCGGGAAAGCAGCCCAAGTTACTAAAGGGCCCGCTCGATCGAAACCAACCAATCTGGGCCGCCCACAGGCGCAGGCAGTGAGCGAACGAGCCCCTACTCGTGCGGTTCCCGCTGTCTGGGCAAGCATTGTGCCACAGTTCCGGAACGCCTCAGCAACGCCTGTTCTCAGGCGTTAACGGGGGGGTAGCTCGGGCAGGGCTGGCGGCTGGTGAGACAGGTCCTCGCCGTTCCCAGTTTCCGCAGGCTGGATGTCGCCAGCCCTGCGTACTCGGCACCTGCCCGAACGTCACGTTCACGGCTTCGGCTTCTTCTGGCGCTCGATCAGCTCTTCGAGGTCGGCCATCCGGTTGACGGCCGTCACGATAGCCTTGGCGTCGGCCACGGTGTGGCACTGGCAGACCGGGCGCTCGCCTTCGTAGACGTTGAGCTGGATCAGCCGACCCAGGCGCCACTTGCGGCGACCCACCGGCGGCTCGAACGGCTCACGATCGTAGTCGTTCTCCGGCATCAGCCCTTCGCTGGCTTCTTCTTCTTGTCGCCCCAGCGCGCCTGGGCGGCCTTGCGGGCGATCGCGGCGCGCTCTTCTTTCGTGAGCTGGGCGGCGCGCGCCTTGCCGCCTTTGCGGGCGAACTGCGTGGCGTAACTCTCTTTCTCTTTTGCCATCACGCTTCGAAGCATGCCACAAAATATTCTAGCTTGCAAGCATTATTTTATTGACATGCTTGCTGGCATGCAGTATGCTTGCTTGCATGGAGAGAATAATCAACACGAAACCGGAAGCCAGGCAGGCCATCACGCTGGGCCGCTTTCTCGGGCTGGCGCAGATTGCCCGCGAACAGGCCGCCGGGAAGCCCGGTTGGCAAGGGCTAAAGCCGGAATGGCTGGTCGAGCTGTTCGTCGAAGTGGCCGACAAATACGCCGAGGCGGAAGCGGCCGACCGGGAGACACGATGAACCCGGCCGAGCTGCTGCACTCGGTCTCGCAAGTCCTGGGCCTGGCCGAAGCGCTCGCCATCGTCGGCGGCGCGCTCGCCCTGGTCCTCGTCCCAATCCTGCTGCTCCTCCGGGAGTACGCGAGCTCGCGGCCTGGCGCCGCGGAAAGGAACCATTGATGCCCGACTACACCACGATTTCAAAGTACGACCGCATCCGCGGCCAGATGCAGGATGTGGCGCTGTTCACCAAGCCGAGCACGATCCGCAACGTAGAGACCCTGACCGGCAAGGCTGAGACCTTCGTGGTCGAGACCTGTCGCCACGCCGAGCTGGGCGACTACATCTTCGTCGAGTGCGTGGACGAGAGCGGCGTCGTTCGCCTCTGCTGCCCGCCCAAAGTAGCGGACGCGATCGCTGCCCATCGCGACAGCCTGACCGCGCGCCGGCGCCGTATCGCCGGCCGAGCCACGGCCCAGGCCCGCAAGGATCGCGGCGAAAAGCCGGCTTTTTTGAAGAAACACTAGGTCGAAACCGGGACCCCCGCCCGGTCTGCGTGTTAGTCGCGCACTGAGGAGACCACAACTATGTCGATGTTTACCGTTGCGCAGAAGGAAGTGGGGTTTGTGAAGGCCTCACTCTACGGGCCGCCGGGCACGGGTAAGACCGTCCTCGAGGCCATGCTCTTGATCTACCTGTCGAAGACCTACCACAATTCCGCGCCAGTCGCCTGGCTGTCGTCGGAGAAGGGAGTCGACTTCGTGATCGACTTCTTCAAAGCCGAGGGCGTGCCGCTGCTGGTCAGCCGCTCGCGTTCGTTCGTCGACCTGAAACGAGCCCACGGCGAGGCCATCAAGGAAGGCTGCTGCGGCCTCGGCATCGACTCGACCACGCACTTCTGGGCCGAGCTCTACACCAGCGGGATGAAGGGCCCCGGTCCACGCCTAAGCAAGATCGGACGGATCAAGGACGAGTGGGCGCCGTTCGCCGCGGAGTTCCAGGACGCGCCCATCCACTCCCTGGCCAGCGGCCGGCTGGGCTACAAGTGGGAAGACGTCGAGATCGAAAACACGGAAGGGGAGATCGAGAAAGAGGTCATCAAGGCCGGCAGCAAGATGAAGGCCGAGGGCGACTTCGGGCACGAGCCCGACCTGGAAATCGAGATGGCGCAGGTGGAGGATCCGGACTTCATCCGCTACGAGAAGGTCCGCGGCCGGTCTCGCCGCACCTTCAAAAGCCAGATGCTGCACATCGCGACCATCAAGAAGGCGCGGGTGTGGGCACTCAACGGCAAGGCCTTCAGCTGGAAGGATCAGCCCAGCTATAAGCCCGGCTACTACAAGGTAGTCGCGGAATGCTTCAAACCGCACTTCGACTCGATCGCGATCGGCGGGGTGCATAACGTGGGCGGCGACCCCACCCGGCCCGGCTCGGAAGGGCTGTTCCGCAGCGGGAGCGACCAGAGCTACCACGAGATGCAGCTACGCAAGCAGATCGCGCTCGAGAAGTGGGATGCGACCATGGCGCTGATCGCCGGCGGGCAGGTCAAGGCCGACATCCGCAAGCGCCAGCTGATCGGCGAAGGCATCACCTTCACCCGGTCGAAGACGCAGTTCATGGCCTCGGCGCTGCCCGACCTCGAGCGGCACCTCGACATCTTGCTCGCACTCGAGCGCCGGCTCAAGATCGACAACCCGACGAAGGACGAGGATCTGGCCGAGTGCATCCGGCTGGCGCGTGAGGACGTCGACCATCCGGGCAAGAACCTGTCACTGCTCGAAGTGCGGCTCGCGCAGAGCGTGGCCGAGGTGGAGAAGCCGAACGGCGCCGCCGAGGCCCCGCTGACCCCGGCTTACCCCGAGGCCTTCTAGGTCGAAACCGGGCGCCCCAACCCGGTCTGCGCGTTCGGCGCGCACTGAGGAGACCATCATGGCAGTCGAAGCAAAACGCGGATGCGGTTATCGGAAGAAGGGCTGTACTTGGTGAGCGAGCCGGGCGGGATGCCCTGCGATCGCTTGCCGATCGCGCTCACGGTGTGCCCGGTCTGTTCGCACGGCTTCAAGCAGGCGCGCGGCTTTACCTGGGTGGACGTCGAAGGCCTGGTCGGCGGGGTGCATCGCGACTGCCAGGATTCCTGGCCGTGCCCGCTGTGCATGGCAACCGGCGGGATGGGCAAGGCCGGGCTGCTGTGGATTGGCGAGCGCTTCTACAAGACGCCGGCGGCGTTCGAGCGGGAAGCGGGCGAGCTCGGGATCAGCCGGCGGATCACCGCGCTGCCCCGCGGCTTCAAGGTGGGCGAGACCTGGATCCTGCTCGCGCACCCGAAGGCGATGCCGGGCCAACCGTGCGGCGCCTGTGAGGGCCTGGGCTTCCTGGGCAACGTCGGCGCGCTCGAGCCTTGCGACGGGTGCGACGGCAAAGGCAAGAAGGACGTGGCCGCGATCTTCAAGGTGTGGCGGCCGGCGCGGCTGGAAAAGATCCTCGGCGAATCGCAGCGCGACTCCGACGAGGTGCGCGAGCTGATCGAGAAAGGTATCACGCCGGTGTTCGTGCCCGACAACGACCCGGACCACCAAGGCACGGTGTACGACAAGGAAGAAGACGACGCCGAGGCCGCCTAGCCGTAGCGGATGATGACGTAAACGTAGAGGGCCGCGAAGATGCAAACGACTGTGACGATCGCGCAGGTCACGGGAATTGGTAGTTGGGCCGCGTTTTCTCGGCTGCGGCCAGGGCCTCGGCCGCGCTATCATCGTGCCGGTAGACGGTAGGGTCGACGCCTTCCTCATGCAGCAGCGGTGCGACTAGGCGCAGGCATTCCAGCTCGCAGCGCACCCGGATCATTTCCGCTTCTTTCAGCTTCAACACTTCCTGGACGTCTTTCACTTCAACTCCTCGGCGCGCGCCTGCAGGGTGTAGAGCGCGATCGCTTCAATGAGGCGGTCGTACTCGTAGCTGGTGGCGTTGGCCGGATTCTGACGCAGGATCTTGACGATCTGCTCGGCCAGCTCGCGCTGCCGCTCGCGCTGCGACATTTCCTGCGGCTTCGGCATAGGAAAAAGCAGGGCCGGGCTCGCCAGCGCCCAGCCCATCAAGTCGACCACCCGAAGTTAGGCCGCGATCGCCTTGACCCGCGTGGCAAAGTTTTTGGTAATCACCCCGAGCACGTTCTCGGGCGCCGGCAGGGTCGGGTTGTTCTCGAGCATGCGGGCGCAGGTCGTGAAGCCGGCATACCAGAGGGTGACGTCGCGCTCGATTTCCTCGCCGGTAGCAGTCACCTCGTTGGCGATGTGCAGCCGCCGGTTGTCCTTCAGGGACCCGAAGTACGCCTCCGTGATCGTGGTCACGTTAAGTGGTTGCATTGGAACTATTCCCCCTTTACTCGTTGAGATGGCCGGCTCGACGGGCCCGGCTTTGCCAGCCATCTTACCCTGCTCGGCAACCTCCACGGCCGTTTCCAGCAGGGGCACGGGATCCGGCGCGCGCCAGCAGTCGCATTCCCGATACTCGCCGCGGGCCATCAGCAGGGAGAGAAAGGCGCGCGTGCCGTAGAAGATCACGGCGGGCGGAACGTGGAACGCCGCCGGCAGATCGAGCTCGCCCACGAATTTGCCGTCAGCGGCGTAGAGCTTCACGGTCTTCGGGATTGGTGCCATTCACGCCTTCCTTTCAATTTTGTGCATCAAGACCCACTCGAGGGCAGCGCTCAACTCCTTCTGCGTCGCCGGATCTTTCGCGTCGCCGCGCACGATGCAGGCCGCCGCGCGTTCGAGCGCCCATGGCACTCCTTGCTCGAGCGGGACCAGCAGCACGATCGGCTTGTTGAGGAGAATCGCGGCGCCGACCTCGAGGCAGAGCTTCGGGTCGACCTTCCCGCTGTAGATGGAGATAGCGCACGCCGAGCTTTCCATCTTGGGCAGCATGTCGCGGCTCGCGTTCTCGAGCCAGGCCTTGATGGCGGAATCGTCCCAGGGGATGGTCATGCGGTCTCCTCCAAAGTGCTGGGGATGGCTTCCACTTTGCGCGCGATTATCATGCAGAAGTTCGCCAGGTGCACCGCGGTTTTGCGCACGCGCTCGTAATCCTCCGGCCGATTCGTGGCGTAGACCAGCTGCTCGGTCTTGTCCTGTAGGCATGCCAGCGCATCCGAAAGCGGATACTCCTTCGCCATGTAGTGCGGCTGGTCGCGCGACTCGCGCTCGATGTGTTTCGAGTCCATGGCTTCGGCCATCCAGTGGGCGAAGCGGTCAACATCAGCTCTCATGCGGTCCTCCGTTCGAGCAGCGTGCCCAGCTTATACTTCGCGATCAGGATCAGCGAGGCCGGGCGCAGGATGTAGAAGTCCAGGCGCGAGGCCACACCGATCGCGCGCGCGTAGTAGTACAGGCTGTTGGCGGGCTCACCATTCTGGCGCCGAACGTACTCGCGGAAGATCTCTTGGATCTCGGAATCGGTGAATGTCATGCGCCCTTCCCTTTGGCGGCGAGGTAAGCGGCCAGTCGCGCCTTTTGGTCGGCAATGCGGTCGCGCAACTGGTCGGGTGTGGGCGGCTCGATGGGCGCGCGCGGAATTTCAACCGGAGTCGACACTGGCGGCGCCGTGGCTTCCATCGGCTTTACTAGCTCGAGCACGCGCGGTGCCGGGATCTGAAGCACCTTGGCGAGATCCGGCAGCACCCGCTCCACTGCCGTCCAGGCCTGGTACTCCTCAAAGAAACGCTTTTGTTGAAACTGGGCGTCCCGAGCCCGCTCTGCATCGGTGTAGCTGAGAATCAGATAGGCGCCCCACCCACCTGTGCGCCGCACGGTGTCGGTGATACGGAGTGGCAACTTCGGTGCGCCCTTTTCCACGTAAGCATGCTGGTAGTCCTCACCCCAGCGGCACCACTTGTCGACAAATTTGATTAGCACATCCCAGGCCGCCCGCATCTCGGCGTCAATCTGCGGCACCTCGTAGCCTTCGATCCGAGCAAAGATGTCGGGTAGTCGCACCGGGAAGCGGCATTCCCTCATACAGCGATTGAGAGCATATTGGATACTCTCCACGGAGTGCTTCTGGCACAAAGCTTCAGCCATCACCGCTAGAGCTCCTGCCTCTTCAGGCATGTGTCCCATTACGACGTAGAACGTGGCCAGCCGCCTGATTACTGATCTCGAGTTCTCGTTCGAGTCGGGCTCGGAGTCGGTCGTTGGCATTTTGTTTTCTCCCTTCCGGCAGGTTGTAATTCGCATCTTCAAACCAAAAGCGGTTGATCTGGGCCCCAGTTGCCCTCGCGACCCAGACCTGGTGCTCGAGCCAGTCGCAGGCCCTCCCATTGGGCAAGCCGTATTGTTTCTCGATGGCCTCGATGGCAAACGCGACCGAGGTCACGTTTTGCAGAGTGATGGGCAACTGGATTCTCTCGAGAAGCCCGCGGGCGAGCGCAGCGTTGGGCAGGTCGGGGGCGGGGTTGTTGCTTGCCCCTGAACTTTCTGGCTTTAGATCTTTGGCTTCTTCCTTATTGCACCCCTGATTTTGTCGCATGGTGACCTCGTTTTTTGTCGTGTGGTGACCTGGCTTTTTGTCGTGTGGTCCACCCGACACCTGGGTGTCGTGTGGTAGTGAGAACAGGAACGTGTACTGTAGTGGTCCGAAGCGCCCACTCGAAACCGCGCGAAGCTTCTCTTTTGTGAAGGCGCCCCACTCCTCGAGCTCGTCGATGACCCGCTCCACGGTGCGCTCGCTGATGCCGCAGTGGGCGGCAATTACTGGGTTGCCAGGCCGGCAGAGATTGGTTCGCCGATTACGATGGGCCAGCAAGCAGCCCAACACGGCGGCATGGCGCGGCTTCCAGTCTTTGCCACGGTGCGCTGCGAAGCGTGCGATGGCCTTCACCTCGAGAGCTCCTAGCAAATCACGCCGCCTTGGGAAATGTGAGGCCCTTCTTAAAAGCCCATAGTCGCGCGTGCCGCTCACAGGCCGCGCGCGCATGTATGACGATCTTCGGCTCGATCACGGTCTTGCTATCGAGCCCGCGGCCGCCTTTGACCTTCTTCACGTAGTGGTAGCCGACCTGGAAGTTCGCCGGGTCCTTGCAGAAGCCAGTCGCACAGCGGACGGGATGGCCATGGTCGGCCAGGCCGGCGCGGGTGAAGTCGTGGCGCCGCACAAAGTGAGCGTGGGCCGAGGTTTTCAGGTGGCTAGGCATTGCGCTTCGCTTTCCGAAGCAGAAAATCGACTTCCTTCTCTTCGAGCCCGAGCAGGACCTTGGCCAGCGTGTGGGCCTCTTCGTGGCTGACGTGGATCATCGTTGCCTCGACCTTCCCGCCGCGGTACTCGGTCGCACGCAGGATCAGGTAACCGGACTGGGCCTCGAGCACTTCGAGCTTCCGCATGGGAGTGTCGATCACGGAGGTGGCGCGATAGGCGCTGATGACTTCGACGCTGGTCGCTCTGGTCATAATTAACGGCCGGGCCCCGCGGTTGTGCCGTTTCCGTTCAAGCTTTCCGCAGGGCCCGGCCGAGCTCTGAGTGATTCTCCGCGACCTCCTTTCCTCACCCGAATTTTCCCCGCGGTCGGGCGGGGAATCTTTTGCAGTGCAGCGATGCGATGCACGTCAATGGGACAGTCCGGCCGGCGCGTGATCCGAAACGGGTCCCACTCCACCCGACAGGTGCAGACATCGCCAAGCTCAAACTCGCCATCCAGTTGCCGGTAGACGCTGCGCAGATGGCGCCCCGCTAGGCGAAACTCGATCATGCGGCGTCCTTCTGCGCAGTTGCTCATGCCTGCCTGGCCTTTCCTAGAATTTTGAGCGACAGCGCGCGATCGAGGACCCAGCGCTGGCCGGCCGGCTTCAGCTCGTAGAACATCAGGAACGGGAGGTAGCGGTTGTCCAGGTACTCGCGCAGGGCTTGCTGCAGGTAGCGGTCGTTGTCCTTCAGCGTCGACGGGAAAGTGAGGACCTTGGCGGGTTTCGACATTTCGAAATTCCGAAACACCGCTCGGGATTATGAGTCCACTGCTCTAACCGCTGAGCTACGGGCCCACATCCCGAGCGGTGGGGAGGTGACCGCAAAACTTCCTCTCTCCGCTCCCAGGGGTTTAAGTTCTCGAACCCGGAGAGTGTGAAGCAGGCGCGAGGGTAAGTCGCACCCCGAAGCCCGGTCAAGCGCAAACTGGTCGCACGCTGTGCAAAAGCTGTGGGCAACTCGGAAATCTGTGGAAAAGCCGGGCGCGAGTGCGACTAGATTTGGGCCCGGTTTCCCACAGCTGAGTGATGGCAGGCGGCGTGCAGGCCAGGCGGAAACGGGTGCCACCTGTGGGACGGTGGACTAAAAGTCCACTGTCCTAGCCGCTACCAACCCCAAAAAGTGTGTCAGGGTTGACACAACTTACCCACTTGAGCCAAGCCGTTCAGTTCGGCTTCTTGGTCTCGAACGGGAGCTCGGCTTCGCGGCGGAACAGGTCGAGCTGGCGCTGCTTGCGGTTGAAGGCCTCGAGCTTTTCCATGGCGTCGTCGAGGTCGGTGCGGCTGACGATGTGGTAGCGGTCGAACACGTCGCGCGTGAGGTGACCGGAGATCCGCATCGCGACCTTCTCCGGCACGCCGGACCGGATCAGGTTGCGCACCCCGGTGCGGCGCAGGTCGTGGAAGAGGAGGGCGGGGCAACCCGCGGCCTGGGTCGCCTTCGCCCAGGCGTCGCGCATGTCGATGATCGGGGTATCCATCGAGTGCACGCCGGGGCGGGTGAAGACGTAATCGTTCGGGGCCTTGCCGGCGATGCATTGCGCCACGAGCTCGAGCACCTGGCCGCGCAGGGGCAGCAGGCGCGCTTCCTCGTTCTTGGTCTCGCCGGCCTCGAGCGTGATGCTGCGCTCTTCCAAGTTGACTTGGCGCACGCGCAGGTTTAGCAGCTCGGACTTGCGGCACCCGAAGGTGACGCCACACTCGAACATGGCCCGCAGCCACAGCCCGATCTTGCCGGTCTCCTCGGCCAGCCGGCGGTACTCGCTGTCGCGCAGAAAGCCTTTGCGGACGTTGGTTTCCTTGAGGTGCGGGATGTAGGGACACTCGGCCAGCGACAGCCGGCGCGAGCGGATGGCCAGCACGTACATGCGTTTCAGCGCGGCCAGCTCGCGGTTGATGGTGGAGTTCTCGGCCTTCTGCTCGAGGCGCAGCGAGATGTAGGTCTCGACCTGATCCGTGGAAATCGTCTCGGCGGGGATGGCTTCGAAGAAGGGTTTGAGGTGGCAGGCCCAGCGGTAGCGCACAGTGCGCAGGGATTTCCGGCGGTTGATGGTGTAGTCACGGACCAAGGCCTCGGCCAGATCGGAAACTTTCATTTCCATCCCTCCATGGTGCGGGGCGGCGAGTCTCGGCGGAAAGGTCGCGAGAGGAGTGGTACTTGTGGGAGCGGCACGCGCGGCATTCTATAGTCGCACTACCGCGGCGAATGTCACGTTTTGTAAAGCTGCAAATCTGTTCGGTTTTCGGAACAGCGAACAGCGCTACCGGAGGTTGTCAGAGCTGACGGGTGAGCGACCACTTATAGTCGCACCCTGGGCGATTGTCAAGTTTTGTAAACGTTAGACGACGGCGGCCTGGGCCGGTGTGCCGAGCTCGAGGCGCGTTTCCAGCGACTCGATGATGAGCTTGTTCAAGCTCATGTTCCGGACCTTCGCCGCGCGCTTTACCGCCTCGTAGAGCTTGACCGAGGGAAAGCGGACGTAGAGGTTCTTCTGCTCGCGCAAGGGGCGGCCGCCTTCGGCGTGGTGCTGGCGAACGAGGTGCAGTTTGGGGGCAGCCTTGCGGGTGAGTTTGGCGGTAACGCCTTTGGGGGCGTGCGGCTTGATTCGCGCGAGATGTTTCGCCATCGCGCGGGTGGTGAGGTTGGGTTTGGCGGCGGGGCGGGTACGACGCGCTGGAGTTTTCATGCGCGCCAGTCTAAAGCGGGGGATGCGACTAGGGCAAGGATTTTTCCCGCACCACGAGCTTGGGCGTTTGCGGCTTGATGACTTGGCACTGGCTGTAGAGGGCCAGCAAGGGCCGGGACAGCTTCTCGCCCTTGATGATCTCGCCGGAGTCCGGGCACAGAGTCCAGCGGATGTCTTTGTCGAATACGCGCTTCAGCAGGCGGGCCTGGCTGGCTTTGACCAGGGCCAGGCGAAAGCGCTCCACCGCGGCGTCGTCGATCGAGATCGACTGGCCGAAGGTGGCCATCATTTCCCAGCTGACGCCGTGCAGCAGTTTCGACTTCTCGGCATGCGTCGAGCCGTGCTCGCGGACCAGCTCGACCAGCTCTTCCTTCAGCTTGTCGACTGGTTTTTGGGCCTCCTCGCAGGCCTGGAAAGCCTTGAGCAGCGCCGCTTTCAGCGCGTTGTAGTCCGCGGCTTTCGCGTCGACTACGGCTGGCGTGGGAGCGCCCATGCCCACTAGTTTGGCACGGCGCCGGCGCGGCGTGCTCAGAAAAGTTTGGTGATGTAGGGCAGGGCGTTCGCCAGGCGGTTGACCGCGGCGCGGGCTTCCGCGTCCAGGGAGCGGAAGTCGACCAGGACCTGGGCCACGGCTGCACGTTCGATGGCGCGGCCCCAGAAGACGCCGACGGTGACCCCGGCGCTGAAAACGAACGCAAGATCGACTACGGTCATGAGCAGGTGCATGGGAATCTCCGTTTTACTTTGCTGGCGCCGGAGCTGGGGCTGCATTCAGCACCGCAACCACGGAACTGATGTATCTGGCGACTGCTGCCTCGTCACTCGCCTTGCCAGCATCCGCTAAGCCTTGCGAGACCACCGGCCCGATGAGCTGCACCACATCGGCCAGCTTGGAGGGGCCCGTCGCGTTTTGTTGTTTGAGGGCGGCGTATTTCTGTTCAGCCAGAACCACCGCACTCACTGTGGTGTTGAACATCGGACCCAGTGCGGGCGCGAAAGCGGCGACGGCGATTTCAGCTGGGCCGGCAGCGTAAGGCAGGATTGCCAGTAGGCCTTTTTGAAAATCACGGCCCACGGTCTCGAGAAAGGACACGAATTTGTTGGTCACGGTTTGATCTCCTTGTCGGCTTTGTGAATGGTTTCGAGGTCGGTGGCGAGCTCCTGGGCCGCTTCGGCCGAGGGCAGCACCACCAGCATGCCTCTGGTGAGGCGCGACTGTTCGCGGCGGAACAGCACCGTCATAGCGATCGCCGCCATGACCATGCCGGTGCCGATCGCCAGGTACGGTGACTTCGAGGCGGCGAGGGTTCCGCCGCACACGAATAAAAACGACACCACGGCCGAGAAGCCCAGCTCGAACAGAAATTTGAGCCAGGCTGCGAGGGCGGTCTGCTTCATCCAGCCCAGGACGAAGCTCGCGATCGGCTCAAAAGGATTCATTGGTTCTTCGGTTCTTTGGCGGTTGCCGTCGCGGCTTCTACCTGTGCGACTGTGGAATGGGTAGACGCATCCTTGGCAGCGATCAGGCCCACGCCGGAGGTGATTCCGGCGATGAGAACGGTGGCGTTGACCGGCTGCCCGTGTAGAAGGGCCAGCCCAGCGGTAGCGAGCGTCACCACGATGGTGAGCACGCCGGAAATAGTGGTTTTCCAGTTCTTCATTTTTTCCTCCCCAGTTTGAAAACTTAAGATTTTGTTAACTTCCGGCCGGCGGCGCGATCGGCGTCGGCGTCTGCGTCTGGATGAAATCGTCGTAGATCGCGATCACCTTCTTGGCCTTGTCCGGATCCGATGACCAGGTTTTCGACACTTCGGTGACGTAGGTCCGCGCGTCCGGGGCGTCGAGTGCGGCTTTGTAATGCGGGTAGACGTTCGACAGCCGCTCGAGCGTGGCCAGGCGATCGCAGAAGCAGGCGCGCCAGTCGGGATAGACCACGAACTTCGCGCTGACCACTTCCCAGCGGCCGTCGAGCGCCGAGCCTTGCCACTCGCGCGTGGGCAGGGTGATGGTGCCGTAAATCGGGTGCGCGTGCTGCTTCATCCCGAAGAGGTTGAAGTCTTGCAAGGCGAGCAGACTGTGACCCCAGGTGGACTCGAGTGCGGCCTCGCAGGCTGCCATGGCCGGAAAGGGATGGTTGGCCTTGATGGCCTCGTTCCGGGCACGGGTGAGGAAGTCACGCTGGATCTGATTCATCGTTGCACCTCGAGATGAATCGCGGGCCCTGAACTCGCCCAGAGGGCGACCAGCCCCGGTCGGCCCAGGGCCCGCGAACTTGTGGGGAATGTCGTTAGGAACTCAGAAAGGCCTGGTGGCAGGCGTACATCCGAGCTTTGTCGTAGCGGTCGGGACAGGACAGGTGACTCGAGATGATCGCGTTCTGTCGGGTCGGCCAGCACTGCGAGCCGCGGTTGATGAAGCGCCGGTCGTCGAAGTAAGCCAGCCGGCGGGTCGAGCGCCCCAGGATGTTGCCGGTCCAGAGGTCTTCCGCGTAAGGCGTGATGTCGTCGCGCCACACGCCCAGCACGGGCGCGTTCGGCAGCAGCGAGTAGGCCGCCATGCTTTGCCAGCATCCAGGACCGCCACTGGCATAGTTCTGGGCTTTCTGGTAGGTGACCTCGTTGGTTTCAGGATCGCCCCGAAAGTCGCCGTAGTAGTCGTACCGGGTGAACTCGCAGGCGAACAGCCGCTCGGGCACCACGTAGGTGTCGGGGAAGCAGCGGAAGAGGAAGTCGTAGCCGCGCTCGAGCGCCCAGGCGGCCGACGCGCGGGTCTTGTACGTGAGGTGGCCGTAATCATCCGGGACGTCAGGCAGCAGGATGGTGTCGGCGGGCAGCCCCACGTCCAGCAAGGTGCGCTCGGCGCCCTGGCCGGTGCCCACAAAAAAGCGCACGTCGGCGAAGCGCTCGGCCTCGGGGATCCAGGTCAGGCGCAGGGCATCGTTCGAGCCGTTTTTCTCGAAGTCCCAGCAGGTCGAGATGGCAATTAGGTACTTCACGAACCCACTTCCACCACGCCGATCCCGCCCCAGTGCAAGTGCTGGTTGAATTCGCAGGTCTTGGTGCCCGGTGCGTGCTGTTCCCGCTCTGCCCAGAACTGGGCCACGAAGCACCCGCGGACCCGCATCCACTCGCTATCGTTGATGTCGTGGAAGGCGACCAGCCCGCCCGGCCGGACCAGCCCGCGGTAGTCGTTCCAGTCCTGCTTCACTCCTTCGTAGGAATGGTCACCGTCGATAAAAAGAAAATCCAGCTTGTCGCCGTCCAGGATCTCGGGCAGCTGGTTGCGGATCGCGGCCGAGTGGGAGTCGCCAGTGATGACCTTCACCCGCGGCGCGAAGCTTTGGAACAGGGACATGCGCGCGTCTAGGGCCCGCGGGTTCGAATAGAGCCCGCTTCCCGAAGTGCCGGCCGGCCAGTCGAGCGAGATTTTGAGCCCGCCCAGGGCGGCCAAGCGACACCACAAATAGAACGTACCGCCGGACTCGGAACCGATCTCCATTACGTTGCGCAGCGGGAAGCCGCGCAGCATGTCGACCAATCCGGCGATCTCCGCGCGGATCTGCACCATGCCCAGCTCGAACGCTCGGTCGAGCAGCGCGTCGGTGCTCACGGTTTCCATGGGTTCCAGGTGATGTTGGTCGCGGGATCCGGGATCGGGCCCAGGCGCAGGTCCCAGTAGCGACGATCGCACACCGGGCTGATCTTGGGCGAGGCGCGATCGAGCACGGTGAAGACGCACCAATCCTCGAGCCGCTGGTAGTTGGCCAGCGCCGGCTGGCGCTCGTCGTAATTCTCGAGGTAGGCGATCATGGCCGCTCGCCTAAGCCAGTAGCCGGCGCCGCCGCCGCAGCAGTCGCCCGGCTTGCCGACCAGGCCCGTGTAGTCGCAGTCCAGGAAGGCGGCCGCAGCCAGTAAGCGATCGGCCGAGACCCAGGTATCGCGATCGCACTTGAAGACGCGGGTGTAGTCGTGCTCGAGCGCCCAGCGGTAGGCGGCGCGCATCTTCACCGGCAGCGCCAGATAGTCGTCGCGCACGGGCAGGATCACTTCGTCTTCGTCCGGATCCGCGTTGCCGGCGCCGAGAAAGAAGCGGTAGTCGGCCGTGGGGCTCATCACGCCGCAGCAGCCGAGCAGCAGCCGTTGGTCTTTTTGCCCGGCGCGATCGCGGGCGCACGAGGGGATGGCGACGAGAGTTTTCATCGGCACTCCAAAGAGGCTTTGTTCCCGTCGGCCGCGTCAATGTAAGTCACCGCGCGGCGGCAGATGCAGTCGCTTCGGCCATTTTCCCGTTGTAACGTTATAGTGCAGTTACGCACCACCAGGTCGCCAGGCTTGGCCGGCGCGGGCTTCGGGTGCTCATGGGCAGGTCGGAGGGCCGGCGGCGCCGGCGGAACGTGCGCCTGGGGCTTGTGCGCGCAACCCGTGAGGACTAGGAGAAGTACCAGTTGAATTTTCATGCTAGAATTCCGCCCCGGAGGCGGGTGCGGTGGCCCGGTAAATGTCCCGCGCTGACTAGTGGAATGCCGAGCGTGGGCAGCCCGCCTTGAATCACTGGATCACTTGAAGTTTTCGGAAGTTTCGGCCATCAGGAAACCTCGACCGTCCCATCGCCCAGGATGTAGGTGTCGATGCCGCGCGACTTCAGACACGGCCGCCCAGGCAGGCGCGCGCGACCACGCATGTCACAGTAGGCCTTATGCTGCCAGTTCCAGTTGCGCTTGTACTGGTTGATGTTCGCCCCTTCCACGTAGGCCACGCCCCAATAGGTGCGCTGCAAGTCGATGAAGAAGGCGGAATGCTCGCCGCCGCCAATCTTCACGTTGCCGCCATCCCAGCGGATGGCGCCGTGCTCGGGCCGGAAGATCTTGGTGCGAACCAGCGAGTAATTCACCGTCAGATCGCACAGGTGGTACCGGGTGCCATCCACTTCGCCGGAACCGTGGTAGCGTGCGACCTCGCGCAAGCTGCGCTCGCCCGGTTCCCAGCAAAATTCGTAAGGGTTCCCGTCGACGCGGCCGGAGACCAGGCCGAGCGAGGGCACGGCGTCGAGCACCTTCTGCATGGCTTCGACGCCCGGCCGCACGGCGGGATCCGAGAAGTCGAAGTCGTCGGATGCGATCAGGCAGTATTCACGCTGCGAGCACTCGGGGATGGCATTGTTGGCTTTGGCGCCGAAGCCCGAGTCGAAGGGCAGCCAGATGCAGGCGTGCTTTTTGCGCCGCAGCTCGGCGTAGCGGGTGATCTTCTCGCGTGCCTCGATGCCGTCGTCCACCAGGACGATCCGGGCGTCGGGGAAATTCTTTTCCAGCCCGTCCAGGCAGGCGAACAGGTAGCCGTCACGCAGGAAGGTCTTGACCATGACCGCGACGCGCGAGAGCGAGCCTTCCGGCATGTGATGTTCGCCAAGCATGGAGCGCCGCCCGCTTTTGAACTGGGCGTGCACGTTGCGCATGTTCTGTGGGGTGTACTCACAGCAGGCGATCACGCTGTTACCGACCAAACACGGCTCCCTGCCCGAGACCGCGGACGTCTTGCTGTACTCCACGATGAACTGGGTTTCGTTGTGCGGCGTGATGCCGAGCGAAAGCAGCTTGTTGCCCGTCCAGCGGTCCTCCGAGAAATCCTCGTTCACCCGCCACTCCAGCGGGCATAGCAGCTCGAGCGACTTCCGACTCAAGCCGTAGCAGAAGCCGGAACAGTAGGGGCTCGCGTAGTTGCCCGAGGGCCCGCGCAGCCGGCCCACGTAGTCGAGCTCCCCGAAGCCGTTGCCCAGCAGGCGCTCGGGGCGCAAGTAGCAGTCGTCGTCGATCTTCCAAAGGAAGTCATAGTCGTGTGCCAGCGCCCAGCGCCGGATCAGCTGGGTCTTCATCGAAAGGTAGTGATAGCCGTCCGGGCAGTCGAGGATGATTTCGTCCGGGCGCTGGGCGGCGCCGGCGCCCAGGAAGTAGCGCACGTCGGCGCCTTCGACCTCGGGGCCCCAAGTCGCGCGGATGGCGTCGGCGCGGTCGCGGTAGGCGTGGCAGGAAGTAACTGCGATCAGAATTTTCATGGGGTGGGAGGAAATGGGGGAGGGGATTCTCTTCTCAGTTGATGAAGGTGAAGGCGCCGCCGCTCGCCGCTGGCGCCGCGATGATGATGGTAAAAGCCTGCGTCCCGATCAGGCTGTGGGCATCAATCACTTTGACGGTGAAGTTGTAGGTGCCAGCGATCGTCGGCGTACCGGAAATCACGCCCGTCGAACTGTTGAGGCTAAGGCTCGTCGGCAAGCTGCCCGCGGAGATGGAGAAGGTGAAAGGCGCGGTGCCGTCGACCACGCTAATGGTCTCGGAGTAGGCCGTGCCAGTGGTCCCGCCCTGCAAGACTTGGCCGACGGGCACGGGATCGAGCACTCCGCTGCCGCCGCCAGGGAAGAGCGGTTCGAGCACATTCAGATAGCGGACGTCGCGATCAACCTGCGTGTTGGGCACATCCTGCTGCACCCAGTAAGTCGCATTCGGCGGGGTGTGGTTGGTGTTATTCAGGATGCAGCGGTAAGTCACGCCGCTAACCAGCACGGTGTTGCCCACCACGTAGGCCGTGACCGAAGACCAGGCCCCGGACAAGTCGCCATAGTCGAGGGCGACCACGGCCGCGCCGCCGCTTTCGAGTTCGACGGCCGCGCTGGCCCAGTTCTGTGCGGTCGAGACTTGCGAATACACCGCGACGCTGCCATCCACCGTTTGCGTGTCGTCGTAGAGTCCGACGCCCACGGCGTTGGCCCCGATGCTGGACTGCCGCGAGGTGCCGAGCTTGGCGCCGAGCGTGTTGGCGGCCCCGGAAACGAAGCCGAGCGCAGCCACCACAAAATCGGCGGTCTGCTGCGTGGTCACCTTCTGGTACATATTGCCATCCGTGCCCGAGCTGGTGCCGGTGTTGCCGAACGCGCTCACCCCGGAGTATTCCTCCACCGCGGCGGCGACGGTCGTGTTCCCGCCGGTGATGTTCACGGTGAAGACCGTCGCGGCGCCGGTGGTGACGTGTGCCGTCCAGATTTCCACCCGCACCCCGGTACCGTTTTTCGAGGCGCGCAGCGTCCAGCTGGTATAGCTGCCGGCCGAAGTAGAGATCGAGCTGACCGAGGAACTGGTCGAGCCCAGTGCGACTACGACTACCACATCCCGCCCAGTCGTGGGCGTAACCGAGGGCAGGGCCAGGCTGGCCACGTTTACGGCGCTGTTGGCCGCCGAGCCCGTGGTTGCGGCGATCGCCATCAGTCATACCTCATGCACAGCTTCAGCTGGCCGTTGGTGGGGAAGGAAGTATTGAACTGCCCGGTGGCGAGGTAGGTGCGCGTGGCCCCGTAGAGGGTGGTGGTGAAGAAGCAGGCTTCGGCCACGTCCTGGGAGTGGACCCAGCCGAGCACCGTCATGGGGTTGCCGTAGCGCCCGTAGTCGGGAAAGCCGGGGGTGATCGGGATGTCGTTGTTAAAGGCGCCGGAGGAGTTCGTCCCGTTCCAGATGAGGACGTAACTCTTGTTGGTCGGAACGTTGCCTGCGGCCACGCCGAACACCAGGGTCTGCTGGTACACGCTACTCACCGAAGAGTTGGAGTTCGCGAGCACGGCAATCGTCACCCCGTCCGAGCTGTCGGTCCCGTCGGTGTTCTTGGTGCGCTCCACGAAAAAGCCGAAGGGCTGCCCGTTCGAACCCACGCTTCTCCACAGAATCATGCCCATGCGACTCACGTCGCCGGAAAAATACGAATCGTAGGTGAGGACGTTTCCGTTGCCGGTGGTGCCAGTGGCTGACGAGGGTTCGAACACGGTGGAAACGAGTCCGGTCAGGGTTCCGGAGCCGTTGGTTGCGGTGCTGAGCGACATCCGCATCCGCACCCCGTTCGGGCTGCCCGAGCCGGTACCGTATTCGATCTTCAGGTAGAAGGCGGTGAGGGCATCGCCGGGCTTCCAGATTTGGTACACCCAGCTGCCGGCGGCGGGCACGTTCGTGGTCGACCAGCCCGTGGGATCCGTGACTTGGCCGGTATCGGAGCTTTGCGTCCAGCCCATCGACGCCATGGCGGCGCTGATCGCACTTGCCCACAGCCGGAAGTTGGCGCTCGAAGCGCAGTCGGAAATCAGAAACTGCTGGGAGGTGTAGCTCATGTTTTTAGGTCCTCGTGATCTGCAGCTCGAGCGTCAGGCGCTGGCAGGTGGCGACCGAATCGAGATTGAATTCCAGGATGTCGCCGGCGGTGATGGCCGTCGTCCAGCCGGTCAGCGTGGTGCTGGTATTTTTCTGCGCGCTCGTCAGCGCCGGCTGCGCGCTGGCCACGATCGACGAGGTGGTGGGGAACCCGGCGTAGGTCGACTTTTTGACCGTGATCTGGGCCGAGCCGGACTGATCGGCGACCAGCGTCCAGCCGGTGATGGTGCACCCGTAAGGCACCTGGATGTAGCCTTTCGAGCCGGTTGCCGGCGGGGATCCGCCGCCGTCGATGGTGATGCCGATGGCGCCGATTAAGCCGGCCGTGGGCTTCGACCAGTTGGTGGTCCCGTCCAGGTACTTGGTCGCATCGTTCGGCGGGGTGGGTACCAGGCCGGCCACGGTCGCGGTCGCGAAGGGCATATAGCCCGAGATGTTGCGTGGGTCGGCCGAGACCGCATCGGCTTGCCACTTGACGTTCTTCGAGCTGGCGGGCGCCGCCGGCGTCGTGTCGCTTAGGTTGTCGGTGAAGTCGTCGAGGGTAGGCAGATCAGACTCCGTTTACCGTGAGCCCGGCCACGCCGCCCGGCGCCGGGCTGCCGAGATCGCCGGGACTGGTCACCGTCGTAGCGCCCGCCGCCGAGGGCAGCCGGCCGCTGCCGGAGCGGATGGCAATCACCACGATGTCGAGCGTGCCGTCGTTGTACAAGGTTCCGACCCCTCCGTGGGGCAGGCGGAACTCCGCGATGGTCGCGGTTCCGTTCGACTGGTCGATGTAGTCCTCGAACAAGATCAGGCGATCGCTCGAGTCGGGCCCGGTCGAGTGAATCGACCACACGATGAAAAGCTCGCTCTGTGCGTACTGGTAGCCGTCGCGCGGGCTCACTGGCAGGGGCACCACGTAGCCGTTGGCTTGCGCCAGGTGGGTGAAGATCTCCGGCACGCTGATCGCTTCCTGGGTGTTGTCGTTGACCTGCTTCAGCAGCTCATGGGGCAAAGGGTTGCCGGGCTGGAATTCGGTGAGGTCCACTTCGGAGAATTCGTTGCCCAGGGTAAAGGGCGTGCCCGTGACTGGCCGGGTGCAGATGGCGAAGACCGCGATCCGGCCGGCGTTGGCGTCGATGTTGTTATTCGACCCCACGTGATCGAGAAAGGTGTCGCAATGTACCACGCCAGTCGCATAGGTGACGTTGGCCTCGAGGCGCTGCAAAAACAGGCCGCTGGTGGGCGAGGTGTAGCTGGTTTTCAGGTAGGTCCAGCGCCAGCAAGGCACGAACACGCAATTCGCGTAAGGGTAGACGTAGCCATCGGCGGGCGAGATTGGCCGCGGCACGGTGGCGGCGTCGACGAACTCGCCCATATACATGACCTCGGAGGAGACCACGGCAAACTTCGCGTTCTCGTTCATCTGCTGGGCGTCGACCTGCTCGAACGGTTCATCCTGGGCGAAGATCGAGTCGGCCAGGGCGCTGTAGCTAGGCGGCGAGGCGATGATGAGGTCGCGCTTGCGGCGCTGCCCGATGGTGAAGACCGCCAGAATCCCGTCGGTCGAGCGGCTGTTGGGCTTCGAGGAATGGATGTAGGTGTACCACTCTTCACAGTGCACGCCGCCGCCGGGTGCGAGCGCGGACTGCCACTGGTCGACTTGCCAGTTGCAGTACCAGAGCGCTTCTTCCGCCGAGGCCCAGCCCGTCGCCGGGTTCACCGTCGACTTCGGCACCCAGAGGTAGTCGCACTCGTCACGACCGTAGGCGTAGCCATCCACGGTCGAGATCGGCAAGTTGACGGTATCGCCGTCCTTGTACGTGCCGTAAAACACTTCCAGTCGCACCATGCCCAGCTCGGCGTTTTCCGAGATCTTGGCCAGGTTGATGCCGCGGCAAATTTGCCCCGAGGCGAAGCTCGAATCGGGGATGTCACAGAAGCCGGGCTGCGAGCGCAAGGTGAGCCCGCCGGAAAGCAGCAAGGTGAGGCCTTGCAGGTTGCACGCGGCCAGGTTGACCGCGGTCGCCAGTTCCGCCAGCGCGATTTCGGTGTCCAGCAGGTTGTTGGCGTCGGCCGTGCCCTGCTCGGCCAGCGACAGGCCGGGCAGCGAGCCGGAGGGCTGGTACTGGTCGCGCTGGGTGCCCACCAGTGTGCCGCCGAAAAGAACCAGCGCGCTGGTATTGGGATCGGTAAAACGCTCGGCAAAGAACGTCACCATGATCTGGGACGAGACCGCCTCTTCCGAGACGATCAGCACCAGGTCTTTGTTGGGGTGGGGATTCTGGTAGGCGTTGACCTGTAGCGCGCCGGTCACGCCGAAGGCGGAAACCCCGGAATACTCGGCCACCATGGCACGGATGTACTGGGCGCCCGAGAGCGTGATGGTCAGCGAAGTGATCGCCGCAATCGAGCGGCAGGCCCAGTATTCCAGTCGCACCGCGCCGAAGCGGTTGGCCGCGATCTGCTGCCAGTGGTTGACGGGCACGCCCATGACCGACCCGGCCGAGTCGGTGATGCCAGAAACCGACTGGCTGCCATCGGCCAGCGCGATGCCCACGACTAGCGTGTTGAGCACCGTGCAGGTGCGGGTCAGGACGAGCGAGGAAACGCTCGAGCCGCTGTTTTTGGTGTCGCCGACAAAAACTGGTTGAGACATGGGTTAGCCGAGGATGTTCGCGGGGTTGCCGTTCGAGTAGCTGCCCGCTTCGCTTTCGAACATATAGAGCGCCTGGTCCGCGCCCGAGGCCGAGGTGTAGTCCGCTTCCGCGTTGGGTGCGATCTCAAAGAACCCGAAGTTCGACAGGTAGCTGGCGTCGATCATGGTGAAGGTGAGCAGGCCGGCGGTGAAATCCCACTTCTTGTCCAGGATCTGGAAGAGCTTGCCGGTGATGCCCATCACGCCGGCGACGCGATCCGGCACTTGGGGATGGGTGACCGCGACTACATCGCCCGACTCGAGCCGCATGGTCGACCACAGCGAGTCGGCCGCATTCTGATCGAACTTCAGGTTCTTGAAGCCGTAGCGGAAGAAGATCAGCCAGGAGATGAACGTGGCGATGAAGTAGCCGAGGAAGGCCGAGCGCAGCCCATCGGCTTGCACCACGTGCTCGCCGTAGATGCCATATTTCGCGATCGACGGCTGGTACTCCTCCACGATGTCTTGCAGGTAGTTGCCGCTGGCGGTCTGGTCGGCGTCGTCTTTGTCGTACTGGAATTCGACCGTGTTCACCATCTCGGTCTGCTCGGCCGATGGAATCGAGGACCAGTTCGCCGGGCCCAGGGTCATGGCCGCGACTGGCCCGGTGAGCGGGTAGAAGAACGCCACCGTGACCTGCCCGATGGCGTTCACGAAGAGGTAGCCGCCGAGCGGCTTCATGATCTGGTTCTTGATGAAGTCCAGGGCGGCCGGCGGCGAACTTAGGTGGAACAGGAAGCTGAGGCCAGCCAGCGGCCCGTCCCGGTAGGCGGTAATCGTGGTGGAGTCAATCAGCGCGGCGGGCAAGCCTTTGGTGCCGTCTGCGTTCACGATCTGGTTCTGCAAAATGTCGAGCAGGATGTCCATCGGGTTGGCATTCAGCGTGCGCAGGTGGCTGGCCGAGGTCACGCCGCCGTCGTCCGCAGTCTGATAGATCACCTGGGCCAGCTTGATCGAGGTGTCCAGGCAGCTGAAGTAATACTCGAGGTTGAAGTTGTCGCTGGCCACGCTGTCGATGAACCCGGTCCAGATGGTGCAGTAGTCGGCCCGGCCCAGGCCGGCGAAGGAGGTGTTCAGTAACACCTTCGAGCCTTCGAAGACGAAGTTGGGGAAGTCTGAGGTGATGGCGCCGCCGCGGTCCTGCACGTGGAACATGAGGTTCGAGGTGTCGGCGCCGCCGTCGAGATCGTGCACCGTCTGGGTGAGCGGGTCGAGTGAGACTAGCCAGGGCACGGCCAGGTAGTCGGAAAAATTCAGGAAGCTTAGGCCGGCGCCCGTGCGCCCGCCGCTGTTGCAGGCGTTGCCGGGAAAATATTGCAGATCGGCCTGGATCCAGCCCGTCGGCAAGGTGCCCGCGTGGTTGAGGTCGCCGTAGAGAAAGGCTAGGCGGAAGGTTTTGTTGAGCGTGCCGGCCGCGTCCCACTGGATCGCGAAGACTTGCCAGCTGGTCGAGCCCTGTAGGGCGAAGCTGGTGCTGTAGCCGCCGATCGTGATCGAGGCAGTCGCACTCGTCCCGGAGTTGTAGGCCGTGGCGTAGGCACCGGCGCGCGCGTCGATTTCGAGCACGGCAAAGAACGAGTTGCCGTTGTTGCTGCCGGAGACGAAGTTGATGGTGTCGACGCCGGCGCCGTTGGCCGTGGCCCACCACACGCAGATGCCGCTCGCGCCGCCGGCATAAGTTTGCAGCGCGGTCCAGGTGTTTCCGTTGGTATCCGAGATCGAGGGCGCCGGCCCGGTGCTGGACGAGGCCATGAAGGCCAGCAGCAGGTTGCCCGCCGCGGGCGCCTTCGCCGTGCCCGTGGTGGCGCCGAAGTTAACCGAGTTCACACCCAGCTGCACCGCGGCCGGCTGCATGCTGAGCCCGCCCGAGGAGTTGCACTGCGAGCCGGAATTATCTACGAAGAGCGGGTCGTAGGTCATGCCGGCGACGTTCGAGAAGGCGCGGGTGTAGCCGGGGATCTGGATCAGGTACGGGATGGTGCCGCGCAGGAAGGCCGCGAGCGAGGTCTGGAAGGTGGTGGTCGCCGGGATCATGGGAAAGGGTGGGTCAGCTGCCGTCGTAGGTCTCGATACGGCGCAGTTTCAGCTTGAAGCTGAAGGTGTTGAGACAGAGGCGCGGGGTCTTCCAGTCGGTGTCGTTGAGCACGTAGTCGTTGGACGCCGACAGGGTGGAATCGGGGTAGTAGGTGACGGTGCCGCCGGCCAGGGCAAAGCCGAGGAGCTTCTGCCAGGCCACCATATCGGCGAGCGCCGCGTAAGCGAAGTCGAGGTTGAGAAAAAAGTCGGTGCGCTCGTTCACCATCTGGATCAGGCCGGTGGAGGAGAGCGAGTCGTGGCGCGCGGCCGTGAGCTCGCCTTCCGGCTCTTTGTTGATGGGCGGATAGGTCGGGGTGAAGGTGACGCTGCCGGAACCGGGGTTGTAGACGAACTTCGGAACGATCATTGGCTGCGCCTCGTGATCCGCAGCGTGTCGGAAGTCTTCAGGTGCAGGGTGTTGTTGCGCACCTTGCGGTTGATCTTCTGTACCAGCCCGGCCAGGGTGCCGTGGTCGACCGAGCCTTTCACGTTCACGTGGATGTGGGTGTCGCCGCCGCCCGAGTTGGCGTCGAGGTGCATGCCCAGGTGATCCATGAATTTCCCGATGTTGGTCTCGTCGAACTGATGTTGCGCCGCCGAGGCCGCCGAAGCCGCTGCCGGCGCGGTGACCGCACCCGCGGCCGCGCGCAAGGTGGGCGACGACATCAGGGCGTTGGCGATCCGGCTTAGCGCGACCGGATCATCCAGGGGAATGATGGCTTCTTCCGCGGCGCCGCCCGTGGCGCTGTCGCCGGCAACGAACAGCGTCGGCGAGCGCACGATGCCGCCCGCGGCCAGGTGGGTGACGTTCACGGTTTGCGGGCCGTTGGCTGCGGCCACGGTGCGGGCGCCGCCCGTGGTCGAGATTGGGCCGCTGCCAGGGGCAGCATGCCCGCCGCCCGAGCTCACGTTCGAGGCCAGGCCCGCCATCGCACCGGAGATTGCGAACAGCGCCGCCGCGGCGGCCAGCTCGGCCGCACCCAGGCCGGGGTCCCAGAACACGTCGGCAATGCCCTTGGCGGCAAAGTATTCCGCCCAGCTCTGGGCCATCGAGCCAATCATCTTGAAGGTCGCCGCTTCCATGGCGGCGCCGAAACTTTGTTGCCCGGTGATGATGCCCTGCATGGCGCCCTGGATCGAGCTCAACATGGTGGCCGCGGCCGCCTGGGTGGTGGCCTTCAGCTTGTCGATTTCCTGCCCGGTCTGCTTGGTCTGCGCGACTTCCAGCTTCTCTTCCGCGATCAGCTTCTGCAGGGCGGCGATTTGCTTGTTGATGGCCGTGGTGTCCAGGTCGCGCGCCTTGGCTTCGGCCAGCATGGACTGCGCGGCCGCGAGTTGCGCCTGATGCAGCGCGAGCTCGCCGGCGATGATGGTCTTGTTGCCGGCGGCTTCTTTTTCGAGCGCCACCTCGTGCTGTTTGAGTGCGACGAGCTTGGCCTGAATCGCGAGCGTGTCCTGGCCGCGGGCTTTGGCGGTGGCCAGTTCCTGCTGCGCGGCTTCGAGCGCGGCGTGATTCTGGCGTAGCTGTTCGGTCAGCAGTTCCCGCCCGAAGCTTTGTGCCAGCAAGAGCGCCTTGCCGTAGCGGCTCTTGTCCAGGGCTTCGCTTTCCTTGTTGAATTTTTCCTCGGTCTGCACGATCTGGGCTTGGGTGTTAACGATCGCGACCTTGGCCTTGGTCAGCTGCGCTTCCAGCTCGAGCACCTGCGCCGGGGTGAAGAATGGGTTCGACTTCGCGGAGTCTAGTTTCGTCTGGGCCGCATCCATGAGGGCCCGCTCGCGCGCCAGCTGGTCCTGCAAGATGGCGATCGCCGCGGTGGCCTGCTCCTGCTCGAGCGCCTTCAGCCGCTCGTTCTTTTGCCCCTCGCTGATGAGGTGCATCTGCGCCAGGCGCGCGATCGCGGTTTCCTGATCCTTGAAGTGTTGCGCGAGCTTGTCCTGCGCGAGCTTGTCCTGGGCCTTCGCCAGTTCTTCTTCGGCGCGGGTCAGCTGCTCGGCGGCTTTCGCGGTCGCGAGGAAGTCTTTATCGACGTGGGCCGAGATCAGCTTGCCGTACTCTTCGACGACCTTTAGCGTGGCGGCGTGATGCTTCTGCATGGCCGCGGCGAGTTGTTCGGTCTCTTTGGCCACGTCCTTGGTCTGGAGCGTGGCCAGTTCCTGCTGGGCGGCTTGCAGCTTCAGCACCTCGCCGGCCTTGCTGTAGACCGCGACCAGGCGCTGTTGGTAGCTTTCGTGTGCGATCGCCGCCGCGTCGGTCGCTTGGCGTTCGGCGACCAGCCAGGCCGAGAGATCGGTCTTGCCGGCGGCGAAGGCAACGTGCTGGGCCGCTTTCCACTTCTCGATCGCGGCCAGCTGCGCGTCCAGGGCCAGCTTGGCTGCGGCGGCCTGCTCGCCGGCCAGCTTCTTGCCTTCTTCCGCGGTCTTCACCTGGGCGTTGTCTTTGGCCAGCTCGTTGATTTTCTTCTCGGCGTCGAGCTGGGCATTCAGCGCCTTGACCAGCACTTCTTGGGCGCCCAGTTCGGTTTCGGTTGGGCCGGCCGCGAGCGGCGTGGGCCCGGCTTCGGGGTTCTCGGCCGCGAGTTTCGCGTTCTCCGCATTCAGCTCTTCGGCGGCCTTCTTCGCCGCCGTGAGCTTGTCGAGTGCGACTTGCGCGGAGTGCGCGGTGCCGGCCAGCAGATCCGAGGCCTCTTTCTTCTTGCCTTCGGCGAGCAGCAAGTCGTACTGCGCCTTAAACTCTTCCAGCGCGTTCTTCGCGCCCTTCGAACCCTCGCCTTGCTCGAACCAGCTGGCTTTCAACTGGGCAAACATGGCGTCCGCGGCTTTGGCCAGGATGCCGAACTGCTGTTCCAGCTCCCGCATCGAGATGTGGTCGATCAGCTCGAGCTCTTTTTTCAGCGCGTCGACGTGATCGTTGCGCAGCTCGTCCAGCTTGATGCCGGCCTCGAGCAGTTTGTTATCCAGGCCGGCGAAGCTGCCGGCCACGACGGTGTTGAACTCGTCCCAGGCCAGCGCCACCTTGTGCGCGTGTTCCGCCCAGGCCTGGATCCGCTCGATGCCTTTGACCAGCGCTTCGATCAGAAACAGGATGGCGGTCGCGCTGAAGGCGGCGCTCATGGCGGC
>Ga0307477_10000689_pt1 | contig 33748 bp, 23 predicted proteins | sample atmos_gasesECM2C_FD_203316 | JGI IMG/M metagenome (GOLD analysis project Ga0307477, IMG submission 203316) | Hardwood forest soil microbial communities from Morgan-Monroe State Forest, Indiana, United States - atmos_gasesECM2C_515 | ecosystem: Environmental > Terrestrial > Soil > Temperate...
ACACCGAGCACTTCAGGTACTCATTCTCCAGAAAGATAGCGCGCCACGCATGGTCCCTCCGCTGGTCGGTCAAGTGGTCGCGGAGCGTGTAAGGATAATTGAAGCGGCTGTTGGCATACTGATCGAATGGCGGATTTGGATCGGGCGCGCCTTCCTCATACGTAGGCAAGGTTAACGTGCCTTGCCAAACCTTCACCTGAGCTGTGGCAAGGGAAAACGATAAGAGCAAGAAAGCTGCGGAAATTTTGAGTGGCATCATCAGTTGTCGGGTCTGCATTCCATAAACTGGCTCCGACATTATGCAGCCCAACAACCACTTCTGCCAAAAGTATCTGAGCCTTATAGCAGCGACAATCGTCGGGCGCAATCCGCCATGATTTCCGCCTCCCATGCGGGCCGCTGTGGGTTGCCAGGGTGCGTTCGATCGCTGGGAATCCGTCCGACCAGGTTCAAGAAGACAGCGGCAGAATGCTTGTACGCGGGAACGGGCGCGCGGAAAGCGACGTTTCCCAAATACTGCAGAGCGCCGGATAGGGCGTAGTACGCGGGATCTCCGGCCTCCCAGAGTTGATCGCGCTCGGCGAATTTTGCAGGCGCAAAGGCGGCCAGCCCCAGCAAGTAGTCGGACCCGTATTCAATCATGTTGATTCCCAGGTCGTTCCCCGTGTAGATACGGAAGTCCGGCCGCTGTGCATCGCGAAGACCGAGTCGTTCAAGTTCCACGAGACGGTCGAGGGACGAGTGTTTCATCCCCTTAATCTCAGCGATGTCCATCAAGCGCCGCACCGTTTCGTTGTCATAGATCTCGCCGTTTGCAGCAAACATCGAACCTAGTTCGAACGCCAGAACCTGTGGATAGTCGCGACATATGGCTCGATACGCATCAGCTATTTTTTTCGATGACTTACCGTGCAGGCGCGCTGTCTGGAACAGAATCGGAATGCCGTCAAAGCGAACAATCGTTTCGATCTGGCGTCGATACAGCGTGACCACATCATCGCCAGCCTGATGTTCGATGTACGCGCCGGCTACAAATGGGATCCCTCGTCCGAGAGCCTGCCGCGTCCAGTTCAGCACTTCCCGTTTTTCGGAATCGCTTAAGTAGTTCACATAGCCGGTGTCCATGTTGACGGCATTCATCAGCCCGGCTTGATGCGTGTGCATCAAGTGCTTGGCAAACGCGTCGACAGCGATCCGGCCATCTGCCTCGTACGGCAGCAAGGCGGCGGCGATACCCTGAACTTTGCGTCGCGGTTTTTGGCGCGCGATCAGATCGTCAATCGTCATCGTTTTTCATTTCCTGGGTGCAAGTATGTGCAGCCAATCAATGTCAGCGCTTCTTGGCTTCCTTCAGTTTTTCCGCCAGGTCAGAATCCTTGTAGTACTCGTCCAACGGATAGCAACCGGAAGGCAATCCCTTGCGTGGCGCGGTGGTGCAATCGCTGAAAGTTCTGCAAATACGCTTGCGTTGAATCTCGCCGCACTCGGATGCTTCCCAAAGAAACTCGGGATAAGTGAGCACCATCCTGCCCAGCCCCACGAAGTCGACCCAGCCTTCGCGGACGGCAGCTTGCGCCACGTGAGGGAGGAAGTCCTGCAGGTAGGTGTACCCCGACCCAACCATGAGCAAATCTGGGAACCGCTGCTTGAGCTGACGAGTCACTGCCATCTGCCGCACAACTCCCACCAATGGATCTTCCGGGGGCAGATATCCATCAGAAGGCGGGTACAGCGCGGGACGCTGAATATGCGGATTGTAGTAAGGGCTGCCAGCGGTGATGTTCACCAACTGAATTCCTAGCTCTTCGAGTAAAGACAAGAAGTGCTCCGGCTCACTCAAGTCAGTATCCGTCGGGTCGAGGGGATTCACGCCAAAACCCCAACGGTAGGGGAGCAACTCGGGGCGCGTCTCCGCGACTCCGGTGGAGGGCTTCCCGTTGACACTCCGACTCGAGTCACTACTGAAGGGCACAGTATCGATCGCCGAAAGCCGCACACCAATGTGCAAGCCTGGACAGCGCGAACGGATCCCTTGCACCACCTCGCGAAGAAAGCGGGTTCGGCCTTCGAAAGTTCCGCCGTAACGTCCTTCGCGCGTGTGCGCGCTGAGGAATTCATGACCCAGGTAGCCGTGGCAGTGCTTGATGTCCACGAAATCAAAACCTGACTGCCATGCCAGGAACGCGGCCCGATGAAAGTCTTCGATGATCGACTCGATCTGCCCGTCGCTGAGAAGGGGATAGTCGGGAGGCAAGTTCAGGCGCCGGTCGAGGAATGGATGGTGATAGAGAATGCGAGGTTCCGGGCGAGAGTGTTCGTTGGGTCGGCAGTACCGCCCGGAGTGCGTCAACTGCAACCCAATGACTAGTCCGTCGTCGTTACCGGTTGTCAGGATATGTTCGCGCCTTAGAACCTCTCGCAAGTTTGCAAGGCTTTCCTGCGTTCTTGGCGCGGCGAGAAGCTGATTCGGGTTCGCTCGTCCTTGGTGGGAAACCGCAACTGCTTCTCCGCCCCAAATCAGCTTGCCGCCGCTGCGGCCGAACCGCTGCCATCGCCGAACAGTATTTTCCGAAGGCGCGCCATCCGGAGTCGCGTCCCAACCCTCCATGGGTTGGACGGCAATGCGGTTGGCGACTTTGAATGGACCGCGCGTCAACGGCCAGCGCAGCGGGGATTGACCTCCCGTCGCGATTTGGAGGTCGCAAGGGATCTGCAGACCGAGGGCCTGCACATGATCTTGGAAGCGGCTGACATCCTTGACGCTCCCCAGGCGAAGTATTGCTGAGGCGCTCATCCTGCACTCCGCCGGCTTGGCAAACCCAAAACAGAAACTCCGCCCAGCAACGCGACCACCACCAGCACAACGCAACTCTCGCGATAGCTCCCGGTAGCGTCTCGTAAATGGCCCATCAACCAGGGCGCAGCAGCTTCCGCGATACCTCCCGCGGTTAGGATGACACCCATCAATCTTCCCAGGATTTCAATCCCAAAGATTTCCGCCGTTATCAAAGGAATGATCATGTAATCGCCGCCCAGACCGATTCCAAAAATCGCAGCGGAAACGTAGAGGATCGGGCGTGAAGTCTCGAGGAACAACAGGGGAATGCCCGCGGCAACAAGCAGGAACGTCAGGAGCATGACATGTTTCTTTGAGAAACGATCAGCGAGCCAACCCATGAGTAGCCGGCCAGCGATACTGAAGGCCAGCACCATCGACAAGATGCTTGCGGCATCCCGCTGCGTGAAGTGGCGGTCAAGACTCAACAGCAGCTTCAGATTCTGCTGTGTGCCACTGATGGCAGCGACGGAGCACATACTTCCCAGAGTGAGCAGATAGAACGACAGTTGCTTGAACGCTACCTGCGGACTTGGAACGTTCACCGCTCCGTTGGTTGTTATCGCTCGTGGCGTCTCTTTGACCATCCATGCCAAGGGCAATGAGACGACCACGATGGTGAGGCCCAGAATTTGCAGAGCGGTCTGCCATCCGAAATGCTGAACAAGCACATGCGATATCCACGGGACGGTTGCCCCTCCGATGCCGATTCCGAGGTAGGCGAATCCCATCGCCTTTCCGCGCGCCCGGTCGAACCGCTGCGTCAATAAAACCTGGTTAGGAAGCGGGCCCCCACAGACATAGCCCAGCGCGTTAAAGAAGTAGAAGAAGTAAAACATGCCGAGGGTTGAGATCGAGCCCAGTCCCACCAAGGCAAGCCCCGCCATCAATATGCCGATCATCATCAATCGGCGCGGCCCAAAGCGGTCGACAACCCATCCTGCGAGGAAACCGAAGATAGGACCGACGATAAGTTTGCTGAGCGCATTGCCTGACGTCACTTGAGCACGCGTCCAACCGAATTGTTGGACCATGAAGTCGTAGTAGAAAGGTAGCCCCCAGAGAGCAACACCAACAATGCAGAAGAGCACGACAAAAGCTGTCGCCAGTGCCTGGTATGCCTGGCGCTGGTTCGCCGGAGACTGAATGACACTCTGCCCGGGTTCTTTCGGCGGCTCGCAGATGGATGCCGCTGATGCCACGGACTCTTCCCTTCCCGGTTCCATCATGGGGTGTCAGTGTAGCGTACGAAGAATTGGTCCGGCGGACATTTTAGTGACCCTGAGATCTGAAGGGCGTTTATCGTCCGGGCGGGCCGAGGGTTCCTCGAAGCACTGTGACAGAAGCGGCCGGCAGATCGTAGTTCGTGTCTTGCCCAGCTTGCAGGGCTGAAGTCTTAGGCGGCCCGTCGGGATCTGCGTGTCCCTTCTTTCGATCCGGATGCCACTGATATTGCTCTCTGCCGAACGTAATCATGGTGACTTGGCCGCCGAACGACACATCGCGGTTATCTTCGGAATCATGAAACACAACGCGCGCAGGATGGGAATGATCGTGGTCCTTATTAATCAGCATCAGAGCCCACTGGCCATCTGGACGATGTAGGGCGTAAGCGGTCACGAGTACGTTTCCCTCAGCATCACGCACATCACTCGCGGCCCGGTAAAGCTGATGTTCGGCGTCCTTCGGCTGCGACCACTCCTGGGTCAAAAGTTGAGCGGCGAAAAATTGCGAAGTGGGCTGCACAATCTGGTATTGATCATCGACCATGAACGGGTGATATGTTCCCCAACTGTTGGGGCAAATTGGATGAGGCGGAGAGTATGACAGAGCATGGTAATAATGAGTGGACTGTCCGCCGGCGGTAAGAAATCCGGCGAAGGAATCAGCCAGCCAGAGAGCACCAAAGATATCGACCGAAGCCTCGCCTCCGTGCGCGTTGGTTTCGGTGTCAAACAGAGGCATCCCCGGCGGCAATCCATCATCCCGCCATACCTTCATAATGTGCGTGATCAACTCAGGTTCCTGATACAGGTTCTTCCACGGCGTTTCGCATCCGTCGTACGGATAGTGCTCAAACGACATGAACGACAGATCCTGTAATCGATTGTGGGCGCGCAGGTAGTCGAGAAATCGGCCCAGCCACGAGGTTCGGCCTTGTGCATTGGGCCAAGCCTTGATGTCTTCGGTGACGCCTTGAAAAGCAGGTCCTCCGAGTTTGAATCCCGCATCAACGCTATGAAGGGCGCTGGCAAATTGTAAGTACAGGGAACCGTAGTCCTCCGGGAGCATGTACTGGCCGTCCGCCTCTTCGCCCATCTCGATGTAGGAAACCGGATAGCCCCGCTGCTTGATGTAGCTCATCTGCGCAGCCGCGTCGTCGGGCGTGCTGTAGAGCAGAGCGACGGGCACGATTGCGGGAAGGCTGCGAGTGATTCCGCTGGTGAAGAAGAGATCGAAGCCGGGCTGATCACCCGATTCCATGCGATTCGGGGCGAGGTACAAATCGGATGGCTCGTGCCACGGATCCACCGACGAACACAGCGTGAGCGTCTGCTTCTGGTCGGGAGAGTGGTGAAGAATATCTCTGAATTCGTGTTTCTCGTTGATCGTTCCCAGATAAAGCTCGCGAATCGCATATCCGACGCAGTTGCGGCGGTCTGAAGAGCCATGAGTGTCGCAGGTATTCGAGGAGCGAGTCATCAGCACTCGCACAAACTTTGTAGAGATAGGCGATGATGAGAACAGCAAAGTCGAGTCTCCTCCCTTCCCGTCTGTAACCGTGCCTGAAGGAAAATCCTTCCACTCGCCTTTGTCCTGCTCGTCCATGGCATCGCCGTCTCCGACCCAGTACTGGATCCGGAAATCGCGGGCATAAGGATCCGCCCACTGGATGCGGATTCCATTGATGCTCTCTTTCTTGTCGAGCGCAACGACCACCCACTGTGGATGAAGAGAATCGTCCTCCCCTGTGAACCCACTCGTCAGATACGGATTGCTCTTCCAGTACGTGTTGACATCTCCATCGTCAAGGCGGGAATAGCCGTTGAACTCGGACCCTCCGTTGCGCGTGAATCCACGGTGGGGCAGTGAATAGCCGTAAGAGTGACGGATCATCTCGCTGGTTGGAGTTTTGTTTCCTGTGAAATAACCCTTACCAACAGGATCGCTCCATGTTCCCTTCGGATTCCAGTGCCAGGCCTGCACGAACAGATCGGTATTCTGGCGGTAGCTGATCGTTCCCCATCCTGCCGAGAGCACCTTCTGGATTTGATCGGGACGGAAAAAGACGTCGGTGGCGTTGCTGGGAACACGATCGACCGTGGATCCCAACGCGCGAAGAGGGCTGAACCGGTTTACGACATGGCTGGGGGTTACGTCGACCGTCACAACTTGGGCGGCGCCGGGCATGTTGCTAAGAAGAACATTGCTAAGAATGAAGGCGGGAAGCATCCGGACAGACATTCTCATCGAGAATCTCCAAGGTAGCTGGCTAGAGTGATACAACAGTGCGGTCTCTCCTGCTACGACACAGGCTATTCGCTTTCACGCCGTAAGATTGCGATTCCCATCAGGATCAGTTCCATGTGCTGGCTTGTATAATTTGCCGTTTCCATATTCCGACCATCGGATCTTGCCATGCTCATCAAAGTATTCAACGATAGAATCATGCTGGGCCGTGCCGCCGCCGAGCAGGCTGCCACTGCGATACGGCGCGCCATCTCAGAGCGCGGAGCGGCACGCATCATCGCCGCTACGGCTGCCTCTCAACTCGAGTTCCTCGATACGCTGACCAAGGCTCCCGGAATCGATTGGACAAAAGTTGAGGCCTTCCATCTCGACGAATACATCGGCTTGCCGATCACCCACCCGGGTAGCTTTCGCAAAATGCTGATGGAACAACTGGTCAGCAAGACTGGGATCCGCCGCTACCACTTGCTCGCCGGAGACGCCGCTGACCCGGCCGCTGTGGCGCGCGACGCCAGCAAGCAGATCGCCGCGGCGCCCATTGACATTGCGTTCCTCGGCATTGGGGAGAACGGGCATATTGCGTTTAACGATCCGCCGGCGGATTTCAACACCGAAGAACCGTACATCATCGTCAATCTTGACGAAGCGTGCCGCCAGCAGCAGGTTGGCGAGGCGTGGTTCGCAGATATCTCGCAAGTTCCGACGCAAGCCCTTTCGATGTCGGCGAAACAGATTCTCAAAGCCAAGGAAATCCTTGCCGTGGTTCCCGACAAACGCAAAGCTCAGGCCATAAAAGCATGCTTCGAGGGAGAGATCAGTCCCATGGCCCCGGCTTCGATCATAAGAAGACATCCCAACGCGACTATCTATCTGGACCGGGATTCTGCCTCGCTGCTAGGGCCGGCTCTCCAGTCGGCGCTGGCGAAGGACTCGCAAGCGATGCTGAGCTGAGTGTTTTGGTTGGGTCCACGACCAACCAGCTCGCCGCACCGACCACGCACAAAGCGGCTGCGACCAGGAAAGAAAACGTCCATCCGAAGCGCGATGCGATCCAAGGGGTCAGCATAGCCGTAAGAAAAGCGCCGAACTGGTTGCCCGTGTTCATGATCCCCGAAACCGTGCCCGACGATCCGCCGGCGATATCTGCAGTCACGGACCAAAAAGAACTCTGCGATAAGTAAAGTGCGCCCGCACCACCGGCGAGGACAACGCTCGCCAGGCGGGCACTCTGCACTTGCGTGCCACAGGCGATGAAGATGCCGGCAACCCAGATCGAAATCACCGCAATTCCGCACCGCCCGACCCGTGGTCCACGCGATTTCGTCAGGTCGTCGTTAACCAGCCCACCAACCAAGCAGCCCGCGAGCATCGCAAGAAAGGGCAGCATCGAATAGAACGCGCTTGCCTTGAGATCCAGTCCTCTTACTTTCGACAGATATCGGTAGAACCAACTGAAGAACATCCAGGCAACATAGCCGTAACAGAAATAGCTGATCGTGAGGGCCCACACTTCTCGGCTCCGCACAACGCGCGACCATGGCATGAGCTCTGCCTCTCGGCTCGAAACTTTCTGGTGTGGAGCTGCCACCGTAAGCTGAGACTCAATGAAGGTGCGCTCAGAGTCGGAGACCGCTGGATGTTCGGCCGGAGTATCGCGAGCAGATGAATACCAGATCGCGCCGGCGATCAATCCGATCACTGCGCATGCCCAAAACGAGGAACGCCATCCGTAGTGGACCATCAAATACGTGATGAACGGTGGCGTGAGACCAGCGCCGGCACCGACTCCGGCGAAGATCCAGCCGTTGGCGATTCCGCGCTCGTCGACAGGAATCCAACGGGAGAGAAACTGATTCGCGGATGGATAGATGACCGCCTCCCCCGCGCCAAGCAGGAAGCGTACTCCCATGAACAGGAAGAGGGCGCCCGTAATATTCGACGGAACCAGCGCAGTGAGGGCCGTGAAGATTCCCCACCAGATCACTCCGCCCGTTAGCACGATTCGTGGGCCGAAACGGTCGGCGAGACGCCCGCCGATCGTTTGAAATAGCATGTAACCCAACAGCATCGCGCTGAAGACCTTGCCCAACTGCACGTCCGTGAGATGGTAGGCATCGACGATCGCCCCGCCTGCGATGGAAATGTTGACGCGATCCAAATACGACACGGCACTGAGAACAAACAACCAGAAGACCAAAAGCCAGCGCACGTGCGTTATTTTCGCCGGGGGCATGGGTACGGTATCGCGATCTTAGGCGGAGTGTTCCTTCAGGATATGCGCCAACCGTTCAGCGACGATCTTGTCCTCGCCCGGCTGCAACGTGAACGAGCACATGCTGAGCCCAGGCCTGCCCTCGCCGCCGCCGATGACAATCGCGGGCCTGGACTCCCGCAGTAATTTCGAAACCTGCTTCGGCTCAACAGAAACTCTGGAATCCCACGCGATCCGCATGTGGGGCACGTGATTCGCGATGTCGGGGACGAAGAACGACGTGCTCACCCCCGGAACCTTGATGAGTTCGCGCGAGATTCGCTCGAGGCGGTCCTGCCATTCCCGTGCCAGCGCGTCGTGGTCTTCCTTCAGATAAAGTTCCAGCGCCTTGACCATCCCGATAATTTCTTCTTTGCCGACTTTCTGGCTGCGGCCCAGCGTGTCTTCGTGCGGGCTGTTGTTGAGAAGAGCATAAGCGACCAGGTCCTTGCGCCCGATCAGCAAGCCGGCGCACTGCGGCCCGCGCATGGCCTTGCCGCCGCTCAACGTGACCAGGTCGTACCCCATGTTGGTGTAGTCCCAAAGATGCGACACAGGCGGTGTATCCGCCGCAGCGTCGTTCATGCATGGAACGTTGTACTGCTTGGCGAGCTTCACCCACTCGTCGACTTTGATCTGCCCGGCAGCATTGGCAAAGTTCGAGAAGTGCATCATCGCCGTCCGGTCGTTGACGGCCTGGCGGAGCTCATCGCGAGTCTCAACCTCGATCAGCTTGATCCCGGTCGATCGCAACTGGTGATCGAATGGGTTGCGATGCGATTTCTGGATGATGACTTCCGACTTCATGCCGGCAAGGTCGGGCAGTTGTTGGATCAGCTTTTCGTTGTCTCCGGTGAGAATACCCGCCAGCCCCGATTGAATTGCAGCCGCCGCACCTGAAGTGACGAGCGCGCCGTAGCCTTCGGGAAGTTTCAGCATTTCCGCGATGCGCTTCCCTGCCGCCACTTCGAGTTCAGGAATGTTCACAAAGTGGCGGCCCGCCATAGCCATCACGGCTTCAAGTTCACGCCGAAGAACCGAACCTCCGAGCATGGTCATCGTCCCCTGGCAATTGATGACGGTGGTCACGCCCAGTTCGTCATAGGGATTTCCGCTCTGGCCAAAGCCGCTTACAGCGTTGCTTCCAGCCGTTGCCGCAACTTTGGAAAAGAGTTTGCGAGGCGCTAAGATCGACCCCACCATCGCCGCAGCGGTCCCCAGGAATCCGCGCCGGTTCCAAGTCGAGTTCAGTCGCATAAAATTCTCCTCGTTTCTGCCAGCGCGTCTTACTTGTGAGCTACAGCGGCAATGCAATTGATTTCGACCAGCGAGTCACCCGGCAGTGCAGCGACGGCAACCGTGGTACGGGCCGGCCCGCCATGAGGGAAATAGGTCGCGAAAGTCTTATGCATGCCGTCCCAGTGCTCGATCTTGACTAGAAACACATTGGCCTGAAGGACGGTATCCATCGTGCCTCCGCCGATTTCAACCATCTTCTTCAGCTTGTCCATCACTGTGCTGGTGTGAGATTCGATGGTCCATTCTTTCTGATCCCGCGAATCGTGTGCGCCTATCCCGGAAACATAGAGCAATCCGTTGTGAACAATCACGGGCATGATGACGTCCTTCTCGCCGCCCGGCTTACCTTCTCCGTTCAGTTTCCGTATGGCGTTCGCATCCTGAGAGCCCTGCGCCATTCCGCGCGTAGCCGCAGCCGCAGTAAGGCCGAGAGCCGAGAGAACTGAACCCATCTTCAGGGCAAATGTCCGTCGTGTCGAAGTGAAATCCATGTTCATCTTCCTTTCAATTTGTGATTTTGAAATCTGTCATTGTTGGTGCGCCAAGCTGTGTCTTACACAGCTATTCTGGCAAGCTGTAGTGCGGTTTTACCGTCCCGGCTTTCCGCGGACGAACGGGAACGAGGGGCAGCTGGCTGATAGCCCAATTCTGCCGAGATCTGCAATCCCGCGGCCTGGATAAGCGGCGCCAGCTGGCGAAGGCGCGCTACGGGCATCCGAATACTGGGCGCCGTAATGCTGACGCTCGATTGCACGCTCCCTGTGTGATCCCAGATGGGAGCAGCGACGCAGCGGATGTGCAATTCGTGTTCCTCCAGGTCCGAGGCATATCCGTTCTTGCGGACACGGAATAACTCAGCTTTGAGTTCCTGGAGGCTGCCGGCGGTGTTCGGCGTCAGGCGTTTCAATTCGAGTTGCGAGAGAATGCGATCCTGTTCGTCAGCCGGCATGTACGCCAGCATCACTTTTCCCACGGCGGTGCAGTAAAGCGGAACCGACGCGCCAATTCGCGAATGGATACGCAGAGGTTCCGGCGAGTCCAACTTCTCCACGTACACGGCAGACACGCCGTGCCGCACCGTGAGGTGAATGGTCTCGCGAGTCTGCTGGTTCAAGTCGCGCAGATGCGGCAAACTTAAACGGCGAATATCCAGTTGCCCTGCGGCCGCCTGCCCAATCGCAAAGCACGCGATCCCGAGGTGGTGGGTGCCTTCCAGATCGCGGTTCAAGAATCCCGCGGTGACTAAGTTGGCCAGAAAACGGTGGACGGTGCTGACTGGCAGTCGCGATGAAGCTGCGACCTGTTTCGCGGTGAGTCCGCGTGGAGATTCGCTGAAGAGATTCAGAAGCTTCAGCCCACGCTGCAGAGCGGTAATGTCGTAATTGCGTTTCGGTCGCGCTGTCATAGGAAGCAAAAATGAAAACGCTGGATTATCTGATGAAAATTGATTTTATGCAACCTACAGACGCCCTACTTTCTTCACCGCCTGCACTATCGACTTGAATTGCTCGATGAGCGCATACATGGAATGCTCTTTGTAATCCATCTGTTGAGCCAGGGTTAACACGGCCTGCGCCTGGGATTTTGGAACCACAGCGACGCCATCGCTATCCGCGACGACGATATCTCCAGCGTTGACGGAAACTCCATTGCACACCACGGGAATCTGCGATCCCGCAAACCGGTAGTGATGCACTGAGGTGGAGGGAACGATGCCGGTGGCAAAGACAGGGAAAGCGATCTTGCGCAAATAGGCAACATCCCGCACTCCACCGTCGATCACTGCTCCGGCGTAGCCACGCGCCGCCATGGCCGTGCCCATCAGGCCACCCATTCCCGCGATGTCTTCGCCGTCCTCGACCACCATCACGTACACCGAATCGGTCGATCCCTGATCGATGGCCTCAAGCATTCCCGTGAGCGCCTCGGGATCGTTGTTACCCTCGTCTTTCTTGAGTTGAACGGTTCTTGCAAATCCAGCAAATTTGGAGGTGAAGATCGGCTGCATGCCATGGCTCATGTACATCTTCTTGTGGGTAATCTGCTCCAGTGCATCGGAAACGGAGGCCACTTCCACATGTCGAAATTGCGCAACCAGTTCGGTGTCCGACGACACGGCCGATGCCGCGGAGCTGGATTGTGCGCGAGCAAGATGGACATGGGCGGTCGTTGCGAAGATGAACATGAATGCCGCAAAAACAAATATCAGAACACCTATTCTCGAGAATGGATGATTTAGATGCATGCTTTCCTCCTCAGTTCCTCTTGCCGATCAAATATCGTTGGGAGCACTTTCCATCCAGTGAAAGCGAAAGAGAGTTGCTTTTCGCCTTCGCTTTTTCGATGCGGTAGAATGTGGCCGTTTGCTATGGTCCCCATTCGCCAGTCTTTATATCAGGTCGGGCTCTTTTTCGTTCTGTCGGTCCTTTCAATTTCCATTTTGCAGGCAAGGCAAAATCCCTCTTCAGCCCATGACTCAAAGGCAAATCCAACGGCGGGTCGAAGTACTTTTAACTCTTCCTGCGCGGGATGTCACGGTCTGGATGGCACCGGCAGCGACAAAGCCGTCAACATTTCAGGAAGTGCCAGAGTGCGGCACCTCTCCGATACTCAACTGTCGAGCATCATTTCAGACGGTGTGCCCGGAACCGGAATGCCCGCCTTTCGTAGTCTCAGTGCGAGACAGGTTGGCGCAGTCGTCGACTACCTGCGAACTCTTCAGGGTAAGGCGGAGGGGCGCACTCTGCCGGGCGATCCGAACCGTGGCAAAGAAATTTTCTTCGGCAAGGGCGATTGTTCAGCTTGCCACACCATTTCCGGCCAAGGTGGATTCCTCGGTCCCGACCTCACGGAACACGGCGCCACTTCATCCGCAGAGGCAATTCGCGACCAAATCGTCAAAGCGCCGAGAGTGCCCTCGATAGGCTATCGGATGGCCGTTCTCACGACAGAAAGTGGTGAGCGCCTGGAGGGACTCGTTCGAAACGAAGACAACTTCTCTGTTCAATTGCAAACCAAGGATGGCAGTTTCCACTTTTTTAAGAAGACCGACCTGCGGAGCTTTGATCGTCAGAACGGCTCCCTGATGCCGGCCGATTACCGCGACCGCCTCAGTAACAGCGAGCTGAATGATCTGGCCGGCTACCTGACAACCACTCCATCGCCCAACAAGGTCGCCCCACCTCGTAAGAAAGTTGACGACGACGAATGAACACTCGGTCTGCTTTCTCGCTCGCATTGCTTCTCATTTTCCTTTTCGCGGCCATAGCTTCCGCGCAGGAAAAACGGAGCTTCAAGCTCGAGCCCCTCTCTCCAAAGTTTGCAGAACTTATCGGCAGTGACGCGAAACTGGAAACCGTTGCCACCGGCTTCGGCTTCACGGAAGGACCAATGTGGGATCCGTCGGGGTTCCTCTACGTCAGTGACGAAACACTGAACAAGATCTTTCGCGTTTATCCGGACGGTAGAAAAGAAGAAGTCATCGTGCTGGGCGACCCGGACGGAAATACGTTCGACCGCCGTCACCGTTTGATCGACTGTGCGAGCGTTCTGAGAGCCATCATCGAAGTGGCTCCGCACGGGAAATACAAAGTGCTCGCCGATCGCTACGAAGGAAAGCGTCTCAATAGCCCGAACGATGTCATCGTCGGGCCCGAAGGCGCGCTCTACTTCACCGATCCCACCCTAGATCTGGTTGCGGGAGAGAAACAGGAAATCCCGTTTCAGGGCGTCTATCGGCTAGATGACGCCGGAAACTTGCGCTTGCTCGTACAAGACATCGGCCAACCCAACGGATTGGCTTTCTCTCCCGATGGCAAGAAGTTCTACGTAGACGATGACGAGAAACGAAATATTCGCGTCTACGACGTGGCAGCCGAAGGAACGCTTAGCCATGGCCGAGTCTTCGGCGAAGAGCCTGGAGGAAAGGGCGAGGGTGTCCCCGACGGAATCAAGGTGGATGATAAAGGCAATCTCTTCGTGACAGGCCCCAAGGGCATCTGGGTGTGGGACGCCAACGGAAAACACCTGGGCACGATAGTGATGCCGGAACAGCCCGCCAACTTGACTTGGGGCGATCCTCAGTACGACACGCTTTACATCACAGCGACGACATCGGTGTACCGGCTCAGAACAAAAACCAAGGGCTTCGTTCCTTACCTTCAGCATTAATTGCGCGCGCTACTCAGTGCGGCAGCGCAAAGCTGAATACATCACTTCCAGCGGCAATCGCCACGTACTGAATTCCGTTGACCGCATAGGTCATGGGAGACGCGCTGAATGACTGGCCGGTGTTGAAGTGCCACAGAGGCTGTCCGGTCTCGGCGTCGACCGCTTCGAAGGACTCGGCATCGTCGGCGAAGAAGACGAGTCCACCCGCTGTGGTGAGCGTTCCTCCCCACGAGTTGCCACGACCGGCTTGCGGATACTGCCAGACCCTTTTCCCATCGGAAGGAGAGAACGCCAGGAGAACTTTCTTGGAGTCTTCGCCCACAGGATGCTTCGTGCCAGTTCCGTAAAATGTCTCGCCCTGGGTAAACGGCTTCGGATTCGAAAAGTAAAGATTGCAGTTCTCCAGAGCCATCACATAGAAGAGGCCGGTGTTCGGATTGTAGGAAGGCGAAAACCAATTCGTAGCGCCAACAATGCCCGGGCAGATGTGCGTGCCTTCTTTCGTCGGGATAAGCCCGGAAAGCACCGGACGGCCGGATGCATCAATCCCGGTAGCCCAGGTCAACTTCTCCAGGAACGGAGTGGCTCGCAGAAACTTACCGTCGGTTCTGTCGAGAACATAAAAGAAACCGTTGCGGTCGGCTTGGAGAAGCAGATGGCGCAAGGCTCCGTTCTCTTCCCTGTCGACCAGTACAGGAGTCTCGTTGGCATCGTAGTCATACACGTCATGTGGAGTGAACTGGAAATACCACTTCAATTTGCCGCTGTTCGGATCGATTGCAAGGACGCATGCGGTGTAGAGGTCGTCGCCCGGCCGCGAACTCCCGTCGAAATCGGGTGCGGCATTGCTGGTGGTCCAGTACACCGTGTCGAGTTCGGGGTCGTAAGTACCAGGCATCCAGGTCGTGGCACCGCCATGCAGGTACAAATCGCCGGGCCAGCTCGCCGCGCCAAATTCTCCCGGGCCGGGAATCGTCCACAAACGCCACTTCAGAGTTCCCTTTTTCGCGTCGTAGGCTGCGACAAACCCACGCACTCCGGAATCTCCTCCCGATGTACCCACAATGACTTCGTCTTTGACGACGAGCGGTGCGCTCGTTCCTCCATACTGCTTCACCTTGTCCGCATACTCCACATCCCATAAAAGGTTCCCCGAGCGAGCGTCGAGGCAGAGCAAGTGGGCATCATCGGTTTCCGAATAGACGAACTGTTCCCATACCGCAACACCGCGACTCTTGTGGGCTGCGGCGTCGTCGAGCAGTCCGGAACTGACGGGTCGGGAATAGTGCCACAGAGTTCGACCGGTGCTCGCGTCCAGTGCAAAGACATCGTTGGCCGAAGTCACGTACATGACGCCGCGAATCACTACGGGCGTCACCTCGAGCCTCTGAGTATTTCCAGGGTGGAAGACCCACGCTGCACGCAATTGGGCGACGTTGGCGCGGTGAATTTCACGCAAGCTGCTGTAGCGGCGTCCGGTGTAATCTCCGTTATACGAAGGCCAGTTTTCACCCACCGGCGTTGTCCGCAGATCTTGTGGAGTCACCTGTAGGGCTGAACTAGACGTCGTCCCATGACCCTGTCCGAACAGCTCTGGCCCCATACAAACCGCCCACAGAAAGAGGATTAGTGCTGCAGCGTGCCGTTTCATCTCAATGATTGTCCTGGCCACTCAACTGAACTTCTTGCAGCGCGCCGCGGTCTATGCCGCCATCGTCCACGAGGTGGAGTGATATCCGCGAAGTTTTTCCGGGCGAAGCAATCTCAGTCGCTAGTGAGACTCGTTCGTTCGGGCTTACCTCGGCAAGAGGAATCACTGCCGCCGCGTGTCCGTGCTCATCGTAGAGTCGAGCAACGATGTGCCCGGTATAGAAAACTCCGAACGATCCCGAAAGGTTGATCTTGCCATTCTGTGTAGCCGTCGCTCTCAGTGGCTGAATCAAGATTCCCGCGTCGGTAACACCGTGGAATTCGTTGCCGGAACGCGTGGGGAACCACTCCGTCTCAAAACTGCAGCTCTCGCCAGGACGGAGTCGACACATGGGGCTATTGAGCTCCGCTTCCAGGTAGTAAGGGCTCGCATCCGGATCTGCACTCATCGACGGATTCCCCTCGCTGTTCAGCCTCATCTCCGGACCGTTGGTCCAGAAAATCACAGACGCTTTTCCGGGATAAGGTTTGCCCTGCTCGTATTGAAAGCGTTCGACCATGGCGAACTGGCTGTCGCCGTCGACGACCGCCAGCCATCCGTCTGTTGAATCTAGCCACAATTCGGCGGCCATATGAGCGTAATGCACAGCGAAAAGATCGTCGTCTCTCACCCGTACCGCCTGGTTTTCAGCCGGACCGAAGCGGACGTGGTAGCGGTTTAGATAGCTGCTGGATCGGTTCGCGGGAGTGAACGTCCAGAAATCGTGGTTGATATGTGCAGTCTGATCGGAGCCCGCTGCGCCCGGAACAGATGTGTTGTATTGTGAGACCGACTGCATCGACCACTCGAGAGTGTGCCCTGTCACGTTCTTCATGGACGCGTGAAATGCGATGCGCGGTGAATCAGCATCCAAACGGATCGTGCGGGTAAATTGAATGCCGGTCTGCGGATCGGACGGGCTCGTCAATTCGATTTCGCAGAGTTGTCCTTCCGAAAGTTTTCGAAGCGTGAATGGCCCGTCATCCAGCACGTCAGAGTTTCCCACCCAATGTTGTTCATCGTTGTTCCCTTCAGGCAGGAGCCACAGTTTGTCGCCGCCGTAGTTGAACCACTGGCTGGAACTTGGTGGAAAGTACTTGCCTGCCAACTTGGGATTGACAAACAGGTAGGCGTGACCCGCGAACGTGACCTGCATCAGGCGGCCACCATTCTGCGGCACGACAACCAACTGCACCCACTTGTTCGAGAGTTGCTGCGCTTGCCATCCCCTATAGTCCAGGGCCTCAACCCGGCAATCAGGATTCTTCGGTGGATTCGATTGCCCAAACGCCAGAGGGATATTCACTGACGATACCAAGGTGAGGGCGGCGAGTACTGCACAGACGAGTCGTATTCGATTCAACGGCGCAGGATGAAATGTCATGATCGTTCGTCCGACGGGACAACGGCTGCAGCGATTGAGAGTAGCACGCAAAACTAAACTCCAGAATTCGAGGGTCACACTAAACGAAATGAATCCTAATAAAACGAAAGATTTCGATTTGCGTCAAGAAGATTCTGTGGTATACCAGCGTTCACGCACGACGCATCGCAACAATGCACAAAACTGTCCTGTTCCTCTTGCTACTAGTATCGGCCGATCTTTCGGCCCAGGACAGGACTGTCGATCCAACGTGGCTGCATAGGTTTATACCGCGCCTGAGCGAGACCAAAACTGATCTCTCCTCTTCGACATGCCACTACAAAGCAATTTTTGGCGCGGGCGACGGCGACAATCGAATTCTGAGAAGCGTTTCTCATTTTGGCGAAGTTACCCTCGACGCCCACGGAAACTGCCAAAGTGTTCTTTACCATCGCGAGGAGGAAATCTACTTTGTTCTGGAAGGCACGGGTGTTCTGCAGTACGGTGACGAGACGCATCCTCTGCGTGCGAACGATTTTACCTACCTTGCTCCGGGCGTAGAGCATGGCCTTGCCAACAACTCAGGCCAGCCGCTGCAGGTTCTGGTCATGGCCTTCAAAATTCCGCCTCGCCTCGCGCTCAACACGCCGCCTCCACCCGCCAAGGTTGTGAACCTAGATGACGTGAAAGAACAACCCGTGCAAGGTCATCCGACGTCCGTTCTGTACAAACTGCTGGCCGGTCCGCGAAAAGGAAAGCGCGATGCCATCGATAGCGCGTACGTGATCACGAGCTTTTTTTGGATGGACTTCGCCCCGGGAGGAACGAACTTCCCGCATCATCACGAAACCGCAGAGGAAATCTATCTGGTCGTCGATGGACAAGGAGAAATGGTCGCAGGAAGCGGAATGGATGGACTCGAAGGCCGCTTTCCCGCCAAGGCTGGAGATGCTTATTACTTCAGACCGAACTGCACCGTCGGTTTTTACAACCAGGACAAGCCGGGAGCGAAAGCCCACATTCTCGCTGTGCGATCCCAGATTCCTCTCAGCGATGAGGAAGATTAATGCGCCAACGCTTCATGCGCGGATACACGATTTGTGAACATTTGCTCAACCGCAGTTTTTCTCTCAGGAGGCATTGATGCCGATCCAGAATGCTAGCCGCAGATCCTTCGTACAACTGCTCGCGGCTGCGCCGCTGCTAACCCAGATTGCGGCGCGCGATCTGTACGCGCAAGCCGCATCGGCGGTCGGGCGGGATCCGCGCCAGAATGTCTACACCCGGCTTGGCCTGAAGACGGTGATCAATTGTCGCGGCACGTGGACTTATCTGAGCGGCTCGCTCGAATTCCCGGAAGTTCGCGAGGCCCAGGTTGAAGCGGCACAACATTTTGTGAACATGCTGGAGTTGCAGCGTGCCGTCGGCAAACGCCTGTCCGAACTAACGGGCGCCGAATCCGGCATCGTCACTTCCGGCGCTGCGGGCGCCATGGCTGCTGCCGCCGCCGGATGCATGGCTGGCACCGACGACAAGTACATTTGGCAGCTTCCCGACACGACTGGCTTGAAGCATGAAGTAATCATGGTCGGCGGACGCAGCGCCTTCGATAGCGCCATCCGGCTGACCGGAGCAAAACTGGTGCTCGTGTATTCTCCCGAGGAACTCGCCAATGCAATCAACGAAAATACGGCGATGATCTACACCACCGATCTCGGGGAGAAACTCCAGAAGAGCCTGTCGATCGCCAAAGAGCACAAGATCCCGATGCTGCTCGACGACGCTGCCGGCATCCCGCCTGTCGACAATGCCAAGCTGTATGCCCGCATGGGAATCGATCTTTACTGCTTCTCGGGGGGAAAGGGACTCCGCGGTCCGCAATGCAGCGGCCTGCTCTTGGGGCGCAAAGATCTGATCGAAGCGGCGCTGTTGAATTGCGCTCCGCGAGAAGGAGCCGTTTGCCGCCCCATGAAAGTGGGGAAAGAAGAAGTCATTGGATGTCTCACCGCGCTCGAAACCTGGTTGAAGGTCGATGAGAAGAAGCTCTACGCCGAATGGAACGAGCGCATCGACCGCATTCGAAAGCTGGTGGAGACCGTGCCCGGAGTCAAAACCGATACATTCATTCCGGACGACGGCAACCGCTATCCAACACTGAGGGTCTACTGGGACCAGCAAAGCTGGCAATACAAGATCGCCGACTGCGTGCAGGAACTGCGTTCCGGAGATCCCGTCATTGAAGTGCTCGGAGCAGACAATCCGAGCTTGGTCAAGGCGGTTCGCGAGGGTAATCCGAATCCGAAGCCGAATCGAAAGGAACTCAAGCAACCGGATCACATCGAACTTGTTTCGATGACCATCAAGCCGGGAGAAGAGATCATTGTTGGACAAAGACTGCGGGCCATCCTGGGCGCGGCTCAGAAGAAGGCCGCAGCCTAAATACCCGAGATCGTTTTGAGAATTCTCCGCCCCCAACTCGGTTTGCGAATCCTTGCCGCGCTCCTGCTGGGCTCGACGCTCGCAGCGCAGGATCACATTCGCGCCGTCGTTCCGGCACAATCGGGCGCTCTCACGAATCGCTTCTACTCGCCGGGAGTAGATGCGGGCGACTACCTCTACGTCTCGGGGCAGGGACCTCGGAAACCGGACGGCAGCTTGCCCAAAGATTTCCGCGACCAGGTCAGGCTGACCCTCGACAATGTTCAAGCAATCGTCAAATCTGCCGGGCTAAGTATGGACCACGTGGTTTACATCCAAATCTACCTGGAGGACATGGCCAAGTATGACGAGTTGAAAAAGACGCTCTCCGAATACTTCGGGAAGTCTCAACCTGCGCAAGCCGTGCTGGGCGTCGCACGCACTTCCGACTCGTCGCTTGAGATGAACGCTGTCGCCGTTCGCAGCCTTGATGGCAAGAAACCCGTCTATCCAGAAAATTACAAATCGAATGATCCCGCCCCTCCTGGGATGCTGACTCATGATCGCCTGTTCGTATCGAGCATGGCAGGCGCCGATCCTGCGACCGGAAAGATTCCCGATGACCCGGCATCCCAGGTAGATCTCGCGCTCGACCGGGTGGAAGCCGTAGTCAAGGCCGCGGGCCTCGAACTCAAGAATATGGTTTTCGTGAATCCCTATCTGACCACTGATGTTCCGACGCGCGTCATGAACGAGCGTTATGCGCGACGCTTTGAGTTCGGGAACACTCCCGCACGCGCCACGATCGAAGTGTCGAGCCTTCCCGGCGGCGCGCACATCGAGTACACGGGAGTCGCCGTGCGCGATCTCACGCAGCGAAAAGCGGTGCGCCCGAAGAACATGCCTCTGAGCCCCACTGCGAGTCCATGTGTTTTCGCCGGCGACACTCTGTACTGCTCCGCCAAAGACGGTTTTATTCCGGGGCCGCACGGCGGTGTTTATGCCACCAGCACGCAGCATCAACTCCGCCAGACGATGCGCAATCAACTCGACAACCTGGAAGAGGCGGAAATGAAATTCGATCAGGTGGTAGCCGTCAACGTCTATCTCGACAACCTGTCCGACGTATCTGTATTCGACGAGGTATATGCGCAGTATTTCGGCTCCGTGCCGCCGGCGCGAACGACAGTCCAGCAAATCGCACCGGCCGAACGAAAAGCCGACAAAGATGATCACTTCCCCGGATTGGAACAGGTCTCGCTGATTGCAGTACGCAATCGAGGCAGCCGTTGAAAATCGATTTCGTAGCACCTGGGAGATATGACCGATGGACAACGACTAATTCCGTGCTTGACAGATTTCCATGCAGTGGAATATGTTTTCGCGCCATGGGAGTGGTGTTCGTGTCGCGCTGAGTCTACCTCGATGTAGGAAAGAGGGCGGCGCGATTCTGTAGATGGGGTTCCAGAAAATCTAGCGCACAAGGGAAGACAGTCGAAACAGACTGCCGTCCCGGGAGATGGTAATGCGAAATAGTCGCAGGTTCTTCGTCCCGATTTTCGTCGCCGTGTCGATGCTATTGCTCCCCACTATGCTGCTCGCCGATGTTACCGGCTCCATTCTTGGGGTCGTGCGCGATCCATCACAAGCCGTGGTCAAGGGAGTGCATATCAGGATCACGAACACACAGACCAACCTCTCCCAAGAGACGGTTTCGGCCGATGACGGCTCCTATCGCTTTCTAGCCTTACCCGTCGGGAACTACACGCTGAGCGCCACCCTCACCGGCTTCCAGCATTTCAGCACCACCGACATCGTGCTGCAGGTGAATGACCAATTGCGCTTCGATATTGCTCTCAAGGTCGGCAATGTGAACGAACAGATGACGGTCGCCGCCGAGGCCGTACAAGTTGAGACCGAAAGCACGCAACTCGGCGACGTAATCGATTCGAAGAAGATGCTCGCCCTGCCGCTCAATGGCCGCAGCTATCTCGACTTGTTGGGACTGCAGGCCGGTGTCGCGCCCGATACCGCGGGAACGATCGGCGGGGACCGTCCTGTCTCGGGATACATTCAAAACGCGGGCAATATCTCGGTGAACGGCCAGCGCGAGACCGCTAACGCGTTTCTTGTGAACGGCGGCGACGTCAGCGAGGGTCGCAACCTGGGCGCAGGGCTGGTTCCCAATCTTGATTCCGTCGAGGAGTTCCGCCTCATTACCAACAGCTTTGACGCCGAGTACGGAAAGTTCAGCGGCGCGGTGATGAATGCCATTACCAAGTCGGGTACCAACGGATTCCACGGGGACGTGTTCGAATTTTGGCGCAACGACAAAATGGATTCCGTCAGTTACTTCAACTCTTCTAAGTCCGAACTGCGACGTCACCAGTTCGGAGGCGTTGCGGGTGGGCCCTTCTGGAAGGACAAGCTGTTCTGGTTCACGGACTATCAGGGAACGAGGCAACTGGCTGGCGCTGAGACCGGCGTCGTTAGCTTGCCGAATGCCGCCGAGCGTCTGGGTAACTTTGACCCCACACTATTCGTTCAAGCAGCTACCGTAAATGGGATATCCACATTCGTGCCGACAACGGTCGATGGGGGCCCCAATCCCAACGGCTGTCAGACCCCTCCTTGCACGGACTGGGCCACGCGTTTGACAGGCCGTCTCCAAGCAGTAACAGGGCAGACGATTTCCGCCGGCGAGCCCTATGCCATGCTAGAAGTTCCGGATAGCAGTCAGGTTGGCTTCCACCTCGTCCCATGTACCGACCCTGCGCAATGCGTGTTTCCAAACGGCAGGATTCTCCCCCAGGCTTGGTCACCAGCCGCCACAGGAACCCTCCCATATATTCCAGCACCGAACTTGGATCCCATCGCGGGTACGTACTCAGACAATAGGCAGAAGAGTTGGGTCCACGACAACAAGATCGGAGAGCGAGTCGACTTTAACAACGGTAAGACGGGCAACTGGTCGTTCTATTACCACTTCGACGATTCGACTGCCTACAACGCCCTGCCGGCAGCAAGCGTGCCAGGCTTTCCCGCGCAGACGCCAACGCGGGCGCAAGAGTTTGTCGTCAGCAACACCAAGACTCTCGGTCCCACCGCAGTCAATGAGGCGCGTCTCACCTTCTTCCGCACGTCCACGCATTTGGACCAGCCGAAGGGAGGCCAGGCGTCGCTTGCCTCTCTTGGCTTTGTCACCGGTGCCGGGACCCAGGGAATTATTCCCGATGCCTTTCCAGGATTTCCGGAGTATGTGCCGCAGCTTTATTTCAACAGCTTCAGCATCGGCACCCCGTCCCTGATCACATTCCAGCCCAACAACACCTACACGGTATCGGACGGATTTTCCAAAGTGTCGGGCCGGCATACATTGAAGTTCGGGGGAGAATTCCGGTACCTGCAGATCAACGAACGCAACCTAGCCAGCCAGGACGGGGCTTTTGTATTCGACGGCACCGTGACCGGAAACGATTTCGCCGACTACCTCGTTGGAGCGCCGACAGGAGGCGGGGGGGGCTTCACCCAGGCAGCATTACAACTCCTGGATTCGCGCACGCGCTATGGCGGCGCTTACGTGCAGGACGCCTGGAGGGTAAGACCCAATTTTACGTTGAACCTGGGCTTGCGCTGGGAAGTCAGCACGCCCTGGTATGACACACAGGGCAAGATCCAAACTTGGGTTCCGGGAAAGCAGTCAGTCGTCTTTCCGAATTCCCCCAAAGGCCTGGTGTATCCGGGCGATCCGGGCATTCCCAAGACGCTTGCTCCCACGCGATACAACAATTTCGGACCGCGCATCGGTCTGGCCTACTCTCCCGGCTTCAGCGAGGGAGCCTTGGGGAAGATCTTCGGCGGGCCGGGAAAGACCAGTATTCGCGCAGCCTACGGCCTTTACTACACGTCAGTGGAAGATCTGAACCTCTTTTACGAGGTCGCCGATGCCCCATTTGGCTTGTACTGGACCAGTCCGGGTTCGGTTTTGTTTGAGGAACCTTTCCGAAACCGACTTGACGGAGGCACCGACGGCGAGGGACAGCGCTTCCCCTTCACCATCCCAACTCCGGGCAGTCCGGCGAATAAAACCCTGAGTTTTCAGGTGTACGAGCCGATGTCCTATTTCCCCGGATACGACATTCATAACAAGCTGGCGTACGCCGAGCATTTCAATTTGTCCATCCAGCGAGAGCTAAGCAAATCAACCGTCCTGACCCTGGCCTACGTCGGGACCGAGGGGCATCACCTCATTGCGCAGACCGAGGCCAACCCGGGTGATGCGGCGCTCTGCATACAGCTCGCCTCACAAGGCTGCGGTCCTCAAGGGGAGCAGACCATTTACACCGGAGGCCCAAATATTGTGTACGGCACTAGGGATCAGCTGCTCAACCCGAATTGGTGCCCTAGCGCCAACCCTACCGGTCCACTGGATGGTTCACTCTGCTTCGGCTACGGCAACACCTATACAAAACTGATCGCCAATTCGATTTACAACGCCGCACAGCTCACACTGGAACGGAAAGCTAAGGATGTAACCTTCCTGGCTGCATACACCCTAGCCAAGGGGCTGGACGATTCTTCGGGGTTTGGCGAACTGGTCAATTGGGAGAACCCCCGGCTGAGCCGCGGCCTATCGTCGACGGATGTTCACCAAAATTTCGTGATCAGCTACATCTGGGCCCTTCCGTTTAACAGACTTTTCAACGGCCGGCTCAAGTGGCTCACACAAGGCTGGCAGCTGCAAGGTATTACTCGATTCGCGACAGGTTTCCCGGTTCAGATGAGCCAACCGGTGGGAGATAGTTCTCTTGCGGGCACCCAAGGCGTCGATATGCCCAATCTGGTAGGGCCGGTTCACACCATGAACCCCCGCAGGTCGAGCAGTGCTACTTACTTTGACACATCCGCTTTTGCCCAGACCGCCTGCTCTTTCGATCCGACCACATTCGCACCGAGCTCTGACTGTGGAACGTTTGGCACGGCCAATCGGCGGTTCTTCCATGGTCCAGGCATCAACAACACCGATTTTGGTATGCAAAAAGAGTTCCGGGTCACGGAAGCCAAGTCTTTCGAGTTTCGGGCTGAATTCTTCAACATCTTCAACCACGCGCAGTTCAACAATCCAAGCGGCGACATCACCAGTGCCAACTTCGGAAACGTCACCAGCGCCCGTCCCATGCGAATCGGGCAGCTCAGTGGGAAGTTCATCTGGTGAGTTGACGGCTAGAACACTAGAACAATGGAAAAGGGACGGCGTCCGCCAAGCCGTCCCTTTTCCATTTGGGATAGATTGTAAGAAGGATGCCTCGGTTTACAACCCACACGAGTGGCACAGAAGTACGTCAGCTGCTGACCCAGCCTTGGATCGTGGTTCTTTGTCTATTTGCGTGCATTCAGCCTGCTCATATCCAGGCGCAGACGGCGGACACCTATCGCCAACGTGCCGCCGAGCTCTCCCAAGCCAAGTCTTGGGATGACGCCATCACGAACTACCGCAAGGCGCTCGACCTCGAACCCAACGACGCGGTCGCGCACTACGACCTCGCATTGGCACTCAAGTACAAGGGAGACGACCGCGAGGCCCTGAAAGAATTTCAAGCGGCTATAAAGCTGAGGCCGAAATGGGCCGAGGCGCATTACGGATTGGGCGCAACCTGGTACAACCTGCAAGATCAGTCTGAGGCGGTCAGCGAACTCCGCACCGCCGAGTCACTCGATCCCGCCCATGCTGCTACGCATCGCTTGCTGGCCCGTATCTTTTCGCAACAGAACAATTCTCACGAAGCCGAGCACGAACTGAAGCTGGCACTCCGCCTGAAGCCCTCGGCTGATGTCCATCTCGAACTGGGCGTGGTCGAGGGTCAACTAGGCAATCTGACTGAAGCTGCCGACCAGTTCCGTCGCGCCATCGAACTGGATCCAGGCGTAGCAGCCGCCCACCTCATGCTAGGAATCGTTCTGCGTCGTGAGGCAGACCACAAGGGCGCGCTCGATCAATTTCGCAAGGCCGCGGCGCTCAATCCGGACAATGTGGACGCTCAGTACAACCTCGGCCGCGAACTGAAGGCTGACGGCGACACGGAGGGCGCCATTGCGGCCTTTCGTCGCGCCATCGAACTCAAACCCGACTTCGAGCAAGCACACTACAGTCTCGCTCTCGCCTTGCGCAGCCAAGGAGACGCAGGAAGTGCCAAGAAGGAGTTGGATGAGCTCTCAGGGCTGCATGAATTTCGCTCTCGCCTGGCGCAGTCAAAGCTGCTGATCCTGCAAGGCGTGGATGCGTTGAAGAAGCAGAAATTCGACGACGGGTTGGCGCTATTCCAAAAGTCCGCCGAGCAATCACCCGAGCTCCCAACCAGCTACTACTATCTAGGCGTGACCTGGGAGGCCAAGAACGAAACCGCGCGAGCCAGAGAAAACTACGAAAAGGCGCTTGCACTCAAGCCGGACTACGCCCAGGCTCACGCGAGCCTTGGATTGCTTCTTTGGAAGTCCGATGATCAAACCAAGGGTCTGGAGGAATTTCAGCACGCCGTCATGTCCGATCCCGATCTGGCCGATGCGCACTACAATCTCGGGGTCGCGCTGGCCCAGCTACAGCGCTTACCAGAAGCCATTCGCGAGTTGACGGACGCTGCCAGCCTCGATCCTCACAACATCGATGCACGAGTGCAACTGGGGCTGGTCCTGAGCCAAAACAACGACACCGCGGCAGCGATCAATATTTTTCGTGATCTTGTTCGCCAGAATCCGGAATTCGCCGAAGGGCACAACAATCTCGGGCTTGTGCTGCTGCAGTCAGGGAATGCCCAGAAGGCAGAAACTGAGTTCAAAATGGCAACGCGGCTGAAGCCGGGCTATGCCGAGGCGCATTACAACCTCGCGCTCGCGCTTCGTCAGGAAGGTAAGAAAGCCGACTCACAACAGGAACTCGAAAAGGCGTATCAGCTCTCCCCAGACTTAAGAAATGTTCCACTCCCGTGAGCCACTTCTACGCGAAGTCCCGGGCGAATTATTCAGACTCATCCTGCAAGTGCACTGGGAAAACGGGTTTGAAAATCTAACAGCCCCACCCAATCCGGCGTGATAGTAATCCGCACCATCGACGAGATCAGGGTGCGCAATTGTCCCAACCAGCCTTTGGCTAGTTCCGCATCAAAATATCGGGCGGCGGCAGCCTCGTATTCTGGAACGATTCCTTCCACCGGTTCAAGCCGGGCACTTCCGCGAATCAAAAGCACCTTGTGCGGAAACGTATTGTCGTCAATCGTGAGCGAAACTCTCGGATTCTTCGCCAGCGCCTTCAGCTTGGGAGCCTTCGGCGGAGAGGCCATCACAATCTCGCGCCCGTTCCAATGAAACCAGATAGGAACAACTCGCGGCGTTCCATCGGTCGAGATATAGGCGAGTCGCGCCGGGATTTTCGAACGTAACAGCTCTTGGGCCGCCGGATGCTGCAACAAACTCAGATCACCTTGTTTAACGGCGAGCATGCTGCCTCCTCTCCTCACACCGATTTTTGCGAGCCATCGTCGGTCGCATTGTACTCCGGCTCCTTTCGTAGGCAAGCTTCGCGCGCCGCGTAAACTCCGAATTTGCTTCGTTCCCCTTATCGACCCTTCCACACATGACTGCGGTACTCGCACTACGATATGATTCAAAACCGCAGCGCCCCAAGAGGAACTTATGAAGATTCGCTGGAGAATGTTCGCCGTTCTCGCCACGTTCGTCTTAAGCCTGGTTGTGTTGATCGAGCGAAAGCCGGTGACCGCCGCTGCGCAATCTCCGGCGTCGGCGAAAACCGCCGCGCCCTCGTTGCCCACAAGCGAATCTCTGATAATTCCCGACACTACCCTAGCCATCAACTCGGCAACTCCCTTGTCGCAGCGGATCGTCCACTACGAGATCGACGCTAAGTACGACGCTCCGAATCATACCGTTGATGCGACCGAGGTCCTCACCTATCACAATCTCACCGGACAGGCGCTCGACCACTTCCCTTTCCATCTGTATCAGAACGCTTTCCAGCCCAACGCAACCTTCGTACGCGATTCTAAACTCATGGGCAGCCGCGATACCGCGTACGAGAAATGGGAAGCGAAGTTCTACGGCTCGGAGGACATCAAGAGCATTGAAGTCGTGGGACAGGGCGACCTCACCCGGAACCTGCAGTTTATCGCCCCCGACGATAGTAATAAGGACGATAAAACCGTAGTCGATTTACGACTTGCCAAGCCGATTGCCTCCGGCGCGTTCGTTCAGTTCAAGATCGCCTTCCAGACCAAGTTTCCCGAAACCCAGGCGCGCTCCGGATGGAAACGCGATTTCGTTCTCGGAGGCCAATGGTTCCCCAAAGTCGCAGTCTGGTGGCACGGAGCCTGGAACGCTCATCAGTATCACAACACGACGGAGTTCTTCGCCGACTTCGGCGTCTACGACGTGAAGCTGACCGTCCCGCAGGATGAAGTCATTGGCGCGAGCGGCATTGAGGTTAGCAATGTGCCGAACTCCGACAAGACGAAAACGGTGACCTATCACGGCGACGACATTCATGATTTCGCCTGGACCGCCAGCCCGCGTTTCAAGGTTAAGGAAGCTGACTATCAGGCCCAAATGGGGCCGATTAAACTCCGCTTCCTGATGCAACCCGCGCACTGGGACCAGGTCGAGCGGCACGAACGCATCACCCGCGAGACTCTCGACCACTTCGAGAAATGGTACGGGCCGTATCCCTATAAGACTTTGACCGTAGTCGATCCCGAGCCCGACTCGGCCGCTGGAGGCATGGAATATCCCACCTTCATCACCGCGGGCACAACCTGGTGGATGCCGGAAGGCCTCCACGAGGTCGAGAGTGTCGTCGAGCATGAATTCGGACACCAGTATTGGTACGGCATGGTCGCCACCAACGAATTTGAAGATGCCTGGTTGGACGAAGGCATCAACAGCTACACGGAAGTTAAGGTCCTGGACTCGATCCTGGGGAAAGACACATCCGTCATCAACCTGTCCGGCGCGACCTACGGCGAGCCTGAGCAACAACGAGATTTCTACATCAGTGCTCCCGATCGCGACGCCATGGCCCAAAACGCCTACGCATACGTCAACTCCTTTTCCTACGGCGGCGTGACCTACGGGAAGACCGCTAGCGTTCTGCTGACTCTCGAAGGCATCATCGGCGAAGACACCATGGCGAAGGCGATGCACACCTACTTCATGAAATATCGCTTCACTCATCCCACGAAAGAAGATTTCTTGAAAACGATCGAGGAGGTCTCGGGAAAAGACCTGCGCTGGTATTTCAACCAGGCGGTCTATGGGACGCAGGTCCTGGACTACGAGGTCCTCAACGCAGATTCTTACCCGACCACCTGGTTTGAGGAAAAGAAAAAAGACAAAAAGGACAGCAAGCAGGATACCGATACGGTCTATCAGTCGTCCGTGACCATCCATCGCAAGGGCGACTTCGTGATGCCCATCGAGGTCGAAGTGAAGTTCGACAACAACGAAAAAGTTCGCGAGCACTGGGACGGCCAAAGCCGCTGGACCAGATTCAGTTATCAGAAAAAGGCGAAGGTCGTCTCGGTGGAAATTGATCCCGATCAGACCATCCATATCGATCGGGATAACTTCAACAACAGTCTGCTCGTCGAGCCCAACCCCAAGCCAACTCACAAGCTTTCGACGTACTGGCTGTTCCTCACGCAATGGGCGAGTCAAGCGATGGCTTGGTGGGCTGTGTAGAGTCGCCTTATTAATGTCTTGAAAGAATCAGTCGGAAAGAATGGCATGGAACGAAGCGGATTAAAAGAAGTAGCCTTGAAGGAAGGGGTCTGACAGAAGTGGGTTTGAAAGGGCGCGGCTTCAGCCGCACCGTTCCCGAGCCAAAAAAGGATTCGGGCTTTAGCACCTGAGGGCGTGATCAATTTAAGGAAGACGAATGACCAACAAAAGCCTGTTAAGTACCGGCCTAGGCAAGGTCGCGCACAACAAACGATATATCTTCTGGTTCTGGCTCCTGAATCTGACCCTCGCCGAATTCGGCACCGCCGGATTCCGACGCAGCGCTCATGCGATTCTCGACCACACCCTGTTGGCTGAACGTCTCCTCAAAGGCTTCGACGTGGGTATTTTCGGAGAGTTGCTGTACAAACCCGAATTCGGAAGCCTGAGGGCGATGACACTTCCCGCCTTTTACTTTGCATTCACATTTTTTCTCGCCACAGCCCTTTTTCTCCCGGGTATTTTCTTCGGATACGCTTCGAACTATCGCCTGCCCCGCGAGGAATTCTTCCGTGCCTGCGGGCGAAACCTCTGGCGTTTCATCCGCATCATGATCATCGCCGGCATTGTGATGGGCATTGTTGCCGGCCTTCTCTTCGCAGCCAATGACGCGATCGCCAAAAAAGCGGGCGAGAGCACCAACGAAAAGCTTCCCTTCGAATTGCAGATGACCGGACTTGCAGTCATCTTCCTGATCATGACCACCCTTCGCATCTGGTTTGATCTGTCCGAGGTCGATACGGTCTTGGATGACCAGCGGGCGGTGCGCAAGTCCGTCGCAGCAGCTTTCCGGCACACATTCCGCAGCCTTGCACGCCTCCTCACCAGCTACGTTGTCGTCACCATCGTCGCTGCCATTCTGTTACTCGGCGGACTCTGGATTTGGATGAAGTTCGTGCCCGCTGATAGCGTGGGCGGCGCTTTTCTGATCGCGCAGATTACGCTCTTCCTTTTGCTGATACCCCGCTTCTGGCAACGGGGAATCGCTGTCTCGTATTGGCAACAGAGGATGCTGGCACCCGTGGTCGCAGTCCAGCCGATCGAACCCGCTCCGGTACCAGTGACCACAGTTCCAATTGTCCCGGCTCCCGATCCTGCTCCCGTGGTTTCCAGTCCCTCAACCCCGCCCACAGAAGCGCCGCAATCGTGAGGCCCGAATTTTGTCTGGACCTAGAGCAACACGATTGTGATTCCGAGATTTCGTCGGCCCAGGTCGGAGTCATCCTTCAGCCAGGGTTGCGACTGCAAGAGTCGCCAAGTTTCGTCGCAGGTCTTCGACCAGTCCTCCCCAAAGATGCAGCCGCGAATCTGGCCGTCTTCTGCGAGCTCGTGCAAGCGTTTTTGCACAGCAATACGGATCTCGCCGCCCACTCCCTTCGACCCATAACCGTGGACAATCTTCAGAAGAGGAGTGATTCCCTTCCGCCCGGCTGCAATTTCCCGATCAAGCCGTTGCAGTGCCTCACGCACTGATGGCATATCAGATTTCAGATCTACGGTCCTGATCGTCGGCTTCGAAGCACGCACGACGACTATCCTATCCGAATAAGAAAAAGAGCCGGCCCCGCGGGGACCGGCTCGTTGTTTGAGGGAAGACTCTAGTTCACACCGAAGACCAGATCATCATGATCGTCATACGCTCCGGTGCTGCATGACGACGCACTTCCCTGATAGCGGAAGTTCGCTCGCACCGCCTGCAAGCTTCCCGTTGGGAGCGTGTACGTCGACGACAGCGCTTGTGCGCCGCCCGCCGGAGGCACGATGGTTCCGATGAATACCCACGTTGGACTGTTGGCATTCGCAGCATAGTACAAGTCCAGCGCGTCGGCCGAACCCGTGTTCCACGCCCAGACCGTAGCCGTGACCTTCACCGTTTGTCCGTGAGTCATCGCGCCGCCGCTGGTCGAGGCGACCACGATTCGATCGTTGGACTCATCGGAGTGGAACGTTCCGGAAGTACCGTCTGCGCACGCTCCATTGATGTTGTTAGGTTGATTCGGTTCGGCGCCGCCCGACATCGTATCCCGGCCCAGAAGCAGGCTTGCTCCCGAGTCGCAAGACGAGCCTACCGTCGCGCATTTCGGCGCCTTCAACGTCGGGTCGAAGACCGCCATTTGTGCGCTTCCGGGGGATGTCACCGTCAACGCGACGGTCGTTGTCGCGGTGGTTGTACCGGACGTACCCGTAATCGTCACGGTGCTGGTCCCTGTCGTCGCCGTGGAAGAGGCAGTGAACGTCAAGGTTGACGTCGCGCTGCCGTTCGCCGGAGGCGTAACCGGGTTGGCAGAGAACGCCGCCGTCACGCCGCTCGGCAGCCCGGACGCACTCAGCGTCGTAGCCGAATTGAATCCGTTCTGACTCGTGACTGTGACCGTGCTGGTAGCATTCGTTCCCTGCTGCACGCTCACCGAACTCGGCGACGCCGACACGCTGAAGCCGGGAGCTCCCGCGCCCACAGCGAAAATCAGGTCGTCGTGATCGTTGTAAGCCCCCGATGTGCAGGAAGACGCGCTGCCCAGGTACCGGAATTGCGCCCGTACCGCCTGCAGGCTTCCGCTTGGCAGCGTGTAGGTTGCCGAGAGCGTTTGTGCGCCCGCGGCCGGTGGCGTGATCGTTCCGATCAGCGTCCATGACGGACTGTTCGCATTCGCTGTGTAATAGAGGTCCAGATGATCTGACGTAAATCCGCTGTAAGCCCACACCGTCGCGCTCACCTTGACCGTTTTGCCCGCCGCCAGCGTACTGCCGTCAGTCGTACTCACCACGATGCGGTCGTTTGATTCATCGGAGTGGAACGTGCCGGAAGTGCCGTCGGCGCAGGCGCTGTTGATGTTGTTCGGTTGATTCGGTTCTGCTCCGCCCGACATCGTGTCGCGGCCGAGCAGCAGGGACGGGCCTGAATCGCAGCCCGAACCGACATTCACGCACTTCGGAGCCTTCAGGGTGTTGTCGAACACCGCCGTCTGCAATCCGACAGACGAACTCACTGTCAGTGAAATCGTCGTGCTATGCGTAAGCGATCCAGAGGTTCCAGTGACAGTCACCGTAGCCGTTCCGGTGGTTGCCGTCGCTGAAGCCGTCAAGGTCAGCGTGGAAGTTGCGGTGCCGTTGGCGGGTGGCGTCACCGGATTAGTCGAGAACGCTGCCGTCACTCCGCTCGGCAATCCCGACGCGCTCAACGTTGTCGCCGAACTGAAGCTGTTCTGACTCGTAACGGTCACTGTGCTCGTCCCATTGCCTCCTTGGGTTACGACCACAGAAGAGGGTGAAGCACCGATGGTGAAATTCGGCTGTGCGGCCGTGTTCACCGTCAGGTTGATGGTCGTGGTGTGCGTGGTTGAGCCCGACGTGCCGGTGATCGTGACTGTCGCCGTCCCGGTTGTCGCACTCGAAGAAGCGGTCAGCGTCAGTGTTGACGTCGCGCTGCCATTTGCCGGAGGCGTCACCGGATTCGTCGAGAACGCCGCCGTCACGCCGCTGGGCAAGCCCGAAGCGCTGAGCGTCGTCGCTGCATTAAACCCGTTCAAGCTGGTGATCGTGATCGTGCTCGTCCCGTTTGAACCCTGATTGATCGTCACCGAACTCGGAGAAGCGCCGATCGTGAAGTCGGGCGTACCCGTGGTTCCGCAGCCCGGAAACTTGAAGTTTGCGATCCGCGTGTTCCAGTTAAAGCTGCCGGTAGTCTTCATGTACTCTTCGGTGAACCAGAAGGTACAGTCGTCTACCGGGTCGATCTGCATGGCGCTGTAGTCACCCCAACGCGACAAGCTGCCAGTCTGCGAACCGCTTCCGCTGACGATATTGACTTCCGACTCGAGCGTGCTCGCAGGATCGGTCGGCACTCGCCCGGCAAATCGCACCGATGGCGATAGAGAACTGCTCGACACGCTGTAACCGACAGCCAGGTCTCCAGCCTGATCCATCGCCACCGACCCCATCCATCGGTAATTGGAATCTGGCGCAAACGTACTCTGCTGCGCCACCACGGGCGTGCCGGAAGGATTCTGGATTTCGTACCAGCGGATACCGCCCCCCGAACCCGCGACTACGGAATGATTCACGACCAGAGATTCGTGCGAACCGAAATTGCGGTAGGCGAGTCGGTACATCAATCGATCTGCCAGCGAATCCAGTTGCTGGGTTGTGCTGGGCTGCGGCACGCACGTGCCGCCTCCGCACAGCGGACTGAAGGCCGCGACGTTGATGACCGTCGGCCCGGTAAAGGTGGAGTTCGAGGGCGTTGTGAAATCCACATGAAACTTGAACAGGTTGAGATTGTTCGTGCCGAAATACAGCATGTAGTTTGGAGATCCCACCGGAGGAGCTGTGCTGCCATCCAAATCGGACGGCAACAATCCGCCCACCGAAGTTCCCTGCTGAAAGCACACCTGTGTGGCCGCCGTGCCCGCCAGCATCGCACTGCGGTTATAGGCGCAGGCGTCGGCTCCGACAAAAGTCGTTCCACCC
>Ga0307477_10000691_pt1 | contig 33668 bp, 32 predicted proteins | sample atmos_gasesECM2C_FD_203316 | JGI IMG/M metagenome (GOLD analysis project Ga0307477, IMG submission 203316) | Hardwood forest soil microbial communities from Morgan-Monroe State Forest, Indiana, United States - atmos_gasesECM2C_515 | ecosystem: Environmental > Terrestrial > Soil > Temperate...
CGATTTCGGATCCAAGCGGGATGTTCGAGGTCATGGTATTCTTGGAAGCGCTCTCCAGTGCGCGCGCCTATCTCGAGGTCGGACGCGCGATTCTCCTGCGTGTTGTTGGAGATTGGATCGATGACGAATTGAAATTGCGCGCAATTTCGGTGGACGACCTGGATACCGCAGCAGCCCAGGCCGGCGAGGGATTGAAGATTCGCCTCTCCGATCCGACACTCATTCCGGTCATTGCCCGGGAACTGAAAAATCCGGGAAAAGGGTTGATAACACTGATTGTGCCTGGAGCATCGGAACTTCAGGAAATTGAAATTGCGCTGCCAAAGCGTATTCAGGTCAGCCCACAGCTTAAATCGACGCTCTCATCGCTTTCCGGCGTGGTGGAAATCGAGACGGTTTGATGAACGCCCCGAAATGGTGGTGGGTTGGAGGCATTCTTGACCTGCTTCTGTTGCTGCCTGCCGGTTACATGGCGGCAGAAGCGGTCGATGTCGCCCGGCAAAACAGCGACTCGCTTTTTGCCGTCGCCGTTGCCGCTCTATTTTTTGCGCTGCCGGTATTCTGTATTGCCGCGCCTTTGGCCGCCTGGCGGGCCCATAGGCGCGGCCGTGCCACGTTTCATCTGGCGACGCTCTTGGCCGCGCCCTGGATCTATGCGGTCTTTCTCCTGTTTTTTCTCTTCACTGCTTGAGCGCCCAGGCGTCTCGAATCCGCAAAAGCAAGGAATAGGTCAAGCTTAGACCATGTTGGCTCTGCAAACTTGCATGGCGCCGCGGAACTACCTATAAGCCCGCGATCCCGCACGCGGGGCGGACGGCCATTCCCATGAATGACTCGCCCTTCCGGTGTTCGCATTTTACCACACGGGTTTGCGAATCACCCCCGCGCTAGGCTGAACCGGAAAAACAGGAGTTTACATGGCTTTACCAGACTTCAATCTGCGCCAGCTTTTGGAATCAGGCGCTCATTTCGGTCATCGCACCCAACGCTGGAATCCCAAGATGGCGCCGTACATTTTTGGGGTTCGCAACGATATCCATATTATCGATCTGACCCAAACCGTACCGCTCCTGCATCAGGCGCTGGTTGCCATGCGCGATGTGGTAGCAGGAGGAGGCCGCGTACTTTTTGTCGGCACGAAGAGGCAGGCGGCAGAGCCTGTAGCGGCGGCGGCCAAGCGGTGCGCCCAATATTTCGTCAACCATCGTTGGTTGGGCGGAACTCTGACGAACTGGCAAACCATCTCGCACTCGATCAAGCGCCTTAGGAATCTGGAAGAGACGCTTAATTCGGCCCAGGGCTCCGGCCTGACAAAGAAGGAGCTGCTGCAGATTCTGCGCGAGCGTGACAAGCTCGAGCGGTCGCTGGGCGGAATCAAGGAAATGGGCGGATTGCCGAGCCTGCTGTTTGTCATCGATACCAACAAGGAATCGATTGCCGTTGCGGAAGCCCGCAAGCTCGATATTCCAGTCGCGGCGATCCTGGATTCGAATTCGGAGCCGGACGGAATTGCTTATCCTATTCCGGGGAATGACGATGCCTCCCGCGCAATCGCCCTTTATTGCGATTTGGCGGCGAGAGCCGTTATCGATGGACTGTCGCAAGGCCAAACCGCGGCAGGGGCGGACCTGGGTGAATCCGAACATGTGATTGAAGATCTCAGCCCAAGGCCGGCGCCGGCCGAAGTGGAAGCCAGTCCGCTCGGTTAAATCTCGCACCTCTTGAAATCGAATGAGGGGCGAAAGGAACTCTCAAATCATGACGAATATCTCTGCCGGCATGGTGAAGGACCTGCGCGACAAGACGGGCGCGGGCATGATGGACTGCAAAGCGGCCCTCGCAGAAACCAAGGGCGATGTCGAAGCGGCCGTCGATTGGCTCCGGAAAAAAGGATTGGCCAAGGCGGCAAAAAAGGCCGGCCGCACCGCAGCCGAGGGGTTGATTGGACTTGCGACGAAGCATGGCCGCGGTGCAATCGTCGAGATCAATTCGGAAACCGACTTTGTTGCTCGCGGGAGCGAATTCCAGAACTTCGTGCGTAAAACCGCGCAACAAGCTTTACAGCAAGAGGGCGACCTCGAACGCCTTCTCGCTTCGCCCTTTGAAGGCGGGGGCTCCACGGCAGATGCGCTTGCGACTCTGGTAGCCAAAATCGGGGAAAACATGGCGGTCCGCCGGACAGCTTCTCTCGCTGTGACACCCGGAATCGTGGCCTCTTACGTTCATAATACGGTGGCGCCGAATCTGGGCAAGATTGGCGTGCTCGTTGCGCTGGAATCGCGAGGCGACGCGGGACGATTGATGGAATTGGGCAAGCAGCTTGCAATGCACGTAGCGGCGGCAAACCCGCTGGCATTGACCGTGGAGGCGTTACAACCCGAGGTGGTCGCTCGGGAGCGCTCCATCTACGCCGATCAGGCACGCCAATCCGGAAAACCGGAGAACGTTGTCGAGAAAATGATCGAGGGGCGCCTGCGGAAATTCTACGAAGAATCGGTGCTGCTTTCCCAAATATTCGTGGTTGACGGCGAAACTCCTATTGCCAAAGTGTTGCAGAATGCAGCGACAAATGTGGGTGCCCCTGTGACCATCGCGGGCTTTGTTCGCTTTGCCGTAGGCGAAGGAATAGAAAAGCCTGCCACCGATTTCGCGGCCGAAGTCAAAGCCACAGCGGGCGTTTAGAGCATGGCGCCGAGATACCACAGGGTCCTCGTCAAGATCTCCGGCGAGGCTTTGATGGGGGCACAATCTTATGGCATCGATGTTTCGACGGTGGAACGCATCGCTTCGGACATCAAGGAAGGGGTCGGCGTCGGCGCCCAAATATGTCTCGTAGTCGGCGGAGGCAATATTTTCCGCGGTCTCGCTGGCGCAGCGGCCGGAATTGACCGTGCCACAGCCGACTACATGGGTATGCTGGCTACGATCATGAACGCTCTGGCCTTGCAGGCAGCCCTGGAACGAATCGATCTTCCGACCAGGGTGCAGTCGGCAATACCGATGATGTCGATATGTGAGCCTTATATCAGGCGGCGTGCGATTCGCCATATGGAAAAGGGAAGGGTGGTGATCTTTGCCGCCGGCACAGGCAATCCGTTCTTTACCACCGATACGGCGGCGGCTCTCCGCGCAGCCGAAATGAGCTGCGATGCGATGTTCAAGGCTACCCAGGTGGACGGCGTGTACAGCGACGACCCCAAACGGGTTCGCGACGCGGAACGCTACGATTTTCTCTCCTACCATGAGGTATTATCGCGCGATCTGAAGGTGATGGACGCCTCCGCTATTTCCCTGTCGCGGGAAAACGGAATTCCGATCGTGGTCTTTTCAATTCACGAGCAGGGAAACCTGTCCGCGATATTAAGGGGCAAGGGGCGCTGCACGGTCATTGGCGAGAGCGTCTAGAATAGAACCGATGTGATACGTTCGCCCGCGTGAAGGAGGCTTGGATGGCTCAGCTGCCACCGTTCGACAAGGATGATATGAAACGGCGCATGAAAGGCGCTGTCGCGACTCTCAGGCATGAGTTCGCAGGACTCAGGACCGGCCGGGCCAATACCGCAATACTTGAACCCGTGATGGTCGAAGCTTACGGCAATTCTATGCCGGTCAACCAAGTCGGTACCGTGAGCGCTCCCGAGCCGCGTCTTCTGACCGTTCAGGTTTGGGATAAAAGCCTCGCCAAAGCGGTCGATAAGGCGATTCGCGATGCGGGACTTGGACTCAATCCTCAGATGGACGGCCAACTCATCCGCATCCCGATTCCGGAGCTCAATGAAGAGCGCCGCCGCGAATTGGCCAAATTGGCGGCTAAATATGCCGAGCAGGCGAGGATAGCAGTCCGCAATGTTCGCCGTGACGGCATGGATCATCTGAAAAAGCTGGAAAAAGAGCATGCAATCAGTGAGGACCAGCACCGGAAATTAGCTGACGAGCTGCAGAAGATGACCGACGAAAGTATCCATGAAATTGATCAGGTGCTGTCGGCTAAGGACCAGGAAATCATGCATGTTTGAACGTCACGAGTTTGCTAGTGCAGGAAAAGGATAAGCGCTTTGACCAAGCCGGTGCTTGATTCTCCACCGCCGCAGGCCGCCCCGCAGCGACTCCTGCCGCAGCATGTCGCCATTATCATGGATGGCAATGGCCGTTGGGCAAGGAACCGGCTTCTGCCGCGCGAAGCAGGCCACGTGAAAGGTATCGCAGCCGTCCGCAAAGTGGTCCGGGCGGCCCGCGATTTGAACCTGCAGTATTTAACGCTTTACGCATTTTCCACGGAAAATTGGCGCCGTCCTCAATCCGAAGTCCGCCATCTGATGGGACTCTTTCGGCGCTATTGCAGAGCCGATATCGAGAAACTGCACTCGCATAATGTGCGCGTTCGCTTCATCGGTGCGCGGGCAGGATTGGATCCTGACATCGCCGGCCTCATCGAAGGCGCTGAAAGTTTGACTTCGCGCAACACGGCTTTGAACCTCGCCTTTGCTTTTAACTACGGCTCGCGTGAGGAGCTGGCGGAGGCGGCTCGCACTTTGGCTCGGCGGGCATTATCGGGCGAGCTTGTTCCGGACACAATCACTCCGGATCTGCTTGGTCAGAGCTTGCAGAGTACCGGGATTCCGGATGCAGATCTGGTGATCCGCAGTGGCGGCGAGAGGCGGCTTTCCAATTTCCTGCTGTGGCAGGCTGCCTATGCCGAGCTTGTATTCACCGATAAACTCTGGCCGGATTTTGGCGCCGCTGATTTGGAAGCAGCCCTCGCGGAATATGCAAAGCGCGAACGCCGTTTTGGCGGAATTTCAGCCAATCAGCGTGATCGAGCGGACTCCGTGCTCGCAGATACGGCGGCGGCGGCGCTCGCGACTGAAGTTTTCGATGCCAAATGAGCGTCAGGATTCGACCGGCATGACGGAATCTCAGCCCTCTATGCCGGCTCGATTCGAATTGCCGGCTCGCGCGGCCTCGGGTTTCGTTATGGGCGTAGCAGCTATTATCGCAGTCCTCGTGGGCGGGCTTTTGTTTTCTGTTCTGATCGCGGTAGGCGCAGTTGCGGCCTTGCGGGAATGGCACCGCCTGGTGAACGCCGGCCAACTCGCATGGGAGATGATTCCGACTTCAATAGCGGTGATCGCGGTGGTGTGGGCCGGTCAGCGTGGCGACGGAACGGAGATCGCATTAGTTGCGATCTTGTGTGGCGCGGCCGGAGCGGGCATTTTTGCGGCGCTTCGCCGGTCACGGAGATTGTGGCCTATTCCCTGGCACGCATTCGGCGCTCTATATATTGGGTTGCCCGCATTGGCGTTCATGATCTTGCGCGGTTCACCGGGCGGAGTTGAAGTCGTAGGTGGCGTTTTTGTCGCCGTATGGACGGCGGACACTGGCGCTCTTTTCTGTGGCCGATTAATTGGCGGGCCGAAGCTCGCGCCCGACCTTTCGCCGAATAAAACCTGGGCCGGATTGCTTGGCGGGACTTTTGCCGCGGGCGTTGCAGAAGCGTGTTACGTCGGTTTTTTGCACGGAGCCATAGTCGAGGGTTTCGCGTTTGGCGTTCTTCTTGCGCTTGCCGGCCATAGCGGCGATCTCTTCGAATCCTGGGTGAAGCGGCAATTTCGCGCCAAGAACACCGGTCGCTTGATTCCCGGCCATGGTGGCATGCTCGACCGGATTGACAGCCTCCTGTTCGCGGGGCCAGCCTGCGCCGTATTGATGACGCTGACTGGTTTTAATCCGTTCCATAGCCCCGTGTCATGAGGCAGGATTTGCGCATGGTCGCTAGCGATCTCCACCTTGCCCCGGTGCTTGGCAGGCGGATCACAGTGCTCGGAAGCACCGGATCGATCGGTGCGGCAACGCTTGATGTCATCCGTTTTGCAAGGGAACATTACGGACCGCACGCCTTTGCCTTGCAGGCGCTGACCGCGCAAAAAAGCGTCGCTCTGCTCGCCAAGCAGGCGCGCGAGCTTCGCCCGCGCACTGCAGTTATCGCAGATGCGTCATTGAAGAACGAACTGGTCGAGGCACTCGCCGGCACTGAGATCAAAGTTCTTGCAGGCCCGGAGGGCGTAATCGAGGCTGCGCAACAGTCCTCCGATATGGTCATGAGCGCCATTGTCGGAGTCGCCGGTCTTGCCCCGACCCTCGCGGCCGTGAAGCGGGGCGCGATTGTCGCCCTTGCCAATAAGGAATGCGTGATCGCAGCCGGCGAAGTGTTTCGCCGCGCTGCCGAAGATTCGCGAGGGGTGCTGATCCCGGTCGATTCCGAACATAGCGCTGCCTTTCAATTGCTCGATTTCAACCAAGCACACGCAATCGAGAAAGTTACCCTGACCGCGTCGGGCGGGCCGTTTCGAACTTGGTCAATCGACCGCATGGCGGCCGCTAGTCCCGAACAGGCGGTCGCACATCCCAATTGGTCGATGGGAGCAAAAATTTCGGTCGACAGCGCAACCCTCATGAATAAGGGCCTCGAATTGATCGAAGCGCATGTCCTGTTTGGCCTGGCTTCGGAGCAACTCGATGTCATTATCCACGCACAGTCTGCAATCCACTGCTTAGTGGCGTATTCCGATGGCTCCGTACTTGCCCACCTTTCGGCTCCAGACATGAGAACCCCTATCTCCCATGCTTTGGGTTGGCCGCGTCGAATCGCCTCGCCTGCACGCTCGCTGGATTTCATCGAATTAACCCAACTGACATTTGAAAAACCCGATTTTGCGCGCTTTCCTTGCCTACAATTGGCTAAAGTTTGCTTGCAGGCGGGCGGAGCGGCACCTACCATTCTCAATGCCGCAAATGAGATCGCAGTCGAGCAGTTTCTGGCGCGCCGAATCGGCTTTCTTGGAATCGCCAGAATCGTAGAGCAGACACTCGATGCGCTCGGACGGGTCACCAACGGCCGGGCGCCCGGGACGCTCGATGAAGTGCTGGAGCTGGATGGGGCCGCACGGGCAAAAGCTCGTGAGGCCGCTGGGTTATCGGCAGTTAACGTTGCTTTTGCCAATTAAGGAGTATGAGTGGATATGCCTGCATTCATCGCCAATTTCTTATCGTGGCTGGGCGTAGGCCTTCCGGCTTTCCTTTTTGTAATCACTTTGGTCGTGTTCATTCATGAACTTGGGCATTTCATTGTCGCGCGCCTTTGCGGTGTCAGGGTTGAAACCTTTTCCATCGGTTTTGGACGCGAAGTCATTGGCTTTAACGATCGCAAAGGCACTCGTTGGAAATTGTCCTGGATACCGCTGGGCGGCTACGTCAAATTTTTCGGAGATGCCGATGTTTCGAGCCGGCCGAATCGAAAGGCGCTCCGGGACCTGCAAAGTCACGTGTCGCACGATGAGGACATTGAGTCAGGCACCCTGCATTTGAAGCCGCTCTATCAGCGGGCGCTTGTTGCGGCTGCCGGGCCATTCGCGAACTTCATCCTGGCAATCGTCATTTTCACGGGCGTGATTTTAGCCGTCGGTAAGCTCGCCGCGCCGCCGGTCGTGGAATCCGTCATGCCCAGTTCGGCCGCGGAAATCGCCGGAATCAAACAAGGCGATATGATCCGGTCGGTGGGCGGTCAAACCATCCAGGTATTTCCCGATTTACAACGGATCGTGGGCGCTAACAGCGGCCGCCCGCTGCATATCATCGTGACGCGCGATGGCCGCGACATCGGATTTGATGTCGTACCCAAGCCAGCCGACGTAACGGATGCGGCGGGAGCCAAACGCTCCGTAGGCCGCCTCGGCATCACCGATGCGACGGTCAGCGTAGGCGTCATCGAAGCCCTGAAGGGTGGGCTCGATCAGACGTGGTTCATCATCGCCCAAACCGGCTCTTATCTCGGCAAGATTTTCATCGGCCGTGAAAGCCCCGATCAATTGCATGGAATTCTCGGAATCGGAGCGGTATCGGATCAGGCTGCACGTGTTGGGTTCGGCGCGCTTCTCGGGCTCGCCGGCCTCATGTCGGTCAGCATCGGATTGGTCAATCTTTTGCCCATCCCGGTGCTCGACGGCGGACACCTTCTGTACTATGCATGCGAGGCGGTTCTCGGTAGACCGTTGGGGGAGCGCGCGCAGGAGGTTGGTTTCAGGCTGGGCTTGGCATTCGTGCTGTGCCTCATGCTGCTTGCAACCTTTAACGACCTCGTCCGCCTAAACCTCTTTTGATCAAATTTACGTCGCGCGAAGGCGCGGCGTAAAAAATTAAAGGCGAGTCGATGACCTTAACTGGCCACCCTTTCGCCCGCTGCGCCTGGCTTGTCGCCTTGGTGCTGTTGGTTTGCATTTGCATTTCGCAATTTGCTGTCGCGCAGCCTGCTTTGCAGCCAACTCAAGGCCCCGTTCCCCCCGGGCCGCAAATGACATTGGACCAGGCAGCCCCGCAGGTGATGCTTACGCCCGCGCCACAGGGTCAAGGAACCATTCAGCGGATTGTTGTCGAAGGTACCCAACGCATCGAGCCGGACAGTGTGCTTTCGTATCTCCTGCTACGGCAAGGGCAAACCTATGATCCCGCGGTCGCGGATCGCTCGCTAAAGGTGCTGTTCGATACCGGCTTGTTTTCGGATGTCCGTATGGATTGGGACGGGATGACGCTGACCGTGCGCGTCGTCGAAAATCCCATTCTCAATCAAGTCGTGTACGAAGGAAATTCCCAATTGTCCGATACGGACCTGAACAAAGAGGTGCAGGTCCGTCCGCGCATGGTTTTCACCAGGGCGCGGGTCCAGGCGGACGTCCAGAGAATCATCGAACTGTACCGCCGCTCCGGCCGGTTTGCCGCGACCGTCGAACCCAAGATCATACAGCGTCCGCAGAATCGCGTCGATCTCGTATTCGAAATCAATGAGGGTCCGACCACCGGCGTCGCATCAATCAATTTCATTGGCAACCGCGTTTTTTCGGACTCCGACCTGCGCGAACAGATTGCAACGACGACCAGCGCATGGTGGAAGTTTCTAAGCACCAATGACAATTATGATCCAGATCGTCTAACCTTCGATCGCGAGCAGCTCCGCAGGTTCTACCTGGCGCGGGGTTATGCCGATTTTCGGGTGATTTCGGCGATCGCGGAACTGGCCCCGGATCGGCGGAATTTTTACATTACATTCACCGTCGACGAAGGCGAGCTCTATCGTTTCGGCAAGATCCAAATTCAATCTCAGATACGGGATCTCAACCCGAATACTCTGCAGTCTTTGCTGTTGACGAAAGAGGGAGACATCTACGACGCTGATCTGATCGATAAATCCATCGAAGCTTTGACCTTCGCGGCCGGGACTCAGGGGTTTGTGTTCATCGATATCCGGCCGCGCGTGCAGCGAAACGCCGCTACGAAAACAATCGACTTGTTCTATGAAATCGACGAGGCGCCACGAGTTTACATCGAGCGCATTAATATCGTCGGAAATAATCGTACGCGCGACGAGGTTATCAGGCGAGAATTCCGCCTGGCCGAGGGTGACGCGTTCAATCGCGTTCTAGCGGATCGTTCGCGGACGCGCATTCGCGCGTTGGGCTTCTTTAAGGATGTGACCATCAAGGAAGACCCGGGTACTACTCCCGATCGCACGGTGCTGACCGTTACCGTGACCGAGCAGCCGACTGGCGAACTCGCCTTGGGCGCAGGCTATTCGTCGCAACAGGGTCTGCTCTTGGATTTGAGCTACACGGAACGAAATCTTTTCGGCCGCGGTCAGTTTATTCGCGCCAATGTCTCGATCGGCACCTACCAGAAGGATTTGGATTTTCGCTTCACGGAGCCCTATTTTCTCGGACGTCCCTTGAGCGCGGGTTTTCTGGTCTATGAGGTAATTACGGATTTCACGCAGTATCTGGGATATACCTCCAGCGTCAGTGCTTTTGGCCTTCAATTCAGTTTTCCGGTATCGGAGTTCGGCCATATCTCGCCGCACTACAATTACGCTTACACCGAAATTACCCCGGGCGGCACGTCGGCAACGTCGGCCGCGGTCCTCCTTGCGGCAGGCAGGTACTCCACGTCGTCGGTTGGATTTACCTACACCTACGATACCCGCGATGATCCCATAAAGCCCACGAAGGGTTGGAATTTTGCTCTCAGCCAGGATGTCGCAGGCCTGGGCGGGGACCTGAAATATCTGCGCTCGCAGATGACCACCCAAAACTACCATCCCTTCTTCTTCGGTCTGGTGGGCGAGGCAGCGCTGAATGCCGGCTACATCAGCGGCTATGGCGGTTTGGATATCCCGATCAACGAACGATTCTTCAAGGGTGGACCGACCTTTCGCGGTTTCCAGATTGCCGGGGTAGGTCCCCGCGACACCGTGGCAAATGTGGCGGTTGGCGGACAGCTTTTTGCCATCGGCACGTATCAGGTCCGCTTGCCCGACATTTTGCCGCCGGATTACGGCATCAGCCTCTCGGCCTTTTCCGATTTTGGGACATTGGGCATGCTCCATGGTAACAATACGACATGCACGGCCAGCAGCTGTATTCGCGATAATCTAGCTATGCGCGCATCGGTAGGCATTGTGGTCAATTGGAAATCGCCTTTCGGTCCGGTAGAGATCGATTTAGGCTATCCCATCTTGAAGCAGACTTATGATAAGCCGCAGGCGATTTTCCTGAATGCAGGCACCGTATTCTGAAGCGAAAGGGACGGCTGGAGAATGAGCAATACACGTCATTTGGGAGGTACCACGGTCATCGCGATTGCGCTTTTGTTTGGTTCCGATGTTCGGTCGCCGCAGGCTCAAGCCGCGCCGGCGCCCAACGCCGTGATAGCCAACCCTACCGCGGCTCCTGTCGCTCCTCCGGCCGCGGCGAACGCACCGGTCACGCCGCGCATTATCGTCATCGATCGCAATTTCATCTTGCAGCGCTCATCCGCGGGGCAGGATATGCTGGCGCAGGCGCAAAACCTCTCGAAGCAAGCCGACACGCAATTCAAGACCGAGGAAGCCCAACTGGCAAATGAGGCAACTCAGCTGCAACAGCAATTGGCGATTCTCGCCCCTGATGTTCGAGATCAGAAGGAAAAAGATTTCACGAACAAGCAGCAGGCGTTCCAAGGAAAGGTCACGCAGCGCCAAGCTGAAATTCAGGCCGGCTTCAATAAGGCGGCGCACCAACTTGAAGTGGCGTTGGAACCGATCCTCAAGGGGCTGATGGCGGAGCGCGGCGCTAACATGGTTCTCGACAGGGCATCGGTGATTCTGTCCACTGTCGACATCGATGTGACTCCGCTCGCGGTGCAGCGCCTTGATAAAGCATTGCCTCACGTCAAAGTCGAACTGACTGCTGTTCCTGCTGCCACAGTCGCGGCTGCCCCTAAGGCTCCAGCGACGATCGTTCCAGGGGTCGCCCCCCCGGCAGCGGCAGTAAAAAAATAAGGGCCCAGCGCTTTCAGGAAAGGATTGCGCAATGGCGGATCCGCGGTTTTACGACAATCGCGGACCCTTCCGTGTTGCTGAGCTGTGCGCCCGTGCGAACGTCGAAGTTCCTCAAAAGACAGATGGCGCCGCGCTGGTCTTTGACGTCGCTGGGCTTGCCCAAGCCGGCTCGCCGCACCTTTCGTTTTTCGATGGACGGGGAAAAACCCACTTTCTAGGCACCAAAGCGGGCTGGTGCATCGTCAGCAATAAAGTGCGCGATTTTGCCCCGCAAAAAACCATTTTGCTCTCTTCGGCCGTGGTCGGCCGAGCCTTTGCCGCTATTGCCCGCTGCTTCTATCCGGAGCACGAGCTCGACATCAATGCGCAGGAACTGGCAATCCATCCATCGGCGAAGCTCGGTGAGGGAATCGTGCTCGCACCAGGCGTTGTCATCGGTCCAAACGCGGAGATCGGCGATCATACGCGCATTGGCGCTCATGCTGTGATCGGTCGCGGCGTCACGATCGGCCGCGGAGCAGAAATCGGTTCGCATGCCGCCATAGGATTTACACATGCCGGCGACGATGTCGTCGTCCAACCTGGTGTGAAGATCGGCAGCTCCGGTTTCGGTTTTTCTTCCGGCGCTGACGGTCACACGAAGATACCGCAGCTAGGCAGGGTCATTATTCAGGACCGCGTCGAGGTGGGGGCAAATACGACAATCGATCGCGGCGCGCTGGGCGACACTACCATCGGCGAAGGTACAAAAATCGATAATCTGGTCCAGATTGGGCACAACACGGTGATTGGGCGCCACTGCATAATCGCCGGGCAAGCCGGCATCTCGGGAAGTGTAGTATTCGGTGATTTTGTCGTGGTTGGAGGCATGGCGGGTATTGCCGACCACGTGACCATTGGAGACCGCGCCCGGCTTGCCGGATTGACGGGTGTTCCGCGCGACTTGGAAGCCGGACGCGATTACGGTGGTATTCCGGCGCGGCCAATCCGCGATTGGCATAGGGAGATGGCGCTCGTCGCGAAGTTGGCGCGGAAGGGCAAACGAAGCACAGATGAATAAGGCTGCGCATCAGGTTTTTTCGGATTCGGCGCTCGACGTAGAGCAGTTAAAGCGCTTATTGCCACACCGCGCTCCATTTCTGTTGCTCGACAGGCTTTCCCATATAAGACCCGGCGTGTCGGCGGTCGGGTGGAAAGCCGTTACGGTCAATGAGCCGCATTTCGCGGGGCATTTTCCCGAATATGCGGTCATGCCGGGAGTTCTCATTATTGAGGCGATGGCGCAGGCGGCCGCTGCGCTCGTCGTGCATTCACTCGGCCTGCAGGATCAGCACCGCGTCGTTTACTTTATGACCATTGATAAAGCGAGGTTTCGGCGACCGGTTCACCCCGGTGCGCTCCTGCGCCTTCCGGTCCAAGTCCAGCGGCATCGCGGTTCGGTCTGGCGCTTCGAAGGTAAAGCTCTTGTCGGGGAGGAACTCTGCGCCGAGGCCGAGTATAGCGCCATGCTGACCGAGCACAGCCTGGCGCTGGGGCCGCCTGTCATAACCGGCCGCATGGCCTGATGGCGAAGATTCACTCAACAGCCATAGTCGAGGACGGCGCGAAGCTGGGCGCGGACGTCGAAATTGGGCCGTTTTCACTCGTAGGCAGCCGCGCGCGCCTTGGGGACGGCGTGCGGCTAGTTTCGCATGTTGTCATTTGTGGTGACACCGAAATTGGAGCACGAAGTACAATCCATTCCCATGCTGTGCTTGGCGGCGGCCCGCAGTACCGGGGCGACTTAGGCTTGAATGCGCACCTCGTCATCGGGAGCGACAACATCATTCGAGAGCACGTCACGATGAATGGCGGCTCGGCAAAGGGCGGCAGCGTTACGCGCGTGGGGGACAATGGTTATTTCATGGCTTATAGCCATGTCGCGCACGATTGCAGCATTGGTAATGGCGTCACCTTTGCTAACGGCGTCGCTTTAGGCGGCCATGTCACAATCGGAGACGGCGTCAATATCGGCGGGCTCGCTGCAATACAGCAGTTCGGTCATGTCGGCCGGTATGCATTCATCGGCGGCATTACCGGCGTTCCAGACGACGTTATCCCTTACGGCATGGTGTGGGGAGATCGCGCGCGCCTTGAGGGATTGAACTTGATTGGATTGAAGCGGAAAGGTCTCTCTCGCGACCGCATTCACGTGCTGCGCTTGGCCTTTCGCGAAATGTTTTTGGGACACGGACAGCTGTTCGACCGGGTGCGCGAAGCGAACGAGCGCTGGAACGATATTCCCGAAGTCGTCGAAATCGTTCAATTTATCCTTGCCGATCGAAAGCGCCCCATCTGTATGCCGGCGCGCACATCAGACGCCGGGGACGATCGTCACGCATGAGATCGACGGCCACATCTGGCGAAATCCTGGGAATCATTGCTGCGGGCGGCGATCTTCCCATTGCTATCGCCAGCGGGGCACATGACGAGGGACGCCCGGTTTTCATGCTTGCGCTCGAAGGGCTGGCGAGCGCAGCGGAGATCGAGCGTTTTCCTCACGCCTGGGTGTCCTTAGGAGAGCTGGGCAGGGCTATCAGCCTGTTGAAAGATGCGGGCTGTTCCGTGGTTACGTTTGCCGGCAAGATAGGCCGGCCGGAATTTGCCAAGTTAAAGCTCGATTCGGCGGGCATCCTTGCTCTTCCTCGGATTGCCGCCGCAGCGGCCCGAGGCGATGACGCGCTGCTGCGCGCGATCTTGAGTATTTTCGAAAAGGAAGGCATGCGCGTGATCGGGTCGGGAGATGCCGCGCACGATCTTCTGGCGCCCATCGGACCAATGGGACGGCTCCAGCCCAATGAGAGCGAAACAGCGGATATTCTAAAGGCTATTCGTGTCATTAAAGCATTGGGAACATTGGACATTGGCCAGGCGGCGGTCACCTGCGGAGGACTGGTGTTGGCGGTCGAAGCCGCGGAGGGGACCGACGCAATGTTGGCCCGCGTTGCAGGTTTGCCGACGGCACTGCGGGGAACCGAGAAAAATCGCAAGGGTGTTTTGGCAAAAGCAGCGAAGCCGCATCAGGAGCGACGAATCGATCTCCCCGTGATTGGGATTCGCACGGTGGAATTGGCGGCCGATGCTGGGCTGGCCGGCATCGCTGTGGAAGGCGGAGCCACGCTGATTTTGAATCGGGCGCGAGTCGTTGAAATTGCCGATCGGTACGGTCTCTTCCTGTTTGGTTTTTCTGCGGGGATTGCCTAGGTGAATGAGGCGGGCGCGAGCCGCGGCATGCGCACGATAATGCTCGTTGCCGGCGAGCCTTCCGGCGATCAGTTGGGCGCTCAATTGATGGTCGGCCTGAAAAAGTTCGCAAGCCACGGCGTGCGTATTGTCGGCGTCGGCGGTAAAGCGATGGCCGCCGCGGGGCTTCAAACTCTTTTTCCTCTGGATTCCACATCTGTGATGGGCTTGCGCGAAGTCGTGCCGCGCATTCCGGCAATTCTAAAACGTGTGCGCGAGGCCACGGAATTCGCTTTGAAGGTGCGCCCCGACGTGGTCGTGCTCATCGACAGTCCGGATTTTACTCATCGCATCGCGCGGCGCCTAAAGCAGCGCGATCCCTCGATTCGAACGGTTAATTATGCGCCTCCTCAAGTTTGGGCGTCCCGCTCCTATCGGGCACGAAAAATGGCGCGCTACATGGACGCGGTACTGACACTGTTTCCCTTCGAGGCGGCGTTTTTCGAACGCCATGGCATTCGCGCTTACTCTGTCGGATATCCGGTTGTCGAACGCGCGCGCGCGATTACCGGCGGTGCTGAATTCCGCCGGCATCGGGGGATAGCCCCCAATGCCCCGCTGGTTGCGGTTTTGGCTGGAAGCCGCCGTAACGAAATCCGCTTTATTCTGCCGCCGTTCAAAGCGGCGATCGAAATCCTCTCTCGCGATATTCCCGGTCTGGTTTCAGTCCTTCCGACTGTCGGGCATGTGGCAGATTTGGTGAGGGCGTCCGCAGTCGATTGGCCAACGCCGGCTCATGTCGTGGAAACGGACGAGGAAAAATTTGCGGCTTTCGATGCGACCGATGCCGCTCTCGCTGCATCGGGAACAGTGACGAGCGAACTCGCACTCGCGAGGACCCCCATGGTTGCCGGGTATCGGCTTGGCTGGCTGACTTATGCTCTGGCCCGGCCTTTCGTGCACGTGCAGTATATCGTGTTGGTAAATCTTGTTCTCGGGCGCGAAGCAGTCCCCGAACTCATCCAGAGCGCGTGCAATCCTCAAAGGCTAGCCCAGGCTCTTAGGCCGCTGCTGCTCGATCGCTGCGCACGCGACAAGCAATTACGTGACCTCGATGATGCCGTCCGGGCGTTTGGCTTGGGTGAAGAAGCGCCCAGCCTGCGTGCAGCTCGCGCCGTGCTGGCCTTCGTGGAAGGCGCGCGCGCTCGGAACGATTGAGCGGCTCTTGCTATTTCGCCTGGAGTTCCTTGCGTAGGAAGACGATGGAGCGATTCAGTGCGTCGGCGGCATTTTTCTTGGTGAAATCCGCGCCAAAGCCGTGCATTTCTCCGGGATAAATCACCAAATCGACTCGACCGCCCAATTGCTTGGCGAGAGTAGCAAGATGGCGGCCCGCATCCACGGGAATGATTTGATCCGCATCGCCATGCAAGACCAGCAGCGGTGGAAATCGCTTGGCCGGTGACCCCAAAGGCCACGGCTCGGTGCCGTAATAGATGACTGCTGCCGTTATGTTTGCATCGAGTGTGGAGGCCCCCGTCGCCAGAATTCCGCCGTTGGAAAATCCGATCAAGCCGGCTTTGCCATTCGAATCCTTCTGCTTTTCGAGATAATCGGCAAGCTCACCCACAGTTCTTGCCCACGCCGCATAGCGGTCCTCGAAAACGTCGAGCCCCGAGGACATGCTCTTCTCGTCGGCATCGCTGTAGTAATAAACCAAATAGGCATCCATGCCTTGATTGGCCAGTGCAGCGGCGTAGCGGTTGTAATCTGCGATGCGGCGGTCGAACCCGCCTGCGCCATGGAGCAATAACACGGAAGGACGTGCTGCATCGCCCGGAGCCTTGAACTGCGTAACATGTACTGGGCGCTCCGTTGCCGGCAACGTGATTTTTTTTCCTGGAACGTCGGCGGCGTACCCCGCGGGTGCCAAGAAAACCACTAGCGCGCAGAATGCTAATGCGGCTTGGGTGATCCGGTTCACGGCGTCACTCTCCCTTCAGGTTTTTGTCCAGGAAAACGAGAGTCCTCTTAAAAGCATCGTCAGCCGCAGGCGTGCCGAGATTCTGGCCGAAACCATGGTTGATCCCGGGATAGGAATGAAATTCCACCGGCCCACCGAGCGCTTTGGCAACCTCGTAAAGTTTACGGCCGCGTTCGATTGGTTCTCTGGTGTCAGCCTCGCCGTGGAAGATCATCAACGGGGGGAAACGTTTTGCTTGAAAGTCCGGCACGCGCGATACGCCGCCGTAATAGATGACCGCCGCATCGATATTTTTATCCAGCGGGGTCGCATGGGCCGAAAGATTTCCGCCGTTTGAGAACCCTACGAGACCAAGTTTTCCATTGGAATCCGGCATCCGCTTTACGTCAGATGTAAGATCACTCACGAGTTTCGCCCAGGCCGGAAAGCGGCGGATACTTACACCCGGTGCATTCGCCTTGCGGTCCGCGATGTCTTGATCGCTGTAGTAATAGACCATGTAGGTGTCAAAACCATGCTGGGCGAGCTCGCTGGCGTAATGCTGGAAACTGTCGGTGCGCCCTTCGGCGCCTCCCCAGCCCTGGCCGCCGTGCAGCATCAGCACCGCCGGCCGCTTTGCATTGCCCGACGCATGATAATATTCCACTTTAACGGCTCGCTCGCTTGCCGGAAGCGTCATTTCGCGGCCCTGAACGTCCGCCGCCAATACAGGACTGGTTACGCTGGCGAAGGCAAAAAGCGCCAGCAGTGCCCAAAGAATGCGCATTGGAGATTTCATGGATCAGGTCGCCTTAAGTTTGGAGTTAGCTACGCCACCGAGTGAATTACACCGTTTGCGGCGTGATGCGCATAACGATGAAAACCCAGCGAGACCAAGGTAGTCGCGAACGCAACCACAACAATTGCTGCAACCAGCCGGCGCCACAGTGTTGTACGCCGATTTAAACCGGCTGCATTGGAGGGGAAAAGCCAGCCGTGATTTGACTCTCCGGATTGCATCGCCTTTATCCGATTATCCGCGCTTCTCCGGAGGAATATAATCCCGCCGGTGGTGTCCCGTATAGATTTGCCGCGGCCGGCCGATTTTCTGCTGTGGGTCCTCGATCATTTCCTGCCATTGCGCAACCCAGCCCACCGTGCGCGCGAGCGCAAATAGTGCGGTGAACATGTCGCTCGGAAAACCCAGCGCATTCAGGGTGATGCCGGAATAGAAATCGATATTCGGATAGAGCTTTTTCTCGATGAAATATTCGTCTTGAAGCGCGATTCGCTCGAGCTCGAGTGCCGTTTTCAAGAGCGGATCATCGTGTTTTCCGAGCTCGTCAAGCACGGCGTAGCATTGATCGCGCATCACTTTGGCGCGCGGATCGTAATTCTTGTAGACCCGGTGACCGAAACCCATCAGCCGGAAGGGGTCGTTCTTATCCTTGGCCCGTTTGACATATTCGGGCACGCGATCGACCGTCCCGATCTCACGCAGCATTTTCAGCGCCGCCTCATTCGCTCCGCCATGAGCGGGTCCCCAGAGGCAGGCGATTCCGGCCGCGATGCAGGCAAAAGGATTGGCCCCGGAAGAACCTGCGAGGCGCACCGTCGAGGTCGATGCGTTCTGCTCGTGGTCGGCGTGCAGAATGAAAATCGTATCCAGCGCTTTCGCCAGAATGGGATTACCTTTGTATTCTTCGCATGGCACCGCAAAGCACATGCGCATGAAATTTTCCGTGTAGTCGAGTTGGTTGAGCGGATAAACGAACGGTTGGCCCAGGGAATATTTGTAGGCCATAGCGGCAATCGTCGGCATCTTCGCGATCAGACGATGACTCGCGATCTCGCGCTGCCGCTTATCAGTGATGTCAGTCGAGTCATGATAGAAAGCAGATAGCGCGCCGACTACGCCGACCATGACCGCCATCGGGTGGGCGTCGCGGCGAAAGCCTCGAAAGAGAAAACTGATCTGTTCGTGCACCATCGTATGGAAGGTGATGGTATGATCAAATTCCGCCATCTGCTTCGACGTCGGGAGGTCCCCATAGAGCAGCAGATAGCAGACCTCCAAGAACGTAGAGTGTTTTGCCAACTGGTCGATAGGGTATCCCCGATACAGCAATATTCCCTTCTCGCCGTCTATAAAGGTGATATCGCTTTCGCAAGATGCCGTGGAGGTAAAGCCGGGATCGTAAGTGAAGAGATCCGCATCGCCATACAATTTGCGGATATCGATAACGTCGGGACCCTCGGTCGCTTTATAGGCGGGAAGCTCGATGCGCTTATTTCCGTAAATGAGCGTGGCCGTTCCGTTTTCCCGTGCTCCGCTCGCTTTGCCGTTCATCTCAGAACTCCATGACTTGGGGGCATCCCTCCCGAAAGGTCCCGTCTCTATCGTTGCATGCGCGCGGGTAACTCTCACGAACCACAGCTTAATCGCCTTGAGCGCGAATGCGAGTCAAGGCTTCGTCGCGCCCCAAGATGGCAAGCACGTCAAATACCGGCGGGGAGGCTGTGCGCCCGGTCAGTGCCGCGCGTAGCGGTTGGGCTATATCGGCGAGCTTAATGCCCTCTTTTTCGGCAAAGGCGCGGGCGCGGGCTTCCAGGGATGGCGTGTCCCACGGAGACGCATCGAACTCCTGCGCAAGCCGAAGAAGAAGGGCGCGTGCTCCCCCGGTGAGGGTCGCCGCTGCCTCCGTATCCAGCGGAGGAATCCCGCTAGTAAGCAGGAACGCCGCTTTGTCCAAAAGCTCGACCAGGGTTTTTGCGCGCGGCTTCAACAGCGGCATGGCGGCAATTAGGCGCGCGCGCGCTATCGTGCCGAAGTCTCCGGGCTTCACTCTGTCGGCGAATGCAAGTGCCTCGTCGGTCAGCGCTACGTCGGACCTTTCCCGCAGGTAATGTGCGTTGACGCTGTCGAGTTTTTTCAAATCGAAACGGGCCGCAGACCGCCCAATGCCTTCGAGGTTAAACCAATCGATCGCCTTTTCCGTAGGAATGATTTCATCATCACCGTGACTCCAGCCAAGACGGAGCAGGTAATTACGCATGGCTTCGGGCAGATACCCCATATCTCGATAGGCTTCGATTGCGAGCGCGCCATGCCGTTTCGACAGCTTGGCGCCGTCCGCCCCATGAATCAGCGGCACATGCGCGTAGACCGGTACAGGCCAACCCATCGATTGAATGATTTGCACTTGGCGCGCGGCATTGTTGAGGTGATCGGCGCCGCGGACGACGTGCGTCACACCCATATCGAAATCATCGACGACAACAGCCAGCATGTAAGTGGGGTTCCCATCGCTTCGGAGCAGCACCATGTCGTCGAGTTGATCGTTTGACCAGCGGACGTCGCCGTGCACGACGTCGTGTACGACAGTTTCCCCCGTTTGCGGGGCCTTCATGCGCACGACGAAGGGCAGGTTACTCTGCGCCGGGCCGGGCTCGCGGTCGCGCCACCGTCCGTCATACCGGACGGAAAGACCTTTGGCCTTCTGCTCGGCGCGCATTTGCTCCAGCTCATGCGGGGTCGCATAGCAGCGATAGGCTCGATTTTGCGTCAGCAATTGTTGCGCCACCTCACGATGACGCGCGGCCCTGGCAAACTGGAAAAGGGGTTCGCCATCCCAATCGAGGCCGAGCCAGGTCAGCCCATTGAAAATTGCGGCCACGGCCTCCGGCGTAGAGCGCTCGCGATCAGTATCTTCTATTCGCAGCAGGAACTTACCGCCGGTATGCCGGGCGTATAGCCAGTTGAACAGGGCCGTCCGGGCGCCTCCGATGTGGAGATAACCCGTGGGGGAGGGTGCAAAGCGCAGGACTGGCGTGACGTTTTGAGCCATTATGCCTCTTCGGGCGTGTTGGGCTTCTAGCAAAGGGGGCGCTGTGCGGATAGAGCTTAGCTCATATTTCCGGCTCATCCTAAATTGGCTCTGGCCACGGCACGCGGTTGCTCAGGGGGCATCGTTTCCCGCGCCATCGTCCGTGTTGCGGAAGCAACGTTTCCCGCGTCCCTTTCAGACCATTGCGCGCTTCCTCATCGCCAATCTCGCGGCGGACGAAGAGCGCTGGCTTCCGTGGTGTGTCGTGGCTCTCGGGGCCGGCATCGTTGCTTATTTCGCACTGGATCACGAGCCGTCTATTCTCTTCGCCCTGGGAATTGGCTCGGGCGCGTTTCTTTGTGCGGCGCTTGCGCCGCGCACCACAGGAACGGCAGCACGTTTCTTCTTTGTCCTAGTCGCATCGGGCGGTTTAGGCTTCACAGCCGCTAAACTCCGGACGGCGCTGGTCGATGCGCCGGTCATAACCCGGGACATCGGACCGGTGCGTATCGTGGGGCGGGTCGAAAATGTTGAGATCAGGGCCGCGGATCGGGCACGGGTTATTTTCGCCGTAGCGAAACTCGGCGCGGGCGGCGCGCCGTTTCCTCGTCGCGTTCGCTTTACATTGACGGGCACAAAGTCAGTGACAGCGGCACAACCCGGCGCCGTTGTCTCCGCCATCGCGGTTTTGCGGCCTCCGCCCGAGCCTGCTGTGCCGCACGGCTATGATTTCGCGCGCTGGGCTTATTTCGCGCAAATCGGTGGCGTCGGCTTCACCTATGGTGCGCCGAGACCTTTGGCAAACCAGCCACCGGCTACAACAGTTGAACGCCTGACATCCGGCATCGAGCAAGCGCGGATTGCCATTACGCGGCGTGTTGAAACTGCTATTCCCGGTCCGAACGGCAGTATCGCGGCAGCTTTGATAACCGGCGAACGGGGCGAAATAGATCAGGACGACACCCAAGCCTATCGCGATTCCGGGCTTGCTTACGTCCTCGTCATATCGGGGATCCATCTTGCGCTAGCAGGCTTGGGCGTGTTCTGGGCCATCCGCGCGCTGCTGGCTCTGTGGCCGCGGGTTGCGTTGACCCAGCCAATCAAAAAATGGGCGGCAGTGGCGGCGTTTCTGACCACCACCTGCTATGTGATGATCAGTGGCGCCGGCGCACCCGCCGTGCGTTCATATATCACACTTTCAATGATGTTGCTGGGGGTATTGGCCGACCGGCCCGTGCTTTCGATGCGCTCAGTCGCATTAGCCGCTTTGCTTATGCTGCTTTTGAAACCCGAGGACATCCTGGAACCGGGCTTCCAGATGTCGTTTTCGGCTGTTATCGGACTGATTGCCCTGGCCGAATGGATGGGCTCGCGGCCGCGCAGTGATGCAGTCGCCGGACGCTTCATTCTGATATGGCGAAAAATCAGGCGCTATGTTGTCGGCTTGCTGCTGGTGAGCCTTGTTGCCAACCTCGCGACTGCGCCTTTTGCAATTTACCATTTCGACCGCGCGTCGGTTTATTCGCTTTTAGCCAATCTTTTGGCCGAGCCGATGGTCGCCTTTGTCGTGATGCCGTCAGCGACACTTGCCATGATTCTGATGCCACTCGGATGGGACGCGATACCGCTTCACATCATGGGTTGGGGTGTGCATGCGATAACGGGAGTCGCTCACTGGGTTTCGCAGATGCCGGGTGCCGCGAGATTGGTCGGCGCGTGGCCCGCAAGCGCGCTCGTCATAATGGTATTGGGTGGTCTGTGGATTGCGCTTTGGCGCCGGACATGGCGTTGGCTCGGATTGGCGCCTATCGCAATGGCTGTGGTCGCGATTTTCACCACCACGCCGCCCGACCTTCTCATCGCCCGCGACTTTCAATCGGCCGCAGTACGTGCTGCCGATGGAAGCCTGGTTATTTTGGGCATGCACCCGGACGCCTATACCGCCAATCAATGGTTGCTCCGCGACGGCGACAGCCGCGATTTGCCGGCAGCGCGGGCAGCCGCACAATGCGACGAAATCGGCTGCGTTGCCGCTGGGAAAGATGGCCGGGTAGTAGCGCTTTCGGCGCGCGTGTCCGCGCTGATAGACGATTGCGCGCGGGCAAAAATCGTCATCAGCGCCGTGCCGGTGCGGGTTCCCTGTCGCGGCCCGGAGCTCGTATTCGATCGTTCCGACGCCGGACGGGATGGGGCAACAGCCATCACCTTCCGCGCGGGTGGGAATAAGATCGAAACCGTTGCAGCCGAGCGTGGCAAGCGGCCCTGGTCGCTCCGAACCGCCAACTAAGACAGCCAAAAGCGCACTCAATACCTGCGGATCAAGCCAACCAAGGTGCCTTGGATTCGGACCCGATCAGAGCCGTACAAGCGCGTCTCATAGGCCGGATTTGCCGCTTCCAGAGCAATGGAATCTCCGCGGCGCCTCAAGCGTTTCAGGGTTGCTTCGTTTTCATCAACTAAGGCGACAACGATGTCGCCGGTATTTGCCGTGTTCGCCCTGCGGATGATCACAGTATCGCCGTCGAGAATACCAGCGTTGATCATCGAGTCCCCGGTGACCTCGAGAGCATAATGTTCGCCGCCGCCGAGCAACATGGACGGCACATTGATTTCGTTACCGCGGTTCTGCAATGCCTCTATCGGCGTACCCGCTGCAATGCGTCCAAGAACCGGAACAGACATCGCGCCATCATTGTCGTGGCGCCGCATAATACCAGCCGCCTGCCTGCTGTCGGCGGGTATGCGATTTTCCAGCCGGTGATCCCGGACTTCGCCTCGCGGTCCTCGTGCACCCGGTTCAAGCCGCGTCAGACGCTGGGCTTGATTGCGGGTTGCGGCGGGCCGAACCCCCTCGGCGGTATTTTCTGGAAGCCGCACGATTTCAAGTGCCCGCGCGCGCTTTTCCAAGCGGCGGATATAACCCCGTTCCTCCAGGGCGGTAATCAAGCGGTGGATTCCGGATTTCGAACGCAGATCCAGCGCGTCTTTCATCTCGTCAAACGAGGGCGGCACGCCGGTTTCACGGACGCGCTGATGGATGAAGATCAAAAGCTCGTATTGCTTTCTCGTCAGCATGGCACCCCCAATTCGCGGCCGAAAACCCGCGGGCGAACAAAGCCGAAACGCGAATCGTTCTACTTTAGTTCTCAGCCCTGGTCAACGCGATCAGCACTCGTCCAACAGCAGCACATCGATTTTGTCGCCTGCTTGCGCAGCCGGCGCGTTGGGCGGCCGAACAACGAGCCCGCCGGCTTGGGCAAAGGTTTTCTGCATCGAAGAATCCTGGAGGGAGAAGGGATGGGCAATCAGGACCCCATCGCTTTGGCTAAGCCGCGCACGAATGTAATCCTGACGGCTTCCATTGGCCCGAAGCGGCGAGGCAAGCTGGGCCCTTGTCACACCCGCCCGATAGGTCATGCCCAGCATCGAGGCAATGGCGGGCTGGATGAAAAGAATGGCGCAGACCATTGCCGAAACCGGGTTGCCCGGCAGCCCAATGAATGGCGTATCGCGCAGCCGGCCAAAGATCAGTGGCTTTCCGGGCCGCATCGCAATTTTCCAAAAATCGAGCGCAAATCCGAGCGGTTTGAGCGCGGTCTGGACCAGATCATGATCGCCGACCGATGCACCGCCCTGGGTCACAATCAGATCGGCGTCTTTGGCTGCCTCAGGCAAGCCGGCAAAGGCTTCGGTCCGGTCAGGGAGAATGCCGATATCCCGTGCATCGCCGCCCCATTTTTGGACCATGGCCTGCAGCGCATAAGTCGACGAAGCTACAACGCCACCTGCTTTGCGTGCTTCGCCAGGACGGGACAGCTCATCGCCGGTTGCAACCAAAGCGATTCGCGGCTTGCGCCTCACGATGACGCCCGGAAAATTCGCGGCGGCAAGAAGAGCAAGATCGCGCGCCGACAAGCGATGCCCGCGCCGGAGCAAAATCTCGCCGGCGCGGAAATCAAGCCCGCGTTGGCGCACATTCTCGCCGGGTTTCGGTACCTCTTTTACCACGACGCGATCGCCGCGAGCCGCCGTATCTTCTTGAATCACCACCGCATCGGCCCCTTCGGGAAGCACACCGCCGGTAAAGATCCGCACCGCTTGCCCCGAGCCAAGCGAGCCGGCGAACGGCCGCCCCGCCGGCGCTTCACCGATGACGGCAAGTTCGGCGTCCCGATTGGCTTCAGCAGCGCGCACGGCATAGCCGTCCATTGCCGATATCGGGGCTGGCGGCTGATCGAAACCGGCAATCACATCTTCGGCCAAGACGCGCCCGACCGCGCCGGTTATTGCCACCGTTTCGCAGGAGAGAGGAGCAAAGGCGCTGATGATCCGAGAGACTGCCTCGTCAACCGAGATCATTGCGGGCTCTTGCGGCCGAACATTTCATCGATGCTGGATCGCGCCGCTTTAGCCAGCTTTCCCGCCGCTTTTGCGGAAAGCGTGCGAGAATGACCCGACAAATAGCCATAAAGCTCGTTCAAAGGCACTCCGGCGGAGCTGGCCCATTCCGTTGCTCTGAGGCGGCGTTCCAGCATGAAGGAGCGAAAGGCTTCGCGCTCGCTGCTGGGACTTGCCCGTGGCGCGGCTGTCTCATGGATCAGGACCCGCGGGCTTGCTCTCGAACCTCGCTGCGCTTTGGCTGGGGGACCGGACCGCGGCTCCGGCTGCTCGGGCGCGATATAGCTTCCGCTGTTGCCACCCGACTTGGCCAGTAGACGGACGGATTGAATCACTGCGCCCTTATCGACCGCCTTGACCATATCGTAAACGGTGAGCGCGGCGATCGCGGCCGCCGTCAACGCTTCCATTTCGACGCCGGTCTGACCGGTGGTCTTGGCGCTCGCCACGACGCGCAAGCTGCGCCCGTCGGGTAGGGGCGCGAACTCGACGCCAATGTGCGATAGGGGAAGAGGATGGCAGAGAGGAATCAACTCTGAGGTTCTCTTTGCCGCCATGATTCCGGCTATGCGGGCGGTGGCCAGAACATCGCCTTTCTTTATTTTACCCTCGAACACCATCGCGAAGGTTTCTTCGGAGAGAACGATGGTTGCTTCGGCAGTTGCCTCGCGCGCAGTGGCGGGCTTCTCTGACACATCGACCATGGAGGCTTGGCCTTTTTCGTCCAGATGAGAAAGCTTGCTCATAAGGGAAAGTCCGAAATCAGCGCGCGCGTAGCAGCTTCAACATCTACGGCGCGCATGAAGGTTTCGCCGATCAAAAAGGAGCTAATCCCGGCGGCGGCCAGTTTCGTCAAATCTTCCCGGCTGGACAATCCGCTTTCGGCCACCACATGGCTGTGCGGCGGAGCCAAAGGCTTCAGCCTTATCGCCGTATCAATGTCGGTGACGAAAGTCTTCAGATCTCGATTATTGATGCCGATCAGATCTGCGTCCAATTCCGCCGCGCGGGCGATTTCTTCTTCATCATGCACTTCGACCAGGCAGTCCATGCCCCAGTCGCCGGCCGCCGCGATAAGCGTCCCCGCCGCCTCGCCGGTAAGCATGGCCAAGATTACGAGGATACAGTCTGCGCCCATCGCGCGCGATTGGAGGACCTGGTAAGGCTCGAGCATAAAATCCTTGCGCAGGATAGGAAGTTTCGTTGCCCTGCGGGCAGCAACCAGATCGTCGGGCGCACCCTGAAACGAAGGGCCATCGGTCAGCACGGAAAGACACGTGGCGCCACCGCGTTCGTAATCGCGCGCGAGAGTTTCGGGAGCAAAGCCGCGGCGGATGACGCCCTTGCTGGGGCTTGCTTGTTTGATTTCCGCAATCAAGCCGGGGCGGCGTTCGGATTTGGCGCGTTCCAGGGCGGCGCGAAAACCGCGTGGGGCAGGGGCTTTCGTCGCGTCTGCGATCAGCAGGTTCAGCGGGCGGTCTTTTTGGGCCGCCGCGAGTTCTTCGCGTTTATAGCTCGCGATTCTCTCGAGGATACTCATGCGCGGGCGCGTTCACCCACGCCGGCTTTTTCCAGCGCCGATGCGGCGCGGCCTTTGTCGATGGCTTCAGCCGCAAGCCCAACGCCTTCGGCGACGGTTTCGGCGCAACCCGCGACCACCAGGGCCGCACCTGCATTGAGAAGCACGATATCGCGGAAAGGCGTCCTCGCTCCGTCAAACAATTCGCGGATGGCGCGGGCATTTTCCATCGCTGTGCCGCCTTTCAGGGCCGCGAGTGTGGTGCGGCGCAGCCCGGCGTCTTCGGGCTTTATCTCCCGCACGCTGACCTGCCCTTGCTCCAGGACGGCGACGCGAGTTACCCCCGTCGTAGTCAACTCATCAAGCCCGTCGCTGCCATGCACGACCCAAGCCCGTTCCGTACCAAGTTCATTGAGTACATGAGCAACGGGCTCAAGCCATTCGAGCGAGAAAATTCCCAACAATTGCCGGCGCACGCGCGCTGGATTGCAAATGGGCCCCAAGAGATTGAACACGGTGCGGAAGCCAAGCTCCCTGCGCACCGGTGCGACGTATTTCATGGCCGGGTGATAGGCAGGCGCGAACAGAAAAGCGAAGCCAGATTTGAGGAGGTGTTTCTTTGCGGCCGCGGCGTCGTGATCGATCGGGACGCCGAGTGCTTCCAGCACGTCTGCGGCGCCTGTGCGCGACGACATCGCGCGGTTGCCATGCTTGGCGACCGGCACACCGCAACCCGCGACGACGAAGGCCGCCGCCGTGGAAACGTTAAGCGTGCCGGCGCCATCGCCGCCGGTGCCGCACACGTCGATCGCGCCGGGGGGCGCCTCGACAGGAGTCATGGCTTGGCGCATCGCGCGCGCCGCTCCCGTAAGCTCGGCGACGCTGGGCCCTCGGAGCGCGAGGGCGGTCAGAAATGCAGCCATGCGGGCTTCACTCACGCCGCCGGTCATCATCGCGCCGAACGCTGCCGCAGATTCCTCCGAAGTCAGACGCTCGCCGGCCGCCAACCGTTTCAGGAAGCCGAAATCACCTGCGTCTTTGCTCATACCGGAGCTGTGCGCGGCGCGGTTCGCGCCAGCCTCAGAAAATTTTGCAGCAATGCGTGGCCGTGCTCGGACGCGATGCTTTCGGGGTGAAACTGCACGCCATGCACCGGGTGAGACTTATGAGCGACAGCCATGATGACGCCGTCGTCGGTTTCGGCGGTGATCTCGAGTACAGGCGGCAGACTCGGGCGGTCGATCACGAGTGAATGGTAGCGGGTGGCGAAAAACCCATCCTCCAGGCCGCGGAACACGCTTTTTCCGTTATGGTGAATGGCGGATCGCTTTCCGTGCATCGGTTGCGGCGCTCGGACGATTTTGCCGCCATAGGCTTGGCCGATCGCCTGATGTCCAAGGCAGACGCCGAGTATCGGCACCCGGCCGCCCGCTTTCCGGATAAGCTCGAGGCAGATGCCGGCCTTGTCCGGATCGCAGGGTCCAGGGGAAAGGACGATGGATTGCGGCTTCATGGCCAAAGCTTCGGCCGTCGAAATCCGGTCGTTGCGTTTCACCACGACCTCTTCGCCAAGCTCTCCCAGATAATGGAAGAGGTTGTAGGTGAAGCTGTCGTAATTATCGATCAGAAGCAGCATGCGGCGCCTATCTTGTGGCGGTATCTATATATTTTAGCAGGCAGCCAAACGACAGCATTAAATCGCATGGTAGTCCCGATACCATTCGACGAATTTGGGAATGCCGACGGCGATAGGCGTTGAAGGCTCGAAGCCCAAATCGCGCCGGCTGGTTTCAATATCGGCATAGGTTGCCGGGACGTCTCCGGGCTGCATCGGTTCGAATTTCATCTCTGCTTTGCGGCCGAGCGCCCTCTCCAATACCGCGATGAAGTCAAGCAGCTTGACGGATTGATGATTGCCAAGGTTGTAAACGACATGCGGCGGCTTACCCGACGTTTTCTTGTCTACGGCGCGCACGACGCCGCTCACGATATCGTCTATAAAGGTGAAGTCGCGCCACATTTCCCCGTGGTTGAAGACGCGGATGGGTTCGACGGCAAGAATCGCCTTGGTGAAGATAAAGGCGGCCATGTCAGGTCTTCCCCACGGTCCATAAACCGTAAAAAAGCGCAATCCGGTGCATGGAATCCCATAGAGGTGGGCGTAGGTGTAAGCGATCAATTCTCCCGACAGCTTGGTAGCCGCATAGAGCGAATTCGGTTTTACCACCGGCTGATCTACCGCGAACGGCAATTCCGTATTTCCACCATAGACAGACGACGAACTTGCGTAGACGAAATGCTTGAGCCGCTTAAGTCGGCGGGACAATTCGAGCATGACCACCTGGCCCATCACATTACTTTGCACATAGATGTAAGGGTTGCTCAGGGAGTGGCGCACGCCTGCCTGCGCAGCAAGGTGGACGATTTCCGTGATGTCCGGGTTGGCGGCGGCAAGCGCCAGGACAGCGTCACGGTCCGAGATATCGAGTTTGTGGAATGTAAACCCCGGCCTGTCTCGCAATAGTGCGAGACGCGCTTCTTTGAGCCGGACGTCATAATAGTCGCTGAGATTGTCAACGCCCAAAACTTTGTCGCCGCGTTCCAGCAATGCATGGCTGACGTGAGAGCCAATGAATCCTGCCGCGCCGGTAACAAGAATGGTCATTCGGTTTTCTACAGGCTCCAATAACGCAGCCGCCCCGGGACAATTTTGGGGTCGATAGCCGATTTTACATCTATCACCACGCCATTGTCCCGCAACAAGGGCCAGAATGCTGCAGCGTCGCGCAAATACTGACTGTGCGGCACGGCAATGACGAGCGCATCGCAATCGCTGATCTGCTCGAAATCACAAAGCATCAAACCGTATTCGTGAAAGACCGCATCCGGATTCGCGAACGGATCGTGCACAAGGGACGAAACACCAAATGTCACCAGCTCTTTGATGATGTCAGGAACACGGCTGTTGCGGATATCGGGAATATTTTCCTTGAACGTCACGCCCAAAATTCCGACTCGGGTATCAGATAGAGATCTCGATCCTGCGCCCAGGAAGCGAACAATTCGACGAGCGATCATCGCACCCATCGAATCGTTAATGCGCCTGCCCGCGAGAATAACTTCGGGATGATAACCCAACTGTTGCGCCTTTGAGGTCAGATAATAGGGATCGACTCCGATACAATGCCCGCCAACAAGCCCTGGTTCAAAACCAAGAAAATTCCATTTCGTCGCGGCGGCATCGAGCACATCCCTTGTTCGAACTCCCATATGGTCGCAGATGATTGCGAGTTCATTCATCAATGCAATGTTGAGATCGCGCTGAGTGTTTTCCAAAACCTTTGCGGCTTCCGCGACCCTTATGCTCGGAGCAATATGAATCCCGGCGGGCACGACCGCGCCGTATAATTCGGCGAGCAATTGGGCCGTGTCGTCATCCTCGCCAGATACGACTTTTTTGATGCGTTCAAATGTATGTTTTTTGTCGCCTGGATTTATGCGCTCTGGCGAATAGCCAAGTTTGAAATCAACACCCTGTTTGAGGCCGGATGTCGCTGCGAGAATCGGTCCGCAAAACTCCTCTGTCAGGCCGGGATAGACAGTCGATTCATAGACGACGACCCCGCCTTTCCGCAGCACCTTGCCCACCGTCTCGGAGGCACTCTGCAACGGCCCGAGATCGGGTGTGCGATTCTCGTGAATTGGTGTCGGCACACACACGATGAAGACATTGCGCTCGCGCAGATCCTCAATTTGCGCAGTTACTTTCAAGGTGGAATGGGCGAGCTCCTCCGAAGCAATTTCACCGGTCCGATCGATCTCCCGTATCAACTCATCGACGCGTTTTGGATCGATATCGAAGCCAACCGTGCCGGCAAAACCCTTCGCAAACGCCATTGCAACGGGCAAGCCGACATAACCCAAGCCAATCACAGCGACGCGATGCGCAGAGGAGGTCAAGGGCCTAATCCCCTATCGGCAGAATCCATCTATAGCACGCTTAAAGGAATCGCGATGGCGTGATGGCAGGCTGGCGACCGTCGTCCATTGCATCGAGTTGCAATGCGGCTCGGAAAGGTTAAGCCTAGACGGGCAGCGCAGTCATTCTCGCATGTTCGTGTCCGAACTCGGGCACGATCAGGTTAAGGAGCCTGAGAGCGCGATCTTGGTCCAAGTGCTCCACGGCCCTTGCCATTTCGCTGAGCTGATTGCGTAGGATCGGCAATGCAGCGGTCCGCGGGCTAACCACCATCACGCCGTCAGCTACGGTCCTTGTGAGATGCTCTTCCTGGTGGACCAATTCTTCGAACAATTTCTCGCCGGGGCGAAGGCCAATAAACTCGATTTTGACGTCAATATCCGGCCGTTTGCCGGAAAGACGTATCATTTGTCGCGCCAGATCGACGATCTTGATTGATTTTCCCATGTCGAGGACATATACGCCCCCGCGCTCTTCGACGGACTGCGAACCCAGCGCCGACGCCTGAAGAACGAGTGCAACCGCCTCCGGAATAGTCATGAAGTACCGCTTGATTTCCGGGTGCGTCACCGTCAAAGGGCCGCCGGCTGCCAGTTGGCGCTGGAACAGCGGAACGACCGATCCCGCCGACCCAAGCACATTGCCGAAGCGCACAGCGAGAAATCGCGTTGTACTGCTCTCCGCATCCATCGCCTGGCAATAAGCCTCGGCCGTACGCTTAGTCGCGCCCATGATGTTGTGCGGATTTACCGCCTTATCCGTCGAGATGAGCACCATTTTGGCCACGCCATATTGCAGGGCGGCGTCGGCAATGTTTTGGGTACCAAGAATGTTTGTGCGGATGCCTTCGATTGGGTGGGCCTCGACAAGCGGCACATGCTTCAGCGCGGCAGCATGAAACACAATCTCCGGACGTTCCCGCCCAAACCAGCGGCCGAGACTCGTGCGATCCCGAACATCGCAGAGCGCATCGCAGCGCGTCAAATTTGGATGACGTTCGCAGAGTTCTCTCTCGATGGAGTAGAGATTGAATTCGGAATTGTCGAGAAGGACCAATCTACTCGGCATGAAATCCGAAATCTGACGAACGAGTTCCGAACCGATCGATCCACCGGCGCCGGTTACGAGCACTCGCTTGCCGGCCACCAGATCACGCATGGCATCGCGGTCCAGAACGGCCTGCGGGCGTCCAAGCAAATCGCCGAGAGCCACGGGCCGCACGACATCTGCGGCAGCCTGCCCGCCTGCTTCGAAGTCCATTAAACGCGGCAGCCGGCCCAAGGTCAGGCCATGCTTGGTCGCGAGTTCAAGATATTCCGAGATCGAGACTTCATCCGCGTTGTCGTCGGCGATCACAAGTCGCTGCGGATGAACGTTTCGTTGGTGCAAATACGAAAGCGCGTCGCGAATATCTGCTGTGCTGCCGAGCACTGGGACACCGTGCATAATGTGCCCATGTTGATGGATTTCGTCGGTAAGAATACCGGAGACGAGATAAGGCGCGTCGGCTTGACGGCGGATTTCCCGAATGAAGGATTCAGCCCGTCCGGTCTTACCGGCAACAAGAATTGGAATGGAGGCGGCGCCTTTGCGTCCTCTCAACCGCACGGCAAGGGGACGCGGAGTGCGGCCGTCCATCCACGTCCTGCAAATAATCCGTGGACCACCGATAAGAGCCACCATAATGAACCATGCAATGATGGGGGCCGAACGCGGGAGAAGATTGGCGCGCACAGTTACGAACGCGATCGGCAAAAATAGAAGAACTGTAAGCGTGCTGACTTGGAGGATTTTCAAGAAATCATGCAATGACGTGTAACGCCAAATTCCGCGGTGCAGGCCATTCGACCAAAATAGTACAGCGGCAATACCGGCAAAAATAAGCGTATAGATCACCGAGACATGGGGCCCCGGCACGTGCACGAGTTCGATTCCCCGGGCATAGGAAAAATTGAGTGCAAGATAGAACGCCAGCGCCGACGCGCAGGAGTCGAAAGCAAGCACAGACAGTTTGCGCGGAAATATCCGCAAGCGAAACGCGCTCGTCATCGAATTTTGCCCCAGACGAAACAATCGCCCCGTTTCGCGTTCACGCTTTTCGCGTTACGCTGAACGGCCTCGACCCACCCAAATGGTTAACAATATGATAACAGAACAGCGGGATGAACGACAGCAGGAAAATGTAAACGGGTTAATGGCTTAGGAAGCAATGGTTTCACCCCTATTCCTGTGGCTTGGCGACCGCTTGCGGTGAAGTTTTGGTCGGACAAATTTTAGCTCATATGCTGGGTCCCAGTGAAAACCGGCTGCCGAGAGGCGTCATGCACAGTCCCCCACCAAAAGAAGCCACGCGGATAGCCGTCATTAGCGACATTCACGCAAATGCCGTCGCATTGGATGCTGCTCTTGGAGAGGCTCGGCGGAAGGGATTCGATCATCTCGTGATCTTGGGCGATTTGCTTACCTATGGCTGCGCGCCGGCGGCAGTGCTCGACCTCGTGCGAGCTGCGGTCGAAAAGAACGGCGCTCATGTGATAAGGGGCAATCACGATCAGCTTTATTTCGATCATACGCGGAATATGCCGCAATATTACGCGGGATTACCCGAGTGGATTCGCGAATCCGTCGATTGGACACGGACCGCGATTGGTGATGTTGATCTCGAACGGCGCTATGATTGGAAAAACGATATCATTCTGGACGGCGTGTTTTTCGCACACGCGAATCCGTTCGAATACGGCGATTGGACATATCTCAATTCTACCGGAGAGTTTACAAGGGCCCGCGCGGCGCTGGCGCAGCGACGGCAGACAATCGGTGTATTCGGACACACGCACCGCGCGAAAGTGATTGAATTCTCCAACGGCGCGGACGAATGCGTTGTACGGGGGGCAAGTGCTGAAAAAAGCACGGTCTTCAATCTGGTCATCGGCCGCAATGAAATTCTTGCTGATCCGGGTTCGGTCGGTCAGCCTCGCAGTGCAGCCAAAGTCAGTACCATGATGTTTTTGACGATTACCACCGCGGGATTGGACATCGAAATCGCTCGGGTCGATTATGACGTCGAAGCTCATTGCCGAACGGTGCAGGCGAGTTCGATGTCGGAGCGGACCAAGCGGAAGCTCATGGAATTTTTTCCGTGAAGCTGAAAGTCCTTGTAACGGGTGCCGGAGCAGTTCTCGGTCAAGGCATCATTCGCGCCCTCCAGAATTCGTCGATTAACCTGCACATCGTCAGCGTAGATCCGAATCCGTATTCCGCCGGCCTGTACTGGACCGACAGCAACGCCATCGTCCCGTTTGCGAACGATCCTTCGTATAGGGAAAGCATTCGTAAGCTTCTGGCGTTAGAGCGACCCGACGCGCTCTTGGTCGGCACGGATACCGAACTCCCCCTAT
>Ga0307477_10000692_pt1 | contig 33664 bp, 31 predicted proteins | sample atmos_gasesECM2C_FD_203316 | JGI IMG/M metagenome (GOLD analysis project Ga0307477, IMG submission 203316) | Hardwood forest soil microbial communities from Morgan-Monroe State Forest, Indiana, United States - atmos_gasesECM2C_515 | ecosystem: Environmental > Terrestrial > Soil > Temperate...
CGAACGCCATCGGTCCCGCGTAGACCGATGCCCCCATCTGAAAATGCCACAGCGGCTTGCCCGTCGCCGCGTCAATCGCGATGAAATTTCCGTCCGCGTCGCCGCTGAAGACCAGCCCTCCCGCCGTCGAAAGCACTCCCGACCAGGTCGGCGAGACATGCTTGAATTCCCACTTTATTTTTCCGTTCGCGGGATCGATCGCGCGCAACGCTCCCCAGAAAGGTTCTGCCTCGTCATTCGGAAAATACGCGCTGCCGTAAAACGCGTGCCCCTCCTCGTATGGCTGCGGCGCCGTGCTGAAAATGTCGCATTGTTCCCGCGCGGTTACGTAAAAAAGTTTCGTCTGCGGGTCATACGTCGGCGACATCCAGTTCGTTGTCCCCGCCGCGCCCGGGCAAACGCGCGTGCCCTCAAGTGTCGGCGTGCTGCTTTTCTCCGCCACCGGGTGGCCTTCCGAGTCCGCGCCCTTGCTCCACGTCACTTTGCCGTAGGGATTCGCGGAGACGGCCTTTCCTGTCGCGCGGTCCAGCACATAAAAAAATCCATTGCGGTTCGCCTGTGCGATCAGATGCTTCTCTCCGAGATCGATCATCACCGGCACTTCTGTTGCATCCCAATCGTGCTCATCGTGTTTCGTAAACTGGAAATGCCACTTCAGCTTCCCCGTGTCGGCATCCAGCGCCAGCAGCGTGTTGCTGTAAAGATTGTCTCCCGCGCGTCCTTCTCCGCGATTCGAAGGCGAAGGATTCCCCGTCGTCCAGAAAAGCTGGTTGTACACCGGGTCGTACGCCCCTGTAATCCATGCGGGCGCGCCGCCGATCTTCCAAGAATCCCCTTCCCAGCTCTCATGCCCCGGCTCACCCGGGCCGGGCACCGTATAGAAGCGCCACTTCCGCTCGCCAGTGTCCGCATCGTAGGCGTCGACGAATCCTCGAATGCCGTACTCCCCGCCCGAAACTCCGATAATCACCAGATTTTTCACCACCAGCGGCGCGGGCGTGAAGCTGTAGCCCTTCCTGTAATCAACCGCCGCCACGTCCCAAACCACATTTCCCGTCTTCGCATCCAGCGCGATCACATGCGCGTCCAGCGTCCCCATAAAAACTTTGTTGCCCAGAATCGCCACTCCGCGGTTCACTCTCCCGCAGCACGGCCGAATGTCCGAAGGCAGTTGCCGCTGGTAGAGCCAGATCGGCCGGCCCGTCCGCGCATCCAGCGCAAACGCTCGGTTATCCGGCCCGGTCCCATAGAGAATTCCATCCGCCACGAGAGGTGTCGTCTCAAACCTGTCCGCCGCCAGCGTCTGGTAAACCCACTTCGGCGCAAGCGCATGCGCGTTCCCCTTGTTGATCTGGTCCAGCGCGCTGAAACGGTGTCCCGCGTAATCGCCCGAATACGTTAGCCAATTTTGCGGCTCCTTCGAGGAATTCAGCAGCCGCTCAAAAGTCACCTGTCCGTTCACGTTCGCTGCAAAAACGCCCGTCGCCAGCAACATCGCAGTCACACAAGAAAGTTTTTTCATCCTCGCATCCTCACTTCGCGCCCACGCTCAATAAATACGCCACGAGGTCGTTCAGGTCTTTGTCGCTCAACATTTTCGGGTCGTACGGCGGCATCAGTGACTCACGGCTTTTTTCATAAGACTTCAGCTTGTCTTTCTCAAAAAGATAAACCTTTTCATCTGCATCCATCATCTGCACGCTGAAGCTGTCTTCGTTCAGCGTCACGCCCGTGATCTTCTTTCCGTCCGCGGTCGTTACCATCACCGTCTCATACTCCTGCGGGAATTCCTTCGCCGCTTCCTTGAGTCCTTGCGCCAGCCGCCGGCTCGGATTCCGCACCGATTCCACTAGCGACTCCACAGACCTCATCGTGCCGGCCGTCGTCAAATCCGGCCCCAGACGCCCGCCCTTTCCTTCCACCATGTGGCACGTCCCGCACCGCGCGCTCCCGTGGAACAGCTCTTTCCCATGCCCCGCGTCTCCCATCGGCCCCGCCGGCGCCTTCACTTGAACGCTCCGGATATAAGTAATCACCTGCCAGATCTCCTCCTCCGTCATTCCCACACCGATGCCGCCGTTCACCCCCGCAGGCATGGCCGTGCCCGGCACCCCCTGGCTGATTGTTCGAAACAGGTCCCCATCCGAATTTCCGTGCTTCTTCTGCGCCTTCGTCAAATCAGGCCCGCGCCCACCGCCCCTCGCATTCAACCCGTGGCAGAACGCGCAATTAATCCGGAATTGGTATTCCCCCAGCTTCGCTATCTTCGCATCCCCGGCAAACGGATTCTTGTCGTCCGCTCCGGCGCCGGTCGTCATCGCGAGCAGACCCGCCAGGGCAGCTCCAGCCACCGCCAAAACGACAACGCCCTTCCGGGAAATCGAATCTCGCGTCACCGCAGATTTTTTCGTCTTGAACATAGGTCTACCGGCTTCCTTCCCGGCAACAATTCCGCGGCGCTCCTCGCCGCGACGCTACTCATCCGCGCCACGCCGGAACGCCGCGCATCTTAGCACACCGCCCCTTGTCCTTCTTCCGCACCGCCTAAGGCTTGTCCGGCTTGACCTCCGTTGCCGTTCCCAGCTTGATCGTCACGCCGAACCGTTTGTAGTTCGCGTAGCGCACCGTCATCCGGATGCGCACGTCTCCGCCGCTGAAATGCAGCGTGTCGTTCGAGCGCGTGTAGGTCGGAAACCAAAAATGACCCTCGATGTTTTCCCGGAAAGTTTCAAACCGCGGGAAAACGTTCTCGTTTCCCTTCTTCTTGATGTCCGGCACCGCTTTCCCGTCCGTCTTGACGACCCCCAGGTCCTTGTCCTCCACCCAGACGCGCCCCTGAAAATACCGCTGATTCTTTTCGAGCGTCTTCGGCGCTACGTCAAAAACATATGTGCCTAGCTCATCCAGTTGTTGCCGGCCCACGTACGTGACGTTGTACTTCGGCAACTCCGTCGTCGTCAGTACAAACGGCTGTACGTGCTCGAGGTCGTCCAGATCTTGCTGCGACAGCGATATCCGCTGCAGCGTCGGCGCGGGCGCGTCGGTGACCCTCTCGTAGCGCTTCCCCCCCGGCGTAAAAAGAATTTCGCTCGTCATCCGGTGTTCACCGTCCGGCATTCCGTCGGAGTCGATCGTCTGGATCACAAATGTTTGCGTATACGTGTAGTTGTCGCGCTCTTTCCGGAACTCTTCCTCGTGCGCAGCGAACTGTTGAATGATCTTCTCCACCGGAACCGGTGGAGGCGCCGTCGAGATTTCCGACGTGCTGCTATCTCTCTGCGCCACCGGCGGCGCGATGTCTCTCCTCGGCGTGGCCGAGGGTGGCGCTACTGTGCCCGCCGGTGGTGGTGTTAGCGGCCCTTGCTGTTGCGCCGCCAGCGGCAGCACAAGCATCCCTGCCGCAAACACCATTGCGGCAAGTTTCGCTATCACCACCACGCGCTTCAAAATTCGACCACAATGAATGTCTGCCATTACCTCTGTCTCCTCTTTCTCTTCGCTCACCCATCAGAACTCTAAAACCACCCTGGCCACGCCGGGGTTGCTTCTCCACCGTCGGCGCAATTTTGCTTCAGCGCGTTTCCATGTTCCAATTATCCCGCAATACTGTGTAAATTCTCCATCTGCGCTTTAACAACGCTCGCACCAACAATGTTCGCTGACCGTACCAGTTGGAACCTTCACCCCAATCCCTTGAGCGAAGCTCTCGCCCATCACCGCGCCGCCGGAAAGCCGCTGCTCGATCTGACTGCCTCGAATCCCACCACCTGCGGCTTTATCTATGACAGCGAAGCCATTCTTTGCGCCCTCAACAATCCCGCCGCTCTCTCCTACGAACCAAATCCGAGAGGCCTCGAGTCTGCCCGCCGCGCCATTGTCTCCTATTACGCTGACCGGAACACTCACATCTCCGCCGGCGACATTCTTCTCACCACCAGCACCAGCGAAGCCTACTCCTTTGTTTTTCGTACTCTCTGCAGCCCCGGCGATGAACTCCTCGTCCCCGCCCCTAGCTATCCGCTCTTCGCCTTCCTCGCTGATATCCAGGACGTGAAACTCATCCGTTACCCGCTTCTCTACGATCACGGCTGGCAAATTGATCTTCCTGCGTTCGAGCAATCCATCGCTCCCCGTACTCGTGGCGTAATCGTTGTCCATCCCAATAATCCCACCGGCCATTTCGTCAAGCCCGAAGAAACTGCAAAACTCACTGAAGTCTGCTCTACTCGTCGCATCGCTCTCATCGCCGATGAAGTCTTTCTGGATTTCCCCCTCACCGGTGAAAAACCGCCAAGTTTCACCGCAAATCGCGGCGCGCTCACCTTCACCGTGAGCGGCCTCTCCAAAATTTCCGGCCTCCCGCAAATGAAAGCCGCCTGGCTGGTCACCACGGGTCCGGATCCCTGTAAAACGCAAGCCCTCGCGCGCCTCGAAGTCATCGCCGACACCTATCTCTCGATGAACGCCCCTATCCAGTTGGCAATCCCTGCCTTTCTCGAACAGCGCCACTCCTTCCAGTCGCAACTCCTGGCACGAGTTCGCAAGAACCTCGCCGAGTTGGATCGTCAGCTAGCCGCGCAAAAATCCTCTAGCCGCCTGCATCTCGAAGGTGGCTGGTACGCGATCTTGCGCGTCCCCGCAACGTGCTCCGACGAAGATCTTGCCATGCACCTTCTCAACACAAAAAATCTCTATGTCCATCCCGGCCACTTTTATGATTTTCCTTCCGACGGCTACCTTGTCGTCAGCCTCATTACCCCGGAGTCTGTTTTCGCCGAAGGCATCGCCCGCTTGCTTTCCACTTTCTAATCATCACGAGTTCCCCTTCCTGCCAATTCGCCATATCAAAAATTTGAAGTTTTCCTGACTGCCACTTTGTCTCCGCCTTGAACATCTAGCAACACCCTCCGGTCTTTCTGTTGCCTGCTTTACCCGTTTGATGCGCTAATAAAGCTAGGTGCCTTCCTCGAGGCTTGATGACTCCATTGGAAACCGAACCTCTACAAACGGCCCCTTCTGCGGGGGCCGAAGAAATCAAGACCAGCATGCGCCGGATCGCGCAGCGCCAATGGTGGCTCTGGTCCTCCGCCGTCCTCGTGACCCTCCTCCTGACCGTGGGTATCGCCTCGTTCGCATTCCCCGGGCTCCTGACCCAAGCGGAAAATACCGTTTCCAACGACCTCGACATCGCCATGCGCGGGCTCGTCGGCCTCGTTTTGATATTCAACATCTATACCATCTATCAGCAATTGCAGATTCACCGCATTCAGGCCAACTTGAGCAAACAGGTGGACGCTCTCGGCAGGATGGAAGAGCGCACCGACGAAGTTTACAAAATGGCGGTCCTTGATCCGCTCACCGGACTTTACAACCGCAGGTCCGGCGAGCAGCGCCTCGCGGAAGAAATTTCTCGCTCGCATCGTCATGGCCGCCCTCTGACGGTTCTACTTCTTGACCTCAACGGTTTAAAAGTGATCAACGATACTTTTGGCCATCCCGCCGGCGATCAGATGATCAAGCAGTTCGCCGAGCTGCTGCAGAAAGCCATTCGCGGCTCCGACGTCGCTGTCCGTATGGGAGGCGACGAGTTTCTCGCCGTGCTTCCGGAATGCAAGCCCGAAGAAGTGCACCTCGTCCTGAACCGCTTGAAAGGAAAGAAAACCGATTTTGACGGCCAGACCATCGACCTCCTCTTCTCCGCCGGCTGGACCAACTACGTCGCCGGAGAAGCGCCCGAGACGTTATTGAAACGCGCGGACGCGGCCCTGTACACCAACAAACGCGCTGCGAAAGAAAATACCGAAGTGAACACCCGGGTCACCTGATCTCTGCACCGGAATCCGCGCGTCCGGCCTGCTTGCAACTCCCGCTCGCTTTTTTCACCATCCCAGGAGATATTTGGCAGAGGAGAAGCTTCCCATGTCCGCTGACCGTCCCTGCGTTTCGAAATTGCCGCTCGCCTTATTCACTTTCATCATTCTGCTCAACAGCCCTTCTTGCGCGCTGGACCAGCGCCTGACCGCGAATCAAGTTGCCGCGCGAATCCAATCCCATGTGGGAATTCCGTGGATGGTCGGCACCGTCGACACCTTCAAGGCCGGCGACCCCGGCACGCAGGTCACCGGCATCGCCGTCACGATGATGGCCACGCTCGACGTGCTGCAGCGCGCCGCCGCTTCCGGGAAAAACCTGGTCATCACTCACGAACCGACCTTCTTCAACCATCTCGACGCGCCGGACTCTCTCCCGCAAAAAGAAAACGATGCGGTGCTGGCGGCCAAGCGCGCCTTCATCGCGCAGCACGGCCTGGTCATCTGGCGCTTTCATGATCATTGGCACGTGCGCAAGCCTGACGGCATCGAAGCCGGCATGATCCACGCCCTCGGATGGGAAAAATTCCAGAATTCCCGCGACGAGCACCTCTTCGTCCTTCCGGAAACCTCCCTTGAAAAACTCGCCGCCGGCCTCAGCAAGCGCCTCGCCACCGGCGTCATCCGCGTGGTCGGCGATCCCAACATGAAATTCACAAAAATCGCGCTCGCCCCCGGCGCCACGGGTTTCGCCAACGAAACCCGCGCTCTCGAAAACGACAATGTGGAAACTCTTGTCGTTGGCGAAACGATCGAGTGGGAGACCGTTGAGTATGTCGCTGACGCCGTCACCGAGGGCAAGCGCAAAGCCTTGATCGTCCTCGGCCATATTTCTTCCGAGCAGGCCGGAATGGAAGAGTGCGCCCGCTGGCTCAAGACCTTCATCACCGGCACCCCCATCGAATTCATTCCCACGCAGGATCCCTTCTGGTCTCCCAAGATCGCCGCCGGTAAATAAAAATCGCGGCTCGCCCCGCCGTTTCACTCCCGCAGAAAAATTTTCTTCCTGCATAAGATTCATGGCCGCGAGTTTGAAGACGCGGATTGGTACACGCCGCAGTGCACGACGCTGGGTCCACAGGCGCCACATCAAATCGCCGGCTTGGACGTCTTCCCGCAGCATTTTTACCGCATTGAATTCAAGCAAATGGACGGCAAATCCATCGAATCCCGGACCTCGTACTAATTCGAGCCCGGACACGCTTGCGACTCACTCACCCCGCTTTGGTTTCGGGAAGTGTTCCATTTCGCACAGATTGTAAGACCACTAATTTGGTTGAATTGACTTTGAATCTCAGGCCCCATGAAGTTTCACCCAGTGATTGCAGGACACTTTGCTGCCGTTCAGGATTGCCATGAGTGGGAAAAACTTTCGCGTCGCACACACAGGCCAACGCACCAACGTTGAGGGAAAACACGTAACGAACAAAGTGCTGTTGGCAACGCCCGATAATGAATACCAGTTGATGCGTCCTGACTTGACGTACGTCGATCTGCCGGATCACCTTAGCCTTCATGAACCGACTCAAAACATCGAGTTCGTTTATTTCCCGAACCGCGGAATGGTTTCTCAGGTTGTAGTGACCAAAGACGGCCGAACCGTGGAAGTGGGTGTAGTCGGGAACGAGGGCTATGTTGGAGCTGGATTGGCAGTCGGCTTGAGCAGAAGTTCGGTGCGCGAAATCATCCAAATCGCCGGCGATGGCTTCCGCATGGTGGGGAGTGCGTTGGAACGCATTCTGCGCTCGGCTCCGCAGTTGCAGACGATCTTGAGCAGGCATTCGGGGCTTCAAGGGATGCAAGTCGCGCAGACCGCGGCGTGCAATCGGCTCCACGATATCCAGCAGCGTCTCTCGCGGTGGCTGCTGATGACTCAGGATAGGGTGAATTTGGGAGTGCTTCCCATCACCCACGATTTCATTGCCACCATGATGGGTACTGACCGGTCCACTGTGAGCGTGGCAGCGTCAGTACTGCAAAAAAAAGGAATCATAGAATACGTGCGCGGTGCAGTGAAGGTTGTGAACCGCAGGAAACTCCAGAACTCCGCCTGTGAGTGTTACGGTGTCATTCAACAGTTTGAGGATGACCTCGGCCTGAGATAATAATTCTTGTCAGTGTCGGTTACCCCACAGACAGCAACCTCTCTCCACCTCTAATGTTCAGGCCTTGTGTATTCACTTCGGTTTTGATGTGTGTTCAAAGGGCGGTCACTTGGGCAGAACCTCGCTCTCGCGTTGAAAAGAACGGTTTTTTGTCGTCGCAATGCCGTCGAAGGCCAATGCTGCACCGTCTTTCAAAGAAGCATAACCGCACCAAATCTCGAGGTGGCCATGGAGCCGACGCGTCGCAAACTGACATGGATCGAAGAAAAGCATTTTTGGGGCTGGGGTTGCTCCGCATGCGCGTGGCTGTTCAGACCTTTAGGCCCGCTCGTTGGCCAATCCATCGACGATATGAAGGTGCACTACGAAAAGCAGCGCGACCAGGAGTTCGCGTCTCATGTCTGTGCCAAGCACCCCAGAGCCCCAAAAAATCCCCCTTAGCCAATTCACTCGCTGGCTCTTTTCCCCGTCACCTGGTCAGGGCGAGTATCATGATGGACTAGGTAGTGCGCTTGCTTCGACGTAATTAAGGGGCGCCGAGAGCTCCTGGTTTCCATTGCCAGGAAAATTCAAAGTGCTCCGTTGCTTGCGGATAAGCTTTGCGAACGGCGATCCTGAATGGGCGGGAGTTCCGTGCATGAAAAAGGCGTTGTCTGACCACGCTGCGAGAAATCCTACGCAATACAACATTGCAGCGATTGCGCAGCTGGAGGAGGAAGCTTTAACTCGCCGGACAGCTACCGAGCGCGCCAGCGATGCGATTGTAAGATTCATCGGCAGTATGGCGTTCCTTTTGCTGCACGTCATTCTGGTCGTCGTCTGGAGTACGGTAAATCTCAATTTAATCCCTGGCATAAGAGCCTTCGACCCGTTCCCCTTCGGCATTCTGGCGCTCTTGGTCTCCTCGGAGAGCGTTTTCCTGACCATCTTCGTGCTGATCAGCCAAAATAGAATGTCTCGCCAGGCGGAAAGGCGCTCTCACCTCGATCTTCAAGTCGGTATGCTCGCCGAACAGGAGCTAACCATGATGCTCCAAATGGTGCAAAAACTCTGTCAACAGGCCGGTGTGGACGTGAAATCTGCAACCCAGCAAGTTCAAGGGTTTAGCGAGACGACCGACGTACATAAGCTGGCAAGCGAGCTTGAACAGAAGCTCCCCGAGAAGTAGCCGGGTAGCTCACTGAATTTTTTTTCCTCTTCGCCGCCCCTCCCTTGTAGTGGCGGCCGCGTGCCCCACTCGCCGGCATTGTGAGTGGGTTCATTCGAACGATCCGCACTTTTCTAGGCCCTCTGCCTCTCCCCGTTAACTCTTTCTTTTCTTCTTCTTGCGGGTGCCCCACTCTTGATTTCTAAGGGTGGGTTCGTTCGAATGTGCAGTCCATTTTTTTGCCGATTTCCACCGCAACCCCTTTCTAATCTCTGATTTCCCGCCTCCCACCTCTATTTTTCGCCGTTCGAACGGATACTACATTATAATATTACTTGACAGGATACAGATTCCATGCTAGCTTCAGTCGTGAGCATTAGCCTTCACTCCCGCCAAGCGCCCCGTCCAGCAGCTCCCGTACCTTTCTCCTATCTTCCCGCGAAGCTCGCCGGAGAGTTTCGACCCGGCCAAAGCAGTCTATTCCTCGCCATCCATCCTTTTTGTTTTCAATTAATTGCAAAATGCCCTCTCAGCAACTCCTTTGTTTTGACAATCTTCCATTTTCATGGGGGTGTACCCCCTCAACGAGGAAATCATGAACTCAACTCTATCGAATTCCAGCCCCACCATGGATACCCAGGCAGCTGCTCCCATGAACGACCCGGCCCGCTGCCAGCATCGTTTCGCCAATGGCAAACGCTGCCGTAACTCCGCTTCCCAATCCCATTTTGGTCTTTGTCTCAACCATTTCACCTTGAGTGCCGCCGTGGGCGCCTCTCAACAGTTATCCCATAATGACTCCACGGATTTCTCCGCGGAGCTCATTGGCGATCTCACCGACTTCGAGTCCGCCGTCGCCATCAACAAATTCCTCACCAATCTCCTCACCCTCGTCAGCAAAGGCCGCATCACCCCGCGTCGCGCCGCCGTCCTGGCCTACATCACCAACCAGCTTCTGCACACCCACCGCGCCATTGATTACGACGACGAGCGCCACTCCGAAGACGAACCCGTCAACGTCATCATGGATATGCCGCGCCCCATCCGTGACTGAGCTTACGGAGACGAAAATGAGCTTTCCTCTTGATCTCCGACGCGCAAATGTGGCACAGCCCGCCGCTACGCCGGAAATGTCCCTGCTGCGCTACACTAATTCCATGCCCACGACTGCGACGACCATCGACCTCCTCTGGACTGGCCGGCCGCGCTCCATCGCGGCGGTGCTGCTCGAAGCGGACGGGCATCGCGCCATTCTCGATCCCGGCCCCTCCTCCACGCTCGCCACACTTCGCGAACAGCTTCGCGCTCGCGGGCTTTCCGTGCGGGATCTCGACGCCATCCTCCTGACCCACATTCATCTGGATCATGCGGGCGCGACCGGATCGCTCTTGCGTGAAAATCCGCGCCTGGCCGTCTACGTCCACGAACGCGGCGCGCCGCACATGGCCGATCCTTCAAAACTACTCAGCAGCGCGCTGCGTCTTTACGCCGGCGCGATGGAGCGTCTCTACGGAGAGTTTCTTCCCGTGCCGCAGGAAAATCTGCGCGTTCTGCATGGCGGCGAAACACTGGTGCTCGGCAGCCGCAAATTGGAAGTTTTTTACACGCCGGGGCACGCTTCTCATCACGTTTCCTATTTCGATCCTTCGGACGGCACCGCCTACGTGGGCGACACGGCGGGGCTATGCATCCAGGGAAATTCGTATCTTCTTCCCGCAACGCCGCCGCCCGATATCGATCTCGAAATCTGGAACTCTTCGCTCGATGCCATCGCCGAGCGGCACCCCGCGCGGCTCCTCTTGACGCACTTCGGCGTTTCCAACGATCCCGCGGCGCACATCGAGCGCTACCGGGAATGTCTCCAGAAATGGGGCGCGCTCGTCCAGGAGCTTCTTGCCAAGGGCGGTGATGAAGCCGAGGCCTCGCGAACGTTTGTGGAGACCGTTGGAAACGAAATGTCGAAGGAACTTTCGAGCGCCGCAGCCGACCACTACGTTTTCAATGCGGGGTTGGGATTGTCATGGCAGGGCCTGGCGCGTTATTACCGCAAACGCGCCGCCGCGCAAGCATAGAAGAGAAAATATTTTTGCGCCTTTGCAAGAAATGTGAGGAGGAGAAGAAGGTTAAATAAAATTCCACTACGCGGAAGTGCCGGTGGAGGAAGTTTCCGGAGTTTCCGCTGCGGGCTCCGGAGCCGGAGCGGCTAAAGCTTCAAGGCGCGCCGCCAGCACTTCGCCGAGGAGATCCACTAGCAGCTTGGCTTTGCTGCCGTCGGGATCTTTTTCCGGGTTGAATTCGACGACGTCGATCGCCAGAAGATTTTTTGAGGCGGCGAACACGCGAAGGGAGTCGCGCACTTCGTTCAATCGCAAGCCGCCCGGACCGGGAAGGGGCACGGCGCCGAAATCTTCCTGCGCGATTACGTCGGTATCGAAGTGCAGCACAAATTCGCGCGCAGCCGCATGCAAATGTTCCAGAGCGTCTTTCGCCGCCTTCTCCGCGCCGGCGCGTTGCACGTCCTCGGCCAGCACACGGCGCATCGGCGACTTGTTCAGAAATTCCTGTTCTGGCGGATCAAGGCGCTCGATGCCAAAAAGCGTGATGTCGGGTTCGCGAACCAGCGGCGGCTCGCCCCAGAACCTGACCAGCTCGGCCGCTCCGCGTCCCGTGAAGTGCGCCACCACCATGCCATCCAGCCGCCCGGAAGGAGTCGTGGCGGGGGTGTTCAAATCGGCGTCGCGATCGAGCCATAAAAGATTGATGTGTTTGTAATAACGCCGCGCGCCAGCTACCACGCCCATCGCTTGCACGCATTCTCCGCCAAGCACCAGGAGCAGCGCGCCGGATTTTACGGCTTGCTCGACGTGAAGGCGCAGCTCGTTCAATCCGGCGACAACTTGGGCGGCATTTCGCGCGCGCGGATGTTCGTCGTCCTGCGCGAAAAGCCGCGGCCCGCAATCTCCATAATCAACAACTTCGTATCCAATACCCTGGAGTTTTTCAACGAGACCGGCGGCGCGGAGGGCGGCAGGAGCTTTCTCGAGTCCCGGCTCGAAAGCAGCCGCGCTCGAAGGTGCACCGATCAGAGCAATCTTCTTCGGTTGACGGACAATTTTGACCGCCAAAGCTCCGCTCCTTGTGATGTATTTCCCCGTCTATCTCGCGGGATCGACTTTCTTAATTGGGCAGGACCGATGTTACTGCCCCTGGCGGACGCCCGCAGTCCGTTTTTGTTATCGCCGCGGCGCCGGCGCAATCGTCGCCAGCTCGGCCGGCAGCGTAAACCGCACATCCTCGCGGATCAGATCGAGATCACGCTGATCCGTAAAGCCGCATTCCGCCAATCGCTGGCTTACCTGCTCGACGAGCACTTCGGGAGCGGAAGCTCCGGCGGTCAATCCTACGCGTTGCACACCTTCGAGCCATTTCACGTCAATGTCCGACGCGGCGTCGATAAGCTGGGCCTGCACGCCGCTGCGCATGGCGACTTCGACCAAGCGGTTGGAGTTCGAACTGTTGGGCGAGCCTACGACCAAAATCAAATCCACGTCTTTGGCAACCTGTTCGACGGCTTCCTGGCGATTCTGTGTGGCGTAGCAAATGTCGTCCGAAGCCGGCCCCTTGATTTTCGGGAATTTCTGGCGCAGGCGCGTGACGATTTCCTGCGTGTCGTAAAGGCTCAGCGTCGTCTGCGTCAAAAACGCGAGCTTTTCCGGGTCATCCACTTGGAGCGCGTCCACCGCAGCCACGGAGTCGACGACGATGGTGCGGTCGGGCGCTTCGCCGGATGTGCCGACGATTTCCTGATGGTCTTTGTGTCCGATGAGGATGATGGTGCGCTGCTCGCGCGCAAATTTTAGCGCTTCGAGATGAACTTTTGTGACGAGCGGACAGGTTGCGTCAATGACTTTCAAGGAGCGCGATTTGGCTTCGTCACGTACCGTGGGAGGCACGCCATGGGCGCTGAAAACCAAAACAGCGCCGTGTGGGACGTCTTCGATGGATTCGACGAAGATGGCACCGCGGCGGCGCAACTGCTCGACCACGTAGGTGTTGTGGACGATTTCATGGTGCACGTAAACCGGCGCACCGTAAGCTTCCAGTGCCAATTCCACGATGTCAACGGCGCGGACCACCCCCGCACAGAAGCCGCGGGGCCTTACCCTCAGCAAAACTTTTCCATTAGTTGCAGGCTGCATCATCATCCTAAGGTACAGATTTACAAGACTCTATCATACCTTACGCTGCGCCTTGCCCGCATCCCGTTTCCTTGAGATTCCATTCCCCTCAACTCCGAGTATTCATTCTCCTCAATAACCAACATAAAAGAGAGAGTCTAGGACACACGTCAGCAATTCGTTTCTTATTTTTGTAAATCTGCACGAGGTTCTTTTGTAGATGGCGAAGAGGGATCGAAAAGAGACAAGGAAGGCGTGCAATTTCGGGTAAACACCGCGGGCACTATGAAAATTATTCCTAGCGCCCCGCGGACCGCTTTGCCAAGCGCGCCGCAAGACCCGAATTCTTAATCACTTATGTAAGCGACCCTTTTGGCATGCCACGAGCATCTTGCAACCATGCCTAGCGACCTCATTCCTTATTCCTTCTCGTCCCCGCGAAGGGGAGGCGGAACCTCCGAAGGCAGGGTTTGGAGACCGCAGGCAGCTCCAATCCTTAGCAAAACCTATCTCTCGCGCAGGGAGTGGTGTGTCGCAATCTCCTAATGCGCAGAGGAACGACGAGGGGCTCATGAACTCAGCGATTTTGCTTGTGGATGTCGCTTCGGCAAGCCGCGATTCTTGGAAATCATTCCTACGGGGCCAGAACTACGAAGTATTTACGGCGGAAGACGGAGAATCTGCTGTGCAGCAGTGTGTCCAGCTTCAGCCTGATCTGGTTCTGCTGCATGACGCTCTGCCGGATGTCGGTGGCTTCGACCTCTGCCGCCGTATGAAGGAACACCCGCTCAATCAACATATCCCCATTGTGCTGATCAAGCCTTCGTCGGATCCAGCGGATGTCTCCCGCGGACGCGAAGCAGGTGCTGCGGATTTCTGGGGAACTTCCACCTCGCTTGGGGAGGTTACAAGGCGCGTGGAGTCTCTCTTGCGGCTGAAAAGTTATATCGACGAGCAGGCCAAGTCCGTGGTGCTTTCACTGGCGCGCAGCATCGAAGCGAAACGCCCGCTGTTGAATGGGCATTCGGACAGGATAGTAAAGTACGCCGTGCAACTCGGGACGAGTCTGGATTTACCGGAAGAAGACTTACAAGCATTGCGAATCGCGTGCCTGCTTCACGACGTAGGAAAAGTAGCGGTGCCGGATGAGATTCTTCTCAAGCCGGGAACGCTGAATGCGGAAGAAACCGAGATCGTCAGGCAACATGCTGCCATCGGGGAGAGCATCTGCGCGCCGCTGAAGTCGTTGCGTCGCGTCCTGCCAGTGATTCGGCATCACCATGAGCGAATGGACGGGAGCGGATATCCCGATGGTCTGCGCGGAAATGAAATTCCGCTGATGGCGCGCATTCTCCAAATTGCAGACATCTACGATGCGCTCATCACGGATCGCCCTTATCGGAATGCGCTTTCTTCTGAGCATGCCCTGGAAACCCTAAACAAGGAAGCCGGGTACGGCTGGCTCGATGCTTCCCTGGTGTGGAAGTTCTCGCAGATCTGCAGGTGCGGCGAATACTTCCCGGTGAGGGGAAGATCCATGCTGGCCTCCTACTACGCGTAGCGGCGCGTCGATGCCGGATCCATCCCGCTTGTTGGAAGGCACCGGCAAGTTCATGCGCCATGTGAAGCTGAGACCGGGAACGGCCGCAAACGCCGCAGCACTACGCAGGCTCATCGATACGGCGTACTCGGATATAAAGGCGCGTCGAAAACGGCTAGCTCAGAAAAACGCCTTGAGAGTTCGACGCGGATGTGAACGGCAGCTCAGGGTAGCTTGTCGAAAAAGAGATACACGGCGGCGATCCGGCCGTCCCGGGCAATGATGAAATCGGTCCCGGCGTAAGCTGGCGCTTCACCCGGGTGGCCTGATACCCAGCGGACCAGCCCGCCATTGCCCGATTCCGCGGGCTCGGTAATTGGCTGATATCGGAATTCAGGGTGAGTAGCTTTGATCGCGCCCGCGATGCGGTCGATTTCGTCACGGCCACGATAGACTCCCTTGCTGGGGTCGTAGAAAACGCAATCTTCATTGTAAATCTCGTCGATGGCAGCGCGCCGGCGAGCGGGATCGTTTTCACCGAAGACATCACGAAGATTGCGGATCAGCAAGGTCGATATGCTGTAGGACATGGATTGTCTCCTCTCGGCATCGAGTGCGGCTTGCGATATCTCGACCCGGAACCCTACCATTCTTTTCAATACTTTAGAGCGTTTTCTCCGCCATGCGACAGAAACTTCACTTGTAATTCTTCACCTGTAATCGGTCCGATCGGCTGGGGCGGCAGCGGCGTGCCGGGACTCCTGAATGACCGCCGGCTCCTCCTGCCGCGCGCCCGCGGCCGAGATGAAGACGATATGCTTGACGCCCGCCCTGACGGCTCCGTCGATGGCAGCGACGTTCTGCGCCCCGCGCTTTCCGGCATCGAGGGTGGGGATGATGAGCAGCTGATCGAGACCCGCATAGGCCTCCGCAAGGCTTTCGGGCCGGTTGTAGTCCCCGAATCGTCCTTGAGCCGGTCCAGAGACGGTTTCGGGCGTGCGCGTGATAGCCACTATCTCGTGGCCGTCGGCGCGCTGCAGCAGTTCCGAGACGACGGCTCTGCCCAAATGTCCGCTGGCACCACTCACACCGATTTTCATGTCAACCTCCAATACTTCTCTAACGAACAAATTGTTCTAGAGAATCACAGCTGCTTCCTCAAAATTCAGACGCGGATTGCGTGGGTGCAGCTTGCTTGGGTCTCCATAGCCCAGGTTGCAGAGAAGATTGACCTTCCACTTGCCGTCAGGAAAGAATGCCGCATTCAGTTTGGCTGCGTCGAAGCCGGACATCGGCCCGCAGTCCAATCCCAATGCGCGTGCGGCCAGGATGAAATATCCGGCTTGCAGTGAACTGTTGCGGAAGGCGTTCTCCTCAGTGAGACGTTTATTTCCGACAAAGTACGAGCGCATGTCAGCCTGTGGAAAGAGCCTGGGAAGGTGCTCATGGAATTCCGTGTCCCAGGCGATGATCACGGTCACGGGAGCGGCCATGGTTTTGTCGACATTGCCGGGCGCCAGAACTGGCTTGAGCAGTGCCTTGGCCCCTGGAGTGGTTAGAAAAACGAATCTGGCAGGCGAGCCGTTAGCGCTTGTCGGCCCAAGGCGCGCCAATTCGTAAGCCTCGCGCAGGAGTTCTACTGGCACGGGCTCGGGAAGCCACACGGAGTGGGTCCGCGCTTCGCGAAATAGCTGGTCGAGGGCCTCCTGTGAGATCGGGGTTTTGATGGCGGCAAGACTCTGTAGTTCAGATTGATTGCGCATTTTGGTTCTCTCCTTCTATACGCGCTCAGCGCGAGCGCCGGGCGTCAAGGCTGAACGGTCCTGCTCCGAACTGAGAAATCAACAAGGCGCTCCCGAGCATGGCGACATTTTTCATGAACATACCCATCTGCATCTGCGCCATCATCGGATCTTGCACCGCCCAGAACTTGTGCATCGTCAAGGTGACTGGAATGAGGAACAGCACAAGGAGCCAGGCGCCAAGTTTTGCGCGATAGCCCAGCAAAATGCTGAGGCCGCCAGCCAGAGCGATCAATCCAGAAAGCGGAACCGCGATCGAAGCCAAAGGCACGCCTTGAGAAGCCGCATAGCCGATTGTTTGCTTGGAAAAGTGACTGGGGCCCGCCATCAGGAAAAGCAGCACATAGAAAAATCGCCCCAAAACGACCACCGCACCCTGCCAGAAGCTTCCTGCCTCCACATCTTTGGAAATTGCGACTGAATTCGTTGCCATGAACTTCCTCCTTTTGCTGTTGAATCTGCTTACGAGCAACCGCGAAAACTAAGTTTGTCTGCACCGGCTAAAATCGATTTCCTTTCGTTTTTCAATCAGCGTGCTGCTGAGTTGGCGTTCTCTGAAGCCGGGAACTTTACTCGGGCCCACGCCGCGAACTTGGTCGGTTGCCGCCCGGCTATTTTGTTCGCGAGCGCGATTCGATCGCGCGAATCCGAACCTAAGTACGTGTAAGCTTGGAAATAACCGAAGTTATCTGCGAGCTCGGCGGCTCCGGGGAATGAAGCGGCAGCGAAGACTTCTTTCGGCACTTGCTTGAATGAGAATTTGTGACCCTGTTGATTTAGCGTGCTAACGATTTCACTGAAGCTCATGAAATCACCGACGAGCGGCAGATACTCGCCATTGCCTGCCACATCTGGGTGTGCGAAGGCTCCAGCAACGATGTTGCCAAGTTCGGTGATGTCGCCCATGTGAAGGCAACGCACAGCTGGATCAAGAGGAAGAGCCCATCCCGTGGATCCGTCGGGCTGTTTTTGCAGAACCGGGGCGCCCACAAGCCCGTGATAGTACATGGGCGCGATGACGAATGTATGATTCACGAACCCGGCTTCCCTAACTATCCGATCAATTTTGGCCTTGCCGGTAAAGTGGGGAACATCGAACCTACCGCCGCTGATGGCTTCTACATCAGGCAGCGTTGACCAGACGAAATGTTTGACGCCGGCATCCTTGGCGGTGCGTACTGCCGCTGTTGCCTCCTTGAGCTCGTCGGTACCTTGTTCCCAAAAATTGGTGACTAAAAATACGCCATGCGCCCCTTCAAATGCGGCCGTAAGGGTTCCGGGGCGATTCAAGTCCGCTTGGACGACTTCGTCGGCGAGTTCGCGATGCTTGGCCGGATTGCGAGTCAGAGCGCGCACTCTGAATTGATTGCCGGCTTGAAGAGCGCGTACTACGGCGCCTCCTTGTTGCCCGGTTGCGCCGACTACGGCGATCAGTTTCTTATTTATGCGTTCCATCTGCGGCGCGCCTCTCTTTCCACTATCTATTGATGCCAAGTCTATTGATATAGATACATCCTACTGGACATCGGTTATACGAAAGGGCAAAATAGTTTCGTCATGGATAAGACCTCGCGAGACCCGGTTCACTGTTGGCTGGTATTGGTGAAGGCCTTTCAGGCGGCTTCGAGATATCTCTATGCAGGACTAGCGGAGACTGGAATCGACGACACCGATTTCCGGATCCTTGAGGCCCTTTTGAACAAAGGGCCTTTGCCGGTGAATACGATCGGCCCAAAAGTGTTTCTGACCCCCGGTTCGATCAGCACGGCCGTGGACCGCCTCGTCGAAAGGGGCCTAGTAAGCCGGGTCGAGAGTCCTGAGGATCGGCGCGTCCGCGTCGTGTCGCTCACATCAGAAGGTAAAGAATTGATCGCGCCGATTTTTCGCAAACACGCCGCCGAAATTAAGAAGGTCCTTGCCGATGCGAACCCGAAAGAATTACGAAGCCTTGAAACGATACTGAAAAAGATTGGCAAGCGAGCCGAGAGCCTCGGTAGTGGAACAAAACCAAGGTCTTGATGTTGCACAAGGTCTGTAAACGGGCGAGAGCTTAGCGATCTCATTCCCTCATCAAACTGCGACCTAAATACACACGAGTATCCAACACGCCAGCCGCTTGCCCTGATTGAATTGTTTATTGGCGAGTTTCGACCTTTACAGAATTACGGAGACTTCCTCAAAATTCAGACGAGGATTGCACGGGTGGAGCTTGCTTGGGTCTCCATAGCCCAGGTTGCAGAGAAGATTGACCTTCCACTTGCCGTCAGGAAAGAATGCCGCATTCAGTTTAGCTGCGTCGAAGCCGGACATGGGTCCGCAATCTAATTCCAAAGCGCGGGCGGCCAGGATGAAATATCCGGCTTGGAGTGAACTGTTGCGGAAGGCGATCTCGTCAATCAGTGCTTTGTTCCTCACAAAATAGGAGTGCATATCAGCGTGTGGGAAGAGCTCCCGCTTGTGGCAAGCCTGAGGCTCGCCTTTCGTGCCGTCTCGGCTCCGGATTGGCGTTGCGCCTGGCTGTTCTGAATTCGTGGCCGGCGCCCCGATGGTTCCGCGCAACTATTTGCGGGATGGGGGGTTCAAAGAAACAGGATGGGTCTCGCTTTGGAGGACCGGGTATGAAGAACGGACTTTTCGCGAAGGGAACATCGCCGCTGCTGGCAACGAGCGCGCTGTTGAGCATATTTCTATTTGCAGGGTGCGACGAACGTATCACGGTGGTGCGGGACACCAGCATTCCGATTCCAAAACATGCGACATGGGCGTGGCGCCTGGCGCCGCCTCCCCCGAGGAACCCGGTAATCTCCCGGGACGTCATCAAGCGCAACGGAGCGGAGGGCGAGACGGTCGCGCGGGAGGAAAACGCTGAGACCGAAACAATGCGGCTGCAAATCAAGATCGGTATCGAAAACACCATGAAGGCCAAAGGCTTTGTGCGCGTGGAGAATCCAGAAGCGGCAGAGTTTCTCGTGGATTATCACGTCGGCGTGCAGCGCCACAATGTGCGGGTGGGATATGCGAATTATCCTGTGGTGGTATGCGGCTATGCGGGATGTTGGGACACTTATCCAGGAGGCTATTGGGGGCCTCCGGGAGTGAGCTACCAAACCGTTCAATATCGCCAAGGAACGATCGTATTTGACCTGACGAAGCAGACGACGGAGCGGCTGGCGTTTCGCGCGGTGGGATACAAAGAGATGAACCGGCCGATAGTCTCGCAAGAGAATATCAACGATGCGGTACATCACCTGCTGGGTGATTTGAAGCCGGGGCATTAAGCCGGCGGCCGTATCGCCCTGAGGGATGACCGGAGGATTTCCGCAGGAATCTTGGCCAGCGCAAAGTCATCCCTCCCCGGCTACCGCGAGTTGCGCTAGAGTTTCCTCTCCAGATCATGGCGCTTCTTGCCTCCATCACCAATACACTTCGCTGCTGGTCCTTCTATTTTTTCGCTTGTTACCGGGGAACCGGCGCCCGGGTGCGCTATGTTGCGCCCGATTGGAGCGAGATCCGGCTGGACCTCCCGCTCTCCTGGCGCACGCGCAATTACGTGGGCACGATTTTTGGAGGGAGCATGTATGCGGCCGTCGATCCGATTTACATGCTCATGCTGATCCGGCGGCTCGGTCCTGAATTTGTGGTGTGGGACAAGGCGGCGACGATTCAGTTCAAGAAGCCTGGGCGGCAGACGTTGCATGCGCGTTTCGTTGTGAATGACGAAGAACTCGCTGCGATTCGCACCGCGCTGGAATCGCAGCGCTCCGTGGACCGCACCTATATTGTGGAACTGGTGGATGGCTCGGGAACGATTTGCGCCACGGTGGAAAAGCTGATTTACGTTCGCAAGCGTTGATGCTCTGCAACGTCCATCTATGGGAGTAAGCCGAAGACGGCGACGCTGTTGGGTGTGCCAACAAAGACCTTGCCGTTCGCGATCATCGGAGTGATGAACTTGTTGCCGCCGAACTGGTCGCGCGAGTTCGCGGCTTGGTTGGAGTTGTAGAACTCGGTCGCAAGATTCGTGGCGTCATAGGCGTGCAGCACGGCGGTTCCTCCATTTTCGACGGCCCAGACAATGGCGTTCGTGGCGCCGTTCGCGGAAATACTGGGCGTCGTCCCTGGATAGCCGAATTGATTCGCTGTCTGCGACGATGGCGATGCTGCCAATTTTGCACTCGCGATGGGGAAAGCCTTGAGAGAGTCACCCACGGCGCCGTAGTAGACGGCGTTGTTGAAATAGGCAGGCATGGAGAAGACGTTGCCCCCGAGCTGGCCGTTGATCTCCTGGTAGATCTGATCCACGCTCGAGTTGAACTTTCCCATCGCGTCGCGGTCCACGACGTAGATGATGGCATCTTTGCCCGCGCCGACAGCGAGGTGGCGGATCGTTCCGCTGCTGTCTTTCACATCCGGAAGAGCAATAGCACCCCCCGAGCCGAGGTCCAGGTCCGCGTTTGATTCGGCTACAGTGTTTTGCGGGGTGAAATAGTCCGCCAGAGTGATTTTTCCGCTCGTAGCGAGCTTTACAAAGCAGTTGCCGCAGTTCCCGTTCGTCGGAAAATGGCTGGCATTGAGTGTGGTATCGAAATCGCCGTTGCCCATTAGGAAAAAAATATTTCCAGAGGAATCCGCCGCCGGCGCGGAGCCCGCCATCCAGATGCCTCCGTCGTTCCCGTTGGGGACGAGATTGAGGATATTGCTTTGCGCAAGAGCGAGCGTGCTGGCATCGAATCCCATCACCCAAGAGGTGTACGGGCTGATGTCGCAGTGGGACGACCAGGTGGTGTAAATGGTTCCGCCTATCTGAAGGAGTCCGGGGCGCTCCTTGTACTGCTTGGCGTCAAAAACCACGTTTCCACCGGAACTGTTCGCACCGGAACCGGGATAGGTCGCTTGGATTGTTACCGGCCCGCCGAAGAGTTCACCACCCGTGACCAAGTCCAGTGCGTGCAGGCGCTGAAAATAATTGCCGCTGGCGTCCTTCGACATCGCAACTACGTAGATTGCTCCGTGTGACCCCCGAGTGCGGTCGATCACCGGCGTCGCGGTGATGCCGATTTCCGGCGTCACCTGACCGCATCCGCGATCGTCGCTGGGAACTTCCCCGTTCAAGAGCGTGGATATTTTCCACAAAGGCGTTGAGCTGGTGCTGTCGGCGTCGAAGGCGTAGACGCTGCCATGCTCGGTCACGGCATAGATAACGTTTCTTGTGCCCTTGTTGGGAATCGCAACGTTTGAGAGATAGAGAGGCTCTGCGTCCACCAGCCCGTCGACCGCGAGTTCGCCAAGCTTCCCGAATTTTGTCGAATTCACATTCGCGGAAGTCAGCACCGTTTCCTTCAAGTTCTGGCCGGTGCGGGAGTTGTCATAATGGTAGGTGACGACGTCAATGCTGGAAGCCGCTGGCCCGGAATTCACAGTCAGCGTGGCGGGATTGCTGGTGACGCTTCCCAGCATGTTGCTCACCATGACGCGAAATTGTTCGCCATTGTCCGCAGTTGTCACCGTTGGAGTGGTGTAGCTCGCGGAGGTTGCTCCGGAAATGTTCGCGCCATTCTTCTGCCACTGGTAGGTGGGTGACGGCGTTCCCGTGGCGGTCACCGAAAACATGGCAGTCTGCCCGGTTGAAACGATCTGGTTGGCGGGCTGGGAGGTGATCGCGGGCGCGGTGGATTGCGTGGGGCCGGTAATATTCTTGGAGGCGGCGGTACCGCCGCAACCTGCCAGCGCGAAGGCCGCCAGAAAAACGGCAAACCCGGAGCTAATCGGTTTTCGATGCACAGGAATCTCCCACCATCGATTGAAACGGGCCATCCTGGATTAGAGAAAGCTTAAGTCAGGAGCCGGAAGATTGCACCTGAACTGAAGTACAGTTCTGGTTCAGCCCGGGTCGCTGTATGGAACGTGAATGCTGTCCTGGCGGGCGTGTTGGCGTGGCCAATTCCGGTGCAGGTGGATGGCGTTTCGCGGATTCTTCTTTTATTCTTGGCGTCCTAGTGCTTTTGCAAAACCAAGTCGCACTGATCACCGGATCTGGCCGCGGCATCGGCCGCGCCATCGCGCGCTTATTTGCGAAGGAAGGCGCCGCGGTATTCCTGGCGGCGCGAACGGAAAAGGAATTGGCGGCTGCGGCAGCGGAAATCGCGAAGGAAGGCGGGCGCGCGGCGTTTGCCACTGCGGACCTGATTCAGGGGGCGGATTGCGAGCACGTGGTGCATGAAGCGCGGGAGAAATTCGGCAAGATCAACATTCTCGTGAACAATGCCGGCCACTACGGGCCGGTCGTCCCGGTCGAGGAGTATCCGCTCGCGGAATTTGACAAGGTCATTGCCGTGCACCTGCGCGCGGCATTTTTGCTGAGCAAACTGGTGTTGCCGGAGATGTACGTGCGGGGGGCAGGCGTGATTCTGAACATATCGAGCCTTTCGGCGAAGGCGGCGTTTTCGTGGGGATCTGCTTACGCCGCGGCGAAGGCCGGCATGCTCGGCTTGACGCGAGTGACCGCAGCCGAAGCGGCGCGAAAGGGCGTGCGCGTAAACGCGCTGTGTCCGGGCCCGGTCGCGGAGACGCAAATGTCAAAGGAGATCGGAGCGGCGCTGGCGAAGAAAATGGGCGTCAGCGCGGAAGAGCAGCTCGGGGGATTTCTCAACAGCTTGTTGCAGGGACGCGCGCAAACCGTGGATGAAATCGCGCGCGCCGCGCTGTTTCTCTGCTCGGAGCAATCCAGCGCCATTACCGGCCAATCCATCAACGTCGATGGCGGGGCAGCGTTTTTTTAAACAACGGACTTAATGCAACTCGTTCAAGTAGACTGTGCCGCCTTTCAGGACAAATTTCACGCGCTGGAGCTCGGTGATGTCACTTAGAGGGTTGCCGGAAACCGCCACGATGTCGGCCCATTTTCCGGCTTCGATGGTGCCGATTTTGTCGTTCCAGCCGAGCAACTCCGCAGGCACCACGGTGCCAGAGCGGATGGCTTGCATTGGCGTCATGCCGTAATTGACGTAGTATTCGAATTCTTTGGCTTCATTCAGTTCTTTCCAGTCAAATCCGCCGGCGTCGGTGCCGAGCGCGATTTTCACGTTTTTTTTCAAAGCTTTTTGAAAAGCGGTTTTTTCGAGGTCCACCATTTTGACCCAGTTGCCGCCGCGGCCCGGCGCCACGTAGGCGCCCACCATGATCGTCGGCACCCAGTAGACGCCCTTCTTTGCGATTTCGTCGATCAGCGCGTCCGTCAAGCCGTCGCCGTGTTCGATGGTGTCCACCCCAGCGCGTAGCGCGGCAGCGATCCCATCGGAGCCGATTGCGTGCGCCGCGGCCTTCTTTCCGAGTCGATGCGTTTCATCCACGATCGCTTTCGCTTCTTCATCGGTGAAATTCACCATGCTGTGCAGCACGCCGTCGGATTCGAAGTGATAGCGCCGGTCGGAGTAATACTTGATCCAATCCGCGCCGTACATGACTTGCTCGCGGACGGCTTTGCGCGCGCCGTCAGCCCCATCCACATATTGCACGCCGGTGGGGACTTTCAGCTCCCAGGAATATCCAAGCAGCGGGTACATTCCGGTGGGGGTCATCGCGCGCGTGGACACCTGCATGCGCGGACCGGGAACTTCACCGTTTGCAATCGCCTTCTTCACATCCACGTCGGCGTACATCGCGCCTTCGGTTTCGAGGTCTCGGATGGTCGTGAATCCGTGTTCAAGAGCGATGCGCGCGTTTCTGGCCGCAAGAATGGCGCGGTAAGGAATCGATTCCTTGAGCAACTGCGCGTCATACTCCTCTTCGGTGATGTCGCCCTGCAGGAGGACGTGGGTGTGTGTGTCCACGAAACCCGGCAGCACGGTGGCTTTCGAGAGGTCAACGAGTTGTACGCCTGCCGGGGCTGATCCGCCGGGCGTGACGGAGACAATCTTGTCGCCCTCGACCAAGATCAGCGCGTTTGCAATCGGCGTGTCGCTCTTGCCGTCAATGAGATGTCCGGCGCGGATGGCCAGTTTTTTCGGGGGAGCCGGCGCTTTGTCTTGTGCGCGCACCGTCTCCGTAATCGCGCCGGACAATACGGTCACCGAAATCAAAGCTGTCGCAAGGGCTTTGCGTCGCATCATCGATCGCCTCCGGGAAGCCGCAAAGGGTAGCACAGCTTTTCGGCACGGCTACCGACAAGATTCGCGACACGCTCCAGCGTCCCGCGAAGCGAGGCCGTCGGATTCTCAAGGGGAAAGAAAAAAGGCCATCCCGTGTTGAGACGAGATGGCCAGATCATTCTCGCAGAAACCCAATGAACCTGAAGGAGTCAGGTTCACCAGTTTCCGCGTGTGCTCTGGTCAAAGACCAGAAACTTGTGCTCTAACTTAGCGGGCCGGTTCGGAACCCGGTCGGCGCAACGGCCGCCGGACCAGATCCTCGACGGAGTCCACGCCCTGCCGGACAGCCACCATAATCGGGTGCCTGCTGTCCGCGACGCGCTCCACTGCCAGCGCCCAGCCGCGTTGAAGCGTGTACAGGCTTGCAATCACGAGTGCTATGGCGGCGAAGCCCACAGCAAACAAGGCGAATGCGGCGAGCAATTCCCTCACAAAATAGAGTTGAAGCGCCGCAACTCCCCCTAGAAACCACCACATCCATTTCCTGCCCTTGTCCTTGTTCTTCATCTGTTCCCGATCCCCTCTGAACTGAACCCTTGCGAATCCTTTACGTTGCGAAGACTTGCTTTCTTCCAGGTAATTGGATGCGCGAACCTGTACTTTCGGTCGAACTCAATGTACCTGTACCATTTGACACTAAGTTGCCTCCAAATAGCGATGGTACAGTGGGTACATTTTAAGGGGTAAACGAGTCGCCTAGTAATACTAGTTTTGAGCCGAGGTCTTGCCATCTGGCTGAAAAATAAGTGTTTAGCTTCAGGTCGGCTTTCGCCTCAATTTTCGCCTGTTTTTCCCTGTACTAGCTGTGGAAAACCTGTCCTTCCGTACAGGGGTAGCTTGCTGTCCCAATTCGCTACTCCTTGCCCTAGTCAGGGAAAATCAATCGCGGATGAGCATAGGGCATTTAGAGAATCCTGGACGGAGACCGGAACACGAGGGCAGACTTGTAGCGCAGGAACGCCGTGTAGCGTAGCTGGCTGGGTGAAGAAGCCGAGGCCTGGACTACGCTTTCTTAAGCAGGCGCGAAATCCAAACCAGGATTACCGCCCCGACGAACGCAACGAGAATCGAGCCAATGAAACCGTAACCGATGAAGATATGCAGCGCGCCGAACAGCCAACCACCCACGATGGCTCCGAGGATCCCTAGGACTATATCCACTGCCACACCGTAGCCGCCGCCGCTCATGACTTTGCCCGCAAGCCACCCCGCGATGAGCCCGACCACGATCCACCAAAGCAATCCGCCCATGGTCTCCGCCTCCTGAGTGATTTTTCTTAGGTTGGACCCCGTGCAGCAGCCCCCATGTAGTACGCCACCGGGCGAAAGTCAACCTGGAATGCTGAGGAAGCGTGTGCGTCTGGTTTTTGCCAACCCACGAAGGTCTCTAAGCCGGCGTTTGAGTTCGCGTTCTATTTCGGCATCCTTTATACTGCCAGCCTTCAGGGTGAATTCTTGGGGTGTTCACTGGGGTTCGCGCGATTTTCACTTCTAGGGAGTGACAATTCAAAATGAACCGGCGAACAGGTCTCTTCACACTGCTTATTCTGCTTCATGCGCTGGCTAGCGTCTCCTGCACGCACCAGCCGAGCGGGAGCGACGGTTCGGCCGCGTCGCAGGGAAGCGCCCTTCGGCGGCCGACCATTGTGTTCATGACCGATTTCGGCACAGCCAACGATGCGGTGGCCATCTGCAGGGCGGTGATATTCAATATTTTGCCGGACGTTCGCTTGACGGACATCACGCATCAGGTCACGCCATTCTCGATTGAAGAGGCTTCCCGTTTTCTCGCGGGTGTCACGCCCTACTATCCATCGGGGACGGTGTTTCTCGCGGTTGTGGATCCTGGCGTTGGAACGTCCCGCAAAGCGGTGATCGTAAAATCAAAGAAGGGGCAGTACTTTGTCCTGCCGGACAACGGATTGATCACGCCGGTTATCGAGCGCGACGGATTTGATTCCGCCCGCGAAATTACCAACCGGGATTGGATGATTCAGGCGGCGGTTTCCTCGACGTTTCACGGGCGCGACATCTTTTCTCCCGCGGCGGCGCATCTTGCCGAGGGCTGGGATTACCATCTCGCCGGGCCGGAGGTCGCACAGCTCGTGCAACTCATGCCGAAGACCTCCACGACGACGGACAAAGGCATCGAAGGCGACATCATCGGCCTCGACGATCCCTTTGGCTCGCTCGTTACCGATATTCCCGTCGAGGAGTTCAAGAAACTCGGCTACAACCTCGGAGATAAGGTGACCCTTCAAATCAACAAGAAATCTGTCAGCCTGCCATATGTCAAAACGTTTATGGATGTCCCCGTGGGAGAGTTGCTGCTCTATATCGATTCGCGCGGCCGAGCCGGCATCGCCGTCAACCAGGGCAACTATTCGAAAAAGTTCGACGTCACGCCGCCGGGCACGATCTTCATTCCTCGCAAAACCGCCTCGAGTAAGGGCAAGTGATTTGCAGTTTGGCCTGCGCATGCAGTTCTAATCGTGCAAAGCGCAAGAAGCGCAATTGAGCGGACTTTGGTCCGCTCTTTTTGTTTGTTTCGGTTCGATTTGCTTTTTTGCACCAAACCGCCCAACAATAAGAAGGTATTCTCCGCGAGGTTGCCATGCCCGAAGCCGTTATCGTATCCGCCGTCCGTACTCCTGTGGGGCGCGCGTCCAAGGGTTCGTTACGCTCGACCCGCCCCGACGATCTTGCCGCTCTCGCCATCAAGGAAGCGCTCGCGCGCGTTCCGGCGATCAACGCCAAAGAAATCGACGACGTCATCCTGGGCTGCGCCATGCCCGAAGGCGAGCAAGGTATGAACGTGGCGCGCATCGCTTCCCTGCGTGCCGGTCTACCCATCGAAATCTCCGCGATGACCATCAACCGATTCTGTTCTTCCGGCTTGCAGGCAATCGCACTCGCGGCCGAACGCATTCGCTCCGGCTCCGCGGAGATCATCGTCGCGGGCGGCACGGAATCCATGTCCATGGTGCCGATGGGCGGAAACAAAGTTGCGCCGAATCCCTGGCTGGTGGATCACAAACCCGACACGTACATCAACATGGGCCTGGGCACGGAAAACATCGCGCGGAAATTCGGCATTACCCGGGAACAAGCCGATCAATTCGCCGCCGACTCTCACAAGAAAGCCATTGCGGCGATCGCTGCCGGAAATTTCAAGGATGAGATTGTTCCGGTGGAAGTGAAAATCACCGCGCTGCCGAACGGAAACGGCGCTTCTTCCAATGCAAAGGCCGCGCCCAAGCCTGCCACACAAACTTTCGTGTTTGGCGCCGACGAACTGCCCCGCGCGGACACTTCTCTCGAGATCCTCGCTAAGCTCAAGCCCGCTTTTCATGTGAAGGGAATGGTGACGGCGGGAAACAGCTCGCCGTTGAGCGACGGCGCTGCTGCCAGCGTGGTCATGAGCGAAACGCGAGCCAAAGCGCTGGGTTTGAAGCCGCTCGTGCGTTTCGTTACCTATACGACCGCGGGCGTTTTGCCGGAGGAGTTTGGCATCGGCCCGGTCGCCGCGATTCCGAAAGCTCTGAAACTTGCGGGCTTGTCACTGAAGGACATCGCCGTCATCGAGCTCAACGAAGCGTTTGCCGCGCAGTCCCTCGCCGTAATCCAGCAGGCAGGCCTCGACGCCTCGCGCGTCAATCCCAATGGAGGCGCCGTCGCGCTCGGCCATCCACTCGGTTGCACTGGCGCCAAGCTCACAGCCACGATTATTCGTGAATTGCAACGGAGAAACGCGCGCTACGGCATGGTGACGATGTGCATCGGCGGAGGCATGGGCGCCGCGGGAATTTTCGAGCGCGTGTAGAACGCCGCTCCCTGCTCTACTTCTTCGCCTGCCTCAATCCTCCGTATTTCCACTCTTTCAGTACTATTTGCGGCAGCCTAAGCCGCGGGGTACAATTGCGTCGAACGCCGTAAGCTGCACGCAAGGAGCGCGACCATGGCAACCACAGTCGTCACCAAAGCCGCGGCAAAGGGCGGCAGCTTTCTCCTGGAATCTCCTCGGCCCGAGGATGTCTTTACTCCCGCCAACCTCAGCGACGACCAGAAGCTCATCGGGCAGACCGCCGAAGAATTCGTCGTGAAGGAAGTCCTACCGCTGGTCAAAGACCTTGAAAACAAGAAGCCCGGCTTGATGCCAGAGCTGGTGAAGAAAGCCGGAGAGCTAGGCCTGCTCAGCGGCGGCATTCCCGAGCAGTACGGCGGCGCGGGCCTCGACAAAGTCGCCACGACGGTGCTCACGGAAAAGCTCTCCATTTACGGGGGTTTTGCGGTCACTCACGGCGCGCACTCCGGCATCGGCACGCTTCCCATCGTCTATTTCGGCACCGAAGAGCAGAAGAAAAAATATCTCCCCAAGCTGGCCACCGGCGAATGGATCGGCGCGTACTGCCTTTCCGAGCCTCAGGCGGGCTCGGACGCGCAAAATTCCCTCACTCGCGCCGAATTGAACAAAGAAGGCACGCACTACATCCTCAACGGCCAGAAAATGTGGATCACCAACGGGGGTTTCGCCGACGTGTATGTGGTCTTCGCCAAAGTCGACGGCGAAAAATTCACCGCCTTCATCGTCGAGCGCACCTTCCCCGGCTTCAAGCCCGGGAATGAAGAACACAAGATGGGCATTCACGGCAGCTCGACCACGCCGATCTTCCTCGAAAATTGCAGGGTGCCGAAAGAAAACGTCCTGCACGAAATCGGCCGCGGCCACATCGTCGCCTTCAACATCTTGAATGCCGGGCGCTTCACGCTTGGCGCTTCGGGGGTTGGCGGGTCGAAGCATGTGCTGATGACCGCGGCGAAATACGCGAAAGAGCGCAAAGCCTTCGGCAAACAGATTGGCGAATTTGGTTTGATGAAAGAAAAACTCGCCGAGATGGCCATTCAGACGTTTGCGGTGGAATCGATGGTCTACCGCTCGGCAGGCAACATCGAAGCGGCGATGGTGGCCGCTTCGGGTTCCGGTGACAAAGTCCAAAATAGCATGAAAGTTCTCGAGGAATACGCCATCGAAAGTTCCATCTCCAAGGTCTACGGCAGCGAGATGCTCGATTACGTGGTTGACGAAGGCGTGCAGATTTTTGGCGGCTACGGCTTTCACGAAGACTATCCCGTTTGCCGAGCCTACCGCGATTCCCGCATCAATCGCATCTTTGAGGGCACCAACGAAATCAACCGCATGCTCATCATCCAGATGCTGATGAAGCGCGCCATGGGCGGCCAGCTCGCGCTTATCCCCGCGGCGATGAAGCTCGCCGAAGAAATTCTCGCCGGACCCTCGTTTGAAGAAGCGCCCGAAGGAGTTCTCGCTGAAGAAGCCCGCGTCGTCGCCAATGCCAAAAAAATCTTCCTCCAGGCCGCGGGCGGCGCCCTCCAGAAATTCCGCGAGAAACTCGCCGACGAGCAGGAGCTGATCGGCGCGCTATCCAACATCGTGATGGAAGTCTACGCGATGGAATCTTCCCTGCTTCGCGCGCAAAAGGCCGCCGCGGAAAAGGGTGAATCCGCCGCGCAAACCATGATCGACGCCGCTCGCGTCTTCATCGCCGATGCCGCCGAACGCGTTGACCATGAAGCCAAGCGCGCCGTCGCGTCGGTTCATGAAGGCGACATGCTTACAACTCAGATGGCTGTCCTGAAGCGTTTTGGCAAGCGCGCTCCCGTGGACACAATTGCGCTACGGCGCCGCGTCGCCGCCGCCGTCCAATCACAGGACCGCTACCCGTTCGAAGGCCGGTAGTCCAATAACGATTCCTGCCAGGGCAACACGGCCCCGGGAAATTTCTCGGTCCCTCGGGCACGTTTAGTCTTGCGGTACCTGCACACCCGCTCTTTCTACTTCCGGGCAAAACTATGCTCTAGACTTGTATGGAACGCCTAACATGCACGGAATCCAGAAAGAGCATCTGGGGATGCCCCGCAAGATTCTTATCTTGGCGCTCGTTGTTATCGGGCTCCACATCTGCGTAATATTGGCCCTCGGAACATCGCCTGCCGGATCCTTTCTTACCAATTCCCTGCAAGTTTTCTCGAGCGTGCTGGCTGCAGCGATGTGTCTCGCAGCCAGGCGGCGTGGCCGCGGCATGAGCCGGCCATTCTGGCTGTTCGTCGGATGCGGCATCGCTGCCTGGGGCTTGGCCAACCTCGGCTGGATGTACTACGAGAATTGGCTGCACGCTGCAGTGCCCAGGTTCTCCCTCGTGCGCTTCCTCTTCGATGTGCAAGGTGTTTTCTACGCGATCGCTCTCTTTTTGGACAAAGAAAAAGACTCGCCGATCGTAGACACGGAAACGCTCCTGGATTCCGTGCAGATCGCCATCGTCTTCATTTCCCTTTTCTTCGGACTGTATTACGTGCAGTTGCTTCAGGGCACTACTGTGCCCGCCGGTGAATTGGTTTTGACCTGGATTTTTGTGGCGATCAACGTCATATTGACCGCTCTCGCCGCTCTTCAGATGTGGGCCGCCAGGACGCAGCGGCTCCGTTCGCTCTTCGGAGGTCTGGCGCTCTTCTTGCTCCTTTACACGATCGGTTCCGGTATTGCCGAATCCCCACAAGCTAACCTGGTACCTCAAACCGGCACGTGGTATGACCTCGGGTGGACGCTCCCGTTCCTTGGCGGTGCGATCTGGGCCGCTCGCTGGAAAGAATCAGCGGAACCTCCTTCTCCAGTGCCTTCTCGCCCAAGGACGCTTGGCAATCTGGTATTTGCCAACGTGATGCTTGCGCTCCCCCCTCTGCTTGTTCTTGGCCTCGTCGCACAATTGGGTCGTGAATGGCGGCTGATCGGATTCTCATTGTTAGGAATTTCGATTGTCTGTTATGCCGCGCGACTGGCCGTTACGGAATATTCTCATGTTCAAAGCGCGGAAGCGGTGCAGCGCCACACGCTTGCCATGGAATCAGCTCTCGAAGGCATGGCGATGCTGAACGCAGCCGGAAAATTTACCTACATGAATTCCGCGCATGCCCTCCTATTTGGTTTTAGCAGCCCGTCGGAATTGCTCGGGAAGAGCTGGCGGGTTCATTATCAGCCGGGCGAAGTCGCTCGCTTCGAAAAGCTACTCATGCCTCAGGTCTTCGCGGAGGGTAGCTGGAGCGGCGAAGCACAAGCGCTGCGGCGCGACGGCACTATTTTTCCCCAGGAGCTCTCGCTCACCCGCTTGAGCGACGGTGGACTGGTATGCGTCAGCCGTGACATCACCGAGCGCCTGAACGCGGAGCGTGCGCGAACCGAGGCGGAAGCCAAATATCGCGCTCTGATCGAGCAGGTTGCCGCCATCAGTTACATCGCCGAGATCGGTGTCAGCGCGGAATGGCACTACGTCAGCCCCCAGATCGGTTCCATCCTTGGCTACTCGCCCGAAGAATGGCTCACCAGTTCCAGCGAATGGATGCGTCACGTGCATCCTGAAGATCACGCAGTTGTCGAATCTGCGGAAGCAGCCTCCCACAGGGGGGAACCTTTCCAAGCCGAATATCGCATGATCCGCAAGGACGGCCTCATCATCTGGGTCAGCGACAACGCCGTTGTAGTCCGCGACGCGCAGGGCCATTCCCTGATGGAAGGCATCATCGTGGATATCACGGAGCGCAAGCAGCTCGAAGTGCAGCTGCAGCAGTCGCGCCGCATGGAAGCCGTGGGAAGACTTGCAGGTGGAGTCGCTCACGACTTCAACAACCTGCTCACCATCATCAAGGGCTACACAGAACTCGCGCTGAACCGCACCGGAATGCGAGCGGAACTGCGTGCAGACATCGAGCGTATCGAAGACGCTTCCGAGCGCGCCGCCACGCTCGTGCGCCAGCTGCTGGCCTTCGGACGCAAGCAGGTGCTGCAACCCAAAGCTCTCGATTTGAACGACATCGTGCTCGGTCTTGACAAGCTTCTGCGGCGCTTGATGGGCGCGGACATCGAGATGAAAACCTTCGTCGGCGACGATGTCGGAACCGTAAAAGCGGACCCGGGTCAAATCGAGCAGGTGATCATGAACCTCGTGGTGAACGCCCGCGACGCCATGCCCAATGGCGGGCTTCTTACCATCGAGACCGCAAATGTCGATCTGGACTCCACCTACGCCCGCGATCATGCCACCGTGCGTCCTGGACATTACGTCATGCTCGCCGTCACGGACACCGGCGTCGGTATGGACACCGAAACCTCTTCCCACATATTCGAACCCTTCTACACCACGAAAGGCGGCGCGAGCGGCACCGGTCTCGGCCTCGCCACGGTGTACGGCATCGTCAAACAGAGCGGCGGCTACATCTGGGTTTATAGCGAGCCAGGCAAGGGCTCCTCATTCAAGGTCTACTTGCCGCGTGTGGACGAACCGGCGGAAGCTCCACAGACCATCAAGAAGCAGATGCGCGCTCGAAAAGGCACCGAAACCATCCTGCTCGTTGAAGACGAGCCCGCAGTGCGCGAACTCACCCGCATGGTGCTGGCTGCTCAGGGTTACTCCGTGGTGGAAGCGCTGAATCCTGAGGACGCGGAGCGCCTCAGCGAATCCCACGCCACCCAGATTCACCTCTTGCTCACCGACGTGGTCATGCCTGGTGTAAGCGGACGCGAGCTTGCCCGGCGAATCACCGCCCGCCATCCGAAAATGAGGGTGCTCTATATGTCCGGTTACACCCAAAATGTCATCGCTGGCGGCGGAACGCTCGAGACCGGTATCGCTTTCCTCCAAAAACCCTTCTCGCCAGCGACTCTAATTGAAAAAGTCCGCGATGTCCTCGATGGGCACATCGTAACGAAATCCTAGAGTTCCACCTTCTTCGTCAGCCGGAAGAATATTCTGTCCGCAATCAAGGTTTTGATGGATCGCCCGCCGAAGTTTCCGCGGCTCCTTTG